>JAEEGK010002463.1_pt1 | contig 46361 bp, 30 predicted proteins | sample 8958771 | NCBI WGS metagenome assembly JAEEGK01 (sample SAMN16246547, study PRJNA631951) | gut metagenome | biome: gut microbiome; feature: rumen; material: SC-attached | host: Bos | place: Iran: Karaj | collected 2018-10 | reverse complement strand
CTGGAAATCGGCCCGGGCGCTGCCGGACAGGTGCGTGGCGGCCCAGGAGGCCAGATGTCCGCCGGCCGAGAAGCCCATCACGCCCACCTTGTCCGGATCCACATACCATTGGGCGGCCTTGCGGCGCACCAGGCGGAGCGCCGCCTCCATGTCGCCCATAGGCTTGGTGTAATCCCCGCCCGGAAGCGTGTAATAGAGGACGGCCAGGGCATAACCGGCCTCGTTGAAGAGGTCCTTATAGAAAGCGCCCTCATAACCATCGGCCCCCGGGATGGAGGAATAACCGCCGCCCGGGCAGGCGATGACAAGACCGTGGGTGGTTCCGCCGGTAGCGGGCAGGTACACCTTCATCCGGGGACTCTCCACGTTCACCACGCGGGCATCCAGCTGGGGAATCTCCTGCGAACCGGGCTCCAGGGCCGCACCGATCGCGTTCCATATCTTGTCGGCCATCTCCTGCATGCCCTCCACATTGGGGTGGACGTTGTCATAGGTGACGGCGGCACGGTTGGCAAAGACCACCTCCGCATAGGGTAGTTCATAGTGGTCGCACACGTCGCGGATTACCTGGGCATAAGAGGTATATTGGGCATCCATCACGCAGTCGCCGATGATGCAGGCGATCTGCGCATTCGGATAGGTAAGCTTGAGCAGACGGATCAGTTTGTCATAGGCCTGGGCAAACTGGAATTCATCCAGCTGGTCGGTGGCTTTGGAAAAATCCAGCGTACCCACCGGCAGATGGTAACTCCAGGCATCGTTGGTGCCGCCGTTCACCAGGATCACATCCGGGTCGCCCAGTTCCACATAGCGGTGCAGGAATCCGTAGCCCGGATGGCCCCTGTCTGTCGTCTCCTGAACACAAGTACCTGTGTAAGAGGAGTTCACCTCCAACTTGGCATCCGTCATCTTGTCATAGATGATTTGATGCCACCAGGTCTGCGACACGCTGGTGAAGTCGGTATAAGCGGCCTTCGGATACTGGTAATTGTTGGGATAGGGCGTGAAACCCTGATAGGTGGAGATGGAGTCTCCCAGGATGGAAACTTTCTTTTTCACGCTTTCGTCCGTAACCGGTTCTCCCTGCGGCAGCGGGTATCCGTCCGGGCCCATGATCCAGCCCGCGGCCTGCACGGCCTGGGGCGGATTGGCGTTCCACTCCCGGGCATCGGCATTCAGGGCCGCCAGGAAATTTTCAAACGATTCTCCCGTGGAAGGACGGATGACGGCACCGGTGCCCCGCATCTGGGCGTCGGTGAGTTCCTGCTCCGTCTTCTGATAGACCCAGGCGCCGCTGGAACGGCCGGCCTTGAATCCGCTGATCCAGTAACCATCCTGCACTATACCGGCAAGCAAATTGGCGTTTTGCGCTTCGTTACCGCCGCGCAGCCATCCGTAAAGGCAGCCGTTGGACTGATTGGAGGCGGGATTAATGACCGCCCCGTCGAAGGTATAGGCCGTATATGGCGTAGCCGAGTAGCAGTTACGGATAATCACATCAGAGGCAAATCCGGCAATGCCGGCCAGGTTCTGGTTGCCGGTGCCGCTGATTACCTGCGCAGGCATGGTGCAGCAGTTGAAGATGGTCACATAGTTCATCACCTTCACATTGGCATTGCCCACTATGCCGCCCACATTGCCTTTAACACTGGCCGTATTGGAAATGACGCCACCGGCATAACAGCAGTTGGCGATGACCATGTTCTTGGCGTTGTCGTAAATCTGGCCGATGATACCGCCCACGGCGCCGTTGTCACTGCCGTCGTTGCCGTCCGTGTCATTGATTACATCACAGGAAGCGACACACCTGTCAATGAAGGACGGACATTCGATATCGCCGATGACACCGCCCACGATACCTCTGTTGGCCCTGACCTCCTTACAGTTGACGGTGCAGGCCTCAATGCGGCGGACATTGCTGTTGTTGGTCTCGTAACCTACGATACCGCCCACCATCCTGGTACCGCCGAAGACCGTGGTGCCCGAACCGGTCACGCTGCAGGACAGAATCCGGCCACCGGTGTGCTCTCCCACAATGCCACCCACACGCTCGCCAGCCCCGCTGACGGTGCTGCCGGGCAGCAGATGGCAGTCCTCGATGTCGCAGGACGCGCCATAGGAATAGCCCACGATGCCGCCGCAACGCTGTTTGGCACTGCTGGTGGCAGTAACACTGCCCTGGAAAGAGCAATGGCGGATATTCCCGTCCATGAGTTTCCCCACCAGGCCGCCGTTGCTCTCGTCACTACCGGTGATGGAGGCTCCGGTCACGTGGCAGTTTTCAATCAAGACCGAGGAAGGAGACTGCACACAACCGGCAATGGCGCCGTTGTTCCAGGTGGTGGAATTAACAGTAACATTCTCCAGACATAGGCCGTCAATATGGGCAGCGCCATCCAGATAGCCAAAGAAACCCACTGCCTTCTTGGACTGGGGGTTGGAGATGACCAGATTCTTAATCTTGTGACCATTCCCCTCATATGTCCCCTGGAAGAAGGAATAAGGCGCCTGCGCATTGCTGTTTCCGATACTGTTATGGGTCCCGCCTGCGAAGTCGATGTCGGCCGTCTGCCGGTAATGGTCGGTGCGGAAGTGCATGTTTTCCGGGTCCATGCCGGCCACATATCCGGACAGTTCTTCCAGGTCGGCCACCGTGGAAATGCGCCAGGGATTGGCTGCCGATCCGTTGCCGCCGCTGAAGAAGGACATTTCCGGCTCGATGCCTGCCATGTCCACCTTGAAGTTGTTGAGGCTGCCCTCCAGCAGGTTTATGGGATGCTCGGCCGAGAGTTCGATGACCTTGGTGTAGGCGCACTGGTCGGTTGTATAAACCGTGACGGTAAGGGTCTTTCCGGCACCCATCTCAACGCCCCAGGAAGTGAACCATATGTGCTTGTCCAGCGTAGAGAGAGGTTCCTCGAATTGTACCCCCACGCCGGGGTTTCCGGCATAGACCGTCCCGCTCTCGCCGGTGGAAAGGTTCATTGACCGGCCCCCGGAAAGGTTTATACCCTCCGAAGCCGTGATATCCACGCGGCTCACCGCTTTCTCGGTGGGGAAACCCTGCAGGGTCATTCTGTTCAGCGCCACTGCCCGGCGGAAAGCGGCCTGCCAGGAGGTCTCCCTACCGTTGAAGGTCGCAGGCTGCGCCACCATGATAAAGGCCGACGGGTCGTATTGCCCGGCCGATGCATGCTGCTCGGCAGGCAGCATAACTTTGTAGGCAGCGGGATCGGCATTGCCCTCCGCCACCACGGCCGAAGCAGGATAGATGCCCTGATAGAGGTAGGACGGGGCCGAGGCCGGTGCGATGGTAAAGGAAAACTCGGCCTCGGGCATGGCATTGAAGGCATCGGTAGGCTCCGACGCGGCAAAGACAGTGGCACCGCCGGCCGTGATGGCCAGTTGCATCTGCTCGCCCTTACCCCAGAGGACGGTGTTGTCGTGCCCGTTGTATTTCCCCAGACAGGTTTTCACCGGGACGGCATCCGTGGGGGTGGAAGCAAGCACGGTAACGGCGATGGGCTCGCCCGATCCGGGCGCTTCTTTCTGACAACCCGCCAGCGCGGCCACCGCCAGCACCAACAAGGCTTTTATCGTCTTCTTCATGGTAGATTTAGTTGATTATGAGGCTATTCATATATGGAGAACACACCGCTCCGATTTATCCCCCAATGGGAATCGGCCCTTCACATCACCTGGCACGTAAATGCTTATGAATGAACACAATATGCAAACATGGGTGCACCTACAAGTGCACCCCTTGTGTGGTAAATAGCTGATTATCGGCGAATTATCGGCCAGCCGGGTTCAGTAGAGCAGCAGGCCCAGGAGGGCGCCGGCGAGGATGAGGCGGATGGGATTGACCTTGCCCCAATAGGAGGCGGCGAAGGCGCCGGCCAGGAGCAGCCAGCTTTTCCAGTCGGGGAAGTTTTCCTGCACCACGGAGAACGAAGGGACGCCGCCCGTCCAGGAGACTTTAAGAATCAGGATCACGGCCGCTGCGCCGATAAGGCCCACCACGCAGGGCTTGAGCCAGTCCATGGTGCCGGCATAGAGCCTGCTGGAGCGGAACTTCAGGTAGAAGCGCACGATGAGCAGCATGATGACAAAGGACGGCAGCATGAGCGCCAGCGTGGCCGTAAGGGACCCGCAGACACCCAGCAGGTGGCTGCCCGTGGCCCCGAAAACGACGTCGTACCCCACATAGGTTGCGCTGTTGATGCCGATAGGCCCCGGCGTCATCTGCGAGACGGCCACGATATCGGTGAACGTAGCCTCCGAAATCCAGGCGTGCTCCACCACCACCTGGTTCTGGATGAGGGACAGCATGGCATAGCCGCCGCCGAAAGTGAAGGCGCCTATGATAAAGAAGGTCCAGGCCAGCTGGAGCAGGAGTCCTAACGTTTCCATCGGCCCTCCTTATAATAAGTAATAGCGAACCCCAGCACCAGCACGCAGAGGATGATGTAGAGGGGCGATACGTTCAGCAGGGCCACCAGCAGCAGGGACGCCACGGCCAGGAGCCAGGCCCACCAGGTCTTGCAGGACTTGCGTGCCATATTCACCATGGGGACGGCGATGAGCGAAACCACCACCGGCCGGATGCCCTTGAAGGCCCGTTCCACCCACGGGTTGTCCTTGAAGGCCGAGAAGAACATGGCGATGGCGAGGATGATCAGGAAGGACGGCAGGATGCTGCCCAGGGTGGCGGCGATGCTGCCCTTCACCCCCCGGAGCTTGTGCCCGGCGAAGATGGAGATGTTCACGGCCATCACGCCCGGAGCGCTCTGGGAAAGGGCCACGATGTCCGGCAGTTCGTCCTCCGATATCCAGCCGCGACGGGACATCTCGGCCTGGATGAGCGGAATCATGGCATAGCCTCCGCCGATGGTGAAGGCCCCGATCTTGGCAAAGACCGTGAATATCTGCCAGAGGGATGCTTGTTTTCCGTTCATCGGAAACAAAGGTACGCAAAAGTTGGGGGAAAAAGGAGTTTTCTGTGTTCTTCCTATTGAAAAAGCGAAAATAATGATGGACGATTTACAAAAATGGTTTCTGGAACACGCCTCGGATGACACGGTGGACAACTCCTGGGAGGCGCTGGCTTCAGATCTGGGAGACGACGATTATGCCCTGTCTTCGGAGGCATTCAATAGATTCAAGGCGCAGGTGAGGAAAGAGAACCCGTGGTGGCGCAAGGCTGTCCGTGTCACCGAACGCGTGGCGGCCATCCTGCTCCTTCCCATTGCGGTAGCGGCGGCGGTGCTGCTGTTCAAGAAAGCCGAACCGGTTCAATGGACCCAGGTCTATACCCAATCAGGACAAACCCAGACCGTGACCCTGCCCGACGGCTCGCTCATCCGCCTGGCGCCGGAGAGCCACATCCTCTATCCCTCGGCCTTCCGGGGAGAAGTGCGGGAAATCTACCTGGAGGGCGAGGCCTATGCCGATATCACCCACATGGAAAAACACCCGTTCCACATCCATGCAGAGGATATTACGGTGAAAGTCTTCGGCACGGAATTCAATTTCTCGGCCTACCCCGCCGACGCCGAATGTGAACTGGCCCTGGTGGACGGTTCCGTAGAACTGGGCATTGCCGGGGAAGACGCCGTTCACAGCATCCAGATGAAAACCGGCGACATGGTGCGCTACGAAAGGGAAACAGGAAGCATCGACAAGAAGCGTTTCTCCCCCGACACCTATCTCGCCAACGCCAAGAGGGACGGCCTGCAGTTCGCTAACCGCAAGATGGAGGATATCGGCCGCTGCCTGGAGCGCAAGTTCGGCGCCAGGATCATCATAGAAGACGACGCCCTGGCCCAGGAACGTTTCTTTGCCTCCTTCATCAACAACGAGGATCTTCCCTCCATCCTGGAGGCGCTCAATACGCAAGACCACATGACCATTAACAAGAAGGGGGACACCTACCACCTTTCGCTCAAATAAACAGCAGCCATGTTTCTTTTCAGAAAAACCTTAGTGACGACGGTGGCCGTGCTGATCCTGTCCCTCATTCTGGCAGGCACGGCCTACGGGCAAAAGTACACCATGCGCCTTCGCAACGTGCCTGTCAAGACGGCCGTGGAGTACCTGCAACGCGAGTTCGGCTATTCCGTGGTAGTGAAGACCAGCCAGATTGACATGGACAAGATTGTCTCCGTGCAGGTAAAGAACGGGACCATTGAAGAGGTCCTGCGCCAGATTTTCTCCGGCCAGGAGGTCTCCTTTACCGTGGATGGGAAGAAAATCCAGGTATCCAAGGCCGAAAAGCCGGCCGCCGCATCCCAGGCACCCCCAAAAGCCGCACGCCATCTGGTGAGCGGACGCGTGTCGGACGCCTCCGGGGAGCCCATTATCGGCTGCATCATCGTCCCCGGTGACAATCCGCAGCGTGCCGTGAGCACGGACCTGGATGGCAACTACACCATAGAAGTGCCCAAAAGCGGCGTCCTGGAGTTCTCCTACGTAGGTTTCCACACCGTCCGCGAAGAGGTGGCCGACCGCAGCAGGGTCAACGTAGTGATGCGCACCAAGACCGAGAACCTGGACGCCGTGGTGGTGGTGGGCTACGGCACGGCCTCCAAGCGCCTGGTGAGTTCCTCCATCGCCTCCGTAAGGATGGATGAGATCGAGAAGGGGGCCGATATCGACCCCGTCAAGGCCCTCCAGGGCCGCGTGACGGGCATCAGCATCTCCTCGTCGTCCGGCATCCCCGGCGAGGCGCCGCGCGTGATTGTCCGCGGTGTCAGTTCCATCTCCGGCAACTCCTCCCCGCTTTACGTCGTGGACGGCATCCCGGCCGAGAGTTACCCCAACCTCAACGCCAACGACATTGAACGCATGGAGGTGCTGAAAGACGCATCGGCCACCGCCATTTACGGCTCCCGGGCCAACTCCGGCGTCATCCTCATTACCACCAAGAGCGGTCACAAGGGCAGCACCAAGATCAGCGCCAGCGCCTACGGCGGCGGCGCCATGGTGGCCCACGACGTCCCCATGGCCAACCGGGCCGAATACATCAACGTGATCGGGACGGCCATTGACAACTACAACGCCCAGGCGCGTCAGCTGGAGAAGTTCTATATCCCCGACAACGATGTGGATTTTGACTGGATGGGCGCCGTGTCCCGCAAGATTGCCATCAAACGGGGCGGAAACGTGAGCATGAGCGGCGGCAGCGAGAACACCCGATTTTTCGTATCGGCCGGCTATGAGGGCGAGGAAGGGTACCTGCTCACCACAGATTTCCAGAAATACACGGCCCGCACCAAGTTTTCCCACGACATCACCCGGTGGCTGGAATTCAATGTGAACACCTCCATCGCCTATGCCCGCTACGACAAGGTGGAAGAGACCGACGGCTCGCTCAAGATCCTTCGCGCCGCCCGTGAGGAGCAGCCCTGGTACACCGCCACCAAGGAAGACGGGTCCTGGCGCGTGATGAGCGCCGACGGCCTGGCCCGCCACAACCCCCTCATGATCATCCACGAGGAAGACTACTACATTGACAAATATCAGCTGCAGGGCACGGCCTCCCTGGTGCTCAAACCCTTCAAGGGCTTTAAGTTCACCTCTTCCGTGAGCGGTTACAGCATCTACGACAAAACCATCAAGAAACTCACCGAAAAGAACGAGGAGCGCGGTTACAAGGATGGATGGTCGGCCCTGTCGGAGCAGAAGGACAACTCGTTCCGCTACGTATTCGACAACATTGTCTCCTACGACAACAAATGGGACCGGCTCACGTATTCGGCCCTGGCAGGCCACTCCTTCGAGAAATATGAGTACGAGACCTTCGGCGCCAGGAGCGACAACTATGCCAACGAGGCCTTCCCCTCCTCCGGTTTCAACCTCATCACCTCCGGCACCAACATCTACCCCGGCAGCATCGGCTACAATGCCTATGCCCTGGAATCCTACTTCTCCCGCCTGGCCCTGAACTGGGCCGACCGCTACATCCTGAACCTCTCCTTCAGGGCCGACGGGTCGTCCCGTTTCCCCGTGAACAACCGGTTCGGCTTCTTTCCCGCCGGCTCCCTGGCCTGGCTGGTTTCCAACGAGAAGTTCTTCCCGCAAAACCCGGTGGTGACCGACCTCAAATTCCGCGTGAGCGCCGGCCAGACCGGTTCCATGAACGGGATTGGCAACTGGGCCGCCATGTCGCTGGTGGGGGCCGGCACCCCGTACAACGGGGCCTCCGGCATGAAGATCAACCAGACGGCCCAGAACCTGCGCTGGGAAAAGAGCACCAAGTACGACTTCGGCATGGACATGGAACTGTTTGGCGGCCGGATGAATGTGGGCACGGACCTGTTCTATTCCTACACCGACGGCCTGCTCTACTCCTGCCCGGTGGTGGCCACCACGGGCTACACCACCCGCTCCTCCAACATCGGTTCCATGGACAATATCGGCATTGAGGCCACCCTGGGCGGACGCCTGCTCGACGGGCCTTTCCAGTGGGACCTGTCCGGCAACTTCTCCTGGTCCCGGAACCGGCTCATCAGCCTGCTGGACAATACGGAGATCATCGTGGTGGAAGACAGCCAGCTGTATGGCGGCAACAAGCACGCCCTCATCCTGGGCAAGCCCGTCAGCGCCTGGTACATGCTCCGGATGGACGGCATCTACCAGTACGACGATGAGGTCCCGGCCAAACTGTACAGCAAGGGCGTACGCGCCGGCGACATCAAGTACTATGACAAGGACGGCGACGGGGACATCTCCGACAACGACCGCCTCTACTGTGGCAAGGCCACCCCGGACTACTTTGGCGGCATCACCTCCTCCATGAGCTGGAAGGGACTGGAACTGAACGTCTTCTGCCAGTATTCCGTGGGCGCCAAGGTGTTCAGCGCCTGGAAGGGCTGCGGACAGGAAGGCACCGAGAGCCTGGGGCTTTCCTCCGGTACAGTCACGGCCGACAACGGCAAGGAGTACAAGCAATACCACAATGTGAGCAAGAAGGCCGCCACCGAGTTCTGGCGGGGCCCCGGGACCTCCGATACCATGCCGCGCCCCACGGCCACCGGCCTGCACACCGGCTGGAACTGCGACTATAACATCCTCACCTCTACCCGCTACCTGGAGGACGCCTCCTATTTCCGCATCAAGAACATCACGCTGGCATGGAACCTTCCCGGCAAGTGGCTGGAAAAGGCAAAGATAGGCGGCCTGCGCATCTACGGGACGGTGGACAACGCCTTCACCTTCACGAAATATGAGGGCTACGACCCGGAGGCGTCCATGAACGCAAGCCCGGCACATGCCAAATATGCCACCGACTTTGGCTACGAGCCCATGATGCGCTCGTTCATCTTCGGACTTGACCTTAAATTCTGATGGAGGAACCTGTCATGAAAAAGACTTGCAAAATCATAAGTATCGTCCTGGCGGCCGGCCTGCTGTGCGGCTGCGGTAAAATGCTGGACGAAATTGCCCCCAAGAACCAGATCAAGGTAGAAATGCTCAACGATGCCGATGTGGGCAAACTCACCAACGGCGTGCGCTACCGGATGGAATCCCTGACCCGCGCCCTGTGGCTCAGGGGTGACTGGCTGGCAGAGAACTTCGTCTCGGGCCCCGGCTTTGACGTAGCCGACGTGCACGCCGAGACACAGGCCGCCGCATCGGCCATCGCCCTGTCCGACTGGCGGGACTGCTTCACCACGCTCAACGACGTGAACCAGCTTCTGGTATCGGCCCAAGGGGACGACGCCCTTTCGCTGGAGGCCGCCGGCAACGCCTATTTCTTCCGCGCCTGGATCTACTACAACCTGGTTATCCGCTACGGCGGCGTTCCGCTCCTGAAAACGCCCGACTCGGAGGTGGTCCCCATCTCTCCCGAAGAGGCCATCTGGAGCCAGATCATCGCCGACTGCCGCAGTGCCATGGAAAAGCTCCCGGAAAGCAATGCCTTCTTCTATCCCTCCCGCGACGCCGCCAAACTGCTGCTGGCCCGCGTGCTGCTTTGGAAAGGCGGGAACCAGGAGGCGGCCACCCTGGCCGGAGAGATCATTTCCAGCGGCCGATATGAGCTGGAAAGCACCTCGGAAGGTTTTGCCAACATGTTCATCTACGGCACAGCGTCCAGGGAGATTGTCTTTGCCCTGGCCAATATCCGCAGCTCCGGCTACCAGCTCATGTACGAGCCGGTGAACGACGTGGACGGTTCCTGGAACTATTCCCCCGCCCCGAAATTCTATAACGGGCTGTTCGCCGACAATTCCTACCACAACGGTGATATCCGCAAGGCAGCCACCTTCTCGGAGGCCGACCATACCCGCATCATCAAATTCCCCAACGGAGGCAATGGCATGAACCAGTTCGTGGTGAATCCCAAGCCCGCCAACTCCCCCATGGTGCTGCTGCGCCTGTCCGACGCCTACCTGATCCGGGCCGAAGCCCTGGGCACGGCCGGCGGGAAAGAGGTACTGGAGGAATTCATGAGAAAGCGCTACGACTCGGTGAGCCTCCCCGCCACCCTCTCCGACAAGCAGTGGCAGGACCTCCTGCTGGACGAGAACAACCGTGAGTTCTTCGGCGAAGGCCGCCGATGGTTTGACATCAAGCGCACCGGCCGCACCGACCTCTATGACAGCTGGAACGGCCGCGACTTCCTCCTCTACTGGCCCATTCCCCAGAAGGAACGCGACATTGCCGGAAAGGACAAATACCCGCAGAATCCGGGTTACACAGATTAATAAGAATAACCAATAATAATTACCTTTGCCTTATGAAGAAACGCTTGTTTGCCTGCATGGCCCTTGCTCTGGCCCTGACAGCCTGCCAAAAGGAAAACATCCCCGCGCTGGTGGTGGATTTCACCATCGAGCCCAACCCCTGCTATGCAGGAGCCGAAGTGAACCTTGCCGCCACGGTGAGCGGTGGCGTTGCGCCCTACACCTATGCCTGGAAGGTTGGCGATGCCGTCACTTTCAACGCACAGACGGCCACCTGGACCCCTGAGGAGCACGGCACCTTCACGGTGAAGCTCACCGTGACCGACGCCAAAGGGACGGCGCTGGAGCGCTCCAAGAACCTGGTAGTAGAACCCGCTCCCGTCATTGCCACCGGCGAGGTGAAACTCCTCTGGAACAAGCTGCTGGAAGGATACACCTCCATCACCACCCCGGCCGTCGCCGACGATGGTAGCATCTATACCATGACGCGTGACGTGAACAAGTTCCTGAAGATCTCCAAAAACGGCGAACTGGTTTGGGAGAAACCCCTCCTGAGCAACCCGCAGAGCGGTTCCCAGGTGTACGGCACGCCCGCCATCGACAGCGACGGCACCATCTACATGTGCGGCGGCACCAAGAACGGCGACGCCACCGTGGTGGCGTTCAAGCCCGACGGAAGCGAGAAATGGCGTTTCTCCAACGATAAGTTCTGGAACAAGGGCGATACGCCGGCGGCCGCAATCAACGGCGGAACCTCCGTGGGTATCGGCGACAAGCATGTCTATATCGGCAATGTAGGCAGCTCCGGTACCATTATCTCCATCTCCAAGGCCGACGGCAGCCGTGTCAACTATGTCATGGATTCCAACGGCGGCGGTCCTGCCGGCGGTTGCCGCGGCGGCATCATCGTGAACAAGGACGCCCGGTATCTGGGCTGGTGCGGCGGCGCCTACGGCGTCTTCGGCGCCACCACCGCGGCCATGGACGCGGCCGGGGAAGGTACGCCCTGGGCCTGGCGCGCCGGCTACAGCGCTGAAGCCGGCTGGCCGCTGGGCAACAACCAGGCCACCCTCGCGGCCATTAGCGTGAACGGGAAGGACCTGCTCGTGGGCATGCAGGCCATCAAGGACGGTGACGGCAAGTTCGCCTATGAAAAAGTATATGGTGTGGACTTCGCTACCGGCGAAGAAGTGGTGAGCGCCCGGATCGACGCCTGCGCCCAGCAGGACCAGGGCGGCATCTCCGTCACGGAGGACAACCTCATCATCGCTCCGCTCAAGTACACCCTGGGGCAGCAGGACGGCGGTATCGCCCTGGTGGATCCCGTGGGGAACGCGATGGTGGCCCACTATGGCATCGGCGAGAACGTAACCAGCGCCCCGGCTATCGACCAGGACGGCAACATCCACTTCGGCACGGAAGCCGGCAACTACTACGTGGTGAAGTACAAGGGCAACGGCGAGTTCGAGACCCTGGTGAAGAAAGACATCGCCGAGATCGTGAAAAACGATCCCCGCTACGCCGAAACCTATAAGGAAACGGATGTGGCCAAGATCTGGAGCGGTATCGTCATCTGCGACGACGGCATGATCCTGGTGCAGTTCACCGACAACGACACCCGTTCGCTGGGCGGCCTGGCCGCCATCACCGTGGACTACACCACGGGACCTTCCACCAAATCCCAGTGGCCCATGATGGGCCAGAACCGCAAGCACACCAACAGACAGAAATAATTGTCCATGAAGCGCTTATTCCTATCGCTGCTCGTCGTCTTCTCCGCCCTTGTCTCCTGCAGGGGCGGAGAAGGCGGCGGCGGTACCACCCCGGACGGCCCCGACAATCCGGACGTCGTCGTCCCGGACGATCCCCGGCCCACGCTGATGCAGCTGTTCGACACCCAGATCGGGAAGCAGAAGGACGGCACGCCCCGTGACCACATCTATATCGTGGCACACCGGGCCAATACCTATTATGGCTATCTGAACGCCGTGCCGGACAATTCCATCGCGGGTATCGAACTGGCCATCAAGTACGGCGCCGACATGGTGGAACTGGACGTGAGGCCCACCAAAGACAATGTGCTGGTGCTCATGCACAACGAGACCATCGACGCCTCCACCACCGGGAAAGGGAAAGTGGGTTCCTATACTTATGAGGAACTCATGCAGTTTGACATGCAGAAGAACGGGAAGGTGTACCACGACGCCAACGGGAACACCATCAAGGTGCCCACGCTGGAAGAAGCCCTGCTGGCCTGCAAGGACAGGATCTACATCAACCTGGACGTAAAGGACGCCTCTCCGTCCAAACTCTGCAAGATAGTGAAAAGGTGCGGGATGGAAGGTCAGGTGATGGTCTATACGGGCGGCAGCGTATCCACGGCCACGGAATATCAGTATGCCAATGTGAACATTGCTGTCCATCCCTACATCAGCAAGGCTTCCGATGTGGGCGGCTTCAGCGCCCTGCCCGGTGCCAAGCTCTTCCAGTACGGCTACGACCTCTACGGCGAAGGGAAGAATCCGGAAATCGGCCGGCAGGTACGGGCCCTGGGATTCCTGTCCTATTCCAACCTGCTGAACTACGACAACCAGGTTGCCAACAACAACTACAAAAAGCTGGACGCCTTCATTGCCAGCGAATCCGACTTCATCCAGACCGATTTTGTTGAACTGGTAAACAGTTACCTGAAAACCAAAGGATTACGTTAAGGCCATGCTAACCGAGCAAAAACTGATAGGGGGCCTCAAACGGGGTGATATGGATGCCTACGAACAGGCATTCCACACCTATTATCCCAAGTTTGTCCGGTTCGCAAATTATATTGTAAACGATCTTGCCGTAGCCAAGGACCTGGTACAGAATGTTTTCCTGAAGGTCTGGCGCTACCGCGACCGCCTGGACGACTCCCTCTCCCTGAACAATTACCTGTTTGTTCTCACCAAGCGGGAGGTACTGAACTACCTGCGCACCCAAAAGGCCTGCGAGTCGCTGGACAAGCTCTCGGAGGCGCCGGGAAACGGCCAGCGGGCCGATGAACAAGTGGAAGTGTCCATTATCCGGAGTCAGGTGAACAAGCTTCCGGAGCAGCGCCGCAACGTGTTCATCCTGAGCCGCGTGTACGGTCTTCCCCACAAGGAGATCGCCCGGCAGCTGGACATTTCTGAAAAAACCGTGGAACGGCATATCACCCTGGCCGGGAAACAACTGCGGGACGCGTTGGACGACTTGTCATGACTCCCTGTATGAATAGAATCCTTGAACTCCTGACAGCAACTCTGCTGCTGATTTCTGCCTGTGACCGTCCCCGGCCGCAGGCTTTCCATGTCATTCCCATGCCTGCGGAAGTCTCGCTCACGGAGGGTGTCTTCCGCGCCGATGGCGCCGCTTATTGTATGGACACGCTGATGGACTCGGTGTCCCGGGATGCGGTCCGGCGTTTTGTGGACGCCCTGGAAACGGCTTCCGGAAAGCCCTGTAAGGAAGGGACTGGAGGCTTCCGCTTTGTCCACAATGACACCCTTGCTCCGGAGCAGTATGTGGTGGAGATCCGGCCGGAGGGCGTGCGCGTAGAGGCATCGGCCCTGAACGGTTTCGTGTATGCCTGCGAGACCCTGAAACAGATGCTGCCGGCCGCCATCTACGGAGGAGCCCGGGTCAAGGCTCACTGGGTACTCCCCTGCGCGCATGTGGACGACCGGCCGCGTTTCGCCTGGCGGGGCGCCCTGCTGGATGCCGGACGCTATTTCTGGAGCGTGGAGGAAGTGAAGCGGATGCTGGATGTGATGGCGGCCTATAAACTGAACCGCTTCCACTGGCACCTTACCGAAGACCAGGGCTGGCGCATGGAGATCAAGGCCTACCCCCGGCTCACCGAGGTGGGCGCCTGGCGGGATGGCACGCAGATCGGCAAAGACCGGAATTCCACCGACGGGGTCCGCTACGGAGGGTTCTACACCCAGGAGGAATTGCGCGATGTGGTAGCCTACGCCGCCGCCCGGGGCATTACCGTGGTCCCGGAGATTGATCTGCCTGGTCACACGGTGGCCGCCCTGGCCTCCTATCCGGAGCTGGGCTGCACAGGCGGCCCCTATGAGGTGCGCCAGGTCTGGGGCATCTCGCAGGATATCCTCTGCGCCGGCAACGAAGAGGCCTTTGCCTTCATGGAAGGTGTACTGCAGGAGGTGATGGATATCTTCCCCTCGGAGTACATCCACATCGGCGGCGACGAGTGCTTCGGCGACCGCGAACAGCGGAAAGGGCTGGTCCCCTGGGACAAATGCCCGCGCTGCGCAGTCCGCATGAAGACCCTGGGCATCCGGCCAGGCCACGATGCCCGGCATTATCTGCAGAATTACGTCACCGCCCGCATCCAGCAGTATCTGGCCCGCCATGGCCGCCGGCTCATCGGCTGGGATGAGATCCTGCAGGGCAAACTGGCTCCGGGAGCCACGGTCATGTCCTGGCGGGGCACCCAGGGCGGCATCCAGGCCGTAGAGAAAGGCTTCGATGTCATCATGTCTCCCAACAGCCACCTTTATCTGGATTACTACCAGAGTCAGGAGCAGGACAAGGAACCGCTGGCCTATGGCAAATACCTGCCGCTGGAGAAAGTGTACGACTACGAGCCCCTGACAGATATGCCGGAAGGGGCTCCGGCACACATCCTGGGTATCCAGGCCAACTTGTGGACAGAATTCATTTCCACTGCGGACTATCTGGAATACATGTTGCTCCCGCGCCTGTGTGCCGCGGCCGAAGTGGCCTGGTGCGTCAACAAGGATTACGCCCGCTTTGACGCCTCCCTGGAGCACACTTTTGCCATACTGGACGCCATGGATGTCCGCTACAGCCTGGTGTGCCGCGGGCTCATAGGCCCCGACCGCCAGCCAGCCCGCGACTCCTTGGCCCTGGCCGAATACCTCCAAACCCGCGAATAACACCCCCGCCGCCGCCAGCCGCCGGGCCATCTGTCATGCCCGGCTTGACCGGGCATCTCCTGCAGCCGGGCCGTCGTTTTCGGCCATTTTTGTCGGCTCAACTGTCGCTGCCTGCAGCCAAGCCGTCATTTTGGCCGCTTTTTGTCGGCTCAACTGTCGTCGCCTGCAGCCGGGCCATCGTTTTGGCCGCTTTTTGTCGGCTGGGCTGCAACTGTGGAGCGGGGTGTTTTGAGGAACGGTATTTTTTGCGTAAATTCGCGACAAACTTGAACCATACATAATGAAACGCATCTCCCTTTTCCTCGCTCTGGTAACCCTTACGGTTGCCTGTACCAAGCCGCAGCCGCAGGCTTTCCATGTTATCCCCATGCCCGAAGACGTCACCGTGGGTGAAGGCGTATTCCCCGTAGCGGGCGCCGCCATCCAGGTGGACGAGAACATCGATCCGGCATCTGTACGGGCCATCTGGCGCTTCCGCAGCGCCTTGGAGACAGCCACCGGCAAGGCCCTCCACAGCGGTGACAACGGATTCAACTTCATCCTCAACCCCAACCTGGACGCCGAGCAGTACGCCATTCAGGTGAAGGCCGACGGCGTGACCGTCGAGGCATCGGCCCTCAATGGCTTTGTCTATGCCTGCGAGACACTGAAACAGATGCTGCCCGCCGCCATTTACGGCAACCAGAAGGTCAAGGCCGACTGGGTCCTTCCTCAGGTGAGCATCCTGGACCAGCCGCGCTTCGCCTACCGGGGCATGCACCTGGATCCCTGCCGCCATTTCTTCTCCATCGAGGAGACCAAGCGCTACCTGGACGTGATGACGGCCTATAAGCTGAACCGTTTCCACTGGCACCTGACCGAAGACCAGGGCTGGCGCATGGAGATCAAGGCCTATCCCAAGCTCACCGAGGTGGGCGCCTGGCGCAACGGCACCGTGATCAAGAAGGACTGGGACTCCAATGACGGCATCCGCTACGGCGGTTTCTATACCCAGGAGGAAATGAAGGAGATTGTGGCCTATGCTGCCGACCGCGGCATCACCGTAATCCCGGAAGTGGACCTGCCCGGCCACATGGTGGCTGCCCTGGCGGCCTATCCAGAACTGGGTTGCACCGGCGGTCCCTATGAGGTCTGGACCCGCTGGGGGGTGGCCAAAGACATCCTCTGCGCCGGCAATGACGAGGTATTCACCTTCCTGGAGGGCGTGCTCTCGGAAGTGATGGACATCTTCCCTTCGGAATACATCCATATCGGCGGCGACGAATGCTTCAACCGCCGCGAACAGGCTCCCTGGGACAGCTGCCCCAAGTGCGCTGCCCGCATGAAGAAACTGGGCATCAAGAAAGGCCCCGAGGCCAAGCACTACCTGCAGAATTACGTGACCGACCGCGTGCAGCAGTTCATCAACGCCCATGGCCGCAAGGTGATTGGCTGGGACGAAGTGCTGGAGGGGAACCTGTCTGAAGGCGCCACGGTGATGAGCTGGCGCGGAACCAAGGGCGGCATCAAGGCGGCCTCCCTGGGCTTCGACGTGGTGATGACCCCCACCGACTACGCCTACTTCGACTATTACCAGAGCCGCGAGCGCGACAAGGAGCCCTTCGGCATCGGCGGCCACCTCCCGCTGGAGAAAGTCTATGGCTATGAGCCGTTTGACGGCATGGCCCCGGGAACGGAGGACCATATCCTGGGCGTTCAGGCCAACATGTGGACCGAGTACATCGCCACGCCCGAGCACCTGGAGTATATGCTCATGCCCCGGATGGCCGCCCTGTCGGAAATCCAGTGGTGCAGCGCCGGCCGCAAGGACTACGCCCGTTTTGACGCGTCACTGGAGCACACCTTTGCCATCCTGGATGCCATGGGTGTGAACTACTCGCTGGATTGCCGGGGCCTTATCGGCCTGGATCGCCAGCCGGCCCGCACGCCGGAAGAGCTCGAGGCCTACCTCCAGGCCGAAAAGCAGGACTGGTAGCCTCTTTGGAGGCCAGCCACTGCCGGACGGTCTTTTCCGGCATACACACCCACTGGGCTATTTGTCCGGCCGACAGATGAAAGTCGCTTTGCAGCCACCCTGCAAGGCGGCTTTTTTCATCGGCACGCAACGCGTCCACGCTCCGGCCCTGGAAATGCCGGGTGCAGAGCATGCTCACTATATCGGCCAACTCCGCCTGGGACCAGATGATGTCTTCCCCCAGGCGGGAAGCCACGTGGACAAAAGACTCGTAGTCCTTAATCAGTTTTGTGGCATATACCTTCACCGAGGGGAACAGCTTGGTAAAGAGCGCGGTCTCGACAAAGGATATCGGCAGCAGGCCCAATTCCGGATGGAACTCCCACTGCCCGGGGATGGCCTGTTCCGAGCGGGTAAGCCGCTTGAGGTCGCGGCCGGTCAAAGTGTCGGCCCGCGCTCCCCGGATGACAGACGGGGACATGGAATAATGAAGCCAGCAGGAGCCCCACCGGTAACCTTCCGGAATCGTCCATCCTTTCTCATAAGGATTCCGGAACAGATACAAGTAGTTGGCGCGCATCTGCTCCTCATCTTCTACCGGAATCAGTTGGTATCCATAGTTCTCAGGCAGCGGTGGGCATCCGTCCTCCTTGAGCCTGTCGCCGAGTTTACGCCGCAGGTAGCTGAACAACCTCACACATTGGTCTCCACTGCCACTCAAGAGGATATGGATATGGTTGGGCATTAAGGTGAAGGCATATATCTTGATCTCCAACAGCAGGGTGGCGAGGCCCATCACCGTCATGCCATAAGCGAATTGATGGTTCGTATGGAATAGTTTCCCCTCCTTCCAACCATCCGTACACAGGTGATAATACCCTTTCTTTGCTTTTCGGTACAAGGACCGCTTTGTTTTCATATTCTCCATGTGCAAAGAAACGAACAATTAGCCGTTTCATTCAAAATGAAACCACTAATTGCAAAAAATCGCCTTACAAGGGGCCCCGTGATGTTTTTTATACCGATTTAAAAACGTTTTTTACCGCAAAAAACGTTTTCATGCAACGAGGCCGACAAAGATGCCCCCATAACGCCCCGGCTGCTGAGATGGCCGATCAGGTCGGCCATGACGACTGTCGGGCCAACAAAAACGGCGTTAATTGATGGCCTGGCGGAAGAAGATGACCGCCGAGCCGTCAATAATGGGCAAAAATGATGGCTTGGCGGGAGAAAATGACCGCCGAGCCGACAATAATGGGCAAAAATGATGGCTTGGCGGGAGAAAATGACCGTCAAGCCAGCAAAAATGGCCGAGAATGATGGTCTGGCGGGAGAAAATGACCGCCGAGCCGACAATAATGGACAAAAATGATGGATTGGCGGACGAAAATGACCGTTGAGCCGTCAAAATGGGGCAAAAGTGATGGACCGGCGGCAGAGATGGCCGGTCGGGGCCGGCCATGACGAGGGCAAGGCGGCCATGACGGAGGTGCGGGGCGCTGATTCCGGAGCGAATGGGCGGAAACGGGAGTGCGCGAGGGCCTGAGGAGGGAGCGGTGACGCCGGAGGCGGCAGGACGGAGCTTGTTCGACGACGTTACGGGCCAGGCCGAAGGCCGGGGCCGTAAAAGGAGGAGTTGCGACGTCCAGCGACCGGGACGGCCCCGTTTCCGCCGGCTGAGCGAAGGAGCAGCGTCCCGGCAGGCAGAGATGGCCGGTCGGGGCCGGCCATGACGATGATCGGGGCGGCCATGACGATCAGGCCGGCCATGACGGCAGCAGGGCAACAGATGGCCGGTCGGGGCCGGCCATGACGATGATCGGGCCGGCCATGACGGAAAGGGGAACGGGGTGATTAGGCCTGCGGGATGGGGCGACGGCGGAGGAAGGCCCAGCACAAGACGGCGTAGGTGCCGATGAGGATGGTGTTCAGGCCCAGCTGCGCCCAGTGGATTCCGGGACCGGCGTTGAAGGAGAAGCCGGAGAAGAGGGACGGGAAGGTGCCGGAAGGGATGGCAATGCCGGCGTAGGCCACGCCCAGCAGGAGGAAAATGGCGCCGATGCGCTTCCAGTCATAGGGAATGGGATAATAGCGGGCGCCCAGAGCGGCGCTGAGGATGAACATGACCAGATAGCTGGCCAGGTGCCCGAAGGCCGAGGCCCAATAGGAGAAGCGCGGCATGAACACCACGTTCACCACGGTCGTGACCACCAGGCCCGCCAGGGTGATCCAGATGGCCATGTTGGTCTTGCCGGACAACTTGTACCACATGGACACGTTGAACAGCATGCCCAGGAGCATGTAGCTGAGCAGCATGACGGGCACCACGCCCACGCCCACCCGGAAATCGCGTCCCAGGAAGAGCGAGATGATGTCGATATAGCCCACGACCCCCAGCAGCACCAGGCCGCAGAAGGCCGTGAAGTATTCCATCACCACGGCATACAGCTGCTTGGAGCCCTTATCCCGGGCACGCTGGAAGAAGAAAGGCTCGGCCGCATAGCGGAACATCTGGATGAAGAGGTTCATGATGACGGCCAGTTTCACCGCCGCCTGGTACACGCCCAGCGAAGCCCGCCAGGCCTCCGACGACGTATCGAAGTAGCGGAAGAGGACCCGGTCCAGGAAGTCGTTGGCCACCCCGGGAAGGGCCGCCACCATGAGAGGTATCGAATAGGCCAGCATCCGGCGCACCACCGCCCGGTCCCAGGTAAGGTGCAGTTTCACCATGTCCGGGATAAAGAGGGCCAGGCACAGCACACAGCTCACGAAGATGGCAAAGATGGGATAGGTGAAATCGGGCTGGGCGGGCCAGACCAGGAACAGCAGCAGGTTCATGCCCAGTTCCGTGAGAATCTTCACGGTCTTGAACACCGCGAACTTGACCGCCTTGTGCTCCTGCCGCAACTTGGCAAAAAGGATGGCCGTGACACTGTCGCAGAGCAGGATGGCACCTATATATATAATAACGCTCCGATAGCCTTCATAGCCCAGGGCCGATGCGATGGAACCGGAGAAGGCCACCATCACCGCCAGGAAGGCGAGGTTCAGGCCCAGTACGGTGAGCAGGGCCCCGGAATACACCTTGCGGGGGTCCTCCCCTTCCTTGTTGGCAAAGCGGAAACAGCCCGTCTCCAGGCCCAGCACCAGCACCACCTGCAGGATGGCGATATAGGCCATGAATTCCGTCACGACGCCATACTGCGCCTGCGTGAGCATGCGGGTGTACAGCGGCACGAACATAAAATTGACTATGCGGGCCAGAATGGAGCTGAGGCCATAAATGGCCGTTTCTCCGGCCAATTGTTTCAACGGATTTGCCATAGTTATGCAAAAATAACTAATTTTGCACAAAGAAACGAATGTCATGAGAAAGATCTCCTATATCCTCCTGGCGCTGGCCCTGACGGCCGCCTGCAAGCAGCGGCCCAAGCAGGCCGAAGAAGTCGCCATCCCGGTGGAAGAGGCCGTCCAGGCCGATACCGTAGCCGCCAAGAAAGCGGCCCAGGCCCTGCCGGAAGAGCCGGTCTTCGCCATTGTCACCAACCTGGGAACCATCAAGGTCAAATTATACAAAGACACCCCCAAACACCGGGACAACTTTGCCAAACTGGCCCTTTCCGGCTATTACGACGAGCTGCTGTTCCACCGTGTCATCAACGGGTTCATGATCCAGGGCGGCGACCCCTTCACGCGCGACAGCTCCCTGGTGGAGCATTACGGAGAAGGCGGCCCCAAATACACCATTCCGGCCGAAATCCTGGGAGCGGAGGGTGACACGCTCCACCGCCACAAGAAAGGCGCCCTGTGCGCCGCCCGCCGGGGTGACGTGGCCAATCCCTTCCGCGCCTCGTCCGGCTCCCAGTTCTACCTGGTGCAGGATCCGGCGCACTGCGCCCACCTGGACGGCGCCTATACCGTTTTTGGCGAAACCGTGGCAGGATTCAATGTCATTGACAAGATTGCCCGGGAAAAAACCAACCGCTACGACCGCCCGCTGCGCGATGTCCGCATCCAAAGTATCCGACCGGACGCCGAAATGAACAAAAAATTGCAGGAACAGGCAAAAAAAGAGAAAGAAACGGCAAGCGCGGCACAGGATTTGCAATAACGTTTAACCGAATAGTTTTTTTAATAGGTTAAGTTTTAGGTTAGAATTGCGAACACCGCCTGCAGGGATGCATGCGGTGTTGCTTTTGAAAATACACCCGACTTATGGTTATCAATATGGAAAAACAAGAAGTGCCGGTGCTTCTGCTCACCGGATATCTGGGCAGCGGCAAGACCACCCTCCTGAACCGAATCCTCCAGAACCGCAAAGGCATCAAGTTCGCCGTCATCGTCAACGATATCGGCGAGGTCAACATTGACGCCGACCTCATCGAAAAGGGCGGCATCGTGGGCGGCACCGACGATTCCCTGGTGGCCCTGCAGAACGGCTGCATCTGCTGCACGCTCAAAATGGACCTGGTGGCCCAGCTGGCCGAACTCACATCGGCCCGCCGCTTCGACTATATCGTGATAGAAGCCAGCGGCATCTGCGAGCCGGCGCCCATTGCCCAGACCATCAGCACCATGCCGGCCCTGGCCCCGCAATATGCCCGCAACACCCTGCCCTATGTGGACTGCATCGCCACGGTGGTGGACGCCCGGCGCATGAAGGACGAATTCGCCCTGGGGAGCGCCCTGCAGAAGGAAGACATCGGCGAGGACGACCTGGAACGGCTGGTGATCGAGCAGATCGAATTCTGCAATATCGTCCTCCTGAACAAAGCGGCCGAACTCTCGGCCGAGGAACTGGGGACACTCACCGGCATCGTCAAGAGCATCAACCCCGGCGCCCGGGTCCTCCCCTGCACCTGGGGCGACGTGGACCTGGACGAACTCATCTATACCGGACTTTTCAATTTTGACGCCGTGGCCACGTCGGCCGCCTGGATTGCCGCCATCGAGGGAGAGGACGAGGAGGAAGAGGCCGAAGGCGAAGCCCTGGAATACGGGATCGACACCTATGTCTATACCCGCCGTCCGGCCCTGGACCTGAACAAGTTCGACCACATGGTGGCCACCAAATGGCCCGCCAACATCATCCGCGCCAAGGGTCTGTGCTACTTCAGCAACGACCCCGACAAGTGCTACCTCTTCGAGCAGGCCGGCAAGCAGAAGACCCTCAAGGACTGCGGCCTGTGGTTCGCCACCATGGACGAGGAGGAGTTGCAGGAGATGATGCTGCGGGACCGCAAGCTGCGCCGGGACTGGGATCCCGACTACGGGGACCGGATGCAGAAGCTGGTGTTCATCGGACAGCACCTGGACAAGCCGGCCCTGGAGCGTCTGATGGACAGCTGCCTTGCCGAATAAAGGGCAAAATAATATGCATTTCTTATTCACTAATGCTTATTTTATCGGATTTTTTAGCTAATATTCTGCTAAAATATTCATCCTAATTGCATTTCTCGTTCAAAATGCTCATCTTTGCAGGAAATTCGCCTTGCAAAAGGTGAGCTTTTTGGTATATAGCAAATAGTATCAATATTTAATGTGTTTATCTATGAAGACAAGCAAACTATGCAGCGTCAGCCTCATTCTGTGTGCGGCGCTTGCCCTCGTGGCTTGTAACAAGGCACGAGAGAAGGACACGGGCACCGGCCTCGGCTGGGACCGTGCCAGTTTCTCCGTCAACCTTGTGAGTACCGGCGAAACCACGGCCACCGTGCAGGAATCGGCCACGGGAGACAATACGGCTCCTTTCTATGGATTCGTAACTTCCGATGTCACGTCCAAGACAGAGGCCGCGATAGCCAACCAGCTCAAGACCATCTCGGCCAGTTGGCGCATCCTGAAGACCGGCACCCCCAAACCCGAGACGGTTACGGGTCTGCGCCGGGCAGGTGTCCCCTACCGTTACATCGTGTTCGGCCTTACCCCGGACGGACGCACCTACGGCACCCCCGCCGAAGTGTCTTTCTCCACCACCGGCGAATATAAGACCGGCACCATGAGCGTCAGCTATGACGGCCGTGATGACGAGAAAAATCTGGTATTCACCGTTTCCGGTACCGGCGAGCAGCGTTATGACTACGCCGTCCTCACCCAGGAGAATGCCGCCAAGTACAAGTCTGACCATGAACTCCTGAACGCGCTCATGGAAGAGGCGAATCCCAAAGACGAGCCCATCAAAGGCGACGGCAAGGTTGGCATGAAGAACCTCCCCGTCGGCAAGTATGTCATCTACGTATATGGTGTGGAGGACGAACTGGTCGAGGATGTTTACAACCCCACCCTCCAGTATGCCAAGGCCGAGTTCGAACTGGACCGCAACTTTGACGTCACTTACGATTCCTGGCTGGGCAACTGGACCGTTCCCCGCGGTGAAACCTCCGACGTATGGGTAATCGAAGCCAAGGAGGAAGGCGAGACCTACACCATCACCGGTATCGAAAGCAATTACGAATGGCCCGTCACCGCGGTGTACAACGCCGAGGACGGCTCCTTCACCATTGCCGAGCAGCACTACATCAACACCGTGAATACCCAGCAGGGCGCGGCTAGCGTATGCCTGTTCTCCCTGTTCAACCACTCCGACGGCAAGACCTATGTCTGGGGTGAAGACAACTACGTGTTCATGCGTGCCGATTTCGGCATCGATGATACCGACGCCACCTTCACCGGCCTTGAGCTCAAAGACAAGGACGGCAGCTATGGTGATGCCGACGGCTTTGGCTTCTTTGCCGTCTCGGGCGAAGACATTCTGGGCAGCCTCCTGGATGACGATTACGGCGCCAGCGCCCTGCCCAACAGCATCAAGAAGGGCGGCAAGGTTCCGGATCCCGATGATCCCGGTACCGGCGAGGAAGAAGTACTCTTTGAAGAAGACTTCGAGAGCAACATCTCCGCCTGGACGCTCATTGATGCCGACGGTGACGGGAACGAGTGGATGCTTCATATCAACGAAGGTGAATCCAACATGAAGACCCATTCCGGTAATGGCCTCCTCATCAGTGAGTCCTACATCAACAATGTGGGTCCCCTGACCCCGGACAACTGGGCTTTCACCCCGGCTATCAAACTGAGCACCAAGAACAGGGTGAGCTTCTGGATAACGGGCCAGGATCCGAGCTATTATCAGGAGCACTATGGCGTATACATCATGACGGAGGCTCCCACCGCCACCAACATCGCATCGGCCACCAAACTCTTCGAGGAGACGAACAGCTCCGCCGATTTCAAGGAGCACGTTGTTGAAATCCCCGCGGAATTTGACGGCAAGACTGTCTACATCGGTTTCCGTCACTTCAACTGCACCGACTTCTATGTCCTGAACCTGGACGACGTAAGCGTGAAAGCCGGCGAAGGTGGTGGCGGTCCCGCTGAACCCGAGATAGGTTCCTACGAGTCCTGGCTGGGCGAATGGGAAGTTGCCCGTCAGAGCAAGACCGACACCTGGACCATCACCGAGAAAGAAAAGGGTGTGTCCTATTATGTCCAGGGCATCGACGGTGACAACCCCAACATCAAGGACGTAAAGGCCGTTGCCACTTACAAAGACGGCGCCCTCTTGATTGAGTGCCAGCAGAACCTGGCCACCCTCACCATTGAAGGCAAAGAGTATATCCTGAACCTGTTCGGGATGTACAGCAACAGCACCAAGATCGTATCCGGCAACTTTGTTACGGCCGAAGCCAAACAGACCGCCAAGGGTGTTGCTACCATCACCAACGGAGGAACTACTGTCAGCATCCAAGGTGACGATAACGAGTACCCCGTCTCCGGCATGACTTATTTCGCTGCACCCGCCGGCGGCGGCTCCGGTTACGTTTTCAACGGTCAGGTCTTCTATCTCTGGCCCACGTCCATGACCAACGACTCACAAGGTCAAGGTGGTGGCGGCGACGAGCAGGCCTCCGAAGCCTACAAGGCCTGGCTTGGAGACTGGTATCTGGTCCGCAACGACTCTGAATGGGACAGCACCAACAAGACCTGGGTTCCCAAGGGAAGTGTTACGGACACCTGGACTCTCTCCCAGAAAGTGGTGAACAAGAGCTTCACCCTCACCGGATTTGAAGCATTTGATGGAGCGGAGATTACCGTAGCCTTCGAAAGCAGCACCGGTAACGCGACCATCACCGAACAGAATGTAGGGGACCCGTACACAAGCCAGGGGTATGATGTTACCCCCAAACTGTGCGGCTTATTCTACTACCCGGGCGATGCAAGCCACCCGGCCGGCAATTATATCTACGACGAAAACGCCCTCCTTTGCACCATTACCCCCGACGGAAAGATGACCCCCGGCCAGGCCGGCACATACGGTCCGATGGTGATGATGCAAATGATGGCCGAATTCTCCCAGGGTGGCCAGTCTGCCGGCTTTGATTCCTGGCACGAGGAAGGATACGCCCTCCCCGGCACCATAGGCCGGACCAAGCCCAGCCAGACAGCCCTGTCCTCCCGCAGCGGGATGCAGAGCTTCAGCCTGGTGCGTGCAGATCGCTATAAAGCCCCTGTCACCACCTATGTATGCAAAGAGGCTGTCAGTGTTGCCGCTACCGACAAAAAGGGAGCCCATGGCAGAAAGATTCTGCCCAGAAGGGAAGGCTCCCCGGCCCGGAACAACCAGTCCGGCCTCAACCGGAACAACGTTCAGAAAGCCGAGCGCACCCTGCAGAAGGGCCAGCGCCAGTATGTCCCCACTTCCGGCACCAAGAGCGGGAAGCTGAATTAAGTTAGAGTATCAATATTTATAGCGAATCATTATGAAAACAATCAAGCTTCTTGCTGCTGCGTTGATGCTGCTGGTCTCCGCCTTCACGGCGGTGGCCCAGCAGAGCATCAAGGTAAGCGGTACCGTCCGCGATGCGAGCGGTCCCGTCGTAGGAGCCTATATTATTGTGAAGGGGACCACCAACGGCACGGCTACGGATGCCGCGGGTGAATATACCATCTCCGCCCCCAGCAACGGAACGATCGTATGTTCCATGATGGGTTACACCGAGCAGGAAATCAAGATCAACGGCCGCGCCAGGATTGATTTCGTCCTGGAAGAAGACAACACCTTCCTCGAAGAGACCGTGGTGATCGGTTATGGCTCCGGCCAGAAGGTTTCCAACCTGGTTGGTTCCGTGACCACCGTGAAATCCGAATCCATCAAGAACGCCCCGTCTTCCTCGGCCCTCGACATGCTGCAGGGACAGGTGGCCGGTCTGGCCGTTCTCACCACCGGTGGTGTGGCCGGCGATAACAACGTGTCCATGACCCTCCACGGCGTGGGCTCGCTCTCGGCCGGAACCGAACCGCTCTTCGTGATTGACGGTATTCCTTCCAGCAGCCGTACCATCCAGGCCTTGAACCCGAACGACATCCAGTCCATCTCCGTGCTCAAGGATGCATCGGCCACCTCCATCTACGGTTCCCGTGCAGCCAACGGTGTGGTGTATGTGACCACCCGTGCCGGTTCCTACAACGAGAAGGCCACCGTGAGCTATCGCGGCCAGTACGGTATCTCCACCCTGGCCGACTTCACCATGTACGACAACATGATGAGCGGCGACCAGCTCAAAGACTTCTGGGTGCGTGCCGGTATCTACACCTATGACTATATCAAGGAAAACTATACCGACCACGGCTTCACCTGCAACACCCGTTGGGAGAACTACTTCCAGCAGTTCAACAACCCGCAGTACCAGAACGACCTCTCCATCGAGGGCGGCGGACGCCGGGTTGCCTACATGATCGGCGCTTCCCAGTTCCACCAGAGAGGTAACACCATCGGCAACATGTACGATCGTTATACCCTCCGTACCAATGTCCAGGGTCACCCCAAGGACTGGCTCAAGGTGGGCATCAACTTGAACTTCACCTACGACACCCGCACCGCCAACGGCAACTGGGGTGACGGTTCCAACGCCGGCGGTAACAACTACCTCCAGGGCGGTCTGTCCATGATCCTGAACCCGCTGTACCCGGCCATCGACCCGGTCACCGGCCGCGAGTTCGAGAAAGAATATCCCATGTGGGCCGGTTGCTTCAACCAGAACTACTACTTCGAGAACGGCCACGGCGTTACCGACCGTTACGGTCTGGTTGGGGCTGCCTTTGTGGAAATCGAGCCCATCAAGAACCTCAAGATTACCTCCCGCCTGGGCGTGGACAGCTACGTGAGCGACTATTCCGCCTACCGCAAGCCGTCCTTCTCGGCCCTGTACTCCGACTACCACTCTTTCCGTAGCCGTCAGGTTACCCTGAGCTATGCGGCCACCATCACCAACACCATTGAATACACGGCCGAAATCAACCGGGACAACCGCTTCAGCGTACTGGTAGGTCATGAAGGCATCAACAATGCCGCCAAGTCCTTCCGCGCCACGAGCTACGATCTCACCGACGACCGTCTCCTCCACCTGGGTGAGGGTACTGTCCTGCAGACCGGCAATGACTGGGGTTCCCGTGCCACCGCGGAAGGCCTCTCCGAAAGCGCCTTCCTGTCCTGGCTGGCCCATGCCGACTACACCCTGATGGACCGCTACATCCTGGACGCCTCCTTCCGTTACGACTCCTCGTCCCGCTTCGGTCCCGACAACCGCTGGGCTCCGTTCTGGGCCGTGGGTGCCCTCTGGAAGGCCAAGCGCGAAAACTTCCTCAAGCATGTGGACTGGCTCAACGACCTGAACCTGAAGCTGAGCTACGGTACCCAGGGTAACGCCGCCATCGGCAACTATGCCTATGCTTCCACCATCGGCTCGCTGGGCAAGTACAACGGCGATGAATCCCTCGGTCTCACCTGGCCTTCCAACTATTCCCTCACCTGGGAGCAGCAAGGCCTGTTCACGGCCACCCTCAACGGCCGGGTCTTCGACTTCCTGGACTTTGACCTGGAATACTACTACAGAAAGACCAGCAACATGCTCATGAGCGTTCCCCAGAGCTACGTATCCGGTTTCTCCAGCCGCACTGACAACGTGGGCGGCCTGGTGAATACGGGTCTGGACATCACCCTGGGCGTGGATATCCTCCGCGGACGCGACTACTTCCTGCGCGCCAACGCCACCTTCAACTACAACAAGGAAATGATTACCGAGCTCTTCAACGGCCTGGACCAGTGGGAGATTGACGGTACCGGTATCACCTACGTGGTGGGCCAGCCCGTGAGCTTCTACTATCCCCTGTGGGCCGGTGTGGATCCGGAAGATGGTAAGCAGATGTGGTACCTGCCCACCGGATACGAGGAGTATCTGGAGAGCGGCGACCTCACCAAGATTGACAAGACCGTCACCCGGATGGACAAGACCACCAAGGAGTTCGATGAAAACCTGCTGAACCAGAATACCGGTTATCTGCGCAACGCCCCCGTGAACGGTGGTTTCGGCCTGGCCGGCGCCTGGAAGGGCCTGTCTGCGCAGGTTGACTTTGCCTACGTGCTGGGCAAGTACCTGATCAACAACGACGCCTACTTCTACAACAACCCCAACCAGTTCCCCGGATACAACGCGTCAAAGGCCGTGTCCGACTATTGGACCCCGAACAACAAGTACGCCTACTATCCCGACTGGTCTACCGGCGCTTCCATGCAGTTTGACTCGCACCTGATCGAGCCGGCCTCCTTCCTGCGCCTGAAGACCCTCCTCATCAGCTACTCCCTCCCGGAGAAATGGCTGGGCTGGAGCAACGGTGTACTGCAGAATGTAAAACTCACCTTCACCGGTCGTAACCTCTTCACCCTCACCAGCTACATGGGTGCCGACCCGGAAGTTAACTCCAACTTGGTGCTGGGTCTGCCGGGTAACACCAAGCAGTTCCTGGGCGGTCTTGAAATCACCTTCTAATTCCGGATGAATCATGAAAACAGTGAATAATAAAATATGGATGCTGAGCATCGTCCTTATGGCTGCAGTCTCCTGCAACCTGGACAGATATGAACTCGGCCAGATTGTCTATGACGAGAACACCCCGGCTATCCAAACGTCCAATGACCTGGACCGTTTCGAAGTGGGTCTGATGAGCGTTTTCAGAAGCCGGTTCCAGGGTGGTTACTTCTATGTGGACGACCTGATGTGCGACGGCTTCAACGCAGCCAAGAGCTACGGTAACAACTTCGGTCCGCTGCACCGTACCGACGAGGACTACAACGCCTCCAACGAAGATGTGGAGGGCGTGTGGGCCAACTACTACCTGGCTATTAAGAACTATAATATTGCCATTTCCTCTGTCAACATCATCGCAGACGAGGAACTCAGGACGTCGGCCAAGGCGAACATCACCAAGGGTGAAGCCTTCTTCTGCCGCGCCTACAGCTACCTCTTCCTGGCCCGTCACTTCGGAAAGGTGTACAAGGCCGCAACGGCCGAAACCGACCTCTGCGTTCCGCTGGTAACGGTCTGGAGCAACAACACGGAAGTCAAGCGTGCCTCCAACAAAGCCGTTTACGAGCAGATCCTCAGTGACATTGACTCCGCCGCCTTCTTCCTGGCCAACGTCAAGCCCGTCGATGAGAAAGGCGCACGTCACATTGACCGTCCTACCATCGACGCCGTACAGGCCCTGTATGCCCGTTACTACCTGGAGGTGGGCGAGTATGCGAAAGCCGCCGAGAAAGCCGCAGCCCTGGTGGACAGCAAAGTCTATGTGCTGGCCAATAACGCCAAATCCTTCAAAGAAGAATTCACTGAAGACGCCGGCAAGGAGCCCATCATGCAGATGTTTGCCAGCAAGGACGAAGTGCCCAACGGCCTGGGTTATTACACCTCCCTGTTCAAGAGCGACGGTGAAATCTACTGGACGCCCTACTACCTGCCTTCCGGCAAACTGGTAGATGCCTATGAGGAGAAAGACCTGCGCCTGAACAACTGGTTCGCCAAGGTGGGTGCCGATTCCTATCCCCTCCAGCTGGGCGGTATCACCGTGAACGACGAGAACATCCGCATCTTCACCAAGTTCCTGGGCAACCTGGCCTACGAGTCCAACGACTATCCCGGTGCACACAATGCCGTGAAGCCGTTCCGCATCAGCGAAATGTACCTGATTGCCGCCGAGGCCTACTGCCTGGCCGGAGACACGCCCAACGCCCGTAAATACCTGAATGCGCTCCAGTCTGCCCGCGGCGCCACCGAAACCACCGCCGAGCTGGACAACATCAAGGCCGAATGGTTCAAGGAAACCGTGGGTGAAGGCATGCGTGCCCAGTGCCTCAAGCGCTGGGGAGACGGATTCACCGTCCGCTATGCCCAGCCTGCCGCCGTTACCGCCAACATGGTGGAAGTGGGTAAGAAGAACCTGGCCGACCGTGCCTTCACGGCCAAAGACCTGTACCTGCTCACCTTCCCCATCCCCAACTACGAACTCAAGATCACGCCCACGCTCGAGCAGAACGAAGGCTATGCTCTCTCTGTGAACAACTAAAAAGGAAAGACTTATGAAAACCATCTATAAAGCCCTTATCCTGACCGCCGCTGCCACCGTGCTCGCTTCCTGCGACCGGACCGACTCCTACCTGGGCGGCGACGTGTTCAATTCCGGTGACAAGCCCTTCGTAACGCTGGACTTCCTGGGTGCCCAGGGCATCCGTGAGGACGCCGGCATCTACAAAGTCCCCGTCCGGGTACTGGGCAAGCACGGCACATTCAGCGTCACCGTGCAGACAGAAGACGGAACCGCCATCAACGGCAAGGATTTCGCCCTGATTGAACCCAAATCCGGCGTGCTCAACTTCGGCACCCAGGATGCTGTCAAATACGTAGAATTCAGCATCACCCGCGGTGAAGAAGGCATTTACACCGAGCCCGGCGTAAAGAATTTCACCTTCCTGCTGGCCAGCAGCACCGGTGGTGTAGAACTGGGTTCCGTGCGCATGGCAACCATGAACATCAATGACTCCGACCACCCGCTCACCGACATCATCGGTCCCTGGAACGCCTCGGCCAATGACTACTTCAGCGGCGACGTGAACTGGAAGATGACCTTCATGCCCGTGGAAGGGGACCTGGAGAAACTGCGTATCGACGGTATTACTTCCTACTTCGTGGACAAGTATAAACCCGAAGAAGATATTGACTATACCTTAGTCGTCAACGTTACCGGTGAAGAAGGCGCCCGTCAGTTCGTCCTGCCCATGGGTAAGGAAATGAAGTCCAAGATAAACAACAACACCCTGTCTGTCTGGGGCTTCGACAAGCAGTACGTGTACAGCAGCGGTGACCTTGTCTTCGTCCAGCAACAGGACGGTTCCTTCAAACTGGAAGACGATACCATGGGCTATGGTATCGGTTACGAAACCTCCGGTGGCAGCATCTCGCTATTCGACCTCCTGAATCCTGGCACCTTCAGCATGACAAAAGCCAATTAGGCCCAGGTTTTGCTAGTTAACAGCTCGCTTCCTCACGGGGAAGCGGGCTTTTAAAATCTTTTACCGTTATGAGAAAAACGCTTGTCTGCACGCTGGTGGCCCTGCTGGGCAGTGCGCTCTGCGCTTTTGCACAAAAAAGCTACGAACCCATGAACTCCTGGCCCTATCAGTACAGGGACTTCACCGTAGGTGTCATCCGCATGACCAACGGGGATGTCCTGGACGAGTATGTGGGCCTGAATATCTGCCTGGTGGACGGTTCCCTGCACTATGTGACCAAGGAAAACATCATGCAGGCAGACATGACCAAGGTGTTCACAGCCCGCATCGGCGAAGACACCTTCGTGAACATCGGCAAGAAGATGCACAAGATCCTGTGGGAAGGCGAAAAAGGCGCGGTGGTGGAACTCACCAGCATCGACCTGGACCAGATGAACAAGGCCAGCATCGGCTACGGCATCTCATCGGCCACGGCCTCCACCCAGAAGACCTCCCTGGATCTGATGGGCGGCGGCATGGGCGCCTGGGGTAATATCGGCCTGTCCGGCAAGACCTACAGCACGGCCTACGAACTCCGGGACAACGGCGAAGTGATTCCGACCCGTACCGACCGCTACCTGCTGGTGCAGGGTATCCGCCTGGATCCCGACAAGCACAGCGTCCTGAACACGCCCGGCGTGGATGCCGACGAGGCCAAGACGTTTTTTAAGACCCATAAAATCAAATGGAACAAGGTGGAGTCTCTCGCCCAGGTGGTGGAGTTCATCTTTGACCAGAAGAACAAATAATAAATGAAAAAAACAGCGCTACTGACAGTCGCAGTCCTGGCCGCCCTGGCCGCCTGCTCCCGTTTGCAGGAAAACCAGCCGGCCCCTACAGGGCAGGAAACGCCCGAGACCCAAAGTATTCCCGAAGATGCCGGCACCGTTCCCGGCGTAGCCGTTGTCCAGTTTACCGACGAGATGTTGGCCCTCATTGAGCAGGACCTGTCCGCCGGAAAGGTGCGCACCAAGTCCTCTTCCCTGAACGAGGTGCTGGACCAGCTGGGCATCCGTGCCATCTCCCCTGTTTTCCCCGAAGAAGAATGTCCGGAAGAATACCGCGCCCGCGAGCGGGCCTTCGGCCTGCACCGCTTCTACTATGTGGAATATGACCAGGACCTGCCCGTAACCCGGGCAGCCGCCAGCCTGAGCGCGCTGGACGGCATCCTGAGCGCAGAACCGCAGTATGAGGTGCGCCTGAACGACACGTTCAACGATCCCATGCTCCGCAACCAGTGGCACTACAACAATACCACCACCCCGCACGCAGACATCAACGTAGTGCCCGTGTGGGAGGAATTCACCACCGGCAATCCGTCGGTCATCGTGAGCGTGGTGGACCAGGGTGTGGACCTCTCCCATGAGGACTTGGCCGCCAACTGCCTGCCCGGCGGTCCGGAAGGCAGCCGGAACTTTGCCAACGGCAACTACGACGTGGAACCCATGCCGCACGGCACCCACGTGGCCGGTACGATCGCCGCGGTGAACAACAACAAGACGGGTCTTTGCGGCATTGCCGGCGGTGACGCCGCCAAAGGGCACGCCGGCGTGAAGATCATGTCCTGCCAGTTCTTCGGCACCAAGCGCAACGGATCGGCCGCCGACGGCATCCGCTGGAGCGCCAACCACGGGGCCATCATTTCCCAGAACAGCTGGGGCTATGTGGTGGACCTGAACGAGGACGGACGCATCTCCTCCGAGGAACTGGAGCGCGCCAAGGGCCTGAAGATCGGCGGCGCCGAGAAAGCGGCCGTGGACTACTTCATCAAATTCGCGGGCTGCGACGCCAACGGCAAGCAGAAGGCCGATTCCCCCATGCAGGGCGGTATCGTGATTTTCTCGGCCGGTAACGACAACATCACCTACGGCGCCCCCGCCAATTACGATAAGATCCTGGCCGTGGGCGCGACAGACCGCAACGGCCGCCGCTCGAGCTTCTCCAACTTCGGAGACTGGGTGGACATCTGCGCCCCCGGCAGCGATATCTACAGCACCATGCCCGATAACCAATACGGCCGCATGAGCGGTACGTCCATGGCCTGCCCGCATGTGTCCGGCGTGGCCGCCCTGGTGGTTTCCCAGTGCGGCGGACCTGGCTTTACGGCCGACATGCTCTGGACCAAACTGGTTATGGGCGCCAACCCGGACATCATCAAGACCGAGGCCGACAAACCCATCGGCCCGCTGGTGGATGCCTATGCCGCCATCCAGTTCGGCGATTCCGGCGACCCGGGACAGGTGACGGACTACAGCGTATCGGTCCAGTCCAACAACATCCACTTCAGTTTTACCGTTCCGGAGGACAGCGAAGGAAAGGCCAACTACGCGGCCATGCTCTTCGCCTCCAAGAACCGCAATGCCATCCAGAACCTGGATCCGGGCCACCCCGGCTCCGACGTCATCAGCGCCAGCGTCCTCACCAGTACCCTGGGCGTGGGCGCCACGGCCACCGGCACCATCTCGGGCCTGGAGTTCGAGCAGAATTACTATGTGACCCTGGCTCCCTATTCCTATAGCCGCGTGTATGCCAACAAGGCCCCGGTCAAGAACGTGAGGACCGACGTGAACCACGCCCCCACCATCGCCCTGGCCGAAAGCGGCAGCGTGTCGCGCAAGAACTTCGAAGTCTTCTCCATCCCGCTGGATGTGGTGGACCCCGACGGCCATGAACTCACCGTGACCTATCAGCCCGGCAGCAAGGCCGATGTCCTGCGCGTGAGCCCCTTCACCGGCCAGTACGAAATCTATGTGACCGGCCCCGAAGAGGACGCCGGCAGCTTTACCGGCACGGTCACCGCCTCCGATCCCTACGGCCTGTCGGCCAGCCTGAAGGTGAGCTTCACCCTGCTGCCCAACCACAAGCCCGAAGTGGTATCGGTCCCCGAAAATGTGCTCCAGGAAATGCCTGGCGGCAGCTTTACCTATCAGCCGGACAAGCTCTTCCGGGACGAGGACGGCGAGCCGCTCTCCTTCGCCATCAGCGTAACGGATCCCAACGTGATCCATGCCATTTCCAACGGAACCGACATCATCGTGACCGCCCTCCGCTACGGCGTGGGGACTGTCAAGATTGTGGCCACGGATGCCAAGAAGGAAAGTGCCGAAGTGGCGTTCTCCTTCCTCATCCGTCCTTCCTCCCAGGAAGTCTCCCTCTACCCGACGCCCGTGATCGACAAGGTGTACGTGTCCACCGGCGTGGAGGAAGAGGAATGTGAGATCAGCGTGGTAGGTGCCTCGGGCGCCCTGGTTTACCAGCAGACGCACACGGTGAGCGCCTTCAAGCCGGCCGAGATAAACCTGGTCTCCTGTGCCCCCGGCCGATACAGCGTCGTATTCACCTACGGCGGCAAGAAATACAAGCAGACAATTGTTAAAGAATAGCTATGAAAAAGACTCTCCTTACAGCGGCATCGCTCCTTGTGGCCGCATCCGTAGCCTTGGCCCAAGGAAAGGACGCCCTTCCTTTTACCCGCATTGACGTGAATCCGGCCCTGTCCGGCATGGCCGGCGCCAGCATCGCCTCGGCCGATGAGATGGCCTGGTCGGCCTTCCGCAATGCGGCCACCCTCCCCTTCTCCGAAAAGAACTTCGACGCGGGTATCGGCTACCAGCTGTGGTCCCCTTCCGCCGCTAAATCCAATAACATCAACGTGGGCGTGGCCTACAAATTCTCTCCCAAGATGGGCCTGTCCCTGGGCTTCACCAACCAGTCGGGCAACGCCTACAACGTGGTGAGCGACGACGGCGAAGTGACCGGCACGTTCTCCCCCAACGACATGGCCGTGACCCTGGGCCTCGGATTCGGCCTGGGAGAGCATGTGTCCCTGGGTCTGAATGCCCGCTATGCCCACCAGACCCTGGCTCAGGGCGTGGCCTACAGCGGCATCAGCGCCGACGCCTTCCTGCTCTTCCGCCTGGGAGAGTCCTTCGACCTCACGGCCGGCGTCTCCACCCTGGGAAACAGCATTGAATCCACCACCAAGAAGAAATTCTCCCAGCCCGCCTACGCGACTGTGGGTGCAGAATTCCGCATCCTGGACGGCCTGAAAGTGGACGCCGCCGGGGAATACTATTTCTCCAAGAACTTCGCGGCCGCCGTGGGTGCCTCCTACTGCATTGCCGATATGATCTATCTCCGCGCCGGTTACCGTTATGCTTCCGCCGCCTGCGTCCTCCCCTCCCATCTGGCCGTGGGCGCCGGCGTGAAATTCGGCGGCTTCCGGGTGGACGTGAGCTACCTCACCGCCTCTCCCATCCTGGGGAACACCCTCAGCGTAGGAGTAAACTTCGGCATTTAATCGATTCTCTCGAAAAAACGGGGCAAAGCATTGTGATTTAAGAAAATTTACTTACCTTTGCAGTCCCGTTTTTCGGGAGCAACTTGGAGAGATGCTCGAGTGGCTTAAGAGGCACGCCTGGAAAGCGTGTATACGCCAAAAGCGTATCCCGAGTTCGAATCTCGGTCTCTCCGCAAACCAACAAAACAGCCGGCTGCGCAAGCAGTCGGCTGTTTTGCTTGTCCGGGGCCTTTCCTATCCCCAGCTCACTCGAAGTTTACCCGGTAACCAAAGCCATAGAAGGTATTGTTCTTGACATAAGAAGACGAAGTCTTGGTCGTGAACGTGGCGCTCCAGCCACTGGGCATTGTGTGGGTAGCGGTGATTGTGAAGTTGCTGCCCGAGAAATTGCGGGAAGAGTACCAGAACTGGTCGGTGCTTTGGGTGGCTGCACCATAATAGCCGTTGTAGTTCTTGGCTATGAAACAATTGGCCGCACGGTCGTTTATGGCATCTGAAACTCTGGTCATACCGTAATGGGATCCCCCGTAATTCAGGGTCACCGTCCAGTAGTCGGAACTGTCGTTGGCCGATCCCGCATCGGGAAGACGCACGACATATTTCCCGTTGACAGGGCTGGGCCAGCTGTAGCTTGCTCCGCTGCGGGTGTAGGTTTCCCCGCCATTATAAACCCAGAACTGGAAGGAGGGGTCCTCTTTGGTAATCTTGTTGTATTCCGCGTAGATGTCCGACGAGCCGAAGGTGAGCACGCCGTAACCGGCGGCGCTGGCGATGCCATAGCTTATATCGGCCTGCCAGAAGTAACCCGCGAGACTCTGAATGGTGTGCTCGTAGATGCTGCGCCCGCTTCTCGCGGCCCATCCTCTATACAAGTTGTTTTTCACGCAGTGCGTATGGCCGGAAAGGACGTGGACATTGTAGAAATTGTTCTTCAGCATACCCATGATGGCGCTCTGCGTGCCGCTGTCTCCGCCGGAAGCATCGCTCAGAGGAGCGTGGCAGCAGAAGATGACAATCTTATTGTTGTGGTTCTGGACATGGGCTATGTCCTGCGTAAGCCACGACAGCTGCTCCGAGGTGAAGCCCTCCATTAAGTTGATGGGGGTATATCCGTTTTTGGGACTGCCGTTTCCGCTGGCCCGGATGATGTCATCCATCACGATGATGTGGGCGTTTCCCCTGTCGAAGGAATAATTCGTAGGGCCGAAAGTATCGACATAGGCCTGCTCGGAATCGTAGTCCGAAGATTTCGAGGAGTCGTAGTCGTGGTTGCCTATGGTAAAGAACATCGGGATGGTTTTGCCGGATTCGTCCGTCAGCGCGCACAAGACGTTGCGTGTCCAGTCGGCCATCGCCATATTGTCCCACATCTGGTCGCCGAGGCTTATGCCGATAACCTCTCCCGCATCGGCATGGGCAGGGGTTCCGACAGGAATACCGGACGAGAGCAGGGTCCTGGCCGTGTTCTGTATGTCAAGCATGGGGATAACGAACTTCGTGAGCATATTCTCAGACTGCACATGTTCATCGGTGACGGCCAAAATGGTGAAGCGGGAAGGGACTCCCTCCGCTCGGGCCCTGAGGATAAAATCTTTCTTGACGGCTCCGGAAGCCGGTATGACGACAGGCTGCCAGAAAGCGGGCTGGTTATGTGCGCCCAGCGGTATTTCGTAGGCTGCCGGCACCGTAATACTCACGGTTCTCGCCGCTGGATTGGCCGTCATCTGGTATTCTCCATCGGCATTGGTAGAGACGCAGGAATAACCATCTGAAACGGTGATTCCGGCCAGGCCGTTCCCTTCTGAATCCCGGACATACCCACAGAGGTTTTTCCCGGGAAGAAGGACCAGGTCTCCGAAATCTTCCGAAACAGAGGCGGATGTGCTGTTTGAGTTGGTGTATCCGCGAGGGCTCTTGGACAACAGGCTGCCATACAGGCTTTCCGCCGTTGCGGTTTCAAGTTCTCCGGGGGTTGACGGACACCGCTCTTTGTCGCACGAAGATGCGATCAGCAGACATCCCAATGCAATGCACACAGGTTTTACTTTCATGGTTATTAGTATTATCTTTCTTTCGATAATACACGGAAAGGGAAGTAATACCCTCAGTGAAAAAGTTGAATGTGGCTACCGCGTCTTTCTGTTCAAGTCAATCTCCCACAAAGCAAAGAGGCTGATCCGCCATTTGGATCAGCCTCTTTGCTTTACTTTCAGGTTTAGACTATATGCTGGCCTTGCGGTACTCCTTGCCAATCTTCTCGAGGGCGAGGGTAGCCTTGCGGACACGGGCGCGGGCGGCTTTGTTGTCAACCTTGTCAATGTCGTTCATGACGGCAGCAATCTGCTCTTTCAACTGGGCGATGATTTTTTCCATGGTTTTAGGTTTTATGGGTAATTAATGATTCTACGGCACTAATATAGGCATTTTGAATTAATTCTCATAATAAATAGCCGGGAAAGCGTATTTTCTGTTTCGCTAAAGATTGCTAATTTTGAAAAAATTTTCGCCGAATCAGGAAATCATGGAAAACGAAGTCATCGCCGCGCTGAAAGCGCGAAGGAGCATCCGGAGCTACAAGCCGGAACAGATCACGGACGAAGAACTGAAAACCGTGCTGGAAGCCGGCACCTGGGCCCCTACGGGAAAGGGCCTCCAGGACCCGTGGATTGTTGCGGTCCAGGACCCCGCCCTGCGGGAGCGGCTTTCCCGGATGAACCGGCAGATCCTGGGGGTGGACACGGATACCTTCTACGGGGCCCCCACCTACGTGCTGGTGTTCGCCTCCCGGCCCGACAAATGGCCCAACGGGGTTCCCGACGGCTCCCTGGTGCTGGGCAATATGATGCTCGCGGCCCACGCCATCGGCCTGGGCTCGTGCTGGATTAACCGGGAACGGGAGATGTTCGACACGGAAGAAGGCCGATCGCTCCTGAAGCAGTGGGGGCTTCCCGAGGACGTGATGGGCATCGGCGCCCTGGCCCTGGGCTATCCCGCCGCGCCGGCGAAGGATCCCAAGCCCCGGAAAGAAAACTACTACCGGATCATCAAGTAACCTGCGGCATGACCCTCATCGACCCGTCCTATCTCTCGTCCAGGCTGCTGCACCGGGACCCCGACAGCCACAAACGCAACTACGGGCACCTGCTGGTGATTGCCGGCTGCGAGAGCATGCCCGGAGCGGCCGTCCTGGCCACCGGCGCCGCGCTCCAGTCGGGCTGCGGCCTGGTCACGCTCCACGCCACCCCCCGGGCACTCCAGGCCACGGTAAACAACTTTCCTTCGGCCATGCTCTCGGAAGAGCCCGCCGAGCATTTCTACACGGTTCCGGCCCCGCTGAAAAAGTATGCCGTCGTGGCGGTGGGCCCCGGCCTCGGAAGGGCGGCCGGCACCATGAACGCCCTCCTGGACCTGCTGGCACAGGCCGGGCAGGACCAGATTCCGCTGGTGCTGGATGCCGATGCCCTGTCCATCCTGGCCACCATCCCCGACTGGCCCGACCTGGTCCCCGCCGGCTCCATCCTCACCCCGCACATGGGAGAGTTGCGGCGCCTCCTGCCCCACGGAGACGACCAGACCCGCGTGAACCTGGCCAGGGAACTGTGCGTGTATGCCAACTGCACCCTGGTGATGAAAGGCTATCACACCCGGGTTTTCACCGCCTCGGGCGCCTGTCTGGTGAACCAGACCGGCGGGCCGGGGCTCGCCAAAGCGGGCAGCGGGGATGTGCTCACAGGGCTCATCGGCGGCCTGCTGGCCCGGGGATACGCGCCCGAAGACGCCGCGGCGCTGGGCGTATGGATCCACGGATATGCCGGGGACTGCCTGAGCCGGGAACGCAGCGAAGAAGCCTTCTCCAGCTCCGACCTGGTGGGCCGTCTCTGGGAAGGCTTCTCCGCGTTGTATCTGCGCTAGATGCGCTCTTTCCGGCCGCTATGGCGGGAACGCTCGGCGGCAAAGCCCATCAGGTGGCTTTCTACCGACACGTCGATGCTGCTGGAAAGGTGCCCGGGATCCTGGCGGTCCACGGCCTCCAGGAAGTCACGGACCAGGCGATGGTCACCTCCCCCGTGCCCGGATTTGGCATATTCGGGAATCTCGGCCACCTGCATGTTCCAGACCTTGGGTTTGCGCGTGAGGAAGTCGGTGACGACAAATTCCTTCATATCCCCCTCGATATAGCCCAGCGTGCCCATGATGCGGGTGCGGCGGCCTCCCTTGGGCGTGAAGGCGTCCATGGTGAACGAGGCCGTGACGTTGTCTTCGAAGACCATGTTGGCCACATAGTGGTCGGGCTGGTCGTTGTCGCAGTGGAAGACGCAGCGGGCATAGCTGTCGTAGCGGGGATCCTTGAGGCGGCTCAGGATAAAGTCGGGGTCCTTGTTCCCTTCCAGGTCAAACACACCCAGGTGCGCTTTCTGGCGGGTATAGATATCCACCGCATCGTAGGGGCATTTCCCCTGGTGCGGACAGCCGTCGGTGCAATGCAGCGGGGCATCGGCCGGCGCATTCTCCTTCCGGAAGAAGGTGAGGGAGCCATCGGCCGATATGGTCTTGCAGGGCTTGTCGATAATCCAGCGGAGGATGTCCAGGTCGTGGCAGGACTTGGCCAGGATGATGGGGGTGGTCATCTTGGACGAGCGCCAGTTGCCGCGGACATAGGAATGGGACATGTGGGCATACTGGATGGGCTCCATGTGCTGGATGCTCACCACCTCGCCGATGGCCCCGCTCCGGACCACGTCACGCAGCGCCATGAAGTACGGGGCATAGCGCAGGACATGGCATACCGCCACGATCCGTCCGGTTTTCTTGGTCATCTCGCGGATGGCCTTGCACTCCTTGGCCGTAGGGGCGACGGGCTTTTCCAGCAGCACATCGTAGCCCAGTTTGAGCGCCAGCATGCAGGGCTCGTAGTGGCGGTCGTCGGGCGTGGAGATCACCACGGCATCGGCCAGTTTCTTCCCGCTGGCGAAGACTTCGCGGTAGTGGCCGAAACGCATGTCGGCCGGAACGCCGAACTTGTCGCCCAGGGCATTCTTCCGGTGCTCCAGGATGTCGGAAACGCCCGCCACCTTCATTCCCTTGGGGAATTTCTGGGCAAACTGGGCATAGGTCCGGCCGCGGTTTCCGCAGCCGATGATGATGACACTGATGGGGCGGCTCACCTCCGGATCCAGCGCCCGGATGGGAGAGAGGCCCTTGACCGGGTCGCTTACTTTATTATCGTCCAACGGGGAAGCCAGAACACCGCTGGCTGTGGCCACAGGACCGGCCAGGACACTGCCGGCTGCGGCCAGGGAAACCCCTTTCAGGAATTCGCGTCTTTTCATATGGATAGGTTTTGTGTTTCGTGCAAAAGAGCCTTCATCTGGTCCCAGTCATACCAGGGGCCGGAGACAGGCGTGAGCGGCAAGGTAGCCTCCTCGCCGTTGAGTACCAGTTTAAACAGGACCTTCCCCGCCTTGTTCCGGCAGAAGAGGAGATAGAAAGTCGCCGCCATCGGGGAGCGGAAATTGGCCCAGGTGGCCGATATCCCGTCGGCGCTGGACGGGACGATGCCGAACCCGTCCGCCCCCAGCGCGGAGATCAGGAAGAGGAACACCGTGTCGTGGCCGAAGCGCAGGCGCACGGCGGGCTTCCCGGCCGCCAGGGCACGGTCGGCATCGGCCACGAGGTTCTCCAGGGCCGGCTGGTCGCGCCGGGTGGCAGGCGGGGCCGCTTCCATGTAATGGATGTAATTGTTCACCTCCCAGAGCGCGTAACACTCGTCGGGCGTGAAGAAGTCCATCAGGCTCCGCTCCGTGGGCGTACACTGCATGTTGAACACCAGGTCGTAGAAATCCAACACAAAGGCCCGGGTGCCCCGGAAAGGTTTCGGGAAATCGGGGTTCCGGAAGATGCGGGCAGCTATGGCCCGGTAATCCACATGGCGCTCGACAAAGGATTTGAGGTCGGTCCCCCAAGGGTCTTTCCGGCTGTATCGGCCCTCCTCCATGACGGGAGAAACCCGGCGGGGATTCTCCTTGGCATGGGGATTGAGCTCGTCCAGCTGGGCCGTGGAGGCGCTGGCATAGATAGCCAGCGAAGGGTCCATCCGGGCCAGACCCTGGCAGAAAGCGGTCATGGAAACAATGCAGCGCGGCACCTGGGTGGCCCCGGCCGTAACGGCGGGATGGCGCCTGAACAACTGGCGGTTGTCCCGGTAGATTTCCTGCGCGATGCGGTAGTGCTGGTCCCATCCCAGCGGGGTGAGATCCCCGTAGCGGTACTGGCAGGTCTCCTCGAAATAGGCCCGGGCCACCGCCCAGATCCTTTCGCCTTCCGGGGTGAGCGCGCCCTGCTCGTGAGCGGCCTTCAGCACACCCAGGCTGCGCTCATACTGGGTCTCATTCAAAAGATAGCGGGCGCCGTGCCGGCCATAATGGCTCAGATAGACGGGCGTGAATCCCCTGGGGGGCGGAGTGACCTGATGCGCCTGGAAAGGATACAGGAAGTACACGCCGCCAGCCTTGTTGAGGTTGGCATAGACCTCCTCCCGGAAGCCCTGCGCCCCGGCGGAAAGCAGCGCCAGCAGCAGCCCGGCCAGTATGAGCAGCCTGCGTCTCATTACCTACGACCCTGCTTTTTGAGCCATTCGATGAGCAGCTGCGGCCGGTCGGTCTGGATCATGGAAGCACCCAGGTCCAGGATGGTCCCGTACACCTCGTCGGGATTGCCATTGAAGGCCGCGTCGTCATCATAACCGCCGCAGAGCGAAGCCCAGAGCGTATTCAGCCAGAGTTTGGCACCCTGCTCCACCACTTTCCGGCAGCATGCACGGGCCTCGTCGTCCAGCTCGCTGAAGCAGACTTCGTAGGCCAGCGGCTTCTCGCCGGTCTGGGCATACCAGTGTTCATACTGCTCGAAAAGGGCCTGCCCCTTGGGCTTCTGGCAGTCGATGATGGGCATATACATCATCTGGCTGCCGGCCATTTCCCGGGCCACCACCTCGCGGGCCTTCTTGCCCTTGATGAGGATCTGGTCTGTCATCTCCAGCTCGTCGGTGAGCTTGACCACCAGGTCATAGTATTGGTAACCCTGGTCCACGTTGATCACGATCCGGTCCTTGCAGGTCTCCAGGGCTTCCCGGAGGGTGGTGATGCGCGTGCCGGGGATGGCTACGTTGTGGGCCGTTTTGAGGTTGAAGGTGGCCAGGGAGTCGTAGGTCATGGTAGAGATGTCGCCCTTGCCGGTAGTCATCCGGTTACAGGTGCGGTCGTGGCTCAGGACCAGGACGCTGTCCTTGGTGAGCTTGAGGTCTATCTCCACAATGTCCACCCCCATACGGATCACGGACTCGATGGCACCCAGCGAGTTCTCGGGATAGTTGCGCCAGTCGCCCCGGTGGGAAATGACAATCACATAGTTCGAAGCGGGGTCCTGCAAGGCGGCGACCACTTTCGCCGCCTTGCTGGAAGGCGCAGAAGTCTTGGGCGCGCAGGAGGAGAGGACGGCAAAGGCCGCGGCCAGCACCCACAGCATGCGTTTCGACATCATTTTAATCATAGTTTACTTCAGTTTGATGATGCAAGTATGCTTCCTGGACCCGGCCGTAGGGTAATCCCCCACAAAGCCCAGGTACATTTGGCCTTTTCGGATATGGACGCCTTCCGGCTCGAACGTACCGTCGGAAGACAGGTTCAGTTTGATGAGCTGCTGCTTGTCCACGGAAACCCCCACTTTCACGAGTTGCTGCAGGATGTTTCCCTGGAAATCCAGCACCGACATCAGCGTCGCTTCGTCATTTTTGGCGCCGGAGGTGACATAGATACGGTCGTCATACACACACAGGCCCTGGACGGCGCCGGCGTTCGTCTCGCCGGTGGCCACGCCCTTGCGTTTCCAGGGGAACCGGGCCAGCGACTTGATGCTGTTCAGGTTGTAGGCCGTCACGTCTTTTCCCTCGTTGTGGGAGGTCCGGGTGACTTTCTTCGTGACCGTAGTAGCCTTTCGGATCTCGGAAAGCTTATAGACATAGATGTAATCGCTGCCGCTTTCGTAGGTCCAGAGGACCAGCACGTCATGCTCCGTGTCCACATCGGCGAAACGGGCCCCGTTGTCGTTCAGATAGAAACATTCGACGGCCTCTTCGGCATATTCCGTAGCGCCGGCCTTGAACTTGTGACGGCAGATCAGGTGCACATCGGGTTCATTGGCCTTACCGCCGGAATACCCCCCGTTATCTGTATGCTCACCCATCGTTCCGCTGGTCCAGAAATAGACCTCATCGGCATCGTATTCGATGCTGAACCCGTCTCCGTGGCCGCCACTGGGCAGCACCATGTCGGCCCCAATCTTGGAACCATCCTTGTTCAGGGCACACACGCGCATGGAGGTGGCATCCTCCGTGGACATGTAGAACTGGCCTCTTTTGTCAATATCGAAGCTCTGCATACCGCCGGTGAGCCCCAGCGGGAGGGCAATCATATCGGCCGTGAGCGGCTGGGTGATGTCCTGGCTGAAGGAGGCCTGGCTGTCTTCGTTCTTCTTTACGGTCACGGTGAGCTTGCCGCTCGTGCGGATCTGGTCCGACGAGAGCGTCAGCGTGGACGTCCCCTCCTTGAGTCCCGTGACCTTCCCGAGGGAGACGGAAGCGACCTCCGGAGCGGAAGAATGGATGGTCACGCCGTAGGGATTGGCCGAAAAGTCATAATCGGCCTTGACATATACGCCCCTTTCAAACACCTGATAGGAAACGGGGACGGCTACTTCTTCTCCTACAAAAACCACACATTCGTTCTGCAGGAAAGCCATCTTGTCCTTGACGGATTCCTCGGCCGCCGACGACGGCTTGTCACATCCCGTGAGCAGGAAGACTGCCGCCGACAATGCGGCGGCAGTTTTCGTAAAAAATCGTTCTACACCCATATCAGTTGGCAAAGACATTTCCCTCAAACACACACTTGGTTCCCTTGGAGTTGCAAAGGGTGATATACGTGGCGAAATTGTCGGCAGTAAGGGTAACGACCTTAAAGTTGCCGTCTTCGGTGAGCGGACCTATCTTACCACCCACCTTGCAATTCTTGATGGTCACGACCTTACTGTTGGCATTGCCAAGAATGGCGCCCATGAATACGTCTCCGCTAACCTTGAAGAAGTCGGACAGGACGGCGCCATAGTTCTCACAGCCGTCGATGGTGATGGGGTTGTTGGACTGGCCCAGGATGCCGGCGACATAGCCGTGGGTGCTGTCGCCCGCCTTGTCGAAGACGATATCGCCCCGGTTGATGCAGCGGGTGAACACGTCGTCGGTGCTGCCGGCCGAACAGATGCCGGCGATGCGGCTGTTGCTGGCCTTCACGTCCAGACCGGAAATCTTACCCTCGTTCACGCAGTCCTCCACCTTGGTCTTGGCATTGGCCGAAGCCACGATGCCGGCCAGACGGGTAGCCTCGGCGGCGATGGCCGCCTTGTTCGTGCAGTTTTGGATGTAGTTGAAATTCTTGCCGTCAGAAAAGCCCACGATGCCGGCCACGGAAAGCCCGTTGCCGCCATTGTTGGCATTGACGGAATTCTTGGAGGTGATTGCGCCTTCGTTCACGCAGCCTTTGACATAGCTGGCAAAGTCTCCTTCGGCCGTATACATCTCACCGACGATTCCGGCCAGGCACTCGCGCGTGGCGTCCTTGGCCGCCGTCAGACTAAGCGAGGCCTTGTTCGTACATCCTTCCACGGTGGCGTTGAGCGCAAAACCGGCCACGCCGCCGATGAAGGACATCGCGGCGCTCTGCCCCTCGAAGACCGCCTTCGGGCCAATGACCACGTTCTTGACGGTAGCGCCATTGAGGATGCCGAAAAGGCCCGCCGCATATCCCGCGGGCGCGTCGGCGGGGACGCTCACCTTGAAGTTGTCCACCGTGTGTCCCTTGCCGTCGAAAATGCCCGTGAAGGGTACGTTGCTTTCCGTGATGACACCGGCATTGGTCACGGAACCGGCCCCAATGGGCGTCCAGTCCTCGCCGCCCAGGTCAATGTCGGCACCCAGGACGATGGCGCCGTCCACCATGAACTTGGACACATCGCCGCCGGTATTCACCAGAGAAGCGAATTCCTTCAGGTCGGC
>JAEEGK010002458.1_pt1 | contig 46392 bp, 24 predicted proteins | sample 8958771 | NCBI WGS metagenome assembly JAEEGK01 (sample SAMN16246547, study PRJNA631951) | gut metagenome | biome: gut microbiome; feature: rumen; material: SC-attached | host: Bos | place: Iran: Karaj | collected 2018-10 | reverse complement strand
TCTTCAACTTTTTTATCTTCTACTTTTTTATCTTCTACTTTTTTATCTTCTACTTTTTTATCTTCAACTTTTTTTTCAACAGGTTTTTTTTCAACTGGCTTTTTTTCAACTGGTTTTTTATCTTCAACTTTTTTATCTTCTACTTTCTTATCTTCAGTTTTTTTTTCAACTGGTTTTTTTTCAATTGGTTTTTTATCTTCTACTTTTTTATCTTCTGTCTTTTTTTCAATTGGTTTTTTATCATCTTTATTTCCTTTATCAATTTCCTTTTTGTTTTCTTTTTCTTTAATATTATCATCGCTTTTTTTTATGTCACTTTTTTTTTCATTCTCTTTCTTTTCTTCAGTTTCATTTTTCTTTTTATTATCTATTTTTTGAGTTTTATTCTTCTCTGATTCATTTACCTTTTTATCTTCTTGTTTAGGATTTTTATTTGAATCTTTTATAACATCTTTTTCTTTTATCTTTTCTTTTTCTTTTTTTTCACTTATAATTTTCTCTTCATTATTATCTGTCATATTGTTTTTTATATTTAATTAATAAAAAGATTAATTATGTTATTATAATCTAAAGAAAATAAATAATAAATTATTTTTTTTTTTAATGATAAATAAATAAAATAAATTTCAAAATAAAGAAAAAAAATAATAATTATATATTAATATTTAATGATATTATATATTGAATTATTTTATAAAAAAATTAATATATTATTATAATAATATTATAATATATATGAAGATAATTTTTGATTTATAATCAATATAATAAATTATAAATAATGAAAAAAAAATTAAAAGAAAAAAATTAATATACAATAAAATAATTAATAATAATTTATTCATCTTCAATATTACTATTTTTTTTTAAAGGTTGTGCAGACTCAGATCTTTTCATATTTTCCTTTAATTTTTCATGATAATCCAAACAATCATCTTGAATGGAACATAAATTATCTTTAATTTGATTAATTTTTTTCATTTTATAAAAAACTTTATTTAATTCATGAATACTATTATCAACAAACTTTTCACTATTATTATACATTTGATAATAATCATCATCACTTTCATCACTTTCTTCACTAATTTTTTGTTTAAAATCTTCATCATCTTTTTCTTCAGAATTACTTCTTTTATTATCATCATCAATATTTTTTGTTTTTAATCCAGCTCCTTTAAAAATACTTCCAATAACATTTTTATGTCTTTCAATTAATTTTTCAGTATTATCAGTAAATTTAATTAAATATTTAATTTCATCAAAATCTTCTTTCATTTCATTTTTATATGAATCAATATCTCTTAATAAATCTTGAAAATCTTTTTTATCTTTTTCCATTCTTCTTAAAAATTCAGGTGAGCCTTCAAAATTATCATTATTAATATTTCTTTTTGTAAACATATTATCAATATCATCAATATTTCTTAAAACTTCATTTATTTCTTCATCTGTTTTTGCTAAAAATTTATTTTGTCTTTCATTTGTTTTTTTATGCTTATTTTTTAATGGTTTAATTAAACCAACATCTGTTAAAAATCCACCTTCAATTAAAGGATTTTTTATTTTATTTTGTTTTTTTTTTGTTTTTACTTTCGGTAATATTTTCTTATTTCTATCAACTGAAATTGGTCTTTCATTATTTTTTATATTTAAAGAAGGTAAATTTTCTTCTTTTATATTTTCTATTATTTCATCTTGTTTATTTATTTCACTTTTATCTTTTGTTGATATTGAAACGTCAATTTGAGGAACTAAATTTTCATATCCTTTATAATGTAAAAGCATATCATCTATCTTTGACATTAATAATTTATTTATATCTGCGAATTGAGGTGTTTCTAATATTTTTTCTGCTGCTTTTGATAATGATTTTGGCCTTTTTGAATCTATTTGAATTCGAGATACTGTTTTTGGCTTTGGTTTGTTCATTTTTTATATTTTTTATAATATGGAATTTAAATTATTTTTTAATGTTTTTTTTATTTTTATTATATTTATTTATTTATTATAGTAACATTAAATAAAAAAAATACTTTTTATTTATTAATTTTTACTATATATCATTTAAATTGATTAATGTAATTATAATATGTTTCAATTTTCACTTTTTCTCTTTTTTTTCTTTTCATTTCTATTTAATATGATTTTGATAATTATTTTTTTGTAATTCATTTTTAAAAGAATTAAAATAATCATTTAATAATTTTTTTTAGATGAAATTTAAAATTAAAATATTCATTTATTAATCATATGTTTTATCTTTCCACATTAACATATTATTTAGTTATTTAAAAAATTATTGAAATTTAATATTTATAAACAATTTAAAATTTTAAAAATGGAAGGTAAAAAAGAAATAAAGCCAATTTATTCATTTGAAAATGATGAAGGAACAATAGTATCATTAATAAGACCTTATGAAGACTCTGAAATAATATTATCATTATCAATAGATAAAAAAGTAAATATATTTAATATAAAAGAAGGAAAATTTGTTTTTACATTATGTGATGATGCAGCTCCCACAAAATTATTTCTATTAAATAATTTAAATTATATAATAATCCCAAAATGGGATAATTCATTATCATTAATAAATATAAATGAATTAAAAGAAAAAGATTTAGAAAAAAAAGAATTTACCTTTGATAATTATATAGGACATAAAAGTTGGATATTACATGCAATAGAATTAAAAAATAATAATAATAATTTTATAACATGTGGAAGAGATAATACAATTAAAATATGGGATATAAAAGAAAAATCATGTGAAAAAGTATTAGAAGGTCATAATGAAAATGTAAATTATGTAATTGAATTAGAAGAAAATAAAATAATTTCTTCATCAAGTGATTTTACAATTAAAACATGGGATATAAAAACAGGAGAATGTTTAAATACTATCATTGATGGTGAATTACCAGTTTTTCAAATAGAAAAATTAAATAATGATTTAATTATATCTAGAAATGAAAGTCCAATAATGAATATATGGAATATAACAAATAATAATTTAGAAAAAAAATATTCAAATCATTTTACTAATGTAATATGTATGTTAATATTATCAAATAATAAAATTGCTTCTGGAAGTTATGATCACACTATTAAAATTTGGGATTTAAAAAAAGAAAATGAAGAAGGAACTTTAATTGGTCATAAATTTACTGTATTTTGTTTATGTGAAATTAAAGGTTATAAATTACTTTCTGGTTCTGGGGATAAAACTATTAAACTATGGGATTTAAATAATTTTAAATGTTTATTTACTTTTGTTGGACATTGTAATTATGTTTTTTCTATTTTAAATTTGGGAAATCAATTGTTTTCTAGTGGAGATTATAATGGAAAAGTAAATATATGGAAATATTAAATTTAATTAGGATATTTATTTTAAATATTTGAAAATTTTTTATTTTTGAAATTAATAAATTTAAAGATTAAAAGAATGAATAATAAAATGGAAAATATAAATTCAAAAAATAATATTCAATGTAATGACGAAATAAATAATAATCTAATTTCAGAAAATAAAAGAAATAGCATAAAAGAAAACAAAATGAAAGAAGAGGAAGAAATAAATTCAAATAATAAAAGAATAAATGAATATTATGAATTTAACATAAATAATAATAAATTAAATGAAAAATATGAATATAACAATAATTTTATAACAACAACAAAATATAATATACTAACATTTGTTCCAAAATCATTTTTATTACAATTTACAAGATTACCAAATGTATATTTTTTAATAATTGCAATAATTCAAAGTATACCTTTAATAAGTCCTTTATCAGGTGCTTCTGCAATAATTCCTCTTTTATTTGTTTTATTAGTTTCTATGATTAGAGAATTATTAGAAGATATTCAAAGATTTAAATATGATAAAATTAATAATGAAGAAGAAGTTATTGTTTATCGAAATAATTTTTTAGAAAAAACTAAAAGTGAAAGTTTAAGAGTTGGAGAAATTATTTTAATTAAAAATAATAATCAAGTTCCTTGTGATTGTTTATTATTATTTTCTTCTTTAGAAGAAGGAAATTGTTATTTAGAAACTAGTTCTCTTGATGGAGAAAAAACTTTAAAAGAAAAAGATGGGAATAAAATAATAATAAATAAAATAAGAGAATTTAATATTAACTTAAATTTAGATAATATTCAATTAATTAATTTAAATGAGATTTCAGGATTTATTCAATGTGATTTTCCAAATCCTGATTTTCATAAATTTGATGGTAAAATTAAATTAAATATTAATAATGAAGAAATTAATGAAAATTATCTTCCTTTAACAATTAATCAAATGCTTTATAAAGGTGCTTTTTTAAAAAATACAGATTGGGTTTTTGCTATTGTTTTATATACTGGATTAAAAAATAAAATCATATTAAATTCTGAAAAACCAAGAATGAAATTATCTCAAATTGAAAATAGAATGTCAAATTTTTTAATTTGGATTTTTTCTGTACAAATTTTTCTATGTATTTTATGCTCAATTATGAATAAAATTGCTTATGATAATCATAAAAAGTTTTATTTAAATTTTATTAAATATGAAAGAAGTCCTTCTTTAGAAAGTTTTATTGCTTTTTTTAGTTATATTTTATTATTAAATACATTAATTCCAATTAGTTTAATAGTAACTTTAGAAATAGTAAAAGTAATTCAAGGTTTTTTTATTAATTGGGATACAGATTTATATTCATTTAAATATAAAAAATTTTGTTTTGCAAAATCAGTTTCAATTAACGAAGAATTGGGAAATGTAAATTATATTTTTAGTGATAAAACAGGGACTTTAACATGTAATAAAATGGAATTTAAATATTGTATAATAGGAGAAACATGTTATCAATATAAAGATAAAGAAGAAAATGGTATAGTTGATGATGAAGAATCTCAATATAAAAATAATGATAATATTAAATTATATGGTAAAAATAAGAAAATAATAGATTCCAATTATATAAATAATGAAAATAACAATATAAAAAATTCAACTAATTACAAAACAGTAATTCCTAATAAAAATTATAGGATAAAATATAAACAAATCGGAAGACATTATTTTGATTCGTTATTGCAATCAGAGAAAAAAAATATGACAGAACAACAAAAAAATGAATTTAAATTAATAAGAGAATTTTGGACTGCAATTAGTTGTGCGCATGAATGTTTATGTTCAAATAATGAAAGTGAAGATAAATATACTGGAATTTCTCCTGATGATGTTGAATTAGTTAAAGCTGCTTCTTTTCAAGGTTTTTCTTTTATGAAATCTAATAAACAAATTAGAAAAATTAATATTTGCTCTGAAGAAGTTGAATTTCAAATATTAAATATTTTAAATTTCACTTCTGATAGAAAAAGAATGAGTATTATTGTTAAAGATTATAATAATGTTATTAAATTATATTGTAAAGGTGCTGATAGTGAAATTAAAAAAAGAATTAATTATAATAACAATAAAACTATTAATACTATTTGTAAAAGTGTTGATAAATTTTCTTCTAAAGGTTATCGAACTTTAATGATTGCTATGAAAATTATTTCTGAAAAAAATTATAATTTATGGAAAAAAAAATTAGATGAAGCTGAACTGAATTTAATTGATAAAAGTAATTTAATTAATAAATGTTATGATGAAATTGAAAATAATTTAAATTTAATTGGCGCTACTATTGTTGAAGATAAATTACAAGATAAAGTTCCTGAAACAATTAGAGATTTAAGATTAGCTGGAATTAAAATTTGGGTTTTAACTGGAGATAAAATTGATACTGCTGAAAATATTGCTTTAAGTTGTAATTTAATATCTTCAAATTACAAAAATTTTAAAATTAAAACATTAAATAAAGAAGATTCTAAAGGAAAAATTGATGAAATTGAATTATTTTTTAAAGAATTTCAGGAATATACAAATCAAGAATTAAAAAATATTCAATCAAATGAACAAATAATATTAAATGAGGATAACAAATATTTTAAAAAGAATGTAACAAAAAATAACAATAATACCAATATCATTAATAATAATACCATTAATAATAATATTAATAATAATAATTCAGAATCAAAATCATCAATAACACCATTTAGTATTTTAATAGAATCTCCTATATTATCGAAAATAATGTTAAATTCAGAAATAACGAATAAATTTTTAAAAATAGGTTTAGTTGCAAGTACAGTAATATGTTGTCGTGTATCTCCTCTTCAAAAATCAAGAGTGGTGAAAATGGTGAAAAATTACAATAAAGAAATAATAACATTAGCAATAGGAGATGGAGGCAATGATGTATCAATGATAATGGAAGCCCATATTGGAATAGGATTATATGGACAAGAAGGAATGAGAGCTGTTCAAGCAAGTGATTTTTCTATTGGAGAATTTAAATTTTTAAGAAAGTTATTGTTTTTTCATGGAAGAATAAATTTAATTAGAATTAGAAAAATGATTTTATATTTTTTCTATAAAAATTTCGTTTTTACTATGGTTCAATTTTATTTTGCTTTTGAATCTCTTTTTTCTGGACAAACTATTATGGATGATTGGTTTATTAGTTGTTTTAATTTAGTTTTCACTTCTGTTCCTTTAATTATTCAAGCTCTTTCTGATTTTGATATTTGTGAAAATGATAGTGATTTAATTAAAGAAATGATGCCTTTTATTTATAAAGAAAATTATTTAAAAAGTGATTTTAATCTTTTTTCTTTTTCTATTATTCTTATGAAAGGAATCATTATTAGCATTATTAATTATATTATTGTTGTTTTAAATGTTAAAAATGGTATAATTGGAAAAAATGGAGATGTTCAAAATTTATGGTGTAATTCTTTATTTTTATATTGTAATATTATTTTTTCTGTTTCTTTTAGTTTATTAGTTGATTGTTCTAATATAATTTGGCCACTTCCTCTTATTATGTTTTTTACTAGTTTTTTTTTATTTTTTCTTTTTTGTCTTATTCAAAATTATAAAGTTGGTTTTTATAGTTACGGTGCTCTAGAAAATAGTATGAAACATTTGAAATTTTATTTTATAATCTTATTGTTTTGTTTTATCGTTTTTATTATTGATTATTCTATTATTTGTTGTAAAAGTATTTTCAGTGAAAGTATTACTTCTATTTTAAAAAATATTAAATTTAAATTTTACAGAAAAGATACTCTTCCTAAAATTATTTTAGATGCTAAAATGGATATTGAATTAATTAATAAATATAATAATTATAATATGATTAAAAGCAATTCTGAAACTTTTTCTTTGTATCAATTAATTCAATCTCATTTTAATTGTCAATTAGTTCCTTATAGAAAATCTAGAACTTTTATTTTCAAAAATGAAAGTTATAAAACTTTAAATAATAATACTTCAAGATCTCCAAGAAAATTAAATTTAAATAGTGCAATTAAAAATATGGAAAAAAATAAAAAAAATAATACAGAAAATGAAGATAATAGTAGTGCTAGTATTGTAAATTTATAAATTATATATTTATATATTATATTTTAAAAAATACTATTTGAAAAAATCTATATCTTGAAAAACAATTTAAGTTTTATATACTTGTTCTTTATTATTTTGATTGAAGTTATAATATAAAAAAGGATTTTTAAAAAATAATTTCATTAAATTACATAAATAATAAGAACAATAATAATATTATTATTTTTAATAAGATTATTATTATATAATTTACTTTTAGCATTATTATACTTCATTTTTTATATTATTATCAGTAAATGAAACAATTTTTTATTAACATAAATAAAATAAAGCATTAATACATCTAAAAATTATTTAAAAAATAATAAAAATATATTAATAAGTGTTTAATATTTAATTTATTATCTACTAAAAATTGTTGTTTTTATTTAAAGGTTAATATAAAAAAAATTTATAATTTAAATATTTTATTTTAGAAGTTATATATACTTTTAATTAATAATTAAAAATAAATGACTAAAAAAAAATTATTAATTTATAATAATTGAATTATACGAGAAGAAAATAAATAAATAATTCCTTCTAAAAAATAATATATATATATATAATTCTTTATCTTTATAAAAAAATTATAAAAATGGACGTTGATGTAGAGATGAAAGATGTAAAATAAAAAACATATATAAAAAATAAAAAATAGTGTGTAAACAAGGAAGAATTTGAATCATTAAAGAAGATTACAAACAACAAAATAACAATAAATGATTTTTCAATAATAAAGGTGATAGGAAAAGGTTCATATGGTAAAGTATTATTAGTAAAAAAAAACAATGAGAAGAAAGTATATGCAATGAAAGTATTAAAAAAGAAGCAAATGATAAAAAGAAATCAAGTAGAACATATAAAAGCAGAGAGAAAAATAATGGAATTAGTAGATCATCCATTTATAGTAAAATTAAAATATGCATTTCAAAATCCTCAAAAATTATATTTAGTGATGGATTATTGTCCTGGAGGAGAATTATTTTTCCATATTCAAAGAGTAGAAAGATTTAACGAAGAAGCAGTAAAATTTTATGGTGCTCAATTGGTTTTAGCATTAGAGCACTTACATTTAAACAATATAATATATAGAGAGTAAAAAAAAAATAAAAAAATTTATATAAAAAAATATAGTTTAAAACCAGAGAATGTATTAATAGATCAGAAAGGTTACATAAAAATAACAGATTTTGGTTTATCAAAGGAGAATATAAGTGATAATCACAGTGCAAATTCATTTTGTGGAACACCAGAATATTTAGCTCCAGAAATAATAGAAAGTAAAGGACATGGACAAGCAGTTGATTGGTGGTCACTTGGTGCAATATTATATGAAATGTTAACTGGTATGCCTCCATTTTATGCTAAAGATAGAGAAAAATTATTTAAAAGCATTAAAGCTGGTTCTGTTAAATTTCCTAAATATTTAAGTAAGGAAGCTGTTAGTTTACTTGAAGGATTATTTATTAAAGACCCTGATTCTAGATTAGGTTCTGGTGATAATGGTGTTGAAATGATTAAAAATCATCCTTTTTTTTCTAGTATTGATTGGAATGCTATTTATGATAAAAAAATTAAGCCTCCTTTTACTCCTAAAATTAAAAATGAATATGATACTAGATATATTGATCCAGAATTTACTTCTTGTACTCCTAAAGATTCTGTTAATGTTGGTGAAAGTCTAGATAATTCTGAAAATCCTTATAATGGATTCTCTTATGATCCTAGTAAAGATATTGCTAAAGATGATGAACAGAATGGTTTTGATAATTGATTTTTTTTTATTCAAATATTCTTTTTTTTTCTTATATTATTTTATTATTATTTTTGAATTGAGTTTTTATAATTGTTATTTCAAGGGAATAGTTTTAATTGAGTAAATTTTCTTTTTTTATTTTTTAATTTTTTTATTTATTATTTATTTGTGATGGGAAAAAATTGTGTTTTTTATTTTTTTAATTAATATTATTATTTATTTAAAATATTTTTAAAAGTGTTTTTATTTACGTTGATTATTAATAGCTTTTAATTTTTTTTTATCATTTTCTTTTTTGACTTTAATAGGATCAACAAAACCAATTTTAGGTTTTCTATCAAAATATCCGTTATAAGTTTCTTCTCTATTAATTAATTCATTTCTAAATTGTTCTAAAAGTACATTAGATTCTTTTAATTCTCTTTCTTTTTTTTCAATTTCTAAATTTAATCTATTAATTTCATCTAAATCTTCATCTCTTGAAGGTCTTTGTCCTAAATAATTTTTTAAATCTAAATTTTCTTTTGTTAAAGTAGAATTTTTTTCTTCTAAATTTTTAAAAGAATTTAAAAATTGTTGTTTTAATTCTTCAATTTCTCTTATGTGATTATTTTTAAATTCATTTGTTTTTATTTTAAATCTTTCTTCTAATTCTAAAATTTTTCTTTGATAATCATCTTCTAAATCTTTCATTAATTTATTATACTTATTTTTTGCTTCTTCTGATTCATTTTTTGCTAATTTAACTTCATTTTTATAACTTTCTATTTCTGCTTTTATTGAATTTAATTCATTTTCTAAATTTTCAATTTGAGTATTTTTATTTATTATTTCATTATTTAAATCAGTTATTTTATTTTCTAAATTTTGAATTTGATTTTTTAATTTATCTATTTCTGAATTTAATTCATCTTCTCTTTTTTTTAATTTATTTTCTAATTCTTTTTTTGTATTTTCTATATTTTGATTATATTGATTTGTTAATTTATTTATTTCTTCTTGATTTTTTTTTATTAAATCTTCTTTTTCTTTTTTATTTCCTTCTTTTAATTTTTGTATTTCATTTTCATAAAATTCTTTCATTTTTTTTAAATTTTCTTCGTTTTCTTTTTTTAAATCATTTTCTAATTTTTTTAATTTATTTTCATATTCTTCTTTTAAATTTTTAATATTTTCTTCATGTTTTTTTTTTAAATCTTCTATTTTTTTTTCAATATCTTTATTTAATTGATTAATACTTGAATTTTTATCTTTTTCTAATAAATCTAATTTTTCTTTTAATTTAGATATTTCTATTTTTAATTGACTTATTTCATTTTCATATTTATTTTTTTGTTCTTGTAAATTTAAATTATTTTGATTTTTTATTCTTTCAATTTCTTCTTTGTGCTTATTTTCAATCATTTGTTTTTCTTTTTCAAATTCTCTTTTTAATTTTTCTATTTGAGCATTTAATTCATTTAAACTTTGAGAATTTTGCAAATTTCCTTTTTTAATTAATTCATTTAATTCATTTATTTTTTTTTCATATTCTAATTTTAAATCATTTATTTTATTCTCATTATTAATATTTAATTGTTTTATATCTTCTTCTAATTGTTTTATTCTTTCTTCTAATTTCTTTATTTTTTCTAAATTATTTTCATTTTCTTTTGTTTTATTCTCTAATTTATTCTTCAAGTCTTTTATTTCATTTTCTAAATTTTTTATTTTTATTAAAGCATCATTTGAAGAAGAATTTAATTGATTTTCTAATTGTTTAATTTTATCATTTAATTTATTTTTTTCTTCATTAAATAAATTTTCTAAATTTTTTTTTTCTCTATCAAAAGCTTCTTTAATACTTTTAATTTTATCTTCATAAGTTTTAATTAAATTTGAATTTGCAGAATCACTTTCATTAATTAATTTATTTATTTTTGATTCATATTCTGTTATTAAATCAGCAATTTTTTTTTTATATTCTTCTTCTTTTTCTCTTAATTTTTTTTCCATTTCAAAAATTGAATTTTTTGAATTTTGATTGTTATTTAAAATTTCATTTTTTAAATTTTGAATTTCTTTTTTTAAATCTTCAATTTCTTTATTTAATTTATTAATAATATCATTTAATTCTTTTATTTTATTATTTAAATTATTATTATCAGAATTTAATTTATTAATTTGTTCATTTAAATTTTTAATAATATTATCTTTTCTAAGTAATTCACTATTACCATCTTTCTTTAAATTTTCATTTTCTTTTTCTAATTGTTTAATTAATATTTCTAAACTATTTATTTTTGTATCTCTTATTTCAATATTATTTTTAAGTTGTTTAATTTGATTATTTAAATCATTATTAATAGTTTTTTCATTTGATAATTGATTTTTTAAATCTTCAATTTCTTTCATTATTTCATTCATTTGTGTTTTTGATAAATTTGCTGTTTTATTTAATTTATCTTGAAGTTCATTTAATTTATTTTTATAATTTTCTATTTCTTTTTCTAAATTACTGATTTTATATTTATTATCTGATATTTCATTATCTTTTTCAGTTAATATTTTTTTTAAATTTATTATTTCTTCATTTAAATTTTTTATTTTTGTTTCATAATCTTTTTTCATATTTTCAATTTGTTGACTTAAACTTGAATTACTGTTTTTAAGTAATTTATCTTTTTCTAATAATTTTTGTTCATAATCTGCTTTTAATCTTTCTATTTTATCATTAAATTCATTTTGTTGTTTTTCTAATTTTTTTTTATTTTCTTCATTTAAATTTTTAATTTTTAATTCATAATCTTTTTTAATTCTTTCAATTTCAAATTTTAAATCTTCAATAACACTATCTTTATCAGAATTCATTTTTTTTTTTTCATCTTCAATTTTTTTCATATAATCTTTTATTTTTTTATCAGCATCTTTTTTTATTTGATCAACTTCATCAATCATTTTTTCATATTTACTTTCATATTCTTTTTTAATATTATCATTTGATTTATTTACTTCTTTTTTAAATTTATCAATTTTGTTTAAAAAAGAAATACAACTATCATCATATTTTTTTTTAATATCTTTTATTTTTGAATCAATATTTGAATTATCTTTTATTTTATCAATTTGTTTTTTGTAACTTTTAATTACTTCGTTTGCTTCTTTTCTCATATTTTCTAATTCAGAATCATATGTTTTTAATATTGCTTTTATTAATGCATCACTTTCATCGTTTCTTGTGTTTAAAAGATATATTACACGAGTCAATTGAGATATTTTTTTACATGTTCTATCTAAAAGTTCTGGGTCCATTTTTTTTACGTTTAATTTTAAAAATTTTTTTTTTTGAAAATAAATTAAAATAAATTAATTTTTTTTTAAACTTTAATATTTTTTTTTTCTTTTATTTTGAGAAATTATCTATTCTTCTTGAATATGTTGAACGAAAACCTGATAAACATTCATCTATTTCTTCTTGGAGTTTTTTTATTGTGCAAAAATCACTTTCAAATATTTTTTCACTTCCATCATGGAAAAATAATTTAACTAATATTTTAGGTTTTAGTATTCCTTGAATTAAATCATTAGGAGATGTTAAACCTATAAATTTCCATTCAAATTTTTTTAAATATAAATAATTTAATTTTCTCTTTTCTTCAAATTCTCTCATATATTCAATTATATTATCTTTTTCTTCAGATAAGAAATTATTTATTAAATTTCTAACATCTAAGATTAATTGTGCATTATCATCTGTTGTTAAATGCTTTAAATATTCATCTAATTTTCCTTTCTCAGTACAAATATTATATAAAATTTTTAAAAGAATATATGAATTATCTGTTTTAATTTCAATTGAATGATTTTCTAAAATTTCTTTTATTGATGATAATAGGTTTTCTATATTTTGTAAATTATTTCTAAAAAATATTATCGGAGTATCTGTGTTTTCCATTCTATATTTAATTTAATTATAATTAAAATTTAAAAAAAAGAAAAAAAAATTTAAAGTTAAGTTAGTTTTATCATAACTAATAATAATATATATATAAATTTGTTTTAATTATTCATATAAAGCCTAATGAATATTATAAAACTAAAAAATATAAATTAATTAATTAATTTAATTCTCCAAGTTCTTTCTTAGTAGCTTCGATGTGGAAAATCCTATGAATAGCATGTTGGAAATAGAAAAAATTTTTTTGATCTTTATTAAATTCAGAGAAATTAAGATATATAACACAATATAAAAACCAGAATAGATTTAAAACAAGATGTAATTTAAGATAATATTTTTTAGTTTGAATGTCCTTTAAAAATTTTCTACCATCTTCAGTAGCATTTAAAAATTTATGATTATCACAGAAAGTTTTAATGTAAATTTTATAATATCCAAAATATTTATCAAAATTAATTAAATCACCAGTGAAATAATATTCAGGTTCATAAATATAGCAAGTCTCATTCATATAATTAGCAATATCATTTCCAACAAGATTTAAACAAGCATATTCATGATCTAAAACAAAAATTTTATTATCAGATTTTCTAACTATCATATTTAATCTATGAATATCATTATGACAAAGAATCATATAACCGTTTTTAGGAAAAACTTGATTAAATAAATCTTTAAAATTAATCATATATTTTTCAATATTATCAAAATGAGCATATAAAGCTTTATTACTTTCACGAGGTAAATTATTTTTAAATTCCTCTGAAAAAATATTAAAAGCTTTAATAGCTTTATTATACATTTCACTCATACATTTATCATACATATTATTATTAATTCTTACTTTTGCTTGTGAACTTCCATCTTTAACAATAGAAACATTAATTTTATCATTATTAATATTATATTTATAAACATTCATAATTAAATTGTAATTATTAACAATTTGAATAACTTGTTTAATAACTAAAGGATCAAATTCATCTTTTTTATCAATAGGAGAAGTATTAGCAATATATTCATCAATTCTATATTTTCCATTAGGATCTTTTTGATAAATTTTAGGACCAACTCCTTTTTGAGCTAAATCATTTATAATCATTGTTTCTAAATCACGATCAACAACATCAGAAATTTCACCATATTTTCTATATAAAATTTGGCCTATTCTTTCATTTGTTGTTTTATTCGTGATTGTAGCCACGTAGTTTGTGTTACTTAATCCTCCTACACTTTCTAAGTGTACTCCTATATATTTTTCAGGTAATTGAATATTGTATTTTTTGATGACATAGTTTGTTATGTTTGATTTGATTTTGTCAAAATCTTCCATTCTTTTTTTTTTTTCTTTTTGGAATGATTTTTAATTCTTTTTGATGGATATTTATATGAAAATAATTATTTTTTTTTAATTTTTTTTATTTTGTTTTAAGGAGGATGTATTATTAATTTTTTTTTTTGGATAGGTGAAAATTGTTAATTTAAGAATATAATTGTGATTTGGAAAAATTTTATTTTTTTTTTGAGGATTACGAAATGTTAAAATAAATAAATAACATTTTTTACGATATATTTTTAACTTTTACTTAATTATTATTTTACTTATATCATTTTAATCTTAAATTTGTTTTTTCTTAAGAAATAAAAAATATCATTTTATGATATTATTTTTCAAAATTTATGATAAAGGATGAAAAAATGCAATAAAAATATAAAAAAAAGTGTAAAAAAAATATGTTTTTATTTTAATAAAAATGGTAAAATTTATTTTTTAATTACATTAAAACCAGATAATTTTATAATTTTTCATTGATAAAAACATAATTTATCATTCATAATGAATGTTAAAAATTTAATATTTATTAAGATAAAATATAAAGAATATTTTATCTGTAAATTAGATTATTTTAATTCATTTTTTAATTAAAACTTTGACTTTTAATAAAAAAATGATAAAGAAGTTTTAAATAAATGAATAATTATGTTATAATTATAATTAAAATTATAATAAAATTAAATATTGTTAATAAAAATTTAATTAAAAAAAATAAAAAAAATGTTTTTTTTAATTTATTTATTTTCTTTAATTATATTAATGGTACTTAACAAGAGTTTCAATCATATTAATAACATCATTAATATTTTTTTGCCAAGGATAATTTAATTCTTTAAGGATTTTTTTTCTATAATCATCATCAAAATTAAGAAAATCTTCTAATATATTTCCTTCAACAAATCCAAAACTTTCTTCAGAAATAAAACCATCTTTAAAGCTTCTCCATTTTTTATAATCAAAAGCACCATTATTATAAGTTTTACTAATAATAATTTCTTGTAATTTTTCAAGAAATTCAAAAGTCTCTTTATTTAATTGAATAATAACACCAATTGAACCATTTAAAGTACCAAAATAAACAATATTAACTTCATCATTATCATTATTTTCAAAAACTGAAATTTCTTTTAAATCTTTTGCTTTTATTTTAGTAGATATCATTTTATTGATTCTTTCTCCAAAGTTAAAACAAGCTTTTCTTTCTAATTTATATTTTTCTTCATCACTTTTTGGATGAAGAGATTTTTTTAATGTAATTATATTTCCATCAATATCACTGGTATATAAAGTATCATTTAAACATTGAGTTATTCCATATATCCAAGTTGGATAATAATCTCTACATATTTCATTGAATTTTTCGTTTTCTGGTTTATAAGAATATATTGATATTGAACGATAAACATCACTTATTACTAAATATTCATCATTTAAAAATGATATATCATTTATTAAAGTAAATTCACTTATTTTTCTTATTGATTTAAATTCATAATAGTTATTTGATATATTTTCTATTAGAGAATATAAATAAAGTGTATTTCCAATTGCACAATAAATTATATTATTTTTATAATTTACTTTATATACTCCTCCTCTTGTTTCAGTTTCATATAATTTTTTAATATTATAATTATTTTCTCCATCAATTAATAGAAGATATAAATGACCTAAAATAGGTTCTGAACTTATATTTTCTATTATTCCTGTTCCAACCACAATTAATTTATTATTTGATTCTTTATTATTATCTATTTCACAAAATGATGTTCCTACTTCATAATCATATTCAAATCTATATCTTGATATTTCTTTTAAATTTAAATCTGAAAAAATAAAAAATCCTCTTGTTATTCCCATTTCTTTTTCTTCTGATATCATTCCTATAAAAGTCATATTTTTATTTTGATTAAATGTTATTAAACATATATTATATAATTGATAACCATATTTTTTGGTTTGAACATTTTGACTTTGAGTATTTGAAAGACTTCCAAATGAAATACAATCATTAAATACAAATAAATATGAATTATATATATCAAAAATGTTATTACAATTTTTAATGTTGAAATTTGATATTACTAAATTTTCCTTGTTTATATATATAAATGATGGTGTTGGACTATCTAAAAAAATATTATTTTCTCCATTAAGTTTATTCTTTATTTTTTTTATTGAAAATGATTCTGATGTTATGTTGTATTTTCTTTTAAATATAAAATCATTTTTTGTAAAAATATAATTTGGAACATTTCTAAATTGAGGTTTTAATTTATAATAAAGCATTTTACCATTTGATAAAGAAATAAAGAAAAATTTAACACCATCTTTTTTTAAAATTTGAATAGAAGAAATTTGAATATATTCAACATTCTCATCAATAGAACATAAAATTTGATTATTATCTTCATTAGAATTTGAAATAAAAGAATAAATAAATATATTATTACTTTCCCATAAACCATAAATTAAAAAATGAGAACTAACATCAAAAGCAGAAATATAAACATTTTTTAAAATTGTATTAACTTCATTAATTGAATCATTTTCAATATTATATTTTAATAAATCATTATTTGAATTATAAATATAAATTGAATTTGATTTTCTATGATATTTAACTAATAAAGGTTTTTCATTATCATTAAAATTTTTTTTACTTCTTAAATTAAGGAATTCATCATAAATATAAATATTCCTATTTGTAATTAAAATATTAATTGAATTATTATTACAAGCAAAAACAATTAATTCTCCTTCTTCAAATTTAATATTTTTATTAATATAAAATTCATAATCATTATTAATATCAATACAAATACTTTTTAAAATAGTAGAAATAATTAAAGTAACAATTTTATTTCTTTTTTTTCCAGAATCAATATCCATTGTATTTCTATCTTTATATTCAATTTTAAAAGCAGATTTAATTCCTTTAATTTTAATTTCTCCATTAAATAAAATAGAAGTTCCTTTACTAATAGTTTTAATAGAGCAATTTTTATCAGTTCCACTAATAGATAAAATTTCAATAGCATTTTCTTCATTACTATTATTAACAACAACAAAATCATTTATTGGAGCTAAAGATTCAAATTCAACAATCACTTTTAAATTAGGTATTTTTTCTTCAATTTTAATTAATTGACTATTTGATAAATTACTTCCTATAAATATATATCCATTATCTAAATAACATAAATTTGAACAATAATTTACTTCTCCAATAAATTGAAATATTACTTCATTATTCATTTTTATATTGGAATCATTCCATGGATTTTTTAATGCTAATAAAAATAAATTTCCAAACATATCTATTACTAAATATCTATATGTTGATTCTTCTATTTTTGTAAATGCTACAAATTTTCTATCAGAATATGAACATGTAAAATTTTGCTTTTCTAATTTCTTACTTTTATTATTATATTGATATAAAGATAAATAATTTGAAAAAAATAATATTACTATTCCACTCGGATGAGTTATCATTAAATTTACTGTTGGATTTGATATTAAATCTATTGTTTGTAACATATTTACTTCTTTATCATGTGTGTTTATTGTTTTTTCATTTGAACCTTTATATATTGTTACATTTAATGGTAAATTCTTTCTATTATCTTCTATTTTTGGAGAAGATAAAGTACATGTTTGAATATTTATTTCAAGAGATTGAAATTCTATGGTTTGAGTTAATGCATTATTATTTATTTGATTTTCATCATTATTTGAATTATTTAATATTAATGATGTTTTTATAATTGCAAAATTAATTGTATCATTCGATTGTTTTATAAAATTATTTAAATTAAATGGTTGCATAAATAAAATATTTTCATAATCATATCTTAATATAAAATCTTTATTTTGTTCTCTTTTTTGTACATTAACACATATAACATTAAATACATTTTTATATGCACTTATTACTATATAATTTTTCTCATTATTTAATGAATATAATACTTTATCTTGTTTTTTTCCTATATCTTCTTTTATTGTCCCTTTCACTAAATTTTCTATTTTTCCTTCTTTTGAAGATGACATTATTGCGAAATCTAAATCTTCAGTTAAAATAAAAAGATTATCTTTTGGAATTTTATTTGAAGGAATATTTTCTAAGATAATTATATTTCCAAAGATATTTAAATAAGGAGTTGTTTGTAATCCATTACTTGTTAAATTATAAATTTCAATAATATTGTTTTTAGATAAAATTAAATTCAAAGAAGTGTTTGGTAAGAAATTACAACTAATAACATGATTAATTGCTGTTGACTTATGAAGAATCCCAATATAATTAAACATTTATATTTTAATATATATTTAAATTAAAAAAAATAATAAAAAAAATTGATATGTAAAATTAATAAATAAATAAATAACTTCTGAAAAAAATAAAATAAAAAAATGTCAACAAAGAGAATTCAAAGGATATTTTTGAATAATTTAGACCGGTGGTTCTCAAATTTTATAATAGAAACATTTAGAACAGATCATTTACCAGAATCGAAAACAAAAGTAGAATTTATGGGAACTACAAATTCATATGAAGATGAATTAGATGAAAGAATGCCATTATATTTCAAGCCAAAAATAATAAAATTTGATTTTAATCCTTCTTATCAAAGTGAAATATTTAAAAATGATATTATTATTTATAATTTAAATGATGGTGATGTAAATGAATTAGAATATATTATTAGAGGATTAAAAAAAATAAATATTGAAACAAGGAAAATTCTTATTATTATTAGTAATATTATGACATGGGGAAAAACTCCTGTTAAATATAAAAATTCAGATGATGATACTGGTGAAACTTATAATATTCCTATTGATGAAGATGAAGAAAGAGAAAAGAAAATTTTAGAAAGAAAAAAAAAAGAACAAGAAGAAAAAGAAAGATTAGAAAGAGAAGAAAAAGAAAGATTAGAAGCTGAAGCTGCTGCTAAAGGAAAAAAAAAAGATGATAAGAAAGAAGAAAAAAAAGAAGAAGAAAAAAAAGATGAAGAAAAAAATGAAGAAGAAGAAAAAGAAGAAGAAGAAAAAGTAGAAGAAGAAAAAAAAGAAGAAGATAATAAACCTAAAATTTTATATTATACAGATCAAGATTATATGAAAAGAGTTCCAATTCAAAAATATATTAAATTTAAATTTATAGAAAATTTAGCTTTATCTTTAAATAATAAAGATAAATTATTTTCTTATGTAATTTGTCCTGGTTTTATTTATGGATATGGAGAACCTTTTTTTTATGAAATATTTAAAAAAGCTATTTTAAATATCCCTATTAAAGATTTTGTTTTTAATGTTTCTGATAATTTTCTCCCTACTATTCATATGAGAGATATTGTCAGTATAATTAAAAAAATTATTGATAAAAAACCTAAATCTCATTATATTTTAGCTTTTGATCAAACCAAAAATCGAACTTTAAAAAATGTTATTAAATCTATTTATAAATGTGTTGGGGATAAAAAATATATGATTGAAAAAAAAGAAGAAGTTAAAGTTGAAAATTATTTAGAAAATGAAGAAGAAAATAAAGATGAAAAGAAAGAAGAAAAGAAAGAAGAAAAGAAAGAAGAAGAAAAAGTAGAAGAAAAAGAAGAAGAAAATGAAGAAGAAAATGAAGAAGAAGAAAAGAAAGAAGAAGAAAAGAAAGAAGTACAAACTCCGGTAGAAATATCAATAAATTTTCCATTTGATATATTAAATTTTAATGTGAAATTACTTCCATCTCCATTTATTTTAGGTAAAAAAGTATCAAATAATAATGAAAATGAGGAAGAAGAAGAAGAAGAAGAAAATACAAATAATGCTCCTTTATTTAAATGGCAATGTCCATATGGAATATTATCAAATTTAAAAACAATAAAAAGAGAATTTATAAAATATCGAAATTTAACATCAAATAAAATATATATATTTGGATTACCATATTCAGGTAAGACAACAATAGCCAAAATATTAGGTAAAATATTTCATTTGCCAACAATAAATGTAAAAGATATAGCAAATTATTCAAAATATTTAATAAATGAAGATGAATATGAGCCTGAAATAGATTTAGAAACAAATAGAAGAAATAGTATAGAAAATGATTTAATAAAAGAAATACAAAAAACATATAATGATTTAGAAAATGGATTAGCAGAAGCAGAGGAAAATTATAATAAAAGACCAAATAAAAAAAAAACAGATCCTCCTTTTTCACCTGAAATGTATATGAGATTACCAGGAGAATTAATGAATAAAGTTTTAAAGAAAAGATTACAAGAAAATGAGACTCAAATTTATGGTTATATTATTGAAGGTTATCCTAAAAATTATAATGATTTAAAAGATTTACTTGATTATGATGAAAATAATGAATATACTCCTAATTCCATTATTAATTTATGTGAAGTTGATGAAACATTTTTAATTAATAGATTAAAAGAAAGTGAAGATTTTCCTAAAGATCCTAAAGATCCTTTAGCTAATGAAATTTTAGATAGAGCAAATAGAAGATTTGGAAAAATTAAAGATGATTCTACTTGTGAAAATTATGTTCCTTTAGAAAATTATTTTAAAGAAAATGATAAGTTAAAAGTTCTTAATGTTGATGCTAAAAAAGATATTTTAGATATTATTACTGAATGCCAAGAATTTATTAAAGAAAATAATGATAAGAAAATTAATAAAGTTAATGATGCTTTAAATTATGATAAATTTAAATATGATTATATTAAAGAAGAAAAAGAAAGAAGAGCAGAAGAAGAAAGAAAAAGAAAAGAAGAAGAAGAAGAAGAAAGAAAAAAAAAAGAAGAAGAAGAAGCTGCAAAAGGAAAAAAAGGTAAAAAAGAAGAAGAGAAAAAAGAAGAAGAAAAGAAAGAAGAAGAAAAGAAAGAAGAAGAGAAAAAAGAAGAAGAAAAAGAAGAAGAAGAAGTGATCGGAAAAAAACATTTTGATGCTAGAAAAAAAGCAAGAGAAGAAGAAGAAAAAATGAATAGAAAAGTAAAAGAATTATTATTTAATGATGATGAAAATGAAAATTTACAAGAAGAATTATCTTTTATTTCAGAACAATTAAAAGATCAAAATGAAAAAGAAAAAATAGATTCAAAATTTGAAGAAATGAAGAAAACAGATTTAGAAATAGAAAAAGAGAATGAAATAAAATTATTAGAAAAGAAAAGTGAAGTATTAAGAAGATATTTATCAGATAATGTAATTCCAATATTATCAAAAGGAATATTAAAAATATGTGAAACAATGCCTGATGATCCAGTTGAAGCTTTAAGTAATTTTTTATTAGAAGCTACTTTTCATAAAAATAATGAAGAAGAAGAAAAAAGTGATGAAGAAAAAAATGATGATGCTATTCCTTTTCACAAAGATAGTAGTCCTATTATTAATGATATGAGAGATATTATTGATGGAAAAAATGAAAATTTTAATGTTGAAAATAATGATTCTCCTTTGGCTGATAATATTGAAATTCATGATAATAATAGTGAAGAGAAAAATAATGAAAATAATCTTAATGAAGATAATAATAATGAAGAAAATAATAATAATGATAATGAAGAAGGAAATAATAATAATAATAATGAAGAAAATGCTTAAATTTTTCAATAGATAAATTTAAATAAAAGTTAATTCAAAAAAATTTTTTGAAAATTAATTTTTTTATTTATTTTTAATAATTTTTTTAATGTAAATGAAAATATTTAAAATGAAAAAAAATATTTTTAAGATTCAAAAAAAAATAAATTAATCCCCTAATCTATTGATTAATAAAACAAGATAAAAAGCATTAAAACTAATATCTCCAAATTCAATAACAGGATTATGTCTAGCAATTCTTCTTAAATTATAAATATTTTGATTAGAAATTAATTCTTCCTTTAATTTAAAATTATGTTTAGAAGTACCACAAACAATATATTTCTTAAATATTTCTTTATAAGAAATAATCATATTATAACCATTTTTTTGTTTTTGAAATTCAATATAAGTTTTTTGAACTAATTTTGGTTGTTCTTTTTTATCATATAAAATTTCTTGAATGACTTTTTCATCAATCAATTCTTTAGCTAAAAATATTTTTGTGTTTTTTTTTGCTTGACCTAAATCTCTTGGAATATTAAATGTATTAAAATATTGAGTTACATAACCTCTTGAAATATTTGTTTGTAAAGATTGTATTTTTTTTTCTAATATTGTATAATAAGCTTTTGAAGATTCTATTAATTGATTTGTTGTTTGTATTATTTCATTTATTTTATTTAAATATAATATATGCTTTTGTCTAGCTATTATATTTATATCTATATTTTTTTTAGCTTCATCAATTAATTCTTTTTCATTTTTTAAATTTTTATTTTCTTTTATTTTATTTATTATATTTTTTAATTTTTCTAAAATTTTTTCTTTTTCATTTCCTTTTTCTTTTTGATTACTTTCCATTTTTTTTTTAGTATTATTAATTTCAGTCATAAGATCATTACTTTTATATAAAGGAGGTAAAAAATAAAGAGCATCTTCTAAACTAAGTGTTAATTCATCATTTTTATTAATATAATATCTTTTAAAAAAAAGAGAATCACTTCTAATTTGTTTTTTGCTTTTAATTCTATCACTATTGCATTTACAATTAATTAAATAACCTTCATTTTCTCTTTTGCATTTAGGACAAATCCAATTTGGACCATTAATACATTCATTTTTTTCGACTTGACTTACGAAAATATCAGGAACAGGTAAATGACATTTTTTACATTTTACCATATCACAAATATTACTTTCAGAGAAGTAAAAATCATTTGGATAAAATGTTAAATTTATTGCTAAATTATTTATTACACTTGTTGAATCTAATTGATCTAATGCAAAATCGTTCATGTCTGTTAATATTATTCTTAATGGATCTTTTATTTCTAAATCTGAAATTATTTGATGAAATGTTTCTTGTAATGTTATTAAATCTTGAATTGAAAGTGGAATCGACATTAATTCATTTCCATTTTCTGATATTTTCTTTGTTATTTCTTTCACTGCATTTAATGTAAAATCATAATGATAATTTGATAAGAAATTAAATCTATTTTTTATTTCTTCTTTTGAATTACATAATTCATTAAAAAATTCTGCTATTTCTTGTATTATTTCACTTGTTGGAGAGACTAAATCTAAAAATATATTTCTTTCTTTTTCTATATCTGAATTTTCTTTCATTTTTTCTCGGGAATAATATACATTATATAATTTATAAAAATAAACATTGTCTTTTAATTTTATTAATACTCTTTCTATTGATTCTACTAATAAATCTTTTTCTTTTGGAGAATTTGATTCATTGGAATCTAATATTATTTTTAAAACCTTTGAACATGGTTTAAAAATAAAGTAATTTAATATTTTATTCATTGATTCTTTTTTCTTTTTTTGACCTTCTGTAAATTCTTCTATTGTTTTTAATTCATTTTTAAATCTCTTTGCTAATTTACTTAATATTAAATATACTCCATAACTATATCCTGTTACATTATCATTAAAATCTTTAAATTTATTTTCTAAATATTCTTTTATTATTTCTTCAGCTTTTTTCAATATATTTCTTTTATCATCACTTTGTTTATTTCTAAAATTTTCATTAATTTTTTCAATAGCATCATTATTTAATTCAATATATTTACCTCCTTTTTCTAAAATTTCACTTATAATATAAAGAATAACCATGGCAATAATTTCATTTAAAATTGAAATATTTTGAAAATGAGTAAAATATATTTTTTCATATAAATAATATAAAATAGAATCTTCACAATCATTATCTTTTCCAAAATCAAAAGAAATAAAAATTGAATTCCATAAACCTAAAAGATTAATTATAGTTCTTTGATTATATAAAAATATTTCATTTTTACCATATATAATATCAAGAATTTTCATAAATAATTTTATATTTTCTGATTTAATATAAACTTTTTCTAAATAACAAGGATGATTATATATTAAACTCATAAAAGTTTCATAATGTTGAAAATTTTGGGATAAAATTAATGGAATATTACTTGTATATTTTCTTCTTGTTGGAGCTTTACTAAAATTTATCATTGATATAATTTTATCTTGAGTATCAATATATAGTTTAATTTTTTTATTTTCTATCATTCTCATTGTTTTAAAAAAAGTTCTCATTGTATCAAAAAATTCTTCATTTATTTTAACATCTTTTACCATTAAACCAATATTTTTATTTTCATCAGATTCATCCAATAATTTTATTTGAGTTTCATCTCTTCCTTCTCTTTTATTATCACTTGAAGTTTTATTATCAGTTTCTTGGTCAGTATTATTTTCAGAAACATTAAATTTCCTACTTTTTAAATTATTATTTTTTAAATTACTATCAGTATTAATTTCATATAAATCATCAATATTCATAAATTTCTTATTTTTAATATCATTTTTTAATTTTTCTTCTTTTTCTTCGTCTTCTTTATTTCTTTGAAATTGTTCATAAAAACTTTCAATTCTTTTTGGTTTTGGAGTAAATCCAATTTCATCACTAATAATATTTTCATAACCACATTTATAATATAAATTACTTCCCCATGAATAAGGAGAATATGATGAATCAATTGAAACACAATGATTATTACCAACAGAAACAAATTTCATTTGTTCATTTGAAACTTTATGAAAATCTTCGGTTATCGTTTGATTATCTTTTATTATTTCACCCCATGCAAAAACTTCTCCTTTAATTGTTATTGCACATGCGTATTTCCCTTTAACACTAATAAATTTAAATATTTTATTTTTTAATATTTGATAAGGAACTTCAGTTTTTCCTGTTTTAACATCGGGAATACATTGAATATTTCCCCAAATCCATAGTTTCCCTTTTTCATCTAAAGCAAGAGTGAAATCTTCTCCACATTCTACTTTAATAAAATATACTTTTTTTCCATCATCATTTCTTTGTTTATCTAAATCTTCAACAATTTTTGGTTCATATGAATCAACTTCATTAGAATGACCTAATTTTCCTCCATAACCACTTCCCCAAGTATAAATACTGTAAGAGTCTTGTAAATTTTGATTATATTTCATAATACAAGCACAATGAGTATTTGAACATGAAATATATTGTGCATATGATACATTTTTAACAAGCATTGGTTCTACTTCTCTTGGTTGAACTCCTATTGTGAAATATCTATTTAAATCTCCTACTCCTAATTTCCCATACATATTATTTCCAAATGCATATATTTCTCCTGTTTGAGTTAATACTAAAGAATGATCATCACTTGAACATGACATTTTTACTAATGTTTTTATACCATCTATTAATGTTGGAGTAGATATATATTCATTTAATCCTTTACCTGTTATTCCACACATTCCATCTATGTTATATCCCCATGAATATGCTTTAAAATCTGCTATGCAAATTACATGCTTTTTACCTAAAGAAATATAGTTTACTTTTTCTCGGAAAAATGATACTTTTTGAATAAAAGTTTTTTTATTTAAGTCGTACATATCTGAGTTTGTTGTTAATATTCCTTGTTCTGTTGATTCTATGTTTTCTTTTGGAATTAATGAAGATTCTCCACTCATATATAATTCACCATCATTTGTTATAAAAGCAGAATTATAATTTGATCCTGATGTAAATACAATAGCTGTACTAACACCATTATTTTTAATATCTTTAGTTTCTAATGAAAAATAAGGAGTATAATCTTTAAAAATTGAATTATCTAACATAATATCAGTATGTGTGGTCATGTAAAAAGGTTTATCATTAATAATCATTTTGGGTAAAGTGACTTTATCAAAAACATCTTCAATTCCCAAAATACCATTAACACTATTACCACAAGAAAAGAGAGTTCCATTAGTACAAAGAAGTAACTGATGCATAGATCCAATAGCAATTTCAGATACCACTAAATCAGGATTATCTTTCTGATACTGAACTTCACTCGGTACTAAAATATTTTGTTCTTGTTGATGAGGAACTCCAAGCATTCCATGTGAATTTTTTCCCCAAGCATAGACTTTAGCATCAGTAGTAACAGCGACAGTATTATAACTTCCACAAGCAACATTTTCAACTTTTTGCATAGAGAAAAAGCCAACTTTTGAAGGAGTTAAAACATGATCGAAATTACAATGACCTAACTTTCCATAATTTCCATTTCCAAAAGTATATAATTCTTTAGAAGTACTAATACAAGCACAATGAAGATCACCACATGAAATTTGTTTTATTTTAATTGAATTGTTATTAAAATATTCAATTCTTTTTGGTTTTTCAACACTATTTTCATCTCCATGTCCTAATCTTCCATTATTTCCTAAACCCCATGAAAACACAGTTCCATCTTCATTAAGTGCCATAGATAAATACATTCCAGCTGCCACTTGAATTATTTTTTCAAAATTTTTTCCTTCAATATCTTTTTCTATTAAATTTGGAGTGGGTTGATTTTTGGATAAATATTTTCCTAAACAACCATATTTTGATGAACCCCATGAATATACTCTTTTTTCTTCTGATAATGCTAATGAATGATAAAATCCACATGCTACTTGAATGATTTTTGTTAAATGCGGGAAGCGAACTAATTTTGGAATTTGTTGATATTTTATTTCTTCTTCTGAATTTTCATTGTCATTATTGTTTGAAGAATTTTGATTTTTTATTTCATCTACTTTTTCATATCCTAATCTTCCTTCTGTTTGAATTCCCCATGTAAATATATTATTCAATCCTGTTTGAACTCCTAATATACAATCTATTAATATATTTGATTCTATTTTTAATTCTTGTTCTTCTTCATTTTTTTTGTTTTCATTCACTTGTAATATTTCCATTATTCCATTTATAATCTCTTGTTCTATTTCTTCCGGATTATCGTCTAAATAAGTAAATAATTCCATTAAATCTTCTTTTGTTATTAAAGGTTTAAAATGGAATACTAATTTTGCAAATAATTTAAAGTCTGTTGGATTTTCTGAAAAATTTTTATACATTTCAAATGCAAAATCATATATATCTCTTAATTTTTGAGATGTATATTTTTTTTCTTCTATTTTCTTTAAATTACTTTCTTTTAAATTTGCATCATTTATTTCTAATGCATTTTTTATGGATTCTGAATATGCTTCTTCCATATGATAAAAATCCTTTCCTTTTAATTTTAAATAAGCATAAAATGGATTCAAAAATAATTTTTCAAATTCATTATAATCTATTTCATTGTTTTTATTTTTCTTCTTTTCAAATCTAATTAAAAATGAAATAAATAATTCATATGAAGTAACACTTTTAATATTTTCATAAAACCATTTTTTAACATTTGAAAAATATTGATGTGCAAAATCTAAACTTTTTTTTAATTCATCGAAATTTTTTTTTGTTTTATCTTTTCTATCTGCAATAATAGCAACATGAAATTGACCGACATTAATTTCATTGACTGAATATTCATCATAACCATTTTTAACTGAAATTTTTTTAGGAACAATAACATCAGAATTTGAAATATAACCTAATAAGCTTGTTTCACAACTTCCCCATGTATATAAATTTTGATCTTTGTCTATTGCAAATGAATTTTTTGAATTACATCCTATATGTGTCATTAATATTTAATTTTTTTTATTTTTTTTTAAAATAATTTTTTTGGAATTTTATATAATTTTAAAAATGGATTTTCCTGCTTCTCCAATTTTATCAGCTCAAAATTTATCTAAAAGGAATAATTTAAATCAATTTAATTTAAATCAATATAATTTAAATTATAATATTCAAACAAAAGATGAATCATTTGAATTAAAAACATTTTTAGATAAATCAATAAGTGAACAAACAAAAATGATAAATGATAATCCAGAAATAATAAATTATATAGATTCTCAAACAGGAAATAATACATTAATAACATCAATAGAGAAAAACAATTATAATTTAGCAAAAATAATATTAGATAAGAATCCATTATCAGTAGATTTTCAGAATAAATATAATGAAACAGCATTACATAAAGCAGTAGAAATAGGAAATCATAAATTAATAAATTTATTATTAGAAAAAAATGCAGATCCAAATATAAAAAATCAATTCGGAGAAACATCATTACATATTGCAGCATCAAAAGGAGAATATAAAGTAATAAAATTATTATTATTATATAATTCAGATCCAAATATTTTATCAGATGACGGTTATTCTGCTGAAGATTATGCTAATGAAAGAGGTTATGCTAAATGTGTTGAAGTTTTAAGAGAAAAAAGTAAAAATCAATCTGTTATTATTAACAGCAATAAAAATGAAAAAAATAATAATGTTAATTATGATTTAATGACTCCTAAAAATAAAAATTTAAAAATTGCAAATGGAATGGAAAAAAGTCCTATTAGTCATCAATTAAGTCATAGAGTTTTTCCCAGTCCTAGGAATTTATCTAAGCATTTATTACATTATTATAGTTTAGGTGATAATATTAATACTAATTTTGAAAGTTTAAATAAGAATAATTCAGAATTACAATATAATAATAATAATCATAATCATTTAAGAGAATCTCTTTTTCCAAATAGTTTAAAGACTTTGAGTATGATTCATAAAAGTTCAAGTGGAAATGTTGATGATATAAATGAGAAATATAATAATAATGAAAATCCAAAATTAAAAGATATAGATAATAATATATTTTTAAGTAGTAAAGAAATTATTATACCTGAAGAAACTAGTTTTAATAATGAACAAGATATTAAGTCTCCTTTTCAATTTGCAAATTCAATTTATATTGTTAATGAATCTAATGATTTTACTGATAATAAATCAGAAAAAAATATTAATTTAAATGAATCTTTTTATGATAATTCAGAACCAATTCATATTTTTTCTTCTCATAAAAATGATATTAAATGTAAAGAATTACTAAGACAAACAACAAGAGATAGTTTAACTAAATATTTTAGAGTAAATACAACTTTAAGAAATACTTTAAAAAATAGTTTTGTTAAAAATTCTATTATAGAAGAAAATGCAAGCAGTGAAGAATTTCATTTAAATAATAATAAAAATTTAATTCATAAAATAAGTTTCAATTCAGAAGATACAGAAATAAAAGAAAATGATGAAGAAGCATTAATAGAATATTTAAGTCAAATTCATATGGATAAATATTCAGATTTATTAATAAATAATGGATTTGAAGATGTGAAAACTTTAAAAGAATTAATGAAAGGAAAAAAAGGTCTTTATGATATAGATTTAAAAACAATAGGAATTTCAATTGCAGGTGATAGAGCTAGAATTTTAATTAAACTACAATTAGATGTTTCTAATAGTGAATTTAGATTTAATAATTTTTTAAAAGAAGAATCTATTTTTTATATTACTAATTGCAGTGAAGAAAATTTCAAAAAAGATTATTATTTAAAAGAATTATATTATTTGTTAGAACAAATTAAATTACAATGTTTATTTACTAATTTCTATAATCAAGGTTATTATTCTGTTGATTTATTATTAATTCAAATGTTATCTAAAAATCCTATTACTGAAGAAATGTTATTAAATGATTTTAAAATAAAAAAATATGGTCATAGATTGAGATTATTAAATAAATTATTAGAAGACTCTTCTCAATATTATAATAAATTTAGAAGATTGTCTACTAAAAGTTCTGGAATTGATTTTGAAAACTCAGAAAGAAAATCATTTTGTCAATGTCATATATATTAGATTTTTTTTTTCTTTAAAATAAATATATATATTATATAAATATAAATGAATATTCATTTGAAATATATTAAAAATAATAAGATAAAAAAATAAAATAAATTTAAAATAATATATATAATAATAACTTATAAAAATAGATTTATCTTTTTTCAACATACATAAAAAAATATTATTGTAAAAGATGACTAATTTTCTTTCTATATTTCTTATAAATTTTTTTAGCCAATAATTCAGCAGTTTGTGGATTAGTAAATCCCCATTCAGCTTTAGCTTTTTGAATAGTTTCATTACATTCTTGTTCTAATCTCCTAATTTCATCCGCAACTTTTTGTGGAAGAACTCTTCCTTTGACATTTTTAAATTTACTATTAAAAGTAAAAGTTGATTTAACACTTCTTGTTTCATCACTTATATTTGAAGTAGAAATATTAAAATTATTATTATTTGTATTTTTAGAATCTGGTCTTTTAATTGGAGGTAAATAATTTTTTTGAGGAAAAGTTCCTTTTGATTTTATTCCTGGAATTATTCCCATTTGAGTATTTATATTTATATATTTTAAAGGAATATTTTCTCCTTTATTATAATTTTGTAAATTTGGATATCTCGTTTTTGTCATTGTTATATCATTTAATTGAGATAAAGAAGGATTTTCTATATTTGATAAATTTGAAGTTAAATTACTATTATTTATATTATTATTCATTACTTTTAATGGTGCTTCTATAGAAGATTTTAAATATATTTTATGATTTGATGGTGTTGGTGTTATTTTCATTGGTGTTAATTTATTTGTTTTCGTATTTGTGTTTAAATTTTTCATTAATTTTAATATTTCCTCATTTGATTGATTATTTTTAATTGTTTCTTCTTTTTCAATTAAATTATTTGATTTTTGAATGTTTAAATTTTCATTTTCATTTTCTTTTTCTTTTATTGTTTCTAATCCTTGTGTTGCTAATTTATAAACTACATTTTTTTTTTGAGTTAAAAATGTATTATTATTATTTTTATTTGAATTATTATTAATATTAATTTCTTTATTAGATTGATTATTATTATTTTTTATTTCTTGTGATGATCTTAATTTTATTTGATTTTCAATTTGTTCTATTTTTCCTTTCTCCCATTTAAAATCAAGAGTTTCTTCTTCTTTTGGTTTAGAATTAAAAAAATCTAATAAATCATCTGCATGATCGTATTCATCATCAGGAATAACAATTGCAGCTAATTTTTTTCTTATTATTCTTAATTTATATAATTGTTGTATTTTTACTATTTTTATTTTTCTCAATGTTAAATTTTTACTGAAAATACCCATTGAATTATATATATATAACATTTTATATTTGAAATCATATAAGTATAATAATAAATTTATTTGAAGAGAAACATGCTTATTAAAAAAACAAAATTTTCCATTTAAACAATTGTTTAAATTTTTTAAGTGAAATGTTTTAAAGTTCAAAAAATTTGTGTTAATTGAATTTAATAATGGAATATTTTCTTCAGTTAAATTTGAATTTATATTTATATTAAATTGATTTAAAATTTGATTTGTAAAATAAACAGAATTAAAATATTTCATAAAAAAATTTTGAAGTTGAATAATATAAAAATAACTTTCTGAATAAAATAATTTTTTGGTGTTTCTTTTATTTGTTTTTTTCTTATAAATTGATTGAGTGTAATCATCATTATTTATAATTTTTAATTTAGGGAAAACACTTAATAAAACTTTGATTAAAAATTTATCACAAATAGTAACAAAAGGATTATTTCCAATATTAATAATTTCTAAATTTAAATTATCTCTTAAAAGGTTTAAAACAAAAGATAAATTATTTATTTTATTAAAACTTAAATCAATTTCTCTTAATTTAGGTAAATAAGAAAAAATAACATTATTATTATTATTAGAAGAATCAATATTATTTCCTTTTAATAATAATTTTTCTAATAAAGGGCAAAAATAAAAATTAGAAATATTTTTAATATTATTTTCATTTAAATCTAAAAATCTTAAATAAGGAAGAGAAAATTTTTCTGGAATTGATTGAATTTCATTTTCACATAAAATTAATTCTTCAATAAATAAAACTTGATTTTCTATTGAATCTATATTTCTTATTTTATTTTTTCCTAAAAATAAAAATCTTAATCTTTTATTATTTTCACATCCTTCAATTTTTTCTATTAAATTATTATTTAAAGATAATTTTTCTAATGATTTTAAATTTGAAATTCCTTCTATTTTTTTTATCATATTTCTATTTAAATTTATTGAATATAAATCTTCACAATATGATAAATCACAAATTTTTTCTATTTGATTTTCTTCTAAATTTAAAAATTTTAATTTTGGTAAATTTTTTAATTTTTCTGTCGGAAAAGATTTTAAGTTTTGTTTTGATAAATTTAATTCTAAAATATTTTTTATTTTATCTCTTGAATCAATATTATTTTTATTAAAACAATCAAGAAAAACTTTATTAAATTCATTTAGTTTAATACTAACTTCATTTTCATTATCATTATCATTATCATTATTAATTTTAATCCAATTATTAATTGTTTCTTGTATATCATCAAAATTATTTTCATTTTCATTATTATCTAAATTAATTTCAATATTTTTTTTCTTTATAATTTTATTTTCACTTTTTTCTTTTTTAAATTTATTAAATAAATCTTTCATTCCTTTAACTTTAAGATTAACAGAATTAGAATTTTTATATTCCATTAAATAACTTTCATAATCCATTTCACTTTTTAAATCTTTAGAAGAATATTCTAAATTATCAAAAGAAGATTTTGGATAATTAATTTCAAATTTTTTATCATATAAACCAAAGTTAATAGGTTTTAATTTTATTATATTTGAAGAAATAAAACAATTTCTCATTAAAGATAAATTTTTAAATAAATCACTTTTTAAAACATCACTTAAATTATAATTTGTATCATTATAATAAGGAAATAGTTTTTCTCTTGTTTCTATTTGAAGACTTTTTGAATTTTTATCTTCTTGAAGCATTAAATATAATTCATTCATTTGTTCAATATTATTTTTATCTTCATCTTCATGATTTTCTAATTCTTCTAATTCTTTTGTTAATATTTCTAAATTTTCTTTTATATTCTCATTTTCTTTATTTTCTTTTTCTATTTTCTCTAATATATTCATATTTTCAAGTAGATCTTCGTAATTATTTTCTTCATCTTTATCTATTAATAAATCACTAATTGAATTACTTTCACTTTTTGATATTTTCGATATGTTATTTTTTGAAGTTAATTCTTTTTTTATATTCTTTTCAAAAGAATCTTTCTTTATTTCTTTATTTTTTTCTATTTTTTGTAATTTTTCTTTTTCTTCTTCTTTTTTGTTTTCTCCTTTAATTTCTTCATTTTTGTTTTCTTCTTTAATTTCTTCTTTTTTATTTTCTTCTTTAATTTCTTCTTTTTTATTTTCTTCTTTAATTTCTTTATTCTCTTCTTCTTTTTTAAGATTATTTTCTTCCAATTTCATATTATTATTTTCTTTTATTTCTTCTTCAATCTTTTTTTTATTATCATTATTAATATCCTCATTCTTAATATCATTCTCTTTATTCTCCATATTTATATTTTCGTTATCTTCTTTTTCTTCATGTAAATCTGAAATATTATCTGCAGGAATAATTTCTAAAGGTTCAGATTCATTATCTTCTTCTTTTTCTTTTATATTTAAAAATTGTAAAACTTCATCATATTTTCCTTGTTTAACTAAATTATTTATTATTTCTTGATTTTCTTCATCTTTCTTTCTTCTTTCTTCATTTTTTCTTTCTAATTCTTCAAAATCAGGTAAATTATCTGGAAATTGAATTAACTCATCACCATCAAAATCTAAATTATTTTCAATTTTTAATATATCCTCATTTTTAATTAAATTATCTTCATTTTTAATTTTGTCAGTATTAATTTCACTTAATTTTTCTTCTTTTAAATCTGTTTCATTGTCCATTTTAATATAATTAGATTTAATTAATTAATAATAATTTAAAAAACCAAAAAATAAAAATTTCATTCATATAATAATAATAAAATAAAAATCAATTTACCAATAACCTCTTCTTCTCATTCCTCTAGACATAAGTATCCCCATAGCAAGACTATCTTCCATATCTTCTTCATAAGTATTCCCTCCTATACAAGGACATCTAGTACCATCTAATTTGTAACCTCTTCCAGCACAAACAATACATCTAGGGTTACCCATCATTGGTTGCATCATCATAGGTTGCATCATTACAGGTTGAACCATAGGTTGCATTACCATTGGTTGTTGCATCATCATTGGTTGTTGCATCATCATTGGTTGTTGCATCATCATTGGTTGTTGCATCATTGGTTGTTGCATCATTGGTTGCTGCATCATTGGTTGCTGCATCATTGGTTGCTGCATCATAGGTTGTTGTGGTATTTGTTGTTGAGTCATTGGTTGTTGGATTTTTGATGTTTGTTTTTCTGATATTATTTGAGGTTGACCTTGTGTTTTACTCATGTAAGAACTAGAAGGAACATTTGAATTATTTGTTTTCATTTTTTATTTTATTATTTTTATTTTGGTCAATGAAAATTTATATTTGAATTTACTCTTTATTCAAAATAAAGTAAAAGTTTTTTAGTATATATTTTCTGATGATTATAAGTAAATAATATTTTTTTACTTTATAAGTAAAAAACAAATTATATATTTAATTTAAGAATTGTAATTATATGCTTTTTTATAATTTAAATCTTTTTAAATTTTTGAATATTAAATAATAATCTAAAAAATTTAAAATATAAATAAATTAATTATTATTTAGATGGGTCAAAAACCAAATTCAAAGAAAAAAAATGAAAATAATAAATTAGCTTTAACCGATAAAATAGAAATAATGTTATATGACACATATCAAAACACAGAAATAGATTTTAGTTACAAAGAAGTATTAACAATAAAATTAAGAGTAGCAGATGCAGAAAAATATTTTTTAAGAAAAAGTTTTGATTATCTAATATATTTCAATAGTTACATATTTCAACAGAGATTAAATATATTATATGACAATTTTAGTTCAATAGTAGAAAAATTTGTAAAAAATAATTTAACAAATGTAACAACAAATTTTATGATGTTAGTAGACTTTGATGATGAATCAATAGGTATAAATGATTTAGCTTTAAATCCATATCAATATTATTTAGATAATGAAGGAAATATTGTAATGGATACTCAAAATTATCAACAAAATAATCAATATAATAAAATTGAATATGAAAGTTTGTTCACTATTATTTTTGAACCTTTAGAAATTAAGACTATTTTATTTTTCTTAATGACTAATCATAATAAAAATTCAATTAATGATTTTTTTTCTCAATTATATGAAAATATTTATTTATATAAAAATAACAGAAAATATGATTCTCTTTATTTTCTTCTTCCAAATTTAGATTTCTTAATTAGAAATGAAAGTTATGTTTTATATATTGTTAATCAACCAAATCAATTTGATGAAAGTTTAGATATGTTAAGTGATTATACGATTTCTTATGTTAATATTTATACTGATTCTATTTTTACTTCTCTTTATTTTAAAGAATTATTGAATGTTAATTATAATAAAGAAAATATTGAAGGTAATTCACTTATAAATTTCTTTATTTGTAATATTATTCAACCTACTTTTATTAAATCAATATTTAAATTTGATATTTCAATTAATGAAGTCGATAATTTTATTTTAAAATATGAAAGAGAATTTGAAATGTTTGAATTATTATCTGAAAATAGCAATGTAAATATGATAATAATTAAATTAATTAATAAAATAAATGAAGAGAATATTTCTCATATGATCAAAAAATTAATTAATATATTAGATAAATGTAAATATAATAAAAGTGTTATGATAATTAGATTTTTTTATTTAAATTTAACAAAAGAAACTTCAGATGCAAAAAGTAATGGAGAAAAATTTTCAAAGAAAATAAAAGAATTAATTGATTCTTTAATTAAAGATAGTTTTATTTTTGGACAAAGAGAAAGAGTAAGAAAAATTGTTATTGAATATTATGATAGTTATTATGTTGATATTGAAAATGCAAATTTAAATGATAGTAATGAAAATATTAATTTAAAATTAAGTACTCATATTCATTTTTTTAAATGGAAATTATATTATTGTTATTTTCTTACTAAGAAACATATTTTTAAAATGAAAAGATATATTTATAATATTCTTTTAGGGAAAATTTCTGATAAAAAATGCTTTGAAAGAATTTTTAATATGCTTTTTACTCAAAAATACTTTCTTTGGAATCTTACTTATGAAGAAGGAAAATTAAATCATCAAGGTTTTGATAAACTTATTTATTTATAATAATATTTTTTTAATAAAATTTTTTTTATATATATTATTTTAAGATAAATATTATTTATTATATATTATTAAATAAACTGAACAATTTTTATATTTAAATGAGAAATAATAATAAAGAGATTATGGGAACTCTTTGTTCTTCAATAAATGAAAAAAAAGAAAATAATAATAATAATAAAAAAGAAAATGAAAGAAAATTTTCTTTTGGTGAAAATGGTAATATTAATATTAATATAGAAAAAAGAGAAGATAACAATATTAAAGAAAATAAAAAATCAAAAATATTTAAAAATGAAGAAAAAAATATAGAATATATAGTAAAAAGAATATGTGGAACAGGTTTTTATACAAAAGTATATCAATGTTATATTTTAAATGAAGATAAAAATAAATATTATGCTTTAAAAACAATATCAAAAAAAAAATTAAAAGAAACAAAATCATTAGAACATATACAAGAAGAATTAAATTTTTTAAAAACATTAAAATCAAAATATATAATTTCAATAATAGATAATTTTAATATTTCTTTAGAAAATAATATAAAAAGACCAATAATAATTTATCCCTATTATAATATAGATATATTTTCCTTAATAAAACAATCAAATAAAAACATTCCTTTAAAGTTTATAAAATTAATATTACATGATGTTTATTTAGCTTTATCATATTTACATAAAAATAAAATAATATATAGAGATTTAAAACCAGAAAATATATTATTAGATATAAAAGAAGGAAAAAGTATTTTAATTGATTTTGGTTTATCAAAAAAAATAAATGAAAAAGATGAATTAAACGAATTATGTGGAACTAATGAATATATTCCTCCTGAAGTTATTAAAGGAAATAAATATAATATTGAATTTGATTATTGGACTTTTGGTATATTTTGTTATGAAATTTTATATGGATTTCCTCCTTTTAGAGGTAAAGATCAAAAAGAAATTTTTAATAATATTTTACTAAATGATATTATCTTCGAAAAAAAAGATAATTTAAATTCTGAAATTAAAGATTTAATCAGTTATTTACTTAAAAAAGAAAAAGATGAAAGAATGGAATGGATTAATATTCCTTTTCATCCTTTTTTTCAAGGAATTGATTTTGATGAAAGTAATTTAAATGATAATTTAAATTTAAGAAATGAATTTAAATCTTTTTTAAGTAAATATTACAATACAATTACTTTCATTATTGATAATATTAAGAATTAATTTTTAATTTTTTTTTAATTATAATTTAATTGAAATAAAGATAATTATAAAAAAGTTAATTAAACAAATTATTAACTATAGGATTTATAAATAAAAATGGAGTTAAATAAAGATTATGAAGATTATGAACAATTTGACAAAGATCAAGAAAAAGAAATAAATGAAAAAACAAGAATTAATTTTATGAGAAAAGTATATGGAATATTATTTATTCAATTAATATTAACAACAATATTTATATTAATTCCTCAGTATCCAACAATAAAAAATCAATTGATTAAATTTCATATGGAACATTATAATCAAATGTTGATAATAAGTTTATTGAGTGGTATTTTATCAATAATAACATTTATTTTTTTATTTATAAACTCAAAAAAAGTTCCATTAAATTATTTTCTTCTTTTTTTATTTACTTTCTTTGAATCTATTAGTTTGATATTTATAACATATGAATATCAATTTGAATCTATTATTTTTGCTTTTACAATAACTGCAGGTTGTACATTCGGTTTAACAATATATGCTTTAACTACAAAAACTAATTTTACGATTTTTGGAGGGTTGGTTTTTTCTCTTTTTTTTATGTTTTTTTTTGGAACTTTAATGTTTTGTTTAATTGGATTTAATATTGATAATACTATTTTTAATGTTATTGGAGGAATATTTGCTTCTTTTTATATTATTTATGATACTCAGTTAATTTGTGGAAAGTTTGGAAATAAGTTTTCTATTGATGATTATATGATTGCTGCTATTTCTGTATATATTGATGTTATTAATTTGTTTATTTACATTTTAAGAATTATTGGAAAAAAAAGTCTTGAAAAAAAATAATATGTTTATTTTTTATTCCTTTTAATAGATTTTAAAAAAAAAATTTTATGAAACATTAAATTAAAATTTTAAAATTTATTTTATTAAACTATAGTATTTTTTAAAAATAATTAAATAAAAAATAGAAACAAATTATAAACTATTTTATCTTTATATACAATCATGATTATTCATAGAAAACTTAAATATCATAAAAAATATCTTAATATATTTATTTATATTATTATTCTTTTTTATTTTAATTTTCATTTATTTGATTAGGATTATAAATTTCGTTGATCATTGATTGAAAAATATTTTGTTTTGCATTAATATCATCAATTATTATTTTTTCATTTTTTATTTCAAATATATTATTTGTTTGAAAAGTATTTGAATCAGTTAAATTTTGATTTTTATGATTCATTTTTTTTTGAATTTTTTCTAATTTTTCAATTAATTCTTTACAACTAATTTTATTTCTATTTTTCTTATGATTTATTTTAATAATATCAGAATGAAAATTAGTTTTATCTTTAGTTTTATTTTCATTATCATTATCATTATCTTCATTATTATTATTATTGATAATATTATTATCATTAACATTTATTTTAAGAGGAAATAAATTATTTTTCTCTTGATTATTTAAAATCCTTTGTTCACTTTTATTATTATTTTCATTTTCTTTTAAAGTATTGTTGTTATATTTACTTAAAATATGTTCATAAGTAGAAATTCCTTTATAAATCAAAATAGAATGTAAAACAAATAAATATGTTAAATTAACACCTAATCCAAAATCAATAATAGAAATAATTAAACTAATAACATATTTGATTTTTTTTTTTGATTTTTTCGAAGAATTAAAAAAAGCATAACCACAAATAATAGAAATGAAGAAGAAATTTAATATCAAAATTAACAACAAAGAATAAAAAAAAGTATAATTATATTTACCTATACAATTGTTTAACCAATTACAATGATGATCAAAATTTTCAATACATTTATTACATTTTTTACAATGTTTACTATTTTCTAATATATTACTACAACAAATTATACAAAATGGATTTTCTTTTGAAATTTCTAAAATATAATGCTTCTTTTTTTTTAAAAAAAATTTTTTTTTCTCTATTTCTTTCCTAAATAAATTATCTGAAGTATCAATAAATGTTGAAATAAAACCAAAAAATAAAGTAATTAAAGTTAATATTAAAAATATTATTAATATTATATTTGAAAAAGATTTATTACGTTTTTTGTTGTAAATTGGAAAAGTGAAAATTAAAAAGAAAGTAACATTTAAAATAAAAACAATCCAAGTTAAAATTTGTTGCCATGGAAAAGGAAATGTAAAACCATTTTTTTTATATAAAATATTTTGATTATTCATAATTTGATTTTCATTAATTCCAAAAAAATTATAAATATCTTTTTGTTGATTGTTAACTTCTGTATTTGAATAAAAATTATTTTTATATTTATTTGATTTATTTTCTTCTATTTTTCCTAATATATTATTTGATTTATGACTTGAATTTATATTTATACTATTTTCATTGATGATGGAGTTCATATATTATAGATTATATCATATATTATATTATATATTATATTAAAAAAAATTATATATATAATAAAATTTACCGTAATTTGAGATAAAAAAATAAAAAATATTTTTAAAAATTTTGCCTAATTAAATTTAAGAAAATCCAAAAAAATGATTTTATTTAAATAACATTTTTAAAACTCAGTAACCGAAGGATAATCATCATTTTTTTTATGATGGTCAATTAAAAGATAATTAGTTAAAGAGTCAGAATTAAATTCATAATCAAGTTTTTTCATTTTATCATATTGAGTAGCATAAACAATTAAAGAAACAAAAATGAAAAGTAAAAAGAAGGAAAATAAATAACTAAAGACACCAGAAGAATTATTTTTATTATTTTTATTATTTTTATTATTTTTATTATTTTTAGTATTTTTATTATTTTTATTATTTTTATTATTTTTATTGTTTTTGTTGTTGTTCTTATTATTTTTTTTAAGAAATACAGTGTGATTAGAAATTTCATTTTCTGCAATTTCAACTTTATGATTTTCAATTTCTGTAATTTCAGCTATTGATTCTTCTGGATTTTCTTCTGGTAAATTTTCTGGAATTTCTTCTGGATTTTCTTCTGGTAAATTTTCTGCAATTTCTTCATTTACATTTTCTACATTTTCTACATTTTCGACATTTTCTACATTTTCAACATTTTCTACATTTTCTTCAGTTTTTTTACTTTTTTTTCCACTTTTTACTTTTTTTTCTTCTTTTTTTTGCTTGTTTTCTTTTTTTTTATTTTCCTTCTTTTCTTTATTTTTTTTACTTTTTTCTTCCTTTGATTTTTTATTTTTTTTCTCTTCTTTATCTTTTTTTTTTAATAAAATTTTGGCTTGAACTACATTTTCTTCTTCAACAACTTCTGTTAATTCTTCAGGTGAATTTTCTGTTAATTCTTCAGTTAAATTTTCAGGATTTTCTTCTGGTAAATTTTCAGGATTTTCTTCTGGCAAATTTTCTGTTAATTCTTCAGGTACTTCTTCAACTAATTCTTCATTTAAATTTTCATTTTCTACTTTTTCTTCTCTTCTACTTTTTTCTTTTTTAGGCTTTTTCACTTTTTTCTCTTTTCGAGGTCTTTTCTTATGAACTCTTTCTTTTTCATCTTCTTCTTTCCCATTTTTTTTCTTTTTTTCATCATTTTTTTTCTTTTCTTCATGTTTCTTCTTTTTTTTCTCACATTCTTTTCCATTTCGCTTTTTCCTCTCTTCTTTTTTTTCTTTTAAAGCAGTAGTACTTGCAACAGTATGATTAACATCATTAACTAGATCATCTATATCATTCACATCATCAGGATCATCAGGATCATTAATATCAGTGTCATTTAAATCATGATCAGTGTCATTTAAATCATCATGATCAGTATCATTTAAATCATTTAAATCATGATCAGTATCATTTAAGTCATCATGATCAGTATCGTTTAAATCATGATCAGTGTCATTTAAGTCATCATGATCAGTGTCATTTAAGTCATGATCTGTGTCATTCAGGTCATCTAAATCATAGGGGTCATTCAAGTCATCCGGGTCATTGTCGTGGGTGTGGTTACCTTTTCCATTAAGTAAATCTTCTACTTCTTGACGTGTTAAATTAGTTTTTACTAAAAATACATGTGTTTTTTCTTCATGGTGTGATTCATGGTGAAGTTGGTAAGTTAAAGGGATTAATATTAAAAGGGATTCAAGAAATCTTTGGATTAGCATTTTTTTTTCTTTTCTTTTTTTTTTAATTTTTTTATAAGTTATTTGGATTTAAATATGGTTTTTATTATATTTTTTTGTTTTCAATGTTTTTTAATTTTTTAATATGTTTTAAGAGAAATATTTGATTTTTTTTAGGTGTTTTTTAATTATTATTTATTTTTATCTTTATTTTTAAAAAGTTTCATAACATTACTTTCAGACATAAAAATGTTAAAAATTTGTTTAATTTTAGTGGTATAAAAAAATAAAATAAAATAATGCATCCAATAATTCAAAATGGAGGATCATTGACTCCAAAATCATTTTTTTCAAATGAAATGATAAATTCATATTCAAATAAGAAAAAAAAACAAAATGATTATATAGGAGATGATAATATAAGTTTATTAAAATTAAAATTATCAATTCAACAAAATATAATGAAAGAATATCAATACTGGATAAATACTTTATTATTAATAATTAGAGAAAAAAATGAAGAAGAAAATATTCATTTTGATACTGGAACTCCCATTCAAGAAGGTTTAAAAAAAATAGAAGATTTAAAAAATGAAAATTTCAAAATTAAAGAAAAATTAATTAAGGAAATATCAAAAAATGAAAATTTAATTAAAAAAATTGATACCCTAAAAAAAAAAAATAAATTTATTAATTTAGAATATTCTAAAGATTCTTTAAATAATATTATTAATGAAAAAAAACAATTATTTAATAATATTCAAATTTTTGCAAATGAAATCGATGATTTAGGAGAAAAAAAAAGAAAATTTGATGATTACATTGAAAGTGATAATGAAATGAAAAAATGTTCTGATTTATTTAATCAATATTTAAAAATTAAAGAAGATAATCAAGAAATAAAAAAAATTGTAGAAATGCAAAACAGAAAAAATTGCTTAAATTATGGAAATAAAAAGCTTTTTCAAAAATATTTAACTAATCCAAAAAGTATGAAAAATTTAGGAAAATTTTCTTTAGAAAAAGAAGAAAATTTTCAAGATTTAAGTTTTTTTGGTTGTGGAATTATGAAATAATTAAAATTTTTAATTTTTAAGTTTTTTATAAATTGATTATTTGATTATTTTTTTTACATAAATATATAAAAATTAAATATTTATATATTAAAGATCAAAAAATTCTTTTTTAAAATATTTTTTTGTATTAGTTTTCCTTCTTAAATATTTGAAAAAATACTCTTTTTCCTTTACTTTTAGGTTTGTATTTTTAATTTGATTATTTTCTTCTTTTTTTTCTTCAATATTAATATCTTTTATATTAACGAATAAAAGTTCATTTTTTAGTTTATTTATTTTTAAAATAATTCTTTCAATTTTATCATTGATATCGTAATTTAAATTATCTTTATTATTAAAATTTATACTTTTTAAGTGATCAATTATTTTTTTAAATTCAATAAAAAAATATATTTTTAATTCTTCACATTCACTATTAATTTCATTTAAATTAGAAATACTTTCTTCTTCTTTAATTTTCATAATTTTAACTAATTTATTTTTTATTTCATCAACAAAATTATCAAGCGAAATAATATAATTATTTGAATAATGATTAATATCAATTTCATTCTTATTTGAATTAATTAAAATATTAAATTGAATTTTTAAATTATCAATAATAGAAATCATTATATTTTCATATTTTTCAAATTCTTTTTGAATTTTTTGAATTGATAAATCAGTTTGAATTAATTTATCATTATATTTATCAATAATTAATTTCAAATCATTATTACAGTCTATTAATAATGAAGTATTATTTTCTATATGTTTAATTAAATTTGTATTATTTTTATCAGTTGTTAAATTATTTACTAAATTTTCTGGTATTAAATTCATTGAATTTTCAAAATTTTGTTTTAAAGGTTGAAGATAAAATGATGGTTGTTTCATTATTGGATTTGAATAAAAACTTGAATTATATAATCCTTGAGATGATGAAAAATTATTTGGAGTAAAAAACATTATTTTTTATTTATAAATATTTTTTCAGTTAATTATATATGAATTAAAATTAATTATTTTTATTTTATTAATAAATAATTTAAGTTGAAACTCATCGCTTAAAAAAATATATCTTAATAATGAATCAAACTTTAAACAACAATATTATGATTCATTAATTGTTATTTATTTTATTGATTTATATATTGATAAATCAGTAATTTAATTTCAAGATCTCCATCATAAGAACAAGCTTTAGAATAAATTTTATATAATATTATTGATTGATAGACTAATATATTTTTATTGTTATCTTTGCTTTTTTCAACATTAACTTCAATAAATTTTCTTTCGTTATTATCAAAATATGATAAATATATTATATAATCATTATTATTATTATTATTAATATTATTATCAATATCATATTCATTCTCATTAATATTTTTTTTTTCAAATTTTATATTAATTGATATGTCTTTGTTTTCTTCAAAACGAATTGCTTTTATATTTATTTTTATATTAGGAATAACATCATTAAAATCTTTATCTAATAAATTTACAATTTCAAGATTTTTTAAATTTGGAATTTTAAATAAATCACAAGTATAATTTAAGAATTTAGTATTATTATTTTTTTTATAACTGTGTTTTATATTATTGAAATTTTCTAAAGTCTCTTTCATTGAAATTATTGTTTGAATAATATTCACATATTCATTTTTATCTTTATTTTTAATTGCATTTTTTATACTTTGAGAAAAATTTTCTTCAAAATCTTGAATTTCATTTACTGATTCTAAATTTTGATTTATTGTATTTTTAATTTTTTCATTAAATAAATCAATTTGTTTTAATTTATTTGATTGTTCATATTTGATTTCAAATAATTTTTTTTCACACTGAGCTCTTTTTTTATGAATTGAAAGTTTTTTTTTTTTAAATTTTTTATATAAATCTATACATTTTTGTAAATTGAATTTATTAATATCAGATAATTTAATAATTTTATGTGATAAATGATTATCTTTTTCTTTATTCCAAAAAACAAAACATTCACTACAATAATATCTATTACATTTAATACAATAATAATTTATTAAATTATTAGAATGAAAAGAGCAAAATTTTTTATCATTATCCAATAATTCCTTATTAAAATTATCATTTTCATTAATATCATTATTATTATTAACATTTTTATTCTTTTTATTTTCAGAATTATTTGATTTTGACTGTTCTTCAATCATATAAGTACTTAAATCATCCATCCAAGGAATTTGAATAAAATCACTTATTTTAAAGTTTGTTTTACACATTGCACAATTTTTTCCTCCATTTTTATACCATAATTTTAAACAATCCTCACAATATAATTTATGACATATTTTACACATATATGGTTTATATACCTTACCATAACATATAAAACAATGAATTATATCATTTACTTGCTCTTCTAATCTATTTTTTTCCATTTATTATTTAAGAATATTATTTTTATTTCATTATTTTTGTATTTTTTTTCTTGAATTTTAATTTATATAATTATAAAAATTCTCATATGAAAAAATAATTATAATCAAATGAATTTTGGAAAAATATATGAACCTATTTATCCTAATAATTTTGATTACGAGGAAAAAGATATATCTTTCTCATCTAATAATAGTTATCAAAATCTTCTTAAATTATTAGATAATAATAATTCTTTTTTCTATGAAAACAAAAAAAAAAAAGATGTTATTCCAGTTCAAAAGAACAATAAAATAATATTTAAATCTAATGCTTCTTCAAATATTGTTTCTTATAATAATACTTTTAGGAAAATAAATAATAAAGAAAAAGTTAATAATATATTAATTCAAAATTATCAAATTAATAATAATAAAAAGAAAGAGAATAATAAAAATAAGAATTTTATTAATACAATAAATAATAAAAGTAATAATATATATAAAAAAAAAGAAAAGAATCAAGAAAAAACAAAAAAAAACAATAATTATGAAAAAGAAAGTATAAATTATTCAACAACTTTAAAATTAAATAAAATAGAAAATAAAGAAATAATAAAAGAAGGAAAAAATAAGATAATAAATAGCAAAAATCATCATAAATATATAAATAATTATATAAATAAAACACCATCAAAAATTCCAATAAGATTAACACATAGAAATTTTAATGAAATATTAAATAAATCAAAATCAAATAATATAAATTATAAAAAAATAAATTCATCGTTTAATTCAAGTATAATGGTATCTTCTTTAAAAAAAAATCTAAGCTCACAAAAAAAAATAAATACTAAAAAACATAATGAAAACTTTTCAAATTATTTTGACAA
>JAEEGK010002456.1_pt1 | contig 46412 bp, 41 predicted proteins | sample 8958771 | NCBI WGS metagenome assembly JAEEGK01 (sample SAMN16246547, study PRJNA631951) | gut metagenome | biome: gut microbiome; feature: rumen; material: SC-attached | host: Bos | place: Iran: Karaj | collected 2018-10 | reverse complement strand
ACAGCAGCTTTCTTTGCCTGAACCTCAAAGTGCTTTTAAACGCTTTAACTTCGAGGAGGGTACGGATGATGAATGAGTCTATCTTTGAGCAGATCCATAACGAAGCAGACTATCTAAAACTTGAACTGTCCTGCCAGGAAATGGCCAATCTGTCTATCGAAAAATCCATGAACGAAGATTCTCTCAAGGCTGTTGCAGACGTTTTTGGCTACCTTCAGAAAAAGAAACAGGATAACATAGTTTCGACACTGTTGCGGATGAGCCGTCTTCCCTTAAAGGAACAGAAAACTTTTGGAAACTTTGACTTTGATATGCTTCATGGTAAGCAATCGGATTCCCTTAAAGAGTTGCCATCCTTGAATGCCTTGTATGCACACAAGAATATCGCTCTGATAGGACCCCCCGGTGTCGGAAAGACACACCTTGCCATGGCCTATGGGCATGCTTGCTGTGAAAGAGGGATAAAATCGTATTTCCTTAAAGCTACAGAGTTGAACCAGCGGCTTACAGAAGCACGTAAGTATGGCAGGGAAGCTTCAGTGATCAACGGATTGGTAAAACCTTCATGTCTGATCATTGATGAAGTCGGGCACTGTGTATTCGATAAAGAATCCACCAGGATGTTCTTCGACATCATTGATCGTCGTTATGCCAAAGAAGGTGCCAACCTGATGATCTTCACGAGTAACAAGGGTCCTGATAAATGGAGTGAGTTCTTCAGTGAAGATGACACTCTGCTCTGTGCCATGGACAGGATCTTTGATTATGCAACGGTTTACATGATCAAAGGTAATAGCTATCGTGGCCGAAAAAGGGAAACAATAACACTTACGGCCGGAGTAACACCGTCACTCCCCAAGAATACTATCTAGGAAAGGAAGAACTGATGCATTGGCGAATTCTTTTTGCCTCGAATTGGCTATTTCTTTCCGCCTCTGAATGGTGATTTTTACCTGGCGTTAACATCTTTAAGTCAGGGACACCCGTTGTTGAGCCAGAAATAATTGAAATGTTTAATAGAGATAATATCAGTATAGAGCATGTTTATTATGAAGAGGTAGATAAAGATGGAACAAGATGTAGAAGCAACTTTTTACTTTTTCGAAGGAGTTAAGCGGCCGTGTGATGGGTATAGGCCTGCTCACTTACTATCAAATAAATATATGACGACCGGCCTGCATCATTATTTAAGTCCAATATGTCAAAATGAATGTGGGTATAAAACGTATGGTACTATCGCGTTTTTATCTCCTGAACTATATCCAAAAACAATGTGCAAAGGAATGCGTATTGAAATGTATGAAGGAAGAAAAAAAGTAGGATATGCTATAATAGAAAAAGTTTTGAATCCTATCTTGGAAAAATAAGGTATAATTCTCCGCGCGGCCGTCGGACAGGCAAAGCTTGTCCGAGAGTATTGGGAGTGGCGAAGTGGAAAAATAAATTAGTGAGAGGTGTATATGAGCTACAGGAAATATGGAACCTTATATGAAGCAATCACAAATAACTGATGATTATAAGATTTTATTACGGAGAGATTTTGGAGATTTCAATCATGGAGATTTGGACCATTGGAACTTAGAAATACATACAACAAATGGGAAGCCAAAATATGATCTTCATATGTATTTGGATGAGAATGGAAATGTGCAACCCTTAACAAAAGATAATGTTTTCATACCCAAGAAGAGTCCATTTCAATAGAGAGGTTGAATAAAATTCAATGTTAATTAATATCAGGAAAAGAACAGATAAAAAAGCTCTGTGTAGAATAACTGTAAATACTTTTACAAATAGAAAACCCGAAAGAATTTTGTTTCAGTTCAACAAAGATGCAATTGTTGGATTTGCTACGGAACTGATCAGATTATATGATTGTGTTGATGAAAAACAGAAAATTACAATTGAAACGCATCAGTTAGGAGTGGATCCAGCACCGAATCAAGCATTAGGCTTTTTCCTGACATCTGAAAGTCCTGTTTTCATGCTTAAGGTAAACTCAATTAAAAGTGTGTTATCCCATGAAGATATAGAATGTATCTCATGCGAAGAGATTAGGATAAAGAATAAAGGCGGTAATTATTATGTCCAAATAAATACAGATGAATCGGATGTTGAAAAAGTTGTTATTGATCCTTATCAGATGTCCTTGGAAAATGTTGCTCGAATTTGTGTTTTTGATGAATATGACAATGATATAAGCAGTGACTCCTCCGCTCTAATATTTGAAATAAACTATGCGGGAATCATTGGTTTTGCGACAATGCTTTTGAATTGGGCTGACAATATAGATAAAAAAGAATATCCGCTCGTAAAAATGAAAAGCAAAGAAAAGGGCTATGATTTTGGAATTCTGCTAACAGAGGATAGTGTAAAAACATCTTTCCAATGTGCGGATTTGGGAAGTGCATATGATTATGGCTTTAGATGTGAGTAAGAGTTGATACCGCGCGGCCGTCAGACAAGCAACGCTTGTTCGACGGCCCTTTTCTTACCTCGATCAAAACAAACGACAGCGCTTTCGACACGCCCGCTGAGGCTTGCAGTGAAATATAGAGTACAGCTTGGAAAATATGCAAGAGTTTGATAAAATAGCAAATGGTGATCAGTGCAAAAAATAAGTATTATAAAGATGCCATTGATTGGGCAGAGAAGTTTTTGGGAGAATAAAATGGTAGACTTAAGTTTCTTAAAGAACAATGTAATGTCTAATAAATGGCGGGAGAGATATGATAAGTGTTCACAAGAAGTAAGGAACAAACTTGACCAGTTAGGGGATATGCTTATCAAAGAGTATCAACTTCAGGTTATTAAGCGGAAGAGGATATATCCGGAAATTGGAGATATATTTCAAGTTCGTCCACGTGACGGCATCGAATACTACGGTGTGGTCGTTAACAACCATGTGAACAACAATAATGGGAACGATCTAATTGTTATTTTTATTTTTAAATCCGGAGTTGATATTGAACAAGAAGTTAAAAATGAAGTAAAAAAGGAAGACTTGTTAATTAATCCTGAGATAGTTGGTAAAGAGTATTGGACAAGAGGTTATTTCTTCAATATTGGAAATACAGAATTGAAAGAACAAAAATATGGTTTTTATAGCATAGGGAAGCAAAAGTATTTTGATGAATATGGTAATGATATCCATAATGAACCGTATTTGTTAGGGACATATGGTGTAGCCACTATTTCAGGGATAGCATATAGTATTAACCAAGAAATGATAATAGATGGATTGATTTGATGGCTTAGAATAATTATATCCGCGCGGCCGTCGGACAGGCAAAGCTTGTCCGAGAGTATTGGGAGTGGCGAAGTGGAAAAATAAACTAGTGAGAGGTGCATATGAGCTACAAAAATTATATTAAAGCAATGGAGATGGCACCAAAATGCAAATTTTACACGACTGCAGGTGGGAAAAGTAAAGAAGAGATTAATATGTCGGAGGTAAAGCTAGGAATATCATTTTCAAAGCAATTGAAAGATTTCTATGAAAAATATGGATATTTATCCTTTTTGGGTAATGAAATATATGGAATAGATCCAGAGGATGAATCAGGAGTACTAGAAGGAAATTCAGTTGCATATGCTTTGAATGATAGGAAAGAATATAGTTTGCCTAAGGAATGGGTACCTATATACAATTTTGATGATGGAAATATGGCATACTTGGATTATTCTTCTTTAAATGAGGAAAAAGAACCTAGCGTTATAATGGCATTTTATGATGGAAAACAATACAAAATTGTTGAAAAGTTGGCAGATGATTTTGGAAATTTTGTTTTACTATTATTGCAGGATCGATTGATAAAATAGGTCTTACAGAGGAATAATACAGAGGAATAATTTATGATTGAATACATTTCTGATTCAATAAAGAATGTTGACAAAAATGGAATATATTTGAAAGATAAAACGTTCATTTCATTCCAAGAATGTTTAAACAATTTGGCAAAAGAAAAGGGAATTCCTGACACTGGGAATATATGTGTAGGGGAAAGAAACGCGTGTGGAAAACACCCATATTTTTGCTTTTATACTCAGGAGAGAACAAGGATAATTTTTGAAAAAAGACTATTAGGATTCAGAATTAAAGATAAAAAAGCCTTTTATGGGCTACAAAAAGAATTGACGAATATAGGGTTTACAACGTTAGACTTAACGTAGTTTTCCGCGCGGCCGTCGGACAGGCAAAGCTTGTTCGACGGCTCTTTTCTTACCCCGATCAAAACAAACGTGGTGCTTTCGACACTCCCGCTGAGGCTTGCAGTGAAATATAGAGTACAGCAAGGGGAGCGAGATGGCGGGGACAAGGAGAAAACATCAACTTAAGAAAACTAAGATCAGCCCCGCTTAACGACGAAATCCGAGTTTTCGACTGTTCCCGCCGCGAGCGAGCCCCATATTCCTTCTCGCTGCAAACGAAAGCGGGAGAGGAGAAAGACGCATGTGAAGTTTTGTCGGTCCTCACCCCGCGCGGGGGAGAAGAATGGAATCCTTACCGCGCTCTGAGCGGTGTATGACAGCAACTCTGTTAAAAACTAAACAGACAGAAGATTTAGAAAACACTTGCGAAATAATTGAAAGGGTGATACAATTACGATAACACGTGAACAGTAATTCACGACACGGGGGTAGCATGTACAAGAAATTAGACGAAGAAACCTTAAACAACCTTCTTGAAACGGGAATTCAGGAATTCGCTGATAAAGGCTTCGACAAAGCGAGCATTGCCGAGATTGCAAAAAAGTCAGGCCTTAGCGTGGGAGTACTTTACAAGTACTATGCCGATAAGGATGACTTTTTTATTTCCTGCGTAAGGCATTCCCTCAAGCTTTTGGATTCGGTAATGAACGAAGTTACTTCCGACGGAAAAGATCTTCTCGGAAATCTGGAGATAGCCATCAGGCGTCTTATAGAGCATGCCAGAAATCATACGGCCTACTACATCATGTACCATGAGATCACTGCCGGCGGCTGCAGGAGATTTGCTCTTGAGCTTGCTCGCGAGATTGAGTCGGTTTCTGCAAAGGTGTACTCAAATCTCATTGAAAGCGCCAGAGCCAAGGGGATCGTGAGACAGGATCTTGATTCGAAGATGTTTGCTTTTTTCTTCGACAACCTCCTCATGATGCTTCAGTTTTCCTTAAGCTGTGACTACTATCGCGAACGTATGAAGATCTACTGCGGCGGAGAACCGACGGATGAGATGCTTGTAAAAGAAATGCTGAAGTTTATGAATTCGGCTTTGGGGATAAAATAAAAAAGGAGAAGAGTATGACGTATGTTATAGCTTACGATTTCGGGACCACGGGCGTAAAGACCTGTCTTTTCGGGATCGAGAACACCATCAGTCTCGTAGCGAGTGCATATGCGGGCTACAACCTCTACATCGTGGAGAACGGCGGCGCGGAACAGGATGCTGACGAATGGTGGGATGCAATGTGCAAGACCACGAAGGAGCTCTTCAAAAACACGGAAGCGACTCCGGACATGGTGGCGGGGATCTCGTTCTGCTCTCAGATGCAGGGCATAGTCCTTGTGGACAAGGACGCAAATGCTTTGAGACGTCCCATGAGCTACATGGATCAGCGAGGAACGAAAGAGATCGCGGATTGCATGGGAAAGGGCCTGATCAAAGTATCGGGCTGCAACTTGTTCAAGCTGCTCAAGAGCCTCAGGATCAACTGTGCGGCTTCAACAAGCGTTAAGGACCCGGTCTGGAAATACAAATGGGTTGAAAACAACGAACCGGAGATCTTCAATAAGGTACACAAATGGCTTGATGTAAAGGAGTACTTAATCGCGCGCTGCACAGGCGAATTCGTGATGACCACGGACTCCGCATTCTCGACATTTTTGTATGATACACGTAAAGGCAAAGAGGGCTGGAATAAATCGCTGATCAAAATGTTCAAGGTTCATCCCGAACATCTTCCGAGGATCATCAAATGCACGGACAAAGCCGGCGCATTGACCGCAAAAGCGGCCGGGGAACTTGGTCTTAAGGAAGGTACTCCTGTTTTCGGAGGAGGCGGAGATGCCACATTGATCGGTATCGGAGCGGGATGTGTTGAAGCGGGACAAACTCACATCTACTCCGGAACGTCAGGATGGGTTTCAACTGTGCTTGATAAACAGGTCGTGGACATCGTTTCCATGATCGCAAGCATAGTTGCCGCAACCGACGGTCGTTACAATTACTTCGCCGAGATGGAAACGGCGGGCAAGTGCTTCGAATGGGTGAAGAACCATTTGGCACTTGATGAGATAGACATTTATTTGAAGAAGGAACATGTGGCTGAATGCCTTGAAAGTCAGTACACGAGCCTCTATGACTACCTTTCCGATGAAGTGGAAAAGGTTCCTGCGGGCTCCAACGGCGTGATCTTCACACCCTGGCTTCACGGAAATCGCTGTCCGTTCGAGGATCCCTCCGCTGCGGGCATGTTCTTTAACGTAAAGATAGAAACGGGCAAGCGCGACATGATACGATCCGTTCTTGAAGGCATATGCTTCCATCTCCGCTGGATGCTGGAGTGCGAGACGGCAAAGGTCAAGACATCCGACACCATAAGATTTGTGGGCGGAGGTGCTTTGTCGGCCACAACCTGCCAGATCCTTGCGGACATTACGGGCAGGACGATCGAGACGGTTACCGGCGCTCAGGACGTGGGTGCTGTGGGAGCGGCGCTTCTGGTAGCGGTCGGCATCGGTGAACTGGACTCTCTGGACCAGGCGAAGAACCTTATCAGAGTCAAGAGCACCTTCAGACCGAATCCCGCGAACAAAGCGGTTTACGACAAGAACTACGCGGTGTTTAAGAAGCTCTACAAGAGCAACGCCGCTAACTTTAAAACACTCAACGAAATATAGGGAAGGAGAGAAACATGAGCGAGATTGATGAGATCAGAGCACGGGTTGCCGAAACGGGCAGAATGCTTCTCGAGAAAAAGCTGGTTGCAAGAACCTGGGGTAACATCAGCGAGAGGATCGATGAGGAAAGATTTGCGATCTCTCCCAGCGGTCTGGACTATCTTCATACGGAGCCTGAAGATGTGGCGATCGTGAAACTTGATGACATGACCTGGGAGGGAAGGAGAAAGCCTTCCAGCGAAAAGGGCATTCATGCTGCGGCTTACAGGATCTTTCCTGATGTTAATTTTGTCATCCACACACATCAGAATTTTGCTTCGGCTCTGGGACTTGGCGGATTCAGTAACGACAGGATGACTCCCGAGCAGAAGGAAAAACTGGGAGAGGTCTACACTGCGGGTTACGGTCTTCCGGGAACCAAGAAGCTTGCGGGCAATGTGACTGCCGCTTACGAACTGGGCGCGAGAGTCGTCTTCATGGAGCATCACGGAGTTGTGATCTGCGGAAGGTCAAGAGACGAGGCCTTTGAAATGGCCAACATCCTTGAGGAGGCCTGCAAGGCTCAGGTCAAAGGCGTGGATGTAAATGAGCCGGCTTCGGTACAGCTTGCGAGACTGGGTATCCCTCTTCCCGCCCAGCTTGACGACATGGCTCAGATGATCGGAAAAGAGATCCCGGTTGTGGAGAACAACCCCACGGTCATTGCGGCAGCACTTCAGAAGATCAACGTTGTCATCGTAAAAGGGAAAGGCATACAGGTAACGAGCGACGATCCCGAAGACATCGCAGCTCTTGAGATCCTGGCGGAGAAGGCGGCTACAGCATTCCTTCACACAAGAGCGCTGGGCATCAAGGCAAAGCTTTCCGGCTTTGACGCATGGCTCATGAGGACGGTATACAAGTTTAAGTATTCCAAGCAGAAGAAGGGGTGATGGGATGACTGATAAAAACAAAGAGATCTTAAGGGCGGTAAAATTCACTCTTTTCTCGATATCGGCAGGCCTCATCGAGATGGGAAGCTTCACGGCACTGGATCTTCTGACCCACTGGAATTACTGGCCCAAGTACCTGATAGCCCTTATTTTGTCGGTGATCTGGAACTTCACACTGAACAGGAAGTTCACTTTCAAATCCGCAAACAACGTACCTGTGGCAATGGTAAAGGTTGCTCTTTATTACTGCGCATTCACTCCTCTTTCGACACTGCTCGGCAACTGGCTTGCGGACGGACTGGGATGGAACGAGTACCTTGTTACGGTAATAAACATGTGCCTTAACTTCGTGACGGAATTCCTCTTTGACAAGTATGTTGTCTTCAGGGGAAGCATAGACACCAATGACATTGCGAAAAAAGAAGAAAAGAACAGTTTGAGCTGACCGGATTTGTCGGCTCTGAATAACAATATGAAAACAATGATGGAGGATAATTAAATGGTAAACTGTGGAATCAGCAGATGGGACGACCCCAAGGAGATCAACGAGAGACTTAAAAAGCTCACAAGTCAGCCGATCTGGGAAGTAGACGACGAGTACTACAATAAGGAGATCCTTCCTTACTTCAACGAGAAGTGCACAAAGTCAAAGGCTATCTTTGAAGAGGCGAAGAATTACATCCCCGGCGGTGTACAGCACAACCTGGCGTTCAACAAGCCCTTCCCTATGTGCATGGAGAAGGCTGACGGTGCCTACATGTACGACAAGGACGGAAATCAGTACATCGATTTCCTTCAGGCAGGCGGCCCCACGATCCTCGGAAGTAACTACAAGCCCGTTCAGGACGCTGTCATCGACCTCATCAAGACATGTGGTCCCACAACAGGTCTTCTTCATGAGGCAGAGCTTCTTATCGCAAAAGAGATCAACAAACATATGCCTAACGTAGAAATGTTCCGTATGCTGGGTTCGGGTACCGAAGCATGTATGGCATCCTTAAGAATTGCAAGGATCGCTACAGGCAAGAAGCGTATCATCAAGATCGGCGGAGCGTACCACGGCTGGTCGGATCAGTTGGTTTACGGCCTTAAGATCCCCGGAAGCCGTTACCTTCTTGAATCCCACGGAATTCCCAAGGGTGCATATGCACTCACGGACGAAGTTCGTCCCAATGACCTGAACATGCTCGAAGCAATGCTTAAGAGAAACAAGCTCAAGGGCGGCACTGCAGCGGTCCTCATCGAGCCCGTAGGACCCGAGAGCGGAACAAGACCTGTTGCAAGAGATTACAACAAGGGTGTGCGCGCACTTTGCGATAAGTACGGCGCTCTCATGATCTTCGATGAAGTTGTTACAGGCTTCCGTGTAGCACTTTCCGGTGCACAGGGCTTCTTCGACGTAGTTCCGGATCTCACCATCTTCGGTAAGATCGTTGCGGGCGGATACCCTGCAGCAGGCGGTGTCGGCGGTAAGAAGGAATATGCTCAGCTCATGGCTGCAGGCCTTGCAACAGGCAAGCACAGAGCATATGTCGGCGGTACACTTGCAGCCAACCCTCTTTCTTCACTTGCGGGTTACACTGCGATCAAGGAGATCGAAAGAACAAATGCCTGCGAAGTTGCGGGACGTATGGGCGACAGACTTTGCGACGGCCTTAAGGAACTTGTGGATCGTTACGGACTTCCTTTCGTTGCTTACAACCAGGGCTCCATCGTTCACCTTGAGTGCACCGGTGCAATGAGCTTCGATTTCTCATCAATGAGCTTCATAAAGAGTGCAATGGGACTCTTAAAGCACAAGGACATGATGTATGTCCGCAAGGATTCCATGGAGAAGATGGGCGCAGCCTACATGGCAAACGGTATCATCACTCTTGCGGGAAGCCGTCTCTACACATCACTCGCAGATACACCCGAGATCATCGACGAAGCACTTAACCGCTTCGAGAACGTCTTCAAGCATGTCAAGAAGACAGACAAAGGTCTTGTAAAATAAAAAACAGCACATTCTATCGAAATAGGTCAATAAGTTGAAGGACATTCGTCTGGAATTCAGGCGAGTGTCCTTTGTTTTAGAATAAAATTGAAAAAATAGCTATTCACTATACTCTTTACTTAATCTTTATAGATTTTTACAGTCCTTTTTAGTATAATTAGCAAAAGTAATCGGCAAAATTATGAAAAGAGGTATACTTATGGCGATCAATGAAAAGGTGAATGAGAAACTCCCGTTCATCCGGGAAGACAGAAAGACACGAAAATATGCTGACTCACACGAGAGAGATGTTCACATCAATATTGTCATGTTTATGGTGTGCTCTGTACTTGTGCTTGCAAATATAGTGATCCTGGCACTCACAAAGAACAGATTTGTGACAGAACAGCCCTGGAGCAAGCCTTACACTTTGATTCTGGGCCTCGCAGTTATCGGATTCTGGGCGTGGATCGCATTTGTTCAGCAGAAAAAGGCCGAAAAATTCGGACCGTTCATCGCCTATACATATGCATTATATTACATTCTGATCATGCTTTTTACCGCAAACACTGCCTACACACTTCTCATGGTGCCCGCCGTGTTTGTCTACATGCTCCATTACGATAAAAAAAGGAGCATCCGAACGGGCGTTGGCTCAGCAATCGTCATTTTTATCAAGATCATAGTTTTCTCGACATTTATGAAGGACTACTGTGATGTAAGACCGGATGAACTTAATTCACAGATCGTTCTGCTGGTGGGGCTGTGTGCTTCCATGATACTTGTTCCTGTGATCCTTGACATGTTCAACCGCGACATCTTCGGAGCTATCGAAGACAAGGGAAATGAGCAGAAAGCTTTGATGCAGGAAGTACTTGAGATAGCAGACAAGGTTAAGGAAGGCGCGGGAGAAGTCGACGGGCTTCTGAATTCCCTTGCCACATCTGCAGAAGCTGTTAAAGGCGCCGTTTCGGAAGTTTCGGGTGCTGCAGAGACCAACACTCAGGAGGCTGAGAGACAGTCGGTTAAGACAAAGGAGATCCAGAACTCCGTTGAAAACACTTCCGACAAGGCTGTGGAGCTTTCAGAGATCGCGGGAGAAGTGGGAAAAGAAGTTAAAGACGGTATCGAACACGTTGAGAAGCTTAAGGAAAGCACGGTCGTCATTGAGGGAGTTACCAACAAGGTAGTTACGGAAATGGGTGAGCTTGTTAATAACATGCAGGAAATGAGGAATTTTGCGGACACGATCCTTTCAATTTCCAATCAGACGAACCTTCTTGCGCTGAACGCATCCATCGAGAGTGCAAGAGCCGGTGAAGCGGGCAGAGGCTTTGCCGTTGTCGCAGAACAGATCAGACTCCTTTCCGAGCAGACTAAGGCTGCCACCAACAGAATCGGTGAAATGATCGAAAACCTGACAGACAAATCACGTATGGTTTCGGATTCCATTAACGAATCAGTTGAGGCTACCGTTGAACAGACGAGGCTCATTGAAATGGTTAACGAAAACTTCACGGAGACCGGAGCAAAGATGCAGATCCTTGAAGAAAACGTCAAGACCATCAGCGGAAACATCGAAAATCTTAAGAGCGCAAACCTTGAGATCGTTGACAGTATCTCCCATCTTTCCGCATCCAGTGAAGAGATTGCCGCAGGCAGCCAGAACGTAACAGCCATCGCGGTTAACAATGAGGAAGAAGCCAACAGGGCAAAGGCAAGAAACAACGAAGTCATGGAGACCGCTAATCAGCTGAACAAATACAGAAGCTGATCCTTGCAACTTTTGTTTGATTTTATCTATTTAACGGCAGACAAGACCTGCACAAGTGTGATATACTTTGTGCAGGTCTTTTTACATGTGAGGGAAACACTTTGAAGAAAAAATTCTGTATTTTTACATGCATTTCGTTATTATTGGGATCAGTTGTATTAGGCTGTGGAGATAATGCGGGGAACGGCGCAACACCCACTCCATGGATCGTGACGGCGACGCCCACACCGCGTGTCGCCACATCTACGCCGACCGCTACATGTACACCTTTGCCAACTTTGAGTCCGACTCCCGAACCGGATCTCTTTAACGGAGATCCGTATTTTGAAGCCTCGACCGCATTGGAAAAGAAGCTTGGTAAGTACTACAACAGAGTCTTTACAAACGGACTTTTGAGTACCGGAAATTCCTTCCGATTGAGGGAAAAGCTTACAAAAGCATCAAACGGAGAAGACATTGTGATCTGCTATCTCGGCGGTTCGGTCACGGAGGGCGAAGGCTCGACAGAGAGAACCCCTCAGGGCTACAAGAAGGGTTATGCCTACATGTCCTACGAATACATCCGCGACAGGTACGGTAAGGGCGACAACGTTAAGTACGTGAACGCTGCCATTTCAGGTACGGGATCGGACCTGGGCATGGTGAGAGCGGACGAGGACGTTCTTTCCTACGCCCCTGACATCATCTTTGTTGAATTTGCTGTCAACAATGACAATTCCGCCTACAATAAGATGACTTACGAAGGGCTGATCAGGAAGTTCTTAAAAGCGGAAAATGAGCCTGCGGTCATATTATTGTTTTCCGCAGCCACTTATGCGGGGCAGACGCAAACCTACATGAAGCCCATGGGAACCTACTATGATCTGCCTATGGTCAGCATGAAGACGGCGCTCGATGTACCGCAGAATCTAAAGGTGATCGAGTGGAAGGATTTTTCAAATGACACTGTACATCCGAAAACAGACGGTCACAAGCTGTATGCAAAGCTGATCGCATACATGATCGACAAGGCGGTGGAAGACACATCGGCTACAGAATACGTCTTTAAAGAAAAGCCCTCCGTCACAGGCTTCGATTTCTACGAAGGAACCGTAATGATCGACAATTCGAATGCAGAGGGTCTGATTACCGAAACGGGTTCTTTTAAGGCAGGAACGACGCGGTTTTCATCCAGCGGAAACTCAGACAATCATGCTCTTATGAACGGTTGGAGCAGAGCTGCGGGGGACGGAAACGATGGTCTTAAAATTGACCTTACCTGTGGCTCCTTCAGTGTGGTGGTGAAACAGACGAACTCACAGAAAGAGACGTCATTGGATGTCTACGTTGACGGGAAACTCAGAAAAACGATCCTTACATCAAAGAGCGGAGCTTGGAACAATCCCGTTACAACCCTGATCTTTGTTGAAGATGAGTCAAAGCGGCACGAGATTTTGATAAAGCCGAGTGCGGGAAGCGAAGGATCAGGTCAGACAGTGTTGGCCTTTGCCTACACAAAATAAAGAAAGATGAGGAAAAGATATGAAGGGTGAAGCATTGGAAGAATTAAAGCCTTTATGCAGAAAGGCAGCGGCGGATTCTGCCGTATTACTCAGAAACTACGATGATTTCCTGCCTCTTAAGGCCGATGACAGAACGGCGCTTTTCGGAAGAGGCGGATATGAATACACAAAATGCGGAACAGGTTCCGGCGGTAACGTTAATGTGAGGGAGACACCCTCTGTTGTTGACGGCTTAAGGGACAACGCATTTAAGGGCATTGACACGGATCTTGAAAAGATCTTTCTTGACTGGATCAAGGAGCATCCTTTTGACAACGGCAAGGATGGCAAGTTTGCTTCCGAAGCGCGCGCTCAGGAGGAAAAGCGCCTTACGGAAGAGGAGATCGCAAGGGCTGCAAAAAAGAACAATAAGGCTCTTGTTTTCATTTCAAGGCGTGCGGGAGAAGAAAAGGAAGTCCTGAACGAGTCCGGAAGCTACAGGCTCACAGCAGAGGAAAAGCGTCTCATAGGCCTTGTTACCAAGGATTTTGCTCACGTGGGCATAGTTTTTAACTGCTCCCACATCATGGATCTTTCCTGGACCGACGAGGCATGGTGCCACGGAAGGATCGACGCGATCCTCTATGCATGGACAGGAGGAACGGAAGGCGGTATGGGACTTGCTGATGTCCTTGTGGGAAAAGTCAATCCTTCCGGCCATCTGGCAGACACGATTTCAGCGCGCCTCTGCGACAATATCGCTGACAGGAATTTCGGAGATCCCAAAGAGAATTTCTATGAAGAAGACATATACGTGGGCTACCGCTACTTTGAGACCTTTAATCCCAAGGCAGTCCTCTATCCTTTCGGTTTCGGTCTTTCCTTCACGGATTTCACCCTTTCCGATCTCAAAGCGAACGGCGAAGAGGAGATCTGCGTGACAGGTACCGTAAAGAACACGGGAAAACGTGCGGGAGCGCAGGTGTTCCAGGTCTATTTCTCCGCTCCCAAAGGAAAACTCGGGCGCCCGGATCGTGAACTCATCGGCTTCAAAAAAACAAAAGTTCTTGAGCCCGGTGAAGAAGAGAAAGTCAGTGTGACATTTAAAAAGAATGATATGGCTGCTTACGATGACTTCGGAATTACCGGACACAAGAGCTGCTTCGTACTTGAAAAAGGTGTTTATGAGATCTTTGCGGGCTTCGATGTGAGATGCGCAAGAGAAGCGGCTTTTACCGAGAACGGAAAGAACCTTGAAATTGCCGAAACCGTTGTTGTTAAACAATGTGAAGAAGCCATGGCTCCCACGGAGCGTTTCGTTCGTCTCAAAGCTACGGATAACGGAAGTTTATATGAAAACGCGCCTCTTAACACCGTGGATCTTGCAAAGAGGATAGAAGAAAGACTTCCCAAGGAGCTTAAGAAAGGAAAGAAATGCACATTTACGGAAGTTGCTGAGGGAAAAGCAACGGTTGAGGACTTTGTTTCAAACCTTGAAACAAAGGATCTCACCTGTCTTGTGCGCGGTGAAGGTGTTGAAAACCCCTATGTTACGCCGGGTACAGCTTCTGCTTTCGGCGGACTCACCAGGAACCTGCGTGCAGCGGGAGTTCCCATCGGTTGCTGCGCCGACGGACCCAGCGGAATACACATGAAGAAGGGTATGTATGCAACCCAGATCCCCTCGGCAGTGTCCCTTGCCTGCACCTGGGATACGGATCTTGTGAAGGAGCTTTACGTGGGCATCGGTCGTGAAATGACCGAGAATGACATCGACGTTCTTCTTGGACCGGGAATGAACATCCACCGCCACCCTCTTTGCGGAAGAAATTTCGAGTACTTTTCCGAGGATCCTTTCCTTACGGGAAAAATGGCTTCCGCTGCGGTCAAAGGCGTTGCGGAAACCGGGCATGAGGCTGTCATCAAGCATTTCTGCGCAAACTCCCAGGAGGTGGGCAGATTCAACGAGAACAACGTGGTCTCCGAAAGAGCCTTGAGAGAGATCTACCTCAAAGGCTTTGAGATCGCTGTCAGGGAAGGAAATGCCCATTCCGTGATGACTTCCTACAACATGGTGAACGGTCATCACACATCCGCTTTCTACGATCTTACGGAGACTATTCTCCGAAGAGAATGGGGCTTTGACGGAATGGTCATGACCGACTGGTGGGCAAGGCTGAACGACGTTGTGGAAGGCGGCTTTGAGCACAACCTCACCGACGTTCGTTCCATGGTCCGCGCAGTGAACGACATCTACATGTGCGTTGACATCGGAACCGCCGAGACCAATGAAAGAGGCGACAACCTTGAAAAATCACTGGAAGAGGGCAAACTGACAAGAGCCGAGCTTGAACAGTGCGCGATACACATTTTGAATTTCATGCTTAGGCTGCCTGTTTCAAAGAAATTATAAAGAATTATTAAATGGGTATAAATATGAGAAAAATAGCGTTATACAGTATTATAATTCTGATATGCGGAGCAGCGCTTATCATTGGATGGTGCCTAATAAATCCGGGTGTATCATTGGTGTGTGAAAAAGTTGATAAAAACGAAGGGTTTTTTTCGTAAATAACAAGGGTTGGTTAACTTATACATGCGGAATGGATGACTATGAAGTTGAGTGTTACCTTGATGGGTATTGGCAGCCATTATCACATGATGTTCCCATTGTATCTCACCCGGCATTATATAACATAAAGGCATATGGAAAAGCAAAGATAGTGATTGATTTTAAAGAGGTGTATGGAGCACTGATCCCCGGCAGATATAGAATTGCTAAAAAACTGACGAGAAAGTCGGATGGTCAGGAAATGAAATTGATATACGAGTTTGAAATAAAGTGATAATGAACAACAGCCCCTTGGAGGTTCTCTCTTCCAAAGGGCTGTTTTTGACAATTGATCAGTTTTCATATACATTTCTTTCCTTGTTCTATATCCGATACTGTGATATACTTGTGCCACTATTGGGTCGTGTTGCATCGGTAAGTGCTGTGCAGCATGAATGAAAGGAGCTATAATGAAAAAACTGAAACACAGTGAATACATTCTTGCAATCAAGCCTGTTCTCAAGAAACTTCTTGATGCAGTGCTTGCAAAATATCCCTATGCGTCGATCCTTGCGGTGGATTCCATGGGGAACATGTACTCTTCGGCAAAGACGGGAATCTCTATCACGGAGATCCCGAGATACGCAAATTGCGGCTTTGTCATCAAGGCATATGACGGCAATGCCTACGGCGAGTACTCATTTAACGAGGTTTCCGAGGAGCTGATCCCGGAGATACTTAAAAAGCTTGATGAGGCAATGAGTCTAAAGAATGTGGCAAAGGGAGGTCTCTCTCTCTGCGAGTACAAGCAGATGACAGACGAGCCCTGCACCTTTTCCGACAGCAGTGAGTATGAGATCGCACCCTGGGAAATGGGCGATGACAAGATCATTGCAAAGCTTACGGAACTCAAGGATGCGCTTATGGCAACAGACAAGAGGGTTATCAATGCTGCTGCCCGCATCAATTACCAGAAGTACACCAAGCTCTTCCTTTCGAAAAACAAGGATATGATCCAGAGCAACATGTGGGTTGAGGCCTATCTCACCATTGCTGCGAAGGAAGGGGACAATGTACGTGACAATTACTGTCCTTTTTCCGGTCGCTGCGGCTTTGAGATCATGGACGAGATGCAGAAGGGTGTAAAAAAAGCAAGTGAAGTTGTCATCGAACTTCTTTCCGCAGAGCAGATCGTTCCGGGAACTTACACCTGTGTATGCAATCCTCATGTTACAGGCATGATCGTACATGAGGCATTCGGTCACGGAGCAGAGATGGATATGTTTGTAAAAGACAGAGCCATCGCGCAGAGCTACATCGGAAAGCGCGTCGCTTCCGATCTTGTCACCATGCATGACAGCGGTAATGCGGTTTCACAGACGGGCACCTATTTCTTCGATGATGAAGGAGTGCTTGCAACAGACACTGTTATCATTGACAAGGGCATATTAAAAACAGGCATGTCCGATGCCCAGTCCGCAATGTACCTCGGTACCGAGCCCACAGGTAACGGAAAGCGTGAATCCTACAAGAGAAAGGCTTACACACGTATGACCAACACCTACTTCGAGGCAGGTAAGGACAAGGTCGAAGACATGATCGCTTCCGTCGATTACGGCTTCCTTCTCGAAAATCCTTCTTCAGGTATGGAAGATCCCAAGAACTGGGGCATACAGATGATGGTGGACATGGCTCGCGAGATCAAGAATGGCAAGCTCACAGGCAAGGTGTTCTCACCCTGCATCCTGTCAGGCTATGTTCCGGATCTTCTTGAATCCATCTCCATGATGAGCGACACTGTTGAACTCGGCGGTTCGGGAGCCTGCGGTAAGGGCTACAAGGAATTCGTCAAGGTTTCCGACGGCGGTCCCTACATCAAAGCTCAGATCAGGTTAGGCTAAGGGGGTGGAACACATGATAGACAGAATCTTAAAAGCATTAAAGAACAACAATGTAAGCATATACAGACTTCGTGACACTGTTACCGAGTCTACGGAAGTCTTCTTCGTAAAGAAGAAGCTGGATACAAGAAGGATCGCCAACACCGAGACCGTTTCCGTTACCGTTTACAAGGAATTTGAAAAAGACGGTGTAAAGTACCTGGGAGATGCCAATTTTTCTGTTGAACCTTCCATGAGTGAGGAAATGATCGACAGCAAGGTGAAGAAGGCCTTCATGTCTGCGGGCTTCGTAACAAATAAAGCCTATGCCCTTGCTGACAAGGTCGTAAGCGACACGATCCATGTAAAGAGCAGCCTTTCCGAAATGACATCGGAAGGGGCACTTGAAAAGATGGTGGAGGCTCTTTACAGGAATGATACGGACGACAACACCTTCATCAATTCCGCAGAATTCTTCCTGACAAAGAGGACTGTAAGGATCGTCACAAGTAAAGGCGTTGATGTAAGCTGGGTCAAGTTCGGTATCGGCGGCGAGTACGTCTGCCAGTGCAAGACTCCTGAGGATGTGGAAACCTACGCAGACTTCGATTACGATGATCTTGAATGCGAACAGCTGGCTGAGAAGGTGAAAGAAACCCTCGCAATGACAAGAGACAGGAGCATCGCTAAGGCGAACCCCGTTAACGGCAAGTGTGACATCGTTCTTCCGAACCAATATGCCCGGGAAGTGCTCAACTACTACATCGATCAGACCGACGCTTTCTACAATTTCGCGGGTTATTTTGAGAATAAGATCGGAGATCTCGTCCAGGGAAAGGATGAGATCTCAGGTGACAGGATCACCCTCGACCTTCTTCCCGATGAGCCTTTTTCTCCCGACGGCATCAAAATGGAAGAACTTCCGGGAATTGAAAACGGCGTATTGAAGAACTACCAGGGTGCCCTTCGTTTCTGCCGCTATCTCAATGTTCCCGCTGTGGGCGGTTACGACAAGTACAGGATCGCAAGCGGCACCATGAGCTTTGAGGACATGAAGAAGCAGAAAGGACTTTACATCGTCAATTTCTCTGATTTCCAGATGGATTCCGTTGTGGGTTGCTTCAGAGGCGAGATCCGCCTTGCCTATTACAACGACGGCACGAAGATCGTGCCTGTTACAGGCGGCAGTGTAAACGGCTCTATCCACGAGGTACAGAGTAGCTTAAGGCTTTCTTCGGAACGTCAGGAAACAACAAGTATTTCCGGACCCAAAGCCATCTTCCTTAAAGATGTTTCTGTTGCGGGATGCTAAACCGGATTTTTTCCCATAAGGAAAGTTTCAGAGACCAAATTTAACCGTTTGGTCTCTTTTTTTGACTGCTTGGTAAAAGTATATTGTAAAAAGTTAAAGTTTTTGGTATTTTCTATCCTGCAAACGGACGGGTTTGGCGGTCTGCTTTGCAGCTTCATTAATTACAGGTTTCAAGGGGGCTTTTATGAATAATGATAAGAAGAAGAAAAAAGAGTACAGTACGCTGAAAACCGTAAAACGCATGCTTTCCGTACTCAAAAGCTACTATCCGAAAATGTTCGCCTATGCGGCGGCAGCTACCATAGCGCTGGGCGTAAATCCTTTCTGCAGCATTTTCCTGCCGAAGATCGCCATCGGAACCCTGGAAAAGGGCGGAGAGGATGTGATCAAAAATCTCATAGTTTCAATGCTGATCTATCTGGCGATTGCCGGTGTTCTGGCTTTTCTTGCGGAGTTTATGGAAAACCTTTTGACGGGAGTAGTAATGTTCGTCAGGATGGAGTACCTGAGGCGCCAGAGCGAAAAGATCCAGAAGATGGATTACAAATATGCAGAGGATGCCAAGTTCTTCGAAAAATACGACAAGGCAATGAACGCCTGCAACAATAACTCCGACGGCGTGGAAGGCGTTTACGGAAAACTCTTGCGTTTTCCCTCCAAGATCATTGCTCTTGTGGGTATGATCGCTCTCGGAGTGAGTCTTAACCCCATCATCGTCGTGGCTCTCATCCTTCACGTGGCAGCCACCATGTTTGTGGCAGCCAAGGCACACGACTATGAATATGCACGGAAGGAAGATCTGGCCAAGGCCGGCAGAAAAGTGGGCTACTACGAGAAGACCTCCGCCGATTTCCGCTTCGGTAAGGACATCAGGATCTTCAATCTCCGTGACAGGATCATGAAGAACTATAAGACTGAGATCCGTGCATATGCAGGCATCAAGGCCATGATCGAGAACAGAAGGTTCGCTCTCGGGTTCCTGAGCCTTTTCACCCTGCTCGTCACAAACGTTGCCATGTACGGCTTACTTGCATATAAGGCATATAACGGCATGCCCATCAGTGATTTCACCATGTACATCGCTCTCATCACCACCCTTCTCACGGCCATGATAGACCTGGGGAAGGACGTGACCTTCATAAGGAACGAAGGACAGTACGTGGATGACTACTTCAAGATGATCGACGATGACCTCATCAGCGAGGGAGACAAGGAGGTTGACGCTTCCGACTCCGTTGAGATCGTTTTTGATCATGTGACCTTCCGCTATCCCAATACGGAAAAAGACGTATTTAAAGATTTCTCCTTCACCATTCACAAGGGCGAGCGCCTGGCGGTGGTGGGTGTTAACGGAGCGGGCAAATCAACCCTTGTAAAGCTGATCTGCGGCCTTTATGCACCCAATGAAGGGCACATCTATATAAACGGAACAGACATAAACGAGATCAAAAAAGAGAATCTCTACTCCCTCTACTCCACCGTTTTCCAGGATTTCAACATCCTTGCCTTTTCCCTTCGCGACAACGTGACCTGCGGTGTGAATGGGGAGAAGGTGAATGACGAAAAAGTGAAGGAAGTCCTTACGAAGGTGGGACTGGGCAAAAAACTTGAGGCTCTCGATCGCGGCCTCGATCAGATGATGCTTAAGGTCATCGACGAGAACGGAACGGACTTCTCCGGTGGTGAAAGACAGAAACTGGCCATTGCAAGGGCACTGTACAAGGATGCGCCCATGGTCATCATGGACGAGCCTACGGCAGCTCTGGATGCCCTGGCTGAGGCCGAGATCTACGAAAGCTTTGCGGATCTTGTAAAGGGAAAGACAGCCATATACGTTTCCCACCGCCTTGCCAGCACACGTTTCTGCGACAAGATCGCACTCTTTGACAACACAGGAGTCAGGGAGTACGGAACCCATGAAGAACTCATGGAAAAGAAGGGCGAGTACTACAATATGTTTGTGGTACAGGGTAAGTACTACCGTGAGAATCCCAATGCAGATGTGGAGGAGAATGCAGATATGAACGAATGCGAGGTGGCTGTATGAAACAGTTGATACATTTCCTGAAACTTGCCTGGAAGACTGCTCCGGGATATATGCTGGTGATGATATTCAGGGCACTTCTTAAAGCAGGAGAGATGATCCTGAATGTTTACCTCCCCAAACTCCTCATCGACGAGCTGTTGGGAGCAAGGGACAAAAATGTGCTGCTCCTTTACGTAGGTCTCATCATTGCCAACGTGGTGGGTATGCAGCTTATCACAAACATCATAGACAGGTATGTGCACGTGAAGCGCGAAAAAGTGGCTATGTACATGAGAAGAGCCATGAGCAAGAAGATCATGAACATCAGCTACTCCTACCTTGAAGATCCCTATTATCTGGACCTTAAGGAAAGGGCGGTTTTCGCCATAAACAACCAGAATGCCATCGAGCAGACTATAGAAGCTATTGCCAATACGCTTAGTAACATTTCGACTCTTCTGGGACTTCTGGCGGTAATGGCCACTCTTGGACCTGTACTCATCATTGGTCTTGTTATCGGCTTCGTGTTGATGCTGGCATGTTACGCTCTTATCTCCAAGACCATGGTATGGTTCCAGTCAAACCTTATCCCCGTCAACCGTCGTTATGGCTATTACATTAACCTGGCCATGGGAAAGGATGCCCAGAAGGAGATCCGTCTCTACGGCATAGAGCCTCTCATCACCGGGACCATCGGAAAGACCAACGATGACATATGCACCAACTTTGCCAAGATGTTCAGACGTGTGGGAGTGTCTACAGGCCTTATGAGCGTCGTTTCCGTAATGGTGGGCGTGTTTGCATATATCTACGTAGGCATAAGGACTGTTTCCGAGAGATTCGGCAAGCTTCTTTCCTTAGGCGATCTCACCATGTACGTTACATCCGCCGTTACGGTCACCCTTTCTCTGGGCAAGGCGGGAGCAGGCGTGGTCAGTCTCTTCCAGGAAACTGCGTTCCTGAAGCCCTATCTTGAGTTCATGACCATCCCCGAAGAGGCGAAGGAGAAAAACAAGGAAAAGTTCGAGGGTGAGATCGAGACCATCGAGTTCAAAGATGTGACCTTCACCTATCCCAAGGCAGAAAAGCCCGTTCTTAAGAACATATCCTTCGCCGTTAACCGCGGACAGAAGATCTCGGTAGTTGGACTTAACGGTGCGGGCAAATCCACTCTCGTGAAGCTCATCTGCCGTATGTTCAGACCCGATTCCGGAGAAATCCTTGTGAACGGCAAAAACATACAGGACTACGACTACAGCAGCTACATGGCAAAGATCTCCGCTGTGTTCCAGGATTACAGCATATTCAATTTCTCAATCCGTGAGAACATTTCCTGTGTACCCGAAGGAGACGATATAAAGAAGATCAACAGGCTCATCGACGAAGTCGGTCTCCGCGAAAAGGTCAACGAGCTGGATAAAGGCATAGAGAGCCGCTTCGGTAAGGAATACGACGAGGAAGGCATAGAGATGTCCGGCGGCCAGGGACAGAAGATCGCCATTGCCCGTGCCCTCTACAAGAAAGACGCAGGCATGGTCATTCTGGACGAACCCGCTTCTGCTCTGGACCCCATCGCGGAAGCCGAGATCTACGAGAAGTTCAACAGCCTTGTGGAAGACAAGACAGCCTTCTACATTTCCCACCGCATGAGTTCATCCCGCTTCTGTGACAAGATCCTCATCATCGACGGCGGAACAGTTGCGGATTTCGATACACACGACAATCTCATGAAGAAGACGGACAGCCTCTACTACAAGCTGTTCAATGCACAGGCTGAAAATTACAAGCTTGCATGATATATGCCCTTATACGGCTGACAAACCACTTACCTATGCCACGGCAGAGCAATCCCGCTTACCGTGGCATAGCTTTTATGCTTTAGCACGCCCCAAGTGCTGACTGGTGTTTCCTGAACACATCTTGGTACTTTTTGCAGTAGACAATGATCTTAAAATGAAATATAATTAACAAAGTATGCGCTTAAAATTTTATGAGATCCTAAAACACAGAAACACAAATGGGTTCATTTACCGGCTTTCTGTAAGCCGATCCGATCAGAAAACAGGGAGTTAAAAATGGGAAAGAAATCTGTTAAAGAAAACAAGAACATCTATCAGGAAAAAAGAGAAGAGTGCAGCCTGACCAGAGAGAAGGCAGGAGAGATCATGCAGTTCGTGTCTGCGGACAGGATCGAAAAGATCGAAAATGAGAGATCCATGGCCCGCCCGGATGAAGTTCTCGCCATGAGCGAATGCTACAATTCTCCCGAGCTTTGTAACTACTACTGTACCCACGAGTGCAGCATTGGCCGCAAGTACATGGTAGAGGTGAAGGTGGATCAGCTGTCCCAGATCGTTCTGGAAACTCTGGATTCCCTTGAGAAACTTAATAAGGAAAGAAACCGCCTTGTGGAGATCACTGTTGACGGAAGGATCACCGATGATGAAAAGAAGGATTTCGAGAGGATACAGTCAAATCTCGAAAAGCTTTCCGCCACTGTCGATGCCCTGAAGTTCTGGACAGAAAAGGTTTCAAATCAGAATAACTAAAGAAGAAGTAAGAAGATGAAAGAGAAAATTACATCAATCGGAAAAAAGGTACTTGGGTTTTTAAAACAGTTATCGGATCGCAACCTGATCCTTTTGTTACCGGTCTATCTGGAGATCGTTTCACATTTAATAGTTTATAAAGGCTACACCTGGGGCGGATTCTTGAATTCAATGCTTGTTGCCGTGGGGATCGGACTGATCCTTGGGACAGTCTGCAGTCTTTTTGGTCGTCTTGCAAACATCATTTTGACATTTACGCTGTCCGGGATCCTCTCTGTTTACTTTATAGCTCAGGTCATTTACCACAGTGTGTTTGGCGTGTTCATGTCACTTTTTACGGCAATGAACGTGGGAACGGATGTATTGCAGTTCCGTGAGATGGTCACAAAAGCTATAGTGACAAACATTCCCAACATCCTTTTACTGCTGATCCCGATAGTCGGCATGATCATCCTGACAGTGAAACACATTACGGACTATGTTCGTCCCTCCTGGAAGCGCACTGTCGGACGTCTTGGGGCAGCGGCGGGGATCTACCTTCTCTTCAGCCTCATCATCCTTACCTCCAAGGGAAAAGAGAACAGCGCCTATGAGCTTGTGCACACGGAATACAATCCCGACAGCGGTGTTCCCACACTGGGAATGCTTGTCTATCTTAAGAACGATGTTACGGAAACCATTAGCTACGCAACAGGCATAGAGCTCGGCAAAAAATCCACTGAGGATTTCGTGGCTGCAAAGTACACCCCTTCACCTACACCCACGGCGACTTTGTCACCCACGCCCACCAACAGCCCCACACCTGCTCCCACGCAGGCACCGAACCACACTGCAACGCCCACACCTACGGCCACGAATACACCCACGCCCACACCTACGCCGGTGGACAGAAGCCCTCAGGTTCTGGACATTGATTTCAACAGTCTGGCGGCATCCGCCAAGAACAAGGAGATCAAGTGGGTCCATCAGTACTTTGCTTCTGAGACACCTTCAAATAAGAACGAGTTTACGGGGATGTTCAGAGATTACAATCTGATCTTTATCACAGCGGAAGCATGGTCGCCTCTTGCTGTTTCAAAGGAGAAGACACCGACTCTGTACAGCATGCTGAATTCCGGTTTTGTTTTCAACAATTTCTATAATCCCATCTGGTACACATCAACCGTTGACGGAGAATTTGCGGGGATCAGCGGACTTTTGCCGGAAGGTAAATTCAACGGCAGACGCTGTGCAAGAGTCATCGATGACCTTGATACGAGTGAGGATGAGTCAAAGGCAAAGGGAGCAAAGCAGGAAGACAATGCTATGCCTTACGCTCTCGGAAACATCTTTAAGAGTAACGGCTACAAGACATATGCCTACCACAATCACACCTTCGATTACTACAGCAGAAATGCCATAGTTGAAGCTTTCGGATACGACGTTTACAGAGGCTACAAGGGCGGAACCGTCTTTGGTGAGACTAAGAGAGAATTCGGTATTCCCATCACCTACATGTGGCCTGAGTCAGATCTTGAGATGATGAAACTCACCGTTCCCGAGTATCTTGAAGAGTGGAAGAGCACAGGCGAACCTTTCCATGCATATTACATGTCGGTTTCCGGACACACAAATTACTCTAAGGGCGGAAACGCCATGTCCAAGAGACATTTTAATGAGATGAACGATCTCACCTGGTCAGACACTTTGAAGTGCTACATCGCAGCCAATTATGAGCTGGAGCTGGCAGTGAACAGCCTCATCGAACAGCTTAAAGAAGCGGGTGCACTTGAAAAGACGGTGATCGTCATCAACGCCGATCACTATCCTTACGGACTTGAGAACATGGCAACAGATGCAGGACTTCCTTCAAACACCTACTTCTCTGAGTTTTACGGACATGAGGTTGACAACCACATCGAAAAGTACAAGAACAACCTGGTGATCTGGAATGCAGCCATGACTGAAACCTACGAGATCGACAAGGTTGCATGCCCCATGGACATCATCCCAACGATCCTGAATCTTTTCGGAGTAGAATTTGATTCCAGGCTTTACATGGGACGGGACATCCTTTCCGATACTCCCGGTTTCGTGGTCTTCGGTTCGGACGACAAGTACAAGTTCATGACCGACACCTGCATCAGGTACTATGACAATGCCTTGGGATCGGCTGTGGTTAAAAATCTCACTGAAGAGGAAGTGTCCAAAGAGTATCTGGATGCTATGCTTCAGGAGGCCAAGAACAGATACACCGCTTCGAAATACATTATTAACAATGACTATTTTTCGACAATTAAACAGTATCTGGAGAAATAGTTGTAAAATATCTATAGGTCAAAAGTCCCTTTTTTAGGGACTTTTGTTTTTTTGAGCACATCTTATGAACCGCACAAACCTACTGTTTACAAGAAGATAGACTACAAGTGGGATAAATTGCTATAAAGTTCACAAAGAAAAAACAGTTGACAGAACAATTGTATCGTTGTAAGATAATTTCAACATCTTAGCTGAGTTAATCTGATAACTTATAGGTGTGTTTTAAGAAGGAGAAGAGAGATTATGAAGAACAAAAGGGGGAAGACGCAGGCGGCGGTTATTGTCGTCCTGTTAGCTGTTGCTCTGGTTGCTTCTGAAAGCCGGCAGGCATACGGAAGAACCGAAATTGAAAGCAGTCGGACCCGGGAGGAGGACCGTTCGGCAGATCGTGAACTGATGGAAGTTCAGATGAATGCTCCGGGAAGTTCCATGACATGGATCGTCATGGGTTCGGTGGTATTGTTGGCGGCAGTTTTCATTCTGGCCAACAACCACTTCTACAAACGACATGAAAGAGACAGAGAAGAGAGAGCGAAGAGACGGATCGCATGATCCGTCTCTTGTTTTATGGAAGTGGTAACTGCTCACTGCCATATGGTTTTTAACAGCTACCGAATGTGGCGGGCCGTTTGTTAAAAGACTATCATATATTGACTTTACACGGGTTTTACAATATATTAACTTTGATTGGGCGCCGTATGCCCAAGGTTTTGTGTTGAAAAATACAAAACATCCAATATTTGGGAGGTAATCATGTTTTTAACCGGAAAAGGCGGAGTTCATGTTCCGCACAATAAAAACACAGCCGGACTCCCCGCTGTACGTATGCCTGCTCCCTCCTGTGTCGTATTGCCTACGTCGATGCACATAGGAAAGCCCGCAAATCCAGTGGTAAAACCCAAGGATCACGTCAACGTGGGAACACTGATCGCAGAGAGTTCAGGACCGGTTTCTTCACCTGTTTATTCAAGCATATCGGGCGAAGTTACTAAGATCGATACTATCCTCACGGCAGGAGGAACTTTTGTTCCTGCCATTTTTATCCAGTCTGACGGTCAGATGACTGTAGATGAGAGCATATGCCCGCCTGTGGTTAACGACTATGCTTCCTTCATCGAAGCCGTGAGGCAGAGCGGCATTGTAGGACTTGGAGGTGCAGGCTTCCCCACAGCGGTAAAGCTTGATGTTAAAGACACTTCCAGAATCAAAGAGCTTGTGATCAATGCTGCGGAATGCGAGCCCTATATCACCAGCGACACAAGGACCATGCTTGACGATGCGGATGACGTAAAGGCCGGCATAGAGCTTTTTGAAAAGTATCTGGACATAAAGAAGGTCATCATCGGTATTGAGTCCAACAAGCCCGATGCCATCCGCAGGATGAAGGCTGTTTTTGCAAACGATGATGCGGTAACGGTCATGACCCTTCCCGGGATCTATCCCCAGGGAGCGGAGAAGATCATCATCAAAAATACCACCGGCAAGACAGTGCCTGCAGGAAAGCTGCCCATCGACGTGGGCTCCTTGGTGTGCAATGTTACCACCATCGCTGCCATCGCAAGATACATAAAGACTGGCATGCCCCTTGTGGAAAAGTGCGTGACCGTTGACGGAACAGCTGTTTCCGATCCAAAGAATGTCATTGTTCCCATCGGAACATCCGTTAAGGAACTGATCTCCTTCTGCAACATAAAAGAAGACGACATCTACAAGATCCTCTTCGGTGGCCCCATGATGGGCATTTCCACTCCTGATCCCGAAGCTCCGATCCTTAAGAATACAAATGCCATTACGGTAATGGGATTAAAGGAAGCCACACAGCCCAAGGCAACACAGTGCATACACTGCGGCAAGTGCGCTACCCACTGTCCCATGAACCTTACTACCTTTGCTTTCGGGCGTGCTTATGAACGAAATGACGCCGAGGAGCTGCAGCGCCTCAGAGTTGATCTTTGCGTGGAATGTGGCTGTTGCTCATTTATATGCCCGGCAAAGCGACCTCTTGTAGAGATAAACAAGCTTTCCAAGGCTATGCTCCGTTCCTATCAGGCTAAACAGAAACAGATCGCAGCGGAGAAAGAAGCTCAGAAAGCAGCAGAAGCAGCAAAGGAGGCAAAAAAGGCATGAACAGACTGAATATATCGGTTTCACCGCATTTTCATGCGAAAGCCACAACCCGATCCATCATGTTGGATGTTATCATCGCATTGCTTCCCACCACCATTGCGGGAGTGTGGATCTATGGACTCCGTTCCCTTGCCGTTCTTGCTGTGGGTATCGGATCTGCTGTGATAGCGGAATTTATCTTTAACCTTATTGCAAAAAAGCCCTGCACCGTGGGAGATCTGAGTGCGGTGGTTACAGGACTTCTGCTGGCATTGTCGGTGCATTCCAACATGCCTCTCTGGCAGGTTGCCATTGGCGCTGCTTTTGCCATTGTTATCGTTAAGGGCGTTTTCGGAGGCATTGGTCAGAACTTCGCAAACCCTGCCATCACAGGCCGTCTCCTCATGGCTGTATCCTTCGGAGAAATGGCCAAGGCAGCCTTCCCTGTAGCGGACACTGTCTCCAAAGCAACACCTCTTGCTGTTCTTGAAAGCAATAAGATGATGTTTGAAAACGGTGTTTACTTTATAAAGAACTGGAAGGGCGATATCACCGGACAGACCGATCTTCTTTCCCTTTTCCTGGGAACAAGAGGCGGCGCCATCGGTGAGTCCTGCACTGTTGCACTCATCATCGGATGCATCTATCTTCTTGCAAGAAAAGTCATCACCTGGCAGACACCCGTAAGCTTCATCCTTACAGTGTTCGTGCTTTCACTGATCTATACAAAAGATTTTAACATGGCACTTGCCTACACTATGGCGGGCGGTGTGTTCATTGGAGCCATCTTCATGGCAACGGACTATGCAACAACGCCTTACAGGCCATGGGGTAAAGTGATCTTCGGCATCTGCTGCGGTGCGATCACGGTACTCATCCGATTCTGGGGCAATCTCCCGGAGGGCGTAAGCTTCTCGATCCTTTTCATGAACCTGCTTACACCTTACATTGACAAGTGGACGTCAAAAAAACCTTTTGGAGGTGAAAAACAATGAAAAAAACACTTCCGAATGTTTACGTTTTAACTCTCATCTGCCTTGTTACCGCTCTTCTTCTGGCTGTTGTAAACAGCTTCACGCTCCCTGTCATAAAGGCTGCGGAGGAAAGGGCCGTACAGGCAGCTCTTCGCGAAGTTCACGCAAAAGGCGGCAACTTCACAAAGCTTGATCTCTCCGGTGTCGATCTTTCCGGCGTTTCAACGGAGATTTCCGAAGTCTATGAAGCCTCCGAAGGCGGCTATGTCATCAAAGTGGTTTCAGCCGGTTACTCTACCGGTCTTCAGATCATCGTAGGCATAGACAAAGACGGCAAGGTTGCAGGTGCAAAATGTCTTGCATCGGGAGAGACTCTCGGGTATGAAAAGAGCTACGGCGAGTCACTTCTCGGCGCGGACAGAGACACCATTTCAGGCATAGCAACAGTTTCGGGTGCCACAAAGACCACAACAGGCTACAAAAAGGCAGTTCAGGACGCCCTCACCGTAGCTGCGGCATTAAGTGGAAATTAGGAGGGGCCTAATGGAAAAGAATAATAAACTTTCAATCGTTACAAAGGGCTTTTTCAAGGAGAACCCCGTTTTCGTACTTGTTCTCGGAACATGCCCCACGCTTGCCACAACAACAGGCGTTATCGGAGCTGTCAGCATGGGACTTGCTGCTACTGCAGTTCTGATCTGCTCAAATTTAGTTATCTCGTTACTCAGAAAACTGATACCGGACAAGGTCCGTATTCCCTGTTACATCGTTATAATCGCAGGTTTCGTTACCATCGTTCAGATGCTGATGCATGCTTTCCTGCCGGATCTTTACGAATTACTGGGTGTTTACCTTGCTCTCATCACAGTTAACTGCATCATCCTCGGTCGTGCCGAGATGTTTGCAAGCAAGAACAAGCCTCTGGATTCCATGCTGGACGGTCTCGGAATGGGCATAGGCTTTACCATCGCACTCTTCCTCATGGCTACCATACGCGAAGTCTTCGGTGCAGGCGCCTTCGCAGGCATAGAGATCCCCTTCCTTAAGGATCACACTGTAAGCTTCCTTGTACAGAGCCCCGGCGGTTTCCTTGTATTCGGTCTTCTGATTGCCATCGTCACACTCATCATGACAAGCCTCGGCAAGAAGGCTCCCGAACTGGGATGCGCAGGCTGTCCCGCAGCTGCGGTTTGTAATTCTGCTCAGGGAAAATGCCCCGAAAAAGAAGTGAAGAAAGGAGAGGCAGAAAATGCTTAAAGAACTTGCTATCATTTTAATGACCTCAGTTCTGGTCAACAACTACGTTTTAAGCCGTTTCCTCGGCATCTGTCCCTTCCTTGGCGTTTCCAAAAAACTGGATCAGGCAACGGGAATGGGTATTGCTGTAATCTTCGTAATGCTGATGGCTACAGCCGCAACTTACCCTATTTATTACTTTATACTGCTTCCCAACGGACTTGAGTACCTTCAGACCATAGTTTTCATTCTGGTCATCGCCGCTCTTGTTCAGTTCATCGAGATCGTGCTGAAGAAGTACATCCCGAGCCTTCACAAGGCTTTGGGTGTTTACCTTCCTCTCATTACCACCAACTGTGCCGTTCTCGGTGTTACCATCAACAACATTACGGATGGTTATGGTTTTGTTCAGTCACTGGTAAGTTCCCTCGGATGTGGTCTGGGATTTCTGCTTGCAATGGTCATCTTCTCGGGTGTCCGTTCAAAGCTTGACGGTCCCGAGACTCCCAAGGCTTTCCGCGGACTTCCTTCAACACTCATCGCTGCTTCCATCGTTTCCCTTGCATTCATAGGTTTTGCCGGGATCATCGATAATCTTTTTGCTTAGGGAGGTGCGAAAATGAACGAAATTGTAATAGCGGTCATCGTTGTTGCTGTGGTGGGACTCGTATGCGGAGTTCTTCTCGCACTTGCTTCTCATTTCATGGATGTTCCTGTTGACGAACGATTCACCAAGGCCCGTGAGTGCCTTCCCGGAGCCAATTGCGGAGCCTGCGGATTTACAGGCTGTGATGGCTATGCAAAGGCTCTTGCCGACGGAGAGACTACCAGCTCCAATCTTTGTGTTCCCGGTGGCGATGTGGTGGCAAAGAACCTTTCCGAAACTCTGGGACTCACCTTTGAGGATGTGGAAGAAAAAGTTGCTTTTGTTCACTGCAACGGAAACTGCGATCAATCCAAGGACAGGGCTCATTACGACGGTATCGGGGACTGCCGTTCCGCAAATCTCATCTATGGAGGACCCGAGGGCTGCATCTACGGCTGCCTCGGCTTCGGAGACTGTGCTCAGGCTTGCCCCGAGCACGCCATATGCATGGATGACGGCATAGCAAGAGTCGACATGAGAAAATGTATCGGCTGCGGCATCTGCGTACGCACCTGTCCCAAGCAGATCATCTCGCTTTTAAATGTTACATCTAAAACTGTTGTTCAATGCTCCAGCAAAGAAAAAGGAGCACTTACAAGAAAAGCCTGTGCAAACGGATGCATCGGCTGCAAAAAGTGCGAACTCAATTGTCCCGAGAAGGCCATCAAGGTCGTGGACAATCTTGCTGTTATTGACTACAGCCTCTGCAACGGCTGCGGTAAATGTATCGAACTTTGTCCCATCGGCTGTCTGAAGCCCGGACATCTGGAGCTGAGCCACGGCGCACAGCAGGCTTTATAAAAAACAACAAAACGGTTTCGGTCCTAAGGCTCCCGGAACCGTTTTTCTTTTCGGATGATCCTTGCAGGCTTTTGACTTTTCTTTACATTCATCGAATAATAAGTTATAATTTACTTTTGGATCAATACTACTAATATAAGCCGCAGGCAGTGCGGCGTCCAAAGATCAACTGAGGCGTGAGAACAAGGCTCACCCCGCATTAGGAGGAAGACATTATGAATTATGACGTTATTATTGTTGGCGCAGGTCCCGCAGGTATTTTCACGGCCTACGAGATGATAAAGAGCGGAAGCAAGAAGAAGATTCTTATGATAGAGAAAGGACAGCCCATAGAAAAGAGAAGCTGCCCCAAGGCAAAGATCGGTCATTGCATTAATTGCAAACCCTGCAACATTACCACCGGTTTCTCGGGAGCCGGAGCTTTTTCCGACGGAAAACTCTCCCTTTCCTACGAAGTGGGCGGCGATTTCCCCACTCTCATCGGTCCCAAGGAGTGCCAGGATCTCATTGATTACACCGATTCCATCTATCTTGATTTCGGTGCTGACACACATGTTGAGGGCGTCAGCAATCCGGATAAGGTGAAGGAGATCAGAAGAAGAGCGATAAAGGCGGGACTTAAGCTGGTGGACTGTCCCATCCGTCATCTCGGCACCGAAAAGGCTCAGCAGCTTTACACCGACATTGAGCACTACCTGCAGGATCACGGCGTTGACATGATCTTCAACAAATCCTGTGAAGATCTTTTGATCGATGACGGCGTCGTAAAAGGAGTGAGACTTGAGGAAAGTGACGGAAGCAAGGAGTACAAGGCAGAGAACGTCGTCATAGCAACCGGAAGAAGAGGAGCCGAGTGGCTCGAGAAGCTCTGTGCAAAGTACGACATAGCTCACAAACCCGGAACCGTTGACATCGGTGTAAGAGTTGAGGTCAGAAACGAGATCATGGAAGAGGTCAACGATGTCCTTTATGAGTCAAAACTCGTGGGCTATCCCCTTCCTTTTAAAAACAAGGTACGTACCTTCTGTCAGAATCCCGGCGGTTTTGTAAGCCAGGAAAACTACGACAACAACCTGGCTGTGGTAAACGGTCATTCCTATAAGGAACTCAAATCCCAGAACACGAACCTTTCCATCCTTTGTTCCCACAACTTCTCGGTGCCTTTCAACAAGCCCATCGAGTACGCTCAGAAGGTGGGAGAGCTCACAAACATGCTGGCTAACGGTCAGATCCTGGTTCAGAGGTTCGGAGACATTCTGGACGGAAAGCGCACATGGGAAAAGGAACTTTCATTCTCCAATGTCCGTCCCACTCTGCCCGATGCGGTAGCAGGCGACATTACTGCCGCTATGCCCTATCGTGCCATGACTAACATCATCAACTTCATTCAGGCCATGGACGAAGTCGTTCCCGGCTTTGCATCCACAGAGACCCTGCTTTACAGCCCTGAGCTCAAGTTCTACTCCAACAAGGTAAAGATGGAGCCCGATCTCACCACCAACGTTAAGGGACTCTACTGCCTGGGTGATTCCAGCGGCTGGACGAGAGGTCTCATGATGGCTTCCTCTATGGGTGTTCTCATGGGAAGAAAGCTGGCAGCGGAAAAGTAATTCTAAAGAAAGTATAAACAGATCAGAAGATTTGAGAAGTTTAAGACTGTGTTTGTAGGCATATGCACTAAAAACACAGTCTTATTTTTGTGCAAAATGCCGAAATAACGTATTTAATCCGAAAAGGCGTTGACAAAGGGCGGATTTGGTTTTATTATTGTGGCATCAAATCATTAGGGGTGTTACATGGAGGCACTGATAGGAATCTTTTCCTCCTCCGGAGGGTACGCCGCCCGTCTTGCGGCTTACATCAATTCCCGCCGGGATGTCGGCTGCGGAGGAGTTTCTTTCAAAAACAATTCGGAACTTGTTGAATTCTTAGAATCACACGATCTGTCAATTCTTCTGACAGAGGATCCCACACATTTAAAACTTTATGAAGATCGAACACGGGTATGCCTGCTTTGCGATGAACGTGAAACGGCAGAGGATACAGACGGAAAAGATCGGATCTTCATGTTCCAAAGGGCACCGGTGCTTTTACAGAGGCTTCTGCCGGGGCTTAATAAAGACTTTGTGAGAAATAACATCTGCACTGTCTTTTCACCCACCTGCAATCGGAGAGGAAGGGATTTTGCATTTTTAAAAGCAAAAGAAAAGGCGTCTCACGGAAGAACGCTTGTGATCTTCTGGGACCCCTTCGGCGCTTTCGGAAGAAACGATCCTGAGGGAGTCTCCCTGAGCGAACTTTTGTTCACTGTCAGGAAGAACAGAGCGGGAATAGGGAAACTTCTCTTAAGGCTGTCCCACGAAGACAGCGTGTTCTTTTTAAAAGGAACGGATTTTTACACCGATCTCTGGCGCTTTTCGCCCTCGGAAATGGAAGAGCTGGCAGAGCTTTGCAGGAAGGAATGGGATTTTGAGCATGTGATCTTTGAATGTTCTTTTATTTCGGAAGCCGTGGAAAAACTGATGGAGATCAGCGACGAAGTATTCATTGTTTCTGATGGGGAAAATGATCCCGGACCCGAAGAATTCCTTCGCCAGATGAAGTATGCGGGAAAGCAGGAGATCCTTTTAAGAATCCGAAAGGAGGCAGATCATGGATCGGGAAATTAAGAATGCTCTGCGGGACCGGGTCCTTAAAAGCTTTGATTATTCCGAAAACATTTCGGATGAGGATCTGAATGACAAGATCTGCGGATGCATCAACATGGAATCGGACAGGCTCTTCCTTCCCCTTGAAGCGAGAGAGAAACTCAGGGATGAGGTTTTTAATTCCATTCGCGGCTTTGATGTTCTGGAACCTCTTCTTAATGATGGGGAGGTCACTGAGATCATGATAAACGGAGCCGCCAACTCTATCTTTGTTGAAAAGCGCGGAAAGATCCTGGAAACGGATCTGAGATTTGAGTCTGAGGAAAGGCTTGGAGACATCATCCAGCAGATAGTTTCAGGCGCGAACAGGACTGTTACGGCGGCGGATCCCATTGCGGATGCCAGACTTCCGGACGGATCGAGAGTGAATGTGGTCCTCCCGCCCGTTGCCCTGGACGGTCCCACGGTAACAATAAGGAAGTTCTCCAAAGATCCCCTGACCCTTGAAAAACTGACGGAAATGGGGGCTGTTACGGAGGAAGCCGTAGAGGCGCTTAAAAAATTAGTGGCAGCGAGGTACAACATCTTCATTTCCGGCGGCACAGGCTCCGGAAAAACCACATTTCTTAATGCACTTTCCGCCTGCATCCCGCAGGATGAAAGGATCATCACCATAGAAGACTCGGCTGAGCTTCGTATCGAAAACATCAAAAATCTTGTACGTCTTGAAGTCAGGAACAAAAACTCAGGTGAATGTAAAGAAATTTCAATAAGAGATCTGATCCGCACCGCCCTCAGGATGCGTCCGGACAGGATAATAGTCGGAGAAGTCCGGGGGGCGGAAGCGATCGATATGCTTCAGGCTATGGCTACAGGACACGACGGATCGCTGTCAACGGGCCACGGGAATTCTGTCCCCGACATGCTGGATCGTCTCGAGACCATGATACTCATGGGAACGGAGATCCCTCTTACTGCAGTAAGAAAGCAGATCTCCACAAGTATTGATATTGTGATCCATCTCGGCAGACTCAGGGACGGAAGCAGAAAAGTCCTTGAGATCTCAGAGATACAGGGCATGAAAGAGGGAGAGATCCGGGTGAATCCGCTGTTTGTTTTTGAGGAAGCGCCGAAGTCGGAAGAAGAGGGTAAAGTCATGGGGAAGCTTAAAAGGACGGGAAATCGGCTTGTCTGCGACAGGAAATTAAAGAGGGCCGGGATCTTATGGGGGGATAATGAACAGGCGTGAAAGTATTAAGGCTACAGCGATCGGTATCCTTTTCGGACTTTTGTTCGTATCTTTGACTTCATGGCTCTTTTATGATCTGGAGCCTGTGTCCCTGCTGCTTGTTCTTGTGATCCCGCTTTTTGTCCGCCGGTTTCGGAAAAAGAAGCGGGAACAAAGGATGCAGACTCTTGACATACAGTTCAAGGATGCCCTTCAATACCTGCGTAACGGCCTGGATGCGGGCTATTCACCGGAACACAGCCTTAAGGATGCTGCGAAAGGACTTGAAAGTCTTTACGGTAAGAATGCTGAGATTACAAAAGGCTTTGATGAAATGGCCGGGAAACTTTCCACTGGAATGAACATGGAACAGGCGTTTTTTGAATTTGCCGAAAGCACGGGAGTAGAGAGGATCAGGGAATTTGCCGGTCTCTTCGGGATCCTTAAACGTACAGGGGGTAATCTTAACAGAGTGATCAGAGGTACGGTTGTAAATCTCACAGACAGCATCAATTTAAGGCGTGACCTGAATGTTGTGATAGCTGCAAAGAGAGGCGAGTTTAACATCATGTGCGCCATCCCTTACGGGATACTTCTGTATCTGAAGCTTTTGGCACCTGAAATGAGTGCTCCACTGTATCACAGCACCTTTGGTATCCTGTTCATGTCAGTGATCCTGCTGCTGTGCATGCTTTGCTTTTATCTGGGGCAAAGAGTCATTGAGAGGACGTTACGTGTATGAAACTTTTGGAAAAGCTTGTTTCGGACAGCAGGATATATGCCTGCATGAGTCTTTACCCCGGGAAGAGTGCAGAAGAGGTGAAGAGAGATCTGCTGACGGATCTAAAGAAAAGAATGCTGAAACTTCTGCCTGTGATCCTTTTGCTTCCGATCCTTTTTGCTCTTTCGGACAGCTTAAAGAAAGAGGAAACCCATGTGATCGAGAGAGAGGATGTGAACGGCTCTGCCATTGAGATACCTGTGATCCTCGCAAACGATTCGGGAACCCGGGAGGTCTTCCTTAAACTGAACCCTGTCGTCATGAGCGATACTGAGATCGAAGTGATGCAGAGAGAACTCGAAGCAGCCCTGGACAGACTGGTTCCCGGCGAAAATCCTTCATTTAACGAAGTATCATGTGATCTGTTATTTCCGGAAGAAGTGGATGGTTTTCCGGTATTGCTGTCATGGAGCACTTCAGATCCACGGATCATCGGAACCGACGGCAGGGTGGGAGCAGTGGAAAAAGGATCTTCTGCAGTCATTTGCTGCAAAGTGTATTACGGAGAGGAATTCAGGCTTTACGAGCGCACCGTGACCGTGCTGCCTCCGAGCTTCACTCCATACGAAGAAGAACTGAGGAAACGGATCAGTGAACTTCAGGACTATGAAAAAAAGACGGGCTACGATAAAGAATTCATTCTTCCTGATGATCTTAACGGAACCCGGGTGATCCTTGCAAAGAAAGAAAAACTTCCGGCTGTTTATACCGGAATCTTCTTTGGGCTTCTCTTAGGCATAGGTGCTGTCAGCAATTTCTTCGGTTCATTGAATGACAGGAGAAAAAAGAGACTTGCGGAAGCCGAAAGTGATTTCAAGGATTTCCTGTCCAGGCTTTCTATCCTTCTTGCAGCGGGACTTCCCTTAAGAGGCGCCTGGAAGAAGATCACGGAAGACATGGAACGGGAGGGCAGGAAGACCATGCTCTATGAGAATATGGCTGTAACAGTAAGGGAATTCATGAACGGATGTCCTGAAAGCATTGCTTACGAACGTTTCGGAGAGAGGATGGAGATCACGAGATATCAAAGAGTGGCAGCGGTGCTTTCTCAGGCTGTCACAAAGGGAGTTTCCGAACTCACGGAATTGCTTTCCGCAGAGATCAGAGAAGCGGTGGCAGATGAAAAGGAACAGATAAAGATCAGGGGAGAACAGGCCGGGACAGGACTTCTTATGCCCATGATGGGCTTTCTGGTGATCGTCTTTGCCATTCTGCTTGTACCTGCTTTTATAACATTTTAAAGGAGATAACGATGAAAAGAAGATTTGAAGTTTCGGGGGTGGGGGTCATAGAGATCATCCTGATCCTGGTGGTTTTGATCGCACTGGTGCTGATCTTTAAGGATCAGCTCACGTCACTGATAAACGAAGTTTTTGCAAAGATAAATGCCAATGCGACAAAGATCATCAAATAGAGAGCAGGGCAGTATAACCGTCTTTCTTGCCCTTATGCTGATCCTGATGACTTCCTTTGTCTTTACTGCACTGGAAGGAGCGAGGATCACCGGAGCAAAAGCACAGCTTAAAATGCTTTCCCGGATGGCTGCTGACTCTTTTTCTGCAGATTATTACTATCCTTTGTTCATGGAATACGGTCTTCTGGCTGTGGACAGCGGATTCGGCGGAAAAGAAGCTGAGAATGACAGGATAAAAGAGGAGATCCTTGGCTATCTTTCACCCTTCTATGAAACTACAGAGGGAGGGCTTCTTTCGGGCGGATCTCCCGGACTTAAGATAGAAAGCACAGGAACGCTTCTAAACAGTGAAAAGGCCGGGCTAAGACAGCAGATCCGGGATGAAGCGGTCTATGAAGGGGCAGAACTCCTGCTGGAAGGGATAACGGGAAATGCCATGTTTGAATCTGCGGAAGTTCTGCAGAAGGTCTACGACAAACAGGCGGAAGCCATGGAGTCGGCAGCGGCGGTGACAGATGAGCTGCTTAAACTGATGACGCTGATAGACGGAGTCCTTACATCCGATATCGGACTTAAATTATCGGATGAAGGTGAGATCCTTATGAACATCGGTTTCCTTAAAATGCTTGGCCTTAAGGATGAGAGCTATATGAAGGGAACCTATGGAAATCCGCAGATCTTTAATGCAGCCCGGGGACACATCATCTATCTTGACGATGTGATCCAAAGAGTACTGAAATCACTTACGGAACTTGAAGCCCTGGATTCCGGACTTTCGGAAAAAAGAGCGGAACTGTCTGATCTTCGATGGAGGAAAAGTGCTTTTGAGGCAGAGGTCGAGTCTCTTCAGGAAAACGTGGAATCTGAGGAAGATGAAGAAAGGGCAGGGGAGATCAGGACAAGGATAAAGGAACTCCAAGACCTTGTCGTCTGTCTTTCGAAAGATACCAAGGTCCGACAGGAGACTATTAATCAACTGGAAAAAGAAAGATCTGACAGGGCATCTGTATGCAGATCGTCCTATGAACTGATCGGAAGGATCATAGGCGTGGGACTCTTTAATTCACAGGAGTCACTCAAGGCTCTTGCTGCGCTTAAGCTCAAACAGGAGGCAGCGGGACTTGCAGCGGAGGAGTATAAGGCATTTCTTAAAAGTATGGATGAACTTCCTGCAGAGCTCCTTAATAGTCTTTTAAATGACGCTGTGGATCTAAAAGCCTATATGACACTTGAAAAGAGCGGTTATGACACAGACAGGATGCTAAAGACTCTGAGCACCAATGTTGTGCTTCTTTATATGGCCGAGCTTCCGGCTTTTGACAGCGGAGCCCCTGCAAAGATGATGAGAAATCTGGAAAGAAGCCGCAGCTGTATTGCAGAAATGACTTATGACGGACTTAAATTCAATTATGGTGGGCTTAAAGCCGGTTCTGAGACAGGGGAGAATGTTAAAAGCACTCTGGCGGAAGCAATGTCCGGAGGACTTCTAAAATACCTGGGAGTGGAAGAGATCTCGAAAAAGAGATTAAACGGATTGGACCTTCCATCAAAAGGTGATTGGGAAAATGCTTCAGAGGATGTGTTTACGGCTTTCGACAAGATGAGTGATTTCTTTAAAGAAGCAGATCCCAGAGAAATGCTTAAAAAAGCCGGTGAAACCCTGTCTTCCGATTTTGTGACCGAGGTCTGGCTGAAAAATCATTTTTCGGATTTCGGGTCTCAAAGAACAGATACCATGCTTGCCTACGAAAGAGAGTATGTTCTTGCGGGAAAAAAGACGGATGCTGAGAATCTCGCATCTGTTGCCCTTAAACTCACGGCGATAAGAGCGGTCTTTACTTTTGCTTCCCTCATGGCAGATGCATCAAGGAGCAGTGAAGCAATGGCTCTTGCCGCATCAATCTCCGGATTCACGGGGATCCCTGCCCTCCTCTATGTTGTAAAGTACGCGATACTGGTCACATGGGCTCTTGAAGAGGCACTGGTTGAAGTCAGCGGGTTGTTTATGGGAAAAAAGATACCGCTCTATTCTCCCACGGGGAGGGTCTCTATCGGTGAGATCCTCGTAATGACGGGAACAAAAGTGAAGGCAAAAGCATCCGCTATCCCGGAAAACCTCCCCGGCATAAGCTATATGCAATATATTACCATACTTTCATTTTTTGAAGGTCTGGATAAGAAAGAACTCAGGATCGCGGATGTGATCCAGGAAAACATCAGATTAAAATACAGAGATTCCTTTCGCATGAAAAATGCATTAACGGATGTCTCCTTCATTTCTTTTGTAACAGTAAAAACAAAATTCGATACAAGTTTCTATTTTGATGAGTCATATATGATCTCCGCGCAGACCGTAATGAGTTATTGACGTATCTGCCGTTGTCTGTTCTTAAAATTTTAACTCCCGGAGCAGATCTGACAATGAAAATGCTTAACAACAATAAAATAAGAACGGACAACGGCGGACATGACAGGCTCAAAGCTTCAGTCACAGTGGAAACTGCTTTCTCATTTCCTTTGTTTTTCTTTTTTCTATGGATGCTATGGCAGCTTTTTCTGGTCATCCTGCTGGAAATGAATGTAACACGGAAGGTGATGACATCTGCTCAGGAATTTTCCGCTGTCGGTTACATAAACCGGACGATCTCGGGAAAGAAATGTAATGACGAAAGCATTGTGCTGAATGGACTCATCTACGGAAACCTTTTTGAATCCCTGAACGTGTTTGACGAGGGACTGAGGGTTGAATGCAAAAGATCGGGAGATGATGATTATATAATAGAAGTGATCATGGATCATCCTCTGGTTGCACCATTCTTTAAGAAAGTCAGCCTGCCCCTTAAGTTTAGTTACAAGATCCGTGAAAATACAGGGGTCTGGGATGACAACAGGCTTATTGCCAAAAAAGAAGTTAAGGATGAAAAAAAGGAAAAAAAAGAAAAGGTCTATATTACGGAAAGCGGTTCCGTTTACCACAGAGATCCCGGTTGCTGTTACCTTTCGGTTAAGGCACAGAGCTTAAAAGAATCGGAATTAAAGGATAAAAGAAACCGGGACGGAAAACGTTACACCGAATGTAAGTACTGCAAGGATTCCGTGCATACCGGAGAAGTCTACATTACGTACTATGGGACAAAATTTCATTACGGAAGTGACTGCAGTATGCTGAAAAGAAGTGTCAGGGAAGCTGACCTTTCAGAAATAAAGGGCATGTCGCCCTGCAGTAAATGCGGAGGAAATAATGAACAGTGAAACCATCAGACTTATGGCAGTGTGTTTAAACCTGATCACCATGATCCTGCTTTCGGCAGAAGATCTGAAAAAGAAAACCGTAAACTGGATACCGATAGCTGTATTGGCTGTATTAAATGCTTCTTTGGGCTTTGTCGAAGGCAGGCCGCTCACAGCTTATTTAGCGGGAGTTGCACCGGGGCTTATGGGGCTTTTTACGGCATTTGCCACAAAAGGGAAGATGGGAACGGGAGACGGACTTCTGCTCCTCTCCGTGGGACTGTTTTTTGACTGGGAAAAAGTACTGTTCCTGTGGCTAACGGCACTTTTGATCTGTGCTTCTGTCGGGATCGTGCTGATGCTTTTTAAAAGAGCTGATCTAAAAACAGCCTTGCCATTCATTCCGTTTCTTACGGCGGGTTTTGCCATTGTACAACTGGCGGAGGCTTTTTGAAAATGAAAAAGATAAGAGCTTATTATACGGTAGAAACTTCCCTTATCATGGGAGTGATCATCTTTATGATCTTTTCGGCCCTGACCTACACGCTGGAACTTTACGAAAAGGTGGAAGACTTTGGTGAAGTCTGTGTGTCGGAAGCGAAGAATAGCGGGACGGCATCTGATCTAATGCGCCTGGAAAGACTGATGGGTGGTTTTGACAAGTAGATTTTAGGATTTAAAGGGGGAAATATGAGAGACGGATTAAACGGAAGATATGTGAAAGAGTATCTTCAGACTTACCTGGTCCTGCCGTTTTCGGGGGATGTTGATGAACTATACAAATTAAAGATGCTTGAAAACAACAGGTCGGAGGAGATCCTGAATCCGGATCTTACGGTGGATGGAGGAGCACCCTTCTGCAAGTATCCGATAGGAGGAAGAAAGTCTATGGATCTGGTCTTCAGAACACTGTCAATAGATTATCCAAAACTCCTTCAGATCCTTAAAAGTTTTGCGGAGCTTTTCCGCGAAACGGCAGAATTACTGCTGGATCCCGACGATATGGTCCTGCTGCCGGAATACGTTTTTGTAAACATTTCCGATTATAAAGCAAGTTTTGTATGTTTGCCCGGCTATTCGAAAAAAGTTGAAAAGCAGGCTGAAGCGTTCTTTGAATATATGCTTAACCGGGTAGATTACGATGATAAGAGAGCGGTAGCATTACTGTATGACTGCTATGTCCTTGTGATGAAGGAAGAACAGGGACTTCAGGCTCTCAAGGAAAGATTGGCCGAAGAGGCTCCTGCCCCCATTGGGGCTTTATATAAAGAAACTTACGAACAGACACCGGAGATCGAGAACATCCCCTCCGAAAAGAGATCCGAACCGTCTGTGAGAAAGTGGTTCAGCGGAATGCTGAAAAAGAAAAAGGAACCTGAAAACAGCCGTGTGGATTGCGAAACGGAAAGGTTTTTCGATGAGAGCACAAAAGACACCGTGCTCTTACAGGAACGGAGGGAAGCATGTAATCCCTGCCTGGTTTGCATGAAGAACGATGAAAAGATCGTCATGGAGAAATTCCCTTTTACCATCGGAAGCCTTTCCGGCCACACCGACTACACTCCCGCAAGCAGAAACATCAGCCGGCTTCACGCTGAGATACGTAGGATCGGAGGAAAGACCTCACTGTTTGACCTGAATTCCACCAACGGTACCAGACTGAACGGCAGGGAACTGATCCCGGGAGAGGAATATCCCCTCAGTAACAATGACAGGATCAGCCTGGCAGATGTGGACCTGATCTATAAGGACGGACTTAAGGCTTCCTAAAGCTGCTCGAAGATGAAACAAATTTTTCGTTTTGCTTTAAAAGTTTTGGGATGATTTTACAATAATGTTCACTTTACAACCCGGTTTCTTTGAGTTAAAATTTCAGAGAATATGCCTTTAAAAGCAAATCTCACGGAAAGGCGGGTTGATTATGGAAGACAAAAATGAATTACTTGAAAGTGTCAAGAATGAGATCGAAGAAGAAGTGAATGCCAATGATGCGGAAGAAAAAGAGATGAGTGCCCTCCGAAGTAGTGAGACGGAAGTTAAGGATGCTCAGAATGATACGGATGTGGCTGAGAAAGCCCCGGAGCCGGAAGAGGTTACGGAACCTGAAGTATCAGAGGAACGGGATGCTGTGGATGAGATCCTTGAGATCATTCTCGGAGACGGCGATGAAAACTATATTCGTTCCGAACTTGACAATTATCATGAAAACGATATAGCAAATGCATTGGAAAGGCTCAGTAAGGCGGATCGTATACGTCTTTACAGGATACTGGGGGACGAGAAGGTTTCCGAGATCTTCGCCTACCTGGATGACGTTTCCGATTACCTTGAAGAACTGGGCCTTGAAAAAGCGGCGAATGTCATCGAGAACATGGATGCCGACGATGCAGTTGACGTTCTGGAAGAGATCGAGGATGAGGAAACACGTGAGCAGATCATCTCACTGATGGAACCTGAAGCCACGGAAGACATCCGTCTCATCAGATCCTACGATGATGATAAAGTCGGAAGCATGATGACTACAAATTATGTTTCCATACCTAAAAATGCCACGATCAAGGGTGCCATGCGTTCTTTGATACAGCAGGCCGGTGAAAACGACAACATAAACACGATCTATGTTTATGATGAAGAGGAGAAATACTACGGTGCCATCGAACTCCGTGACCTGATCGTGGCGCGATCCGAGGTTGCACTGGAAGAGATCATCAGTACAGGTTACCCTTGCGTTGATGCCAATGAGAAGATCAGTGACATCATCGAAGACCTCAAATCCTACGCCGAGGACTCCATCCCTGTTGTTGATGATGACAGGCATATAATCGGAGTTATCACATCAACCGACATCGTGGAAGCGGTTGATGACGAATTGGGTGAAGACTATGCTAAGCTGGCAGGTCTTACCGAAGAGGCAGACATTAACGAAAAACTTATTGACAGCATGAGAAAGCGTATGCCCTGGCTCATGCTGCTTTTGCTGCTTGGAATGGGAGTATCTGCAGTGGTGGGCGTTTTTGAAGGAGTCGTGGAAAAGGTTGCCATCATTGTCAGCTTCCAGTCACTGATCCTGGGAATGGCAGGAAATGTGGGAACCCAGTCTCTGGCTGTCACCATCCGTGTCCTTATGGACGGGACTGTTTCAAGAAAAGAAAAATTTGCTTTTGTATTCAAGGAAATGCGGGTGGGAGCTTCCAACGGCTTTCTGCTCGGTATCCTTGCTTTTGGTTTTGTTGGGATGTATCTCCATTTTTTCAAAGACACTCCCTGGTGGTACGGCTTTGCCGTCTCGGGTTGTGTCGGTGCATCACTTCTTTTGGCTATGGTGATCTCCAGCTTCGTCGGGGCTTCCATACCCATGCTGTTACAGAAACTCAAGTTTGACCCCGCAGTGGCTTCAGGCCCTTTGATCACTACCATGAACGATCTTGTAGCTGTTGTAACTTATTACAGTCTTGCAAATCTCTTTTTGATCAAACTGATGGGGTTATAAAAAAATGGAAGAAAACAGAGAAAATGCTCCGGTCGAGGATGAGATCCTTTCCATCATCCGAAACAGAGACAATCAGACTATCCGTGAGGAGTTGGACAATTATCATGACAACGATATTGCGGAAGCTCTGACCAAACTGGAAAAAGCGGATCGAATACGCCTTTATCGTATTCTTGGCGATGAGAGAGTATCCGACATCTTCGCTTACATAGACGACGTATCCGACTATCTGGAAGAACTGGGTCTTGAAAAGGCAGCGGATGTCATTGAGAACATGGATGCGGATGACGCTGTCGATGTTCTTGAAGAGATCGATGATGAAGAGACAAGAGAGCAGATCATTGCATTAATGGAAACGGATGCAACGGAAGACATTAACCTGATCCGTTCCTATGACAGCGATCTTGTGGGAAGCATGATGACCACGAATTATGTTTCCATACCCAGATCTTCAAGCGTTAAGGAAGCCATGCGCTCTTTGGTGCGCCAGGCGGGAAAACATGACAACATCAACACGATCTATGTCTTTGATGAAAACAACAGCTACTACGGAGCGATCGAACTCAGGGATCTGATAGTCGCAAGACCCGACACTCCTCTTGAAAGCATAATAAGTACGGGCTATCCCAGCGTCAATGCCAACGAGAAGATCGAAGATGTCATGGAAGAACTGAGAGCCTACGCCGAAGATTCACTTCCGGTAGTTGACGATGAACACCGCATAATCGGTGTCATCACTTCAACAGACCTTGTTGAAGCGGTGGACGATGCCATGAGCGAAGACTATGCAAAACTGGCAGGTCTCTCCGAAGAATCGGATATTGATGAGAAGGTCTCCGAAAGCATGAAAAAGAGACTTCCCTGGCTTTTGCTCCTTTTGCTTCTTGCTCTCGGAGTTTCGGGTGTTGTTTCGATATTTGAAAATGTTGTAAAAGAGATCGCCATTATCGTGAGTTTCCAGTCACTGATCCTTGATATGGCAGGAAATGTGGGAACCCAGTCTCTGGGTGTAACCATCAGACTCCTGATGGACGAGGAGATCTCGAAGAAAGAGAAACTGGGCTTTGTATTTAAAGAAGTCCGGGTGGGTGCTACGGTCGGGCTTCTGCTGGGCCTCATGTCATTTGCCTTCGTGGGAGTGTATATGCACTTCCTTAAGGATGCTCCCTGGTGGTATGGTTTCGCCATCTCGGGCTGCGTGGGAGCAGCACTCCTTCTTTCCATGGTGATATCAAGCTTTATGGGGGCAGCAACTCCCATGCTGCTTCAGAAAATGAAAGTTGACCCTGCGGTGGCTTCAGGCCCCCTGATCACAACACTGAACGACCTTGTGGCCGTGGTGAGCTATTACGGCCTTGTAAACGTGTTCCTTTTGGGAATTCTCGGGCTTTGACCGCAGTTTATTGATTGGAGTATAAATGGATAAAAAATTAACGGCTTTTGTGGACGGAAGCTTTGAACCCTCCCTGGGAAAATATGCCTACGGTTGCGTGATCCTTGAACCTGACGGTAACGAGACCTCGCTGTCGGGATCCGGAAATGATCCTGAGGTGGCCAACATCAGAAACGTGGCCGGCGAAATGCTTGGAGCGATGAACGCCGTAAAATGGGCGAAGGGCCACGGCTATACCGAACTTGAGATCTGCTATGACTATATGGGCATAGAGATGTGGGCTACAGGCGGATGGAAAGCAAAGAACAGGTACACTCAGGGCTACGCGGATTATATGAGAAAAGCGGGGCAGCAGGTGAAGCTGTCCTTCAAAAAGATCGCGGCTCATACGGGGGACAAGTACAACGAAATGGCTGACAAGCTGGCGAAAAGTGCCCTCCGTGCCTGATAATCAGGCAATTGTAGTTATTTTTAAAAAAATATAAAAAACGGTGTTGACAAAACTCATTTTCGGGAGTAATATATCGCTCGCACCGCAAAAACGGAGTTAAAGAAACGGCAAACATTCAAGAGGAATGAAAACAAAGTTTCTTAAAAACAATTAAAAAAAGTTGTTGACAAACTTCCAAAACGGTGGTAAAGTAATCGAGCGCTTTGCGAGAGCGAAACGCAAAAACGAACCTTGATAATTAAACAGCTAAACAACCCTGAAAATTCAATTAACATTGATTTTCAAACTTAAGGACAACCTTAAGAACAGTAAAGATTTAACGGAACAATAACCTTAGCTTAATTCTTTAGAAA
>JAEEGK010002454.1_pt1 | contig 46416 bp, 9 predicted proteins | sample 8958771 | NCBI WGS metagenome assembly JAEEGK01 (sample SAMN16246547, study PRJNA631951) | gut metagenome | biome: gut microbiome; feature: rumen; material: SC-attached | host: Bos | place: Iran: Karaj | collected 2018-10 | reverse complement strand
TGGTTTTTTTGGGGGTTTATGTTAAGTGATGTTAAGTTTTAGGGGGGGGTAAGGCGGGAAAAGACAAAAAATGATAGATTTATCGAAATTTTATGTTAAATTATTATATTACATTATTTTTTTTTATTATCTTTGCATCGACTAATGAAATTGAAGATGCATTTTTCAACAAAAATATCCTTAGCAGTTCTGCTGTTATTGAACTTAATAATCTCCAGGTCCAGTGCACAAAGTTTAGCGCTCCGTACCAATCTACTCTATGACGCCACGCTCTCTCCCAATCTTGGTGTAGAAGTGCGACTAGATTCCACGTGGTCTGCCGGTATCAATGTCGGTTTTAATGCTTGGGATATTGACAAGCAGAAAAATAAGAAGTGGCGCCATTTGTTGGTAGCGCCCCATGTTCGTCACTATTTCGGTCAGAAGCGTGACACGTTGAATCACTATATTTTTGACGGCGATCGTCTGGTAGGTGTCCGTCACGACTCTGTGGCCATCAATAACACTGGTCATTATTTGGAGTTGGATGCCATTTACAGTCATTTCAATGTCGGCAATGTGAAATTCCCGTTTGGTATGTACAAGTCTGTGCGTGACCGTCGTCTTCAGGGCGACCTGTTGGCGCTTGGTGCGAAATACGGTTATGCTTGGATTCTTGCTCGCGACTGGCGCATTGAGGCTGAGGCCGGTGTGGCAGTTGGTTATGCTTGGTTTAAGGAAAACGACTGTGATCATTGCGGTACCTATTATGGTAAAGGCGACCGCATTTTCCTCTTGCCGCAGTTAGGTATTAATGTTGTGTATATTATCAATTGACAAAGTAAAATATAAAATAAGTGTAAGTATGAAGAAAAGTTCATTCTTTGTCTTGAGCATGATGGCTCTTACATGTGTATTCGGTTTGTCTGCCTGTTCTTCTTCCGAGGAAGAGGTTGTGAACAATCCGAATTATGATCCGTTGACGAAGACGGTGAATGCCAATTTCGTGTTCAGTGTATCAACGGGCAACACGTCTTCTGGGACCCGTCAGTCATCAGCCACTACCCAGGCCACTTTAGGTGAAGTGTTCCGTGGTATTGGAACCTCCCAGTTATTTGCCTTTCATCAGGCGAGTGACGGTAAATATGTGACCGCCCCGATGACCGTGTCGAAGGGTTACGATCTAGGAGCCATTTTGGAGCCCAATCGTCTTGACCCCGATGGTACAGGTATTGGAGCCGGTGGAGATGGTGTTCCTTTGTCCCATCGTGTGATTGAGTTATCCTTACCTATTGAGACCAACACCCTGATGTTTTGGGGTAAGGCCCCTAAGAGTGGCAGCAGTGCCGCGTCGGGTGAGATCTCATTTGACCTGAGCAGTTCCGATCTGACCAAGCATTCCTTCTCTTTGATGCCCCGTATCATGAGCAGTGGAACCAGTTCTGTTGGTAAGGAAGCCTTTGAGCAGTATGAGCATCTGATTCTCTTTGCTCTGAACACCATTGCTCAGACTACGATATATAATGTAGATGTCGTTGTTGGTGGAGCCACGAAGCATATTACCTCTTTATCTTGGAGTGACTATGTCGATCTGACCGGTTCTACTATTACCGCCAAGACCACCGATCCCTTTGAGTCGACCGCTGCGGGCGACATGAGTTCCAACGGCAGCATCTTGGGAGAAGTCTTCTCTGTGTTCCATACCATTGCTGACGGTGAGATCCGTGGTGGTTCCGGTCCTGCTGTTGCCTATATGATGGGCGATCTGTACGAAGCCCTTTACCCCGTAGCCAGTTCTGTGCCCACCACTTTTAAGGAAGCCGCCGCTCAGTTGGTTGGTATTGCCGTGAGGAAGAATATCGAGACCTTCTTCGATCTGAATTCCCCTGCTACCTGGTTGAGTATCAACGACATTCTGAATCATACCAGTCTTGAGACACTGGCTGTGAATTTGATTTCCAATGACGGTAACGTCAATTCCTTCCCAGCTAATTTCGGTGTTCCCTCCGGAATTGTCCAGTTAGCATTTACGCCGAGCAGTTGTCAGTGGCGTTATGATGAAGACAGTCATTCCATTGTTGGCAGCGGAACAGCCAGTGTCAACGACTATATGTACCCAGCTGAGCTCTGTTATTTCGGTAACAGTCCTGTTCGTGTGACCGATGCCGCCAAGACCCCCTCTCAGTATCCTGACGGTGTTTCCGCCTGGGATTCTGACGCCTCCTGGAGCGGTTGGATCAAGGACGGTAGTGTTCAGCCCACCACCCGTAGTGTGGCGATGCGTGACAATATCAACTACGGTACCTCTTTGTTGGAGTCGACAGTCCGTTATGGTTCCGCTGTTCTTGAGGACAACAAGGGCAATGCGATTGAGGTAGGTGAATCCTCTTTCCAGTTGACCGGTATCATCATTGGCGGTCAGCCAAAGACCGTCGGTTGGAATTATCTGGCCAAGGATGGCGCCACTTCCAGTTTCAACTATATGATTTACGACAACAGTCTTCCCAGCACAGCCATTCCCAGTTACACTGCCAGTGGCAGTAAGTCCGTTCCCAACTACACCCTTGTGTGGGACAACTGGCGTGAAGCCCAGCGCAATCAGGATCAGTCGTTGGTATATGTTGCTTTGGAGTTTAAGAATACTACCGGTCGTGATTTCTACGGTCGTGACAACAAGATTCCCAATGGTGGAACCTTCTATATTGCCGGTAGGTTAGATCCCGACCAGCGTCCGTCCACTCTGACCGATGTTTCCGATGCCGCTTACAAGTCCGACAAGTCTTTAGGTATTGTGTGGCCCTCTAATTACGCTTTGCCGCCCTATGACACCGATGGTCAGACGTTGAAGCAGCGTCGTGTGTTCATCCAAGACTACATGACGGTTGCCCATTTTGTTTTGAACAAGAATTCATTGAAGAATGCATACGTCACCGTTCCCGACCTCCGTTCCTTACAGATCTCTTTAGGACTGTCTGTTGATTTGGAGTGGCAGACCGGTTTGACGTTTGATGTTCCTTTAGGCGAATAAGTTTTGAGAAGCGAGAGACGATATATCGGTTTGATGGGTCTGATGGGACTGATGGGTCTCATGTGTCTGGTGGGTTGTTCTATGATCGATGAAGATCAGAGCGACTGTGATCAGCAGGCCCGTATCGACTATGAGTTACGTTTGGTGACCAATATGGAGACCGAGATTGAGACCCAGTTGTCCACCGAGACCGAGCAGTCTTTGGCCGATGACCTCCGTCGTTTTCTTTCCGGTATCTTCACTGATTTTGCCCACGATGTGGATCTCTCTTTCTATGATACTGTGGGTGATTCTGTTCGTTTGCAGCATGATCAGCACATTATGGACGCGAACCAAGCCACTTACACGTTGAATCTGCCTATGCGTCAGTATATGCATCTGGCCGCCGCCAATCTGTTGAACAATGCTCAGGTTAATCTTGTGGGCGATGAGCACTGTCATCCCTCTATGCTTCAGCAGGTGTCTGGTGACACGGTAGCATCCCATACGACCGGTCTTTTCACGGCCCGTCAGCCGATGGATGTATTAGGTAATGTAGACCAGAACTTTAATGTTCGTCTTTACATGGCCAACTGTGCTGCCGTGTTGGTTGTTGACCCCCGTGATGTCGACCCCAGTGAGATGTCCGTCTACACCACCGGTTTTGCCACCGGTTATCATATCTGCGACAGCAGTTACACCTTCGGCAAGTCCCCCATTGTGAGGACCTCCTTAGTTGGTCAGGCCGCAACAGGTCAGCCGTTTGCCTTCTGTTCTGTGACCTTCCCCTCCAAGCCCGGTGTTGAGACCCGTACGGTGATCGAGACCGAGGAGCCCTTTATCTCCAAGGAAGGCGATGAAGACCTTTGGGAGTTCCGTGTATATGTCCCCGCTCAAGATGATGAAGCCTCGACGCGTGGTCCCCGTCGTATCACCGAGACCATTCTTCGTCTGAAGAAGCGTCTTAAGGCCGGTCAGTTGTTTATTCTGAAAGGTTGGTTGGACCGCCGTGGTGTTTTTAATACCAAAGACAAGACAGTCGGTGTCAGTGTGACGTTAGATTGGAATAAGAATCAAGAGCAAGATGTACCGCTATAAATATATAGTTATCTTACTGGTATGCATGTTTCTTTCGGGCTGCGCAGACCAGGACACGCCAGAGCGCACTGTTGACGAGCTCATTGGTGTGGACCTGTCTTTCTTTGTGCCATCCCCTTCAGACGTCACCGGTTTGGATGTCGCCTCTACCCGTATGGCAGCTGATGTTGTCCAGCTCTCCTCCACAGGTGCCCGTGAGTTGGAAGATGTCATTATCATCCCCTTCAAGACCCGTGGTACGATTGGTATTGACGATGTTCCCAGTCAGCATCTCTCCAATTCCAGTTGGCAGGTATTCCAGAAGTCGAAAGGTCAGTTCTATTATAACAGCATGTGTCAGTTTGTGGATGGTGTTGCCTCCGTTTTGGTATACGGTCATGGTGCCTCTGACGCGAATCAGTCCTATTACGGTTCCACGACCGCCATCATTCCCCCGGCTTTGACGCCTGCAGATATCTCCTTTGTTCCCACCCAGATCCGTGCTACCACCGAGTATGCCGAAAAGGCCGAGGCTTTGGCCTCCTATCTGACAGCCATTGCCAATACGACCGGTTGGTCGTCCACTGGCGATTCCAAGTTAAAGGCCCTCTACCTTAATTTCATCGGTAAGAAAGAAAGTTCATCCGAGTACCATGTCTTTGCCGGTTCTTCGACCAGTATTCTGGGTTATGTTGACGAGTTATACAAGGAAGTGGGCAATTATGCCTCCGATGCCACTTTGGCCGCAGCTATCCGTGCCACCATTGCCTCGAAGGCCACTGTTACTGATGCCGGTGTGACCGCTTTAGACGAGAGTCTTGCCGGTTATCCCGCCAATATCGACCTTCCCGACGGTGCCGCCGCTATGCAGTGGATCAGTGGTGAGGACCGTTTTGCGCCCCAGACCACGACGACGACGATAGCGCCCATCACCAGTGTGACCCGTTTTGCCTATCCTGCCGAGCTCTATTATTACACGAACAGTCAGATCTCCACCAGCAATGAGGCCGTCACCTCAGCTACATACAAGTCTGAGACCATCTGGAATAATGTCCTTCAGAACTATACCGGCAGTGGTGTTGTAGACCGTTCTACCCGTGCTGTTGCTATCAACACCCCGATGCAGTATTCTGTTGCCCGTTTGAGTACGAGTCTGAATGCCGCTCCTGAGACCCTTACTGACGGCGATGGAGTGCCGTTCAAATACGGTGTCAACTGGAATGACGGTTCCTTCCCGATGACCGCCGTCATTGTGGGCGGTCAGTACCCGGTTGGTTATGATTTCAAGCCCGAGACCTATGCCGCCGAGCCATCCGAGTCGGATATGCGTTATGTCTACGACACCCAAGTCAAGACCCGCGAGGTTGCTGGTGGTACCGATTATTATTATCTGAGTCCGACCCCCTATAGTGGGAACACCAACACCCTTGTGTTGCAGTCGTATGAAGGAGCGAAGGTGACGGTGGTGTTAGAGTTTGAGAACCGCAGTGGCACGAAGTTCCGTGGTAAGGACTGTATTGTCTATCCCGGTTCCAAGTTCTATTTAGTGGGTTATGTTGATCCGACGGTGAAGTCCGGTTCCGACGACTTTTTCCGTCGTGTGTTTACTCAAGATTACGTGACGACGTTGGCTATGACGGTGAATAAGAACTGTCTGGCAAATGCCTATAGTGTGATGCCCGACCTGTTAGCGTCGCGCATGGAGATCGGTGTGGTGATGTATCCGAAATGGGATGTTATCACGCCTGCCAATGTAGAATTATTTTAGTTGTGAGAATTGAAAAGTGAATAGTGAGATGAAGGATGTTTGGACGATATGTATGGCCTTGGTGCTGCTGTTAGTTTTCGGTGGTTGCAGTAGTGACACCGAAGAGCAGTCCCCAGTGCTTGATATCTATGTCTATGCGCCAGGCAAGCCGACGCTCACGCGTAGTGTCATTGATCCTACTGAGGAAGAGAAGAAGGTGAACAGTATGACGCTCTGGGTTTACAAGAGCAGCGACGGCAGTCAGTTGGGCAGCATCACCCTTTCCGGTGAGGAGTTGGAGAGTCTTAACAGTCAGAACAGTGGTGTTTACAGTATGCCCGTTGACAATACATTTGCCCGCAATCCTGAGCCCGTTGACGTCTATGTGTTAGCCAATGTATCATCCACCAATACCGGTACCGCCTTTGATGCCATCATTCCCGATAAGGCCAGTCTGGAGGATGCCCAGTTTAATGGCGGTTATTATTACCAGTTTGTCAATGGCGGTATTAACAAGGCCGTGACGAAGCTTTCCGATGAAGGTCTTCCGATGTCGGGTGTTATCCGTGGTAAGATGGTAACCAACCAGAACTCCGTCTTGCACATCACCGATGCCAATGTCCGTCTGGTGCGTGATATCTCTAAGATCCGTTTCGTGTTCTCCTCTCTGAATACCATTAATGATTTCCTCTATATTGACGAGGTGAAGTTGGATGCGAATATGTTATATAAGAGTGACTATCTATTCTTGAACGATGAGCATCCCTATTACCGGGTTGGTGACAAGCCTGTGGACAAGGAAGTCATTTTAGTTGAGAAGTTGAAAGATGCCACTGGTGCTCCCCAGTATGTGAACCGTAATGCCGATCCCCGTCAGTATGCCTATGTCAATGGCATGGACGAGTCGATGTATGAGGCCAAGATCCAGGAAGGTTTGGACAAGAATGAGTTGACGGCATCTCCGACGGTCTATCTGCCAGAGAGCAACAAGCGACTGATGGGCACTGTCACCTATCATCTGCAGAGCAAGCCCTCCGAGTTGCGTACGGCGCAATTTATGATGTTGAGTGGTGATTTCCGTCGTAATCAGACGTGGATCGTGTATATCTACTATGCCGGTTCGTCGAAGTTGGAGATTTCCTCCGTGAAGGTGACCGACTGGGAAGACGGTGGTGAATGGAATCATGATATTCATAATTGGTAAGGCTGATGAAGAAGGTATTGATGATATTGATGATTGGAGTGATGCTATGGTCCTGTTCTGAGGATTCAGAGCAGCAGGGCGTTTTGCGCGAGGATCCGCTGTATTTGTCGGCCATGACCCGTGCGCCCTCTGATGGCGGTATCAGCGATGCCAAAGAAGACCATTCACCCGTTCAGATCTTCCTCATGTCCGGTACTGAGAAGACCGAGGGCAACTTTGTTTATAATACCACGACCCAGACGTGGGTATCGACCATTGGTGTGAAGGAAGATGAGAACTATATCTTCGGTTTCTCTCCCTCTTCTGCCGCCGCCGGTACGATCCGTCCCCTGACGAGTGGTGCCAGTGACTACAGCAGTGGAGCCGTGATGACCCTCGACAACCTGAATGCTGTAGGAGGCGACGACCTCTGTGTGGTGGTCGGCGTGAAATATAGCAATACCCCCATCACCGACATCCCGTCGTTCGGCACGTTTGCTTTTGTCAAGCAAGACGGTAATAATTATGCCAGTCTGTTGTTAGACCATCTGTATTCCGCCATTGAGTTTAAGATCAAGATCGGTCCCAAGTACAGTGAGTTGCGTGATATCTATTTGAAGAAGATGGAGTTGCAGTCCGCGAAGGCCGTGTCTCAGGCGGTGGTAACCCTGACGGCCAATACCGCCGGCAGCAACCCCCTGACAGACGTCAAATTTACCTCATCGGACAATGCCCAGGCCAATACGGTTTATGACTATGGTACGGATGCCAGTACCACCACCGGTCTTGTGTTGAATAAAAAAGGAACCAGTTTCGTCAGCTATTGCGCTCCGATTACAGGTATCGAGAGCAACCTGAAGCTGGTTTGTACGTATGATGTCTATAATAAAAAAGGAACCAAAGTGCGTGAGAACTGCGTGGCCGAGAACAGTCTTGCCGGTCTGAGCGGTGTGACGATCGCGCGGGGTAAGAAATCGGTTATAAATCTGACGGTTGAGCCCACCTACCTGTATCAGCTTTCCGAAGATGAGCTCGACAACCCAGTTATAAAAGTGAGTGAATAGTGAAGAAGATAGTAACCATAGTACTGTTTAGTTTGTTTGCATTTTCAATGCAGGCCCAGATTACCATTGGCGGTAACGTCTATGGTGGTGGTAATGCTGGTGATACGAAAGGTAATACCAGAGTCACGGTCTATGAAGGAGACCTGAACAATGTCTTCGGCGGTGCCCGAATGGCCAACGTCACTGGCAGTGCCTTCGTGAATATCGATGGTGAGCATGCTTCCGATAATATCTTCATTAACTCGGTATATGGCGGAAATGATATTGCAGGAACGGTAGGATCTGAAATTAATCAGGAGGATAAAAATACAAATCTCGTTCCTGGTGAATTGAAGGAAACAGCAGAAAATAAGATTAATAATTCCTGGCAAGCCTTTATCCGTACCAGTCCGACACCTGAAACGGCAACGGCAGCTGAGCGTAAAAGCCTTGTGATTGGTAGCTTGTTTGGTGGTGGTAATGGTGACTATGATTATTCTGAGAACAGTCCTTATAAGGGCCTGCTTAAGCCTGAGCTTGGTAAGACCTATTTGGAGATTCAGGGTGGTTGTATAGCTCATCTCTATGGCGGTGGTAACAATGCAACGGTAAAAACAAACACCACCATCTGTATTGACAATAACAGCCCTGTACTGACCCAGACAAACGTTTGGCCTAATGACCCGACGACCCCCGAGGGTCAGGCACAGATGGTGGCATTGGCACAAAGAACACGACTGACTACCTTCCAGAGCAATCTCACCAGTTATGCCTTTAACTTCGCCCGCGTCTTTGGAGGTAACAACAAGGCCGAGATGGACATTCGTCCGACATGGAACCTGAAAAACGGCATTATCCGTGACCTCTACAGCGGCGGTAATCAGGGTGCAATGACCAGTCCGGAAGGCTTGCTCCTGAATATTGAGAGCACCTCGAATATTGTTGTTGAGAATCTGTATGGTGGTTGCCGTATGGCCGATGTCCGTCCGACCGTGAATGGTGAATATAAACCGACGACGAACAGTTTTGAGGGTTATAACTTCCCAGTCGGATTTGCGGCGCGTGTCGTCATTCGTGGCGGTGATGTGAACAATGTCTATGGTGGTAACGATATTTCCGGAAAGGTCTTTGGCGGTAATGCCGTGGGTATCAGTACCAGTGTCCGAGGCGATGTCTATGGTGGTGGTAATGGTTCGTATGCTTATACGGACAATTCTAAGCTGGGCCAGCAGGAATTGTATAAGGATTTCTATTACGATCCAGGTTCCAACTCTGCGGAGGCCCTTAATGCTGTTCGCCCCAATGCCGAACAGGTGTCTATCCATGTTGAGGGAAAAGAAGGGAAACCTACCATTGTTCATGGTGGTATCTATTGTGGCGGAAACAGTGCCACCATCATGACCGACATGGCGCAACCCAAGGTTGAATTGAAGATCGGCTCATATGTTATTGCTGACTCTGTGTTCTTGGGTAACAACGGTGCCAATTTGGTGAAGAAGAATATTCTACAGTATTATGCTGGTAACGTGGATGCCTATGGAAATATTGTCACTTCAGGAGGCGAGGATAATAGATATAGCTCTCTGGATCTGACCGATAAAGATATTTTCGATACCTACATGGATGCCGCTGCCATGAGGCTGATGCCCAGTGTGGTATTTGACAAAGAAGCCAATGGTGACGGCAAAAATTACATACCATTTACCTCTTATTTCGGCTCGTTCTTCTGCGGTGGCAACGTGGGTAGTATGAAGGTCAATGGCAAGACTAACATCACCTTCGACAAACCTGTCTACATATTTAATAAGGTAGTAGGTGGATGTAACAATGCCAACGTCTACGCTCAGGCAGGTCTGAATGCAGAATACTTGGGCGGTTTGGTGGGTACGCCTGATGCCAATGGCAATAAACTTCAACTGAACTTCAAGGGTTTGATGATCCAGCCGAAGCGATGGAAGGTGGAGAGAGACGAGAATTACAATAAGGTTCTGGATGCTGATGGACATGTTAAATATGAGCTTGATGCAAATCGTAACCCGCAATTGGAATGGAATACGGTCAGTGCCAAGACCGGACTTGAGGTCGCCCCAGTCACTACTGCAAAGGTCTTTGATGCCGCTACCGACCTTGACCGTCGTCTGAAGGGCGGTAATGTCTATGGCGGCTGCTACAACAGTGGTCATGTAAATGGTAATATCATTATCAACATCGATTCGACGGTCGTGGAGCGCGACAAGCTCTTCGACGCCACCAACGAAGGAGACATCTTATACGAGAATACGGAGTATACCATTACCAAACGAAATACGGGAGTGATCCTTTCTGAACAGGGTATGGATGTACTCGGCTCAGCCTTAAATGTGTTTGGTGCCGGTTATGGTGTCGACTCAGAGATCTGGGGTAGTACCACCATCAACCTGAACAAGGGTTATGTGTTCCAGATCTTCGGTGGCGGCGAGATGGGTGCCATCGGTAAGAAGAATGAAGAGGGTAAATATACCTATGATGAGAAATACAGCACCTATATCAATCTGAACGGCGATGCCAGTCTTCCTGGCGTGGCCCGTGGTGCAGCAGGCGACAGTGAGGACATGGCCGAGTGTGAGTTCATCTATGGTGGTGCTTTTGAAGGTGCGATTGCTGGTAACACCCATATCAACTTGGGCAACGGTCGTATCTTCAACTCCTTCGCAGGTTCTTGTAATGCCGATATTCTCGGCCATACAGAGACCTACGTAGGTCTTAACCGCGCCGGTAACGAAGGCTTCCCCTGGATCCGTGACCATATCTATGGCGGTAATGATTTGGGTGGCAGCATCTTAGCGACCAACAGTCCGACATTCTCTGACCGCATCCGTGACGATGTCAAGGCAATGGTGGCAGAAGCCCATCCTGTTTCATCTTATATGGAGTACAACCAGGGTAGGGTGAGAAATATCCTTGGCGGTTGTTTTGGTGATTATGACTATAATAATGATCCTGCTTACAAGGTAGGAACTGATCCAGATTGTCGCGTTGCCAGCAAGCCCTATCTTCATAATGCTTTCGTCAATATCCGTCCTAACACCAATGCCAGCAATGCGATTGAGCGTGTCTTCGGTGCAGGAGAAGGATATCCTGATGACCGTGACGGTGACAAGTCACAGGACCACAGCTATGTGTTGATTGACATTCCTGAGGGCATCGATAATTTTGCTGATACGGAGATCTTCGGTGCCGGTGCCTACAACGGTCTTGGCATGCGTTATTCTGCGGCAGAAACGTATGATAAGAGTTTTAATATTTACGAAGCCTCTGCCGTCATCGACTTGATGCGCGGAAGGGTGAGTGCCGCCTACGGTGGTAGTTACGAGGAAGGTATTACCCGTCGTACCCTTGTCAACGTACCCGAGAAGTCAACCATTAAGATCAATAACATCTTCGGTGGTGCATACGGCATGCACATTCTCCCGCCATGTGATGTGTATGAGGCAAATGTGAACTACCTTGGTGGAGATGCCCGTGTGAATGGTGCTATCTATGGTGGTAACAACAATGTGCGTCGTACCCTCTATTCCAAGGTCAATGTTTCCGCACCCATCCTGAAAGAAAATGGCTATTCCGGTACTATCTATGGTGCAGGCCGCGGTCAATTCACTTGGTCTGAATATACCGAGGTAAACCTCAATAAGGGCGCCAATGTCTGGGAGGTCTATGGTGGCGGTGAGCTGGGTAATGTGCTCAATGCCGAGAGTGTGCAGAAGTACCTGCAACTCTATAGTGGTCAGCCGGCAGACATGGTGGCCAATGAAGACGATTATTGGGGAAATCCTGATAAATGGGAAGGTGGCACTGTTGGCGGTACACTGAAGGCTGCGTATAAGACTGAATGGCTGGAAGCCTGGAAGGATGCCTGGACCATCGGCGACTATTATAATCCTGTTGGAGAATTCAAGAGATATGTCTATTATCCCGAGAAGCCATATCAATACACTAACCTCCTCAATCCACTTGTCAGGAAGGCCGAGATGGATGACCGTGATTATAGTAAGTTGACAGACGACCAGAAGGCCAGAACCTATCAGCGATACAACACCAACGTCCTCATCCACGAAGGAGCAACTGTTGGCAACTATGCCTACGGTGGTGGCTATGGTAGTGAATCTATTCCTTTGAGTGGTGGTGTTCATGGTTCCACCTATATCGCCCTGCTCGGTGGTACGGTAGGAAAAGATATCTATGCGGCCGGTACTACCGGAAGTGTCTGTGACATTTTCGGTGCTGGTTCCCCCAATGAAAATGCGACAGGCTTCACAGCCAGTGCCAATGCCTATATCCAGGGTGGTACGGTTCGTAACGTCTACGGTGGTGGCTGGCGCGGTGGTGTCGGTTATCACGAGGGACTCATCAGCGACGTGGCCAACAATAAGGACGACCGTGACGGAGAGGTGCATGTCGTCGTCGGCGACCTCAACGGAACCAGCTTTACCAATGGCATCCCTGCCATTCAGCGTAATGTCTACGGTGGTGGTGAAGGTGGTGGTATCTTCGGTACCGCTTATGTGACAATCAACAACGGACGCATTGGCTATCGCTATAAGAATAATGACTATGTCGAGGAACTTGACGATGCCAAGGCCGGCGACAACCTTTTGGATGAGAGTGGTAACGTGTTTGGTGGCGGTTATGTGGCCAACAGTTATGTCGACATTTCCGATATCAAGGTCTATGGTGGTATCATCCGCGGCGGTCTTTATGGCGGTGGTGAGATCGGTCCTATCGGCCGAGGTACTGTGAAGGAAGGCGCCGCAGCCCCCAGTGGTACCATTGTCAATGGTTTGGCCAAGATCTACAAGCCCGGTGAGACCCATGTCACCCTGTATAATGGTCATGTGATGCGTGATGTCTTCGGTGGCGGTCGAGGTTTCGACAACTGGGGCGGTGAAGGTTATATGACGCCAATCGAGAAGCAGACCATGGACCTCAGTTCTAAGGGCTATGTCTTCGGTAAGACCGATGTCCAGATCCTCGGTGGTGTGGTAGGTACAGATGCGAATGTGTCGAAGGGCTTTGGTAACGTGTTTGGTGGTGGTAACATCGGTTATGTCTATAGTGGCACCGGCACCAAGCAGGAGAAGCCCGTCCCGGGAACCACCGACAAGACCGCTTACTATTATGACGCCAGTGGTGAGTTGACCGAAGACTGTCGTGTGCTGATCACCCCGTACTGTCAGGCTAAGTCCGATGTGACGATTGGCGGTACCACTTATAAGGCCGGCCAATATGTTCCCGCCTCCGCACTTGACAAGTTGAAGAACAAGTCGGCAGATCCCTTATGGAACAGTCTCGACCTCACTGGTATCATCGTTCATAATGCCGTCTTTGCCGGTGGTAATGTGACGTTGGGTGACGAGAATGTCTATGCCAATGCCAAGACTGTGCTCGGTAATGTGAGTGCCAATGTGGTGGATGTCTACAACCGCGACCTCATCACCATCGGTACCGAACATGTGGGCGGTCTCTATGGCGATGGCAACCTGACTTTGGTTGACGGTTACCGTGAGTTAAACATTACGAACTATGGTACCGACTACTACGGTATGTCGGATAACATCAGTCTGGAGGAATATTATCAGTTGACCGACCGTGAGCGTGCTTACTTCGCTCTGGAGTACCGTTGTAAGACCAGTTATACCGCCACCACCTCTACTGGTAATAAGAGTTATGTGGAAGGTCAGCGTATCACTGAGGAAGTCTACAACGGCCTGGCCGAGAGTGACAAGGGCAACTGGGAGTTGTGGGGTTTCTGTAGCATCTATGCCGGTCGACTGATGAACACCATCCAGCGTGCCGACTTCTGTGGTATCTTCGGTAGTCGTCTGGTGATGCAGGGTGCCAAGGACCGTGTGCCGAATGTGGCCGACAAGACCGACTATACTGTGAACCGTGTGGGAGAAGTCTCTTTGAACCAGGTGAACACCATCGCCGGTGAGACTGACGAAGACTCGAAGACCCACGGTAACTATTTCGGTATCTACAGTGTTGTGAACTATATGGGTGCGTTGACCAGTGATGTGAACTTCTATAATACTGTCCGCACCACTGACAATGCCAACTATGTGGCCGATGGTAAGACCTTCTACGAGTGGAAGGAAGCCTATGCCAAGGAGCGTAAGCGTAACAATGGTAAGGTTGCCAACCGTGTGGCTCTGGCCTCCGGTGTGTACCTTGAGTTGACTACTGAGAAGAGTACCGCCCAGGAGAAGGACTGGGGTCTGATCACCGGTGTGGCCCAGCTGGAGCTGATCAATGTGAAGGCTGGTCTTGGTGGTGGTTATGTCTATGCCAAGAACGAGCATGGTGTGCGTAAGGCTTCGGGTAACGACCATACCATCCTTTCCTCTTATAACATGGCCAGCAGTTCTCATGCCAAGGCTGTGACGAACAAGATATTTGAATATAGTCCTACCGATCTGAAGGAGGTGCAGACCTCTGGTAACTTCGTCCATAACGTGAAGCAGATCATCGACGACTGTTACCCGACGAGCAACGCCTATAAGGGCAGTAATGCTGCCCCCGCCCACTACTGGTTCATCCGTGGTACCAGCTATGTCTACGACCAGTTCATCACGGCCTACACTGGCGTCTCCAACGCCTACAGCAAGGCCCAGAAGATACCTCTGAATATCAACGCCGCATCCTTCGGTAAGATGAAGCTCGAGGATGTGAAGCCTAACCTCTACGCTTACTATTATAGTACGGAGGTGAACGAGAAAGACCGTACGCCGTTGCAGAATACCGACGAGAATGCCGAAACCTATAGCGTTCTGGTGAACAACGATGTGACCTACCATCTCAACGACTCCATCACTTATTGGGATTGGTTGCAGCTGAGCGAGGTCGATCAGCGTCACTTCGTGGCCGACACCTACCTGACGATCGCCGAGTGTAAGATTGGCGACAAGACTTATCCGGAAGGAACTGTGCTGCTGCCTTCAGACTATAATAAGTTGAAGGACTCCGCTCCGAAGAAGGTCATCGATGGTGAGACCGTACCTTCAGTTTATCACGTGACGAAGGATGAGGATGTCGCCTTCGACTATGTCTTCCGTCGTTCTAATAATCTGGAGCATGGCCTCGGTTACGTGGTGACCTATGCTGTTGACAACCCGAGTGCCTGGGCTACTAAGGAGCCTAACTGCACCTATTCGCCCAAGACCACGGGTGTCTATGGCCAGCAGTATTATGATGCCGGCGACATTATCGATAAGGCAACCCACGACGATTACGAGAATATGGGTGCCAACAAGCCTTCCGACACTGCTGAGAAGAAGCAGGCCAAGATGGCTGAGGCTTATGTGACGACCACCGACGTGAAGTTCACGGATGGCGACCAGACTTATAACTTCATCAAGGGTACCGCTCTCTGTAAGGAAGACTACTCCGCTGCTACGTGGGCAACCATCAGCAGTAGCGTAGAGCCGGCTCGTGTCTGCACCGGTACGTTGGAGTTTGAGGGTGCCAATGCCAAGAACTCGATGCTTTATGGTGAGGTGATAACCACCGAGCGTTACAATGAAGTGGTGAAGATGTATCAGAGCACCTTCAAGGTCAGCGAGTCTGCTGCCAGAACGGCTGTCGATCAGATGTTGAGCAAGGCTTACATCTGTTATGATGAGGGTTACTACGGTGGTGGTTACTTCGAGGCCGGTCAGAAGTATACGGCTCTGAAGGCTTGGTCGTCGCTCTCTGCCGAGGATCGTGAGCACTTCGATTACAACTACGACGCTCTGAACCTGTTGATTGATCCGTTGTACTCCGGTGACACCAAGCTCTACGATAACTACAAGGAGCCGTACACCTACTCTTCTGTACAGCCCATCGATTACCATGCCATCTATATTGGTGATCAAACCATGTCGTATATCGATAACGCCGGTGCTTCGCAGTCGGTGACTCCGAATTCAACTATCACCCGCGAACAGTATGAGGCTATTCCTAATGAACAGTACCACTACTCACCGGTGAAGGTCGACAACACGGTTGTCTACGTGGTGAAGACGGCCTTTGCTCGTGGTGATACACCGTACACCGTTGGTCAGACTATTACCTCTGAAACCTTCAGTTATCTCACCGAGGACCAGAAGAGTCATATTGATGTGCTTGAGTTCGACCGCGGTGATATCAACAATACCTACTACTACTGTCGTGAGGATTACCGCATCAGCAACGATGTCAACGGCCATGCCGTGAAGGATATCCTCGAAGACCAGACGTATGGCAAGGGCAGTGATGTGAAGCCTGGTGTGCTGATCAGTGAGGATGACTACCGTCAGTTGTCCAACCTCCAGAAGGAGTTCACTATCCAGGGTGATGCACCTGAGGAGTTGACCACGCTCTATGTGGCCAGCCAGTCGGATATCTTCGACCTGCAGAAAGACCGTATTATCACTGTTATCTTCAGTTACGACTATACCGAGAGCGACGAGAGCGGTACACATATCGAACCGATCTCCGAGCGTCATATCATCAATATCCACCTCCACTTCGAGAGTGGTGTACCTGAGATTGCTACCTTGCACTCACCCGCTCCGGCACTGCCAGGCGATAATGTCGGTCTGATGAAGCCCGCCATTAAGCCAGGTGCCTACGAGATTATGGGCGGTGGCTGGGAGATCTTCGAGAACGAACAGGATGCCGAGCGTCATCGCAATGGTAGGGAGTTCACCAACAAGACACCTGTCTATTGGTATCAGGATGGTCAGTATCTGGCCTACTATGCGAAGACCTACCTCGGTAAGACCTATTCGAACTACGTGCCGTTTACTGTGGCCAACTACCATGACCTGAAGGCCGTGATGGACGATATGGATCACCACCTCTACATCGATCATCCCGATGTGAAGCGTGCCAGCAAGATCTATATCAACGACTACAGCGATAATGACAAGAGCGGTGTTGATCTGTTGAAGGATATCTTCGACCTGAGTGTGACGCCTACGACCTACGACCGTGAGGGCAATGCCCAGAAGATTGTCAGCGGTAACCTGGCTGGTCATACCGGACTGAACAATACCGGTGCTAAGGGTGTTCAGGGCATGCAGAACCTCGAGGTCTTCTTCCATTCGAATGCCGAGCCGAAGGCCTATGCTGATGGTTGGACACCGATTGCCGACAAGGATGGTCAGTGCTATAACGGAACCATTCACGGTGAGGGCTATCATGTCGACGGTCTCACCTCGTCACTTATCGGCCACCTCTGCGGTCATGTCTATAACCTCGGTGTTACCGGTTCCTTCACCTCTGCCGGTCTGGCTGATACGGGCGACGGTTATGTGGAGAACTGTTGGGTGAAGACCACCGGTACGCCAGCTTCTGGTGTGATGGCTGTCTTCGGTGATCCTACCGCTTCGGGTTGGACGCAGGTGAACAACTCTTACTACGCTGCTCCTGAGGGCACCGACTACGCGAAGGGTCCTGCCACCCGCAAGCCTGAACTCTCCTTCTATAATGGTGAGGCCGCTTACGACCTGAACGGCTACTACCTGAAGGAGCGTTACAACCGTCAGGCAGCCGCTGGTGATAAGATCGATACCTACCAGTATGTGGAGAAGCGCTTCGAGAATCCTGACTTCCTGTATGCTAACGGTACGATCCCGACGGACGATGATCCTCGTCTGCAGACCGATGCCGATGGTAACTACCATTACGCTCCGATATGGCCGGATGACTATCTGTTCTTCGGACAGACGCTGACCTACGGCTATCAGTTCCCGGAGACTGGTGACCATGAGGATGTGCCGTCGCACCTGAGGAAGACCGATGATACCAATGTCTTGGATATCACCAGTGCTTCTAACCGTGTCTATCGTACACCGGCCTACTACGGTAATAAGAAGATGAGTGCCTTCCACTTTAACCCGTATGCTGTGATGGCTGCAAAGTCGGCTGACGGCCAGTATGAGGCATATCCCGGTCTGACAGCCGTCGACTTCACGGGCTATAACGACAATACCTGGAGCAAGACCGAGAGTAATGGCATCTTCTTCGCTCCGATCATGGATGCTGATATCAAGTTGACGGGTGTGGCCAATGTCGACGAAACGCAGAACCTGCTCGTTTACTCGCCGAAGCAGGGTACCGACAATGCCACTGTTTTGGGCGACTACTTCGGTGTACCGGAGCCTGTATTTGCTGAGTTGGACGACGATGCGACCACTGGCATGAAGGCAGCATACCGTGCTGTGGCAGAGCTGAGTCCGTCTGAGATGAGTGCTGTGAAGGGTCATGTGAGCTACCTCGATGATAAGGGCAGATATATGGCTATGACCGACCATCTGCTTGTGGATAAGCAGGAGTTCAACAGCCCGATTGCTTACCAGTTCAATGGCACTCACCGCATGTGGTACCAGCGTATGCCTGACAACTACGTCTCGATGAAGCTTGGTGCGAAGCTGGGTTGGGAGAGCATCAGCATCCCGTTCGAGGCTGAGCTCGTGACCACGCAGCAGAAGGGTGAGATCTCCCACTTCTATGGCAACAGCACGAATGGTCATGAGTACTGGCTGCGTGAGTTCAAGGGCGGTAAGGTCTCTACCAAGGATCCGATGATCTTTGAGGCCGACTTCCAGAAGCCTGCGGCTGGAGAGGGTACGAAGAATTATACCAATACGTTCCTCTGGGATTACTATTACCAGTATGGTAAGCGTAAGGATATCAATAGCGATGAGTATCAGAGCTATTACAACACCTCGCAAAGCTATGTGGGTTATCCGTTGTCACAGGCTGGCACGCCTTATCTCGTGGGCTTCCCGGGCGACTTCTATTATGAATTCGACCTCAGTGGCGGCTTCGTGCCGGAGTACACTGCTGGCTGGCCTGACAGCAGGACGCTCGACGCTCAGACCATCACCTTCGCTTCTGAACCTGGTGTGAAGATTGGCGTCAGCGATGATGAGCTGAAGGATGTCAAGATCGGCAGCTACACGTTCCGTCCGAACTATGCCGCTAAGCCGTTGAACACTGCTTCGTATGTGCTCAATGCCGACGGTAGCAGCTATGATGAGACCGCATCGACCGTCACGATACCGTTCCGTCCGTACTTCACTGCTGGAGCAGGTGTTCGCACCCGTTCGATTATCTTCAGTGAAGATGGTACAAAGGTTGGTGGCGATGAGGAGATGAACCCGTCGCGTGAGGGTCAGAACCTGATTATCACTACGCGTGAGCATAAGATCATCGTTGAGTCGCAGCTGCGCTATATCACCGATGTCCGCATCGTCAACACGGCGGGTATCACGATGAAGACCTTCACCATCAAGCCGGGTGAGGTCATCGAGACTTACCTGATCAACGCAGGCGTCTATATCGTCCAGACTGAGGATGCCCGCTACACCAAGAAGCTCGCAGTAAAGTAATACGAAATGAAACATGATATGACACAAGATATGAAGAAAGATATGATATTACATAGAATAGCCGATAGAATGGTACGTAACGTTCAGATTTGGAGAAAAGATAGTTCCCTATGTGGGTGTTCGGCTTTGCCGCTTTGCTCATCGAAGAACAAATTGTTCCCAACGTGGGAAGCAAATGTTCCCAGCGTGGGCGCTCGGCTTTGCCGCTTCGCTCGTCGAAGAATTAGCTTCTCCCCTAAAGGCCATTTCTTACGTAGTCTAATGTTCCTGCTGGTAATGATGACCGCAGGAGTCTCCACGGTGTGGGCAGATGATTATTCGGGCGTGTATTATATTGCCAATAAAAGTGGTTATAATTCCGGGACACCAACAACTAACTGGTATTGGGTGCCGGCTAAAGATCCGCAGGCACTTCATTATGCCGATGCGTATTTCCATAATCAATACTGCACCACAAATATTAGCAACAATAATTACGACTATACGGGCGATAATTATGGCGATCCAGAAAAGCCGTTTGTCACAACTTATAAAACTGGTAAAGTTGATAATTCTATTTGGATAATTACCCCTGATGCTAATGAGACTAGTTATTACAATATCATCCATGCCTCCACAGGTAAATATTTAGTCTATGAACCGCCTTATCAGCAGTTAAAATATCGAAAGTCAGTACACCTTGAAACACTACCTTCTCCTGGTAATAATGCTAAATTTGAAATTATTGGGACTTTACCAGGACCTATGGAAATTAAGCCGAAAACCGTTGATAGCGATATTGCGGCATATGTATATCTGTCCGTTTCTGGTGGTAATCAAAACCAATATAACGGAACACCAAGCAATGATTATTATCGAAAAGGTCTGATTGGTTTGTGGAACAGTAGTACAGATGATTGTAAATGGTATTTTGAGAAAGCGGTTGTCGACAAACCGACCATCACAAATAATTACACTACCACCAATACATTTACTATTAAAACAGAGACGGATGCAACCATCTATTATACTACAGATGGAACAACACCTACAACTACACACTATACAGGAACAGGTACGACACCAGTCAGTCTCAACCAAACGGCAACGATGACAGTTATCAAGGCTATTGCCAAAAGAGCAGGTGATACCTTCCCTTCCGTGGTGACCACCTATGAAATACCTCAATGCGTAAGGCCAGTTATCACTGTCAGTGGCGGTACTGTCACCATCACTTGTGCTACAGAGGGAGCCACCATTTATTATACAGACAATGGGGATCCTGCGACCTCTTCATCAACTCCCTATACTGTCCCATTTGCTAAAGGCAGTGCCACAACCTTTAGGGCCATTGCGACAAAACCTGGTTATGTAAATTCCAGTGAATCCGCATTTCTGCCTCCTGCAGAAGTGTCTTCTTCGGATCAAATTACAAATATGAGCGGCAACTATATCCTTGCCAATACTTTTTCTCAAACAGGTTCTATAGGTACATCAAACAATCCTTTCAAAGGCACTATCGACGGTAATATGGTTACGCGAGATGATTTCAGTTATCCTTTGGTAGCCTACGCTGAAGATGCAACCATCAAGAATGTCATCCTAAAGGATTTTACTTACAGTGAAGGAACGAACGTTGGAGCCATCTGTAATGAGGCAAGGGGAGATTGCCGTATTTATAATTGTGGAGTGTTGGGAACCCTCACTGAGACAAAAGATGAACAAGGAAAAGTTACTAATATCACAAGTACCAGTACGATTAGCGGTAGTGGTTATGTAGGCAGTATTGTGGGCCTGCTTGACGGAACTTCGCGTGTTATCAACTGCTATAGTTTTGCTACGGTTAGTGGTGGCACAATGGCTGCTGGTATTGTTGGTAATAATGCCCAGGCTTCCACACAAAGCAGTCTCAAGACGATTGTTGTAAACTGCATGTTCTATGGTGATATCAAAGGCGGTACGGAGAAGTATCCTGTATATGGTGGTAATTCAATTAATAATGATGCCGACGATGGTATCAACCCTTATTGCTACTATCGTAAGGCCGCAACATTCACTCCAACAGGCTATAACCGTTCATGGCCTGCCGAGGAGAAGAATCTGACACGTTTTGAGTACTACCGAAGCATTCTCAATAGCAACAAGAAACTCTGTACATGGTGGGTGAATGGAATAAATGGGACAGCACCGACTGATGATGACGTGTATGATGTTGGCATTGCTAAGTGGGTACTTGACCCTGCAATCGCTCCTTATCCTATCTTAAAGGTGTGGGGCAATTATCCTTCTGTAATCAATCCAAGCCCAGACAAACGTGTTAATCCGTCAACTAAGGCATGGGTTAACAGAGCTAATGCATCCGATAATTGGGGAAAACATGCAGCTCCTGATACTGAAGGACAGATACTTGGAACTGTTTCCGTTACTATCAATGCTGGTGACCATTATTCTGGCTCAAACAGTTCAGGGAGTAGGACCATCAAGATTACAGCGATGGATACAGAATACAATGATTACTGTTATGGAAAGATACAATTGCCTTATTATAATGAGGTGTTTGGCAATCCTAATGGAGCAGACCATGCAGCAAAGTATGCTGGAAATTATACCGATTGGGTAGTGACTGGCTGGGAGGTTTCTGGTGGTAGTGATGCTGTAAACTATAACTTTGCAGACCGTAGCAGTTACAACGGTCGTGTATTCGCTCAAGGTGGATTCTTTTATGTTCCTGATGGTGTGGAATCCATTACAATCACAGCCCATTGGGGTAAGGCTGTTTATTTGGCTAACCGAGGCTATAGTATAGATCGAGTAAAGGTTACTGCAGGAGGTTACAGGAAAGCAGACGGAACAGAATCTAAAAATTTTGTTCCTGCAGGTACGATAGACAACAAATTCCATAACGTTAATGTCTATGATGACCTTCAGAATGCTATTAAAGCCCTCGGTACATCTGATACATATCCAACCGTGTATGACCAAGCCATTGTATTGATAGGAAACCATCAAGTAAAGAATGGTGGTGACAAAAACGCTACAAATAGTATTGGTTATAATTTGGACAGCAAATGGCATCCTTTTACCATTATGAGTGCTGACCTTGATTTTGACAACGAACCAGACTACTGCCTTCAGTTACAGTTCAGATCAAATACAGACCGTCCTGGAATACAGCCTGTGCGTTTCGATTTTCTGCCAGTTGTTGAACTGGGTCTTGCTGTTCGTCATGATAAAAATGCATATGCGATCGGTATCTTTGTACCTCAGGGACATTTTGAGATTACCGAAACGTCCTTCATGCGTACTACCCAGTTTGAATGGGACTGTGGACAAGATGGAGGAGCAAATAGAATCGCAAATGATGTTCCTGTGATTCTCAATGGCGGCGAATTCGATCAGTTGGCAGTAAGATATGGCAACGGTAATAGAACCGGTTATTTCCTTCTCGGAGGGCATTTGTGGTTTCACCGTTTTGGACCTGGGACTCACCCCAGTTTGGCTACTGCTAACCAGGCAAAAGTCAAACTTTGTCCGGTCAATGTAATAGGAGGTGATTATCCAGAATTCTATTTGTCTGGACTTTATAGAGCAGACATAACTCCACGAGACGATCAGGGTGATCCGTTCTGTTTTATTGATGGTGGTAATTTTGGAAAGATATACGGTGCTGGATATGAAAAAATAAATGGTAATGTTACTTTTAAAATTAACCATGCTATTATTGGAGAGTTCTATGGTGGCGGCATTAATGGTTCCAATCCAATCGGTGGTAATATAGTTGTCACGATAGATAATAGTCGGGTGACAAAATACTGTGGTGGTCCTGTAGTGGGAGATATGACAGGTAAGACTGTCACAACTAGTGCAACAGGTACTACCTTTGGTATGTTCTATGGTGGCGGAAATGGGGGTAATAGCTATTACAGACAATTACAAAAAGACACTGACCAACCTTCAAGCCATATTGGTACGTGGGACGGTGAATATAACTGGCAAAATTTTAACCCTTTGAATAAAGAAAGTGGTGTGACGGTGGCATACGACAACGGGACTGCCAACAAAGGATTCCATGCAGAATATGAATTTGAGGTATTCAATCATTCTAATGGTGTGCCAAATACAAATGGTGTAGATCAAATAACTCAGCGTGGCTTTATCAGATGGATTCAGTTTGGAATCACTATAACTGGTAATGTGGAGAGCACGTTGACAGATTGTATTGTGGAGAATAACTTCTATGGTGGAGGTAATCTTGCAACGGTGGACGGAACAGTTACCTCAACGCTTAATAACACTACAGTCAAAGGCGAAGTGTTTGGTGCTGGATTTTCAGCTACGATTCCTACATTCCAAGTGCATGACAAAAATAATAAAAACTTCCCGTCTATCGACAATGTCGGTGTCATCACCGATGGTAATATTGAATATGACAATAAAGAATATACGTGGACTAACGACCTGAATGGAATGAGTGAGGCTGATCGCATTGCCTCTCCGACATATTCTAAAACGGTTGGCAATGAAACAAAATGGTATTGCTATACTTGGAATTCATTGGAAAATCTTGGTGTTGTCACAAAAGCAGTCATTCTTAATTTAACGACCAGTGGTACGAATGGAAAAACCACCATCGGTACTGTCAACGATGACACCACAGGTAATGTTTATGGTGGTGGAGATGCGAGTGCTGTGAACAATACAACAAATCCTACCGATGCTTCTACTACTGTCAATATTAGCGGTAACACTGAGATACTTGGCAATGTCTTTGGCGGCGGTAATCGTGGTGTAGTCAGTGGCAGCGCCACGGTGAATATTGAAAATAATAATAGCAATCCTTAGTAGTTTTCAATAAATCTGCCGAAGTGACGGGGGAGGACCTTGTCACTTCGGCAGACTTTTTAGAGAGTTTGTTTAGTCGCACTTCTGGTAGTGGCCTTGGCGGGGGCGGGTAGCGATGTGATACTTGCTCACGAACTTGCCAATGTAGCGTTCTGCCGTCTTCGGGGGAATCATCAAATCCTTGGCCTTCTTCAGGTAGTCGGATGTCGTGAATTCGTGGCTGAGTGCCTGGAAGAGCGCCATCTCGTTTGCTGACAGTTTTTTGTCTGCCAACCGCTGATCACCATCCGTGGGGTGGGGCAGCAGGTTGGTGTAGACGTGGGTGGTATGGTTGATGAGACAGTCTACAATGGTAAGCGCTGTCTGGAAGTCTTCATCGCCACAGACGAGCGATTGTGACAGGGGATCCGGTTGTTGACCCTCGTCAGCCAAGTGCAGCACCGTCAGTATCATCATAAACCGGAAGGCCACCAGTCCCAGACGTCGTACAAAGGCGATGAGGTCGTCACCATAGAGTTGTACTTGTTCCAGTTGAAGGGCTTCGAAGTAAGTGTTGAACTGCTTCTGCTGTGCCTGCGAGAGTACCACTTGTATCGGATTCTTCCGACGTGCGAGCAGTTCGTGGAAGAGTGTTTGGAAACGCTCTCCCAGCACCAGAAGCTCATCGTCGAGGACGCGTTCACCTCCCTCGAACACGTTGCGCCACTCCAGTTTCCGGGGCATGTTGTAAAACATGAATCGGCTGGCCAGACCATTCTCACACGAGGGCAGCAGCAGCGGTATCTGGTTGGGTGTGCAGGTAAGCAGTACCGCCCAGCGGGGATGAAAGATGTTCACGTGTTCCTTTTCCTTACGACGGCTGTAGGTGATGGGCTCGTGGTGGAAGGCAGCGCGCAGGCCAGTAGAGTAGTTGCCGTAGTCGCTCTTCAGGGCATCGGTGATGGTATCGGCCTCGGTCTCGAGGGTGACACCCCATTCGCCATTATTGGCCAGTGCCTCATAGGTGGCTGTGGCTGAGGAGTTGGCGGGGATGAACAGCGAACGGTGGGGCACCTCCTCGGGGGTGTTGCTCATCTCTTTCTCCTGTTCGTTCTGTCGCCGTATTTCATTTTCGATAGGCTGCAGCAGGGCGCGACAAGCACTGAGGTTACCTTTGTCTGAGGCTGCTGGGGCACTGACGATGACATAGACGGGGGTGTAGACACGTCGTTTGTCGTAGACACCGAACACATTGGGGAGGGCACCTGAGAAACAGGTCAAGGCACCAAGCAGCATCTTGTCGCAACTCACGGCATCGGTCTGGTCTTCTGCAATCTTCCGGAGTAGGGCAGGGAGACTTTCCATGTTGATTTTGTCAGAAAATGTTTCCGAAAACTCCCTCGTAGTAGTCTCTTGATCGCTGCAGCCGATTTCCTCACTTCCCTCATTTCCCTCAGTGTGAGGTAATGGGCGGAAATCGCCTAAAAAGGCGGTTAATCCCTTTTTCCCCGTGTCTCCCTCACCGTGAGGGATTGAGGGTTTTGAGGGAAATTGTCGGGCAATGGCGCTGAGATCGACGCCCGCATTCTGTGCCATTTTGTAAAAGGTACGGATGGTGACGCCCTCTCCCTGTGCCTTCAGACAGTTCTGCCACTGCCGTTCACAGTCTGCCTCGTTGTAGCCATCATTCATCTGACTCAGGCGATGGAAGAGTGCGCCCCCTTCAGCACCCATTCCATCAGCAAAGGCAAAACCCAGGTGCAGCCAGTTATCGTAGCCTGCGGTGATGTCCTTGCCTTGGGCGATGAGAGCCTCAGCGATGGCAGTGATCTCGCTGATGTTCAAGGTCTTACTACCATCCTCGCTTGTGTTCAGCAGTGCTGGATGGATGTAGGCCTCGGGGTCATAGCAGAGGTAGCAGGCCCGCGACACGTTGATGCACCTGGGATCCACCTTCAGCTGGTAGGTCTGCAAGAGGTAGGCCTCAAGCAGCTTGAACCAGGTGCGGTGGTCGCGAAGGTCGGTGTCGATGTGGATAATCCACTTCACGCCGAGTCCCGAAGGCGAGGTAAACATCAGCAGTGTCTCGAAGTAGGGGTCATCGAACAGCAGGCGACGCACCCTGGCCACTTCAGCTGCATTGGGTAGATGATCGATGTCGATGCAGAGCAGCTGGGAGTGCGCTGTGAGCGACTGGTCATTGCCATAGCTGAAGATGCCGGAGAAGGTGACGTAGTCGAAATTTTCTGACTTGTACCTCTGTTGCTCCTGATGGTCGGAGATCATACGCAGCGCATGCGTACATCTCTTGTAATACTTGTCCACAGTCAGTCTCTCGAACACATCGCTGAGGCTGACTGTCGCGCTGGGACGCTTGTTAGTCACTGGCGCGCCAAAAAAACTGACACGCACTTCAGTTGGAGTCCACTTTTGGTGGACAGTTTGGGTAAGTCTTTTTACCATCTCAAATTTTTTATGTAATACTTGTAGTTTCTGGTTGCAAAGTTACTCATTTTTTTCCGTTTTTCCAAATTTTATTCCCCCTTCACCCCACTTATTGCAAGTTTTTGCAAGTTTTTGCAACTTATTTTTCATTTTCTGGGGATAAAAGGGTGTTTTTAGTAGAAAAAGAGGCTCTAAATGACCGATAAAAGCCTCTTGTTGACCAATAATACCCTCTTATTTAGCTCTCAGACCAAAATATTCTTTAGAATATTTGCTTGTTTCAGAGAAAAGTCGTACTTTTGCAATCGATATATATATATTACATCGAATTGAACAGAATGCAAAATATGAACCATATGATTGATATCAACCGGAAATCGGCTAAAATTATGAAAATGTTTGTTACGCTGTTGGTAGTGATACTGGCAGGTGGTAATGCTATGGCACAAACAACGTCAACCGGAGTCAGAGTTAACGGCTCCGTCTATGGCGGCGGTAATGCGGCTAGTGTTGGAACTGTAGGTCAGAGCACAACTGCTACGGTCAACATTAAAAGTGCCAATGCTACGGTAGTGGGTAGCGTTTATGGCGGATGTAATTCTGAAGGTTCGATTATCGGAAAGGCAATTGTTACCATTGAAGCAGGTACTATTGGAACGGCTGCAGCAGCTAATGCGGATCCCAACAATATCGTCTTTGGTGGCGGTAAGGGTCAGTCTACCTTGGTTGAAGGCGATGTGCAAGTAAACATCGGAGCTGCTGATCAGACCTCTGGCGGAGCTACTATCAATGGTAGTGTCTATGGTGGTTCTGCTTTGGGTAGTGTAAATGCCACAGCAACAGGTGGTATCGATGGCTCAAAAACAGATGTGAATATTAATATTGGCGAAATAAAAGGTGATATCTATGGCGGTGGATTGGGCTATGTTCATAAAGCTAATGAAGATGAATCCAAGGACGTTGCAGCTAATGTTTATGGTACGGTGACAGTTAATATTGGCTCGGCTGGACCTTTAGGTAATGCTACTATCAAAGGATCCGTCTTTGGTTGCAACAATGTAAATGGTACACCAAAGGGTGATGTTTTTGTCAATGTCTATAAAACCGCTCATACCGAGGATGAAATAAATAACAAATATCCGTCCTCTACCACAGATTTAGAATTGGATGATAATCGTGATGCGCTATATGCAATTAAAGCTGTTTATGGTGGAGGTAACAAGGCGGCTTACACACCTGTGGCACCTTCTAGTGGGAGCGAACCCCATAGCACCACGGTTTATGTTTATGGATGTTCGGAGAATACGGTGAAGGCCGTATATGGCGGTGGTAACGCTGCTGATGTTGGAACAACTACTGTTGGTGAAGTAGCAGGCATTCCTGCCAATACCAATGTTACAATTGAAGGCGGACGCTTCTATACCGTGTTCGGAGGTGGAAACGGCAGGAGTACACCGACATTTAACAATCCTGGTGCCAATATCTATGGCACTGCTACCACAGAAATTCAAGGTGGTCTCTATAATCAAGTTTTCGGTGGTAGTGATAGCAAGGGCGATGTTACCACAGTTGCACTCTCAATTGAGAATTTGGGTTGTACCTTGATGGTTAACGAGTCGTTTGGTGGTGCCAACGAGTCTGACATCACTGGCGATGTGACTACCACTCTTGCTTGTGGCGATAACATCCAAGTAGGCAGTTTCTATGGCGGCTCCAACAAGGCCAATATTGAAGGAAACGTTACTCTTAACGTTGAAGGTGGAACCTATACCAATGTGTTTGGTGGTTCGAAAGGCACAAGTAGTAAAGGGGCTGATATCGATGGTAATGTCACGCTCAACCTTTTTGGCGGAACCATGGATAATGCCTTTGGTGGCAGCGACGTGAATGGCAATATTACTGGAACTATTACTGTCAACATGTTGGATAGGGGAAGTTGTGACCTTACGGTTCATAATATTTATGGCGGTGGTCGCGATGCTGCTTATACACCTGACGATGCAACAGGAAACTATCCTGAGGTCAACCTTATTCATGGTAGCGTCACAAAGAAAACTGTAACAAGTGGAAGTACCCCTACCTACACTGGCGGAAACGTCTTTGGTGGTGGTAAGGGTAGTACTGCTATAGTCAGTTCCAACCCGAAGGTCACTGTCGGTTACATTGATGGCATGTCACTGCCTACTGGTGTCACGTCGATAACGGCTGCCGAAGTTTCAGTTGCAGGTGATGTCTATGGTGGTGGTGAAGAGGCTGCTGTTACCGGTAATACCTTGGTAACGGTTCAGCAGGGTACTGCAAACACAACTATAACAAGTATCACAACGGCCGTCAGCGGCGACGTATATGGTGGCGGCGCATTGGCCAATGTAGGAACGAGTGCTAGCGGAACTACTGCCGCAACCACTCATCAAGTCACTATTACCGGTGGCGCAATCACTGGCGATGTTTATGGTGGTGGTTTGGGCCGAATAGATAATCCGAGTACTAATGATGAAGACGAAGCAGTAGCTGCCCTTGTCAACGGAACAGTTACAGTTAACGTAAACGGTGGAAGTGCCGATGAGGTCTTCGGCTGTAACAACTTGAATGGTGCCCCGCAGAGTACTGTAGAAGTGAATGTCACCGGCGGTACTGTTAAAAATGTGTTCGGTGGTGGTAATCAGGCAGAATATACAGGTACGCCCGACGTGAATATCAGTGGAGGTACTATCACCAAGGTCTTTGGCGGAGGTAACGAAGCTGGTGTTGGTGGTGGCGATGTGGCCATCAGTGGCGGTAGTATTTCCGGCGGTGTTTATGGTGGTTGTAATACCGAAGGTACGATTACTGGTAATACAACTGTAACATTGACTGGTGGTACTATTGGTACTGCTGATAATCCGGCAGAGGTTTGTGGTGGCGGTCTTGGTAAAGATACTAAGGTTACTAATAGCACCACTCCTTGTACTTCGTATGTCTATGTTGGAACGGCAACAGACGTTGCTGATGCATCTACCTACACTGGCACTACAATACTCTATGGCGACATCTACGGTGGTTCTGCCTATGGTGAGGTCGATAATACGGTGGTAAACCTCTTTAAACTATCTGGTACGTCATTTGGTTACAATGTCTTTGGCGGTGGTAAAGGTAAATACGTCAGTTCAGAAAGTGAAGAAAATATTGAGGCCAAGGTAAATGGCACGGCTACGGTGAATATGTATGCCTTGACGATTGCAGATAAACTTGGTGATGATGATGAGGCAGCGGTATATGGCGGATGTAACGTGAACGGTACGGCCACTGCTGCTATCGTTAACTTGATAGGTGGATCGATTGGTTCGGAGCCTGCATCAGGAGAGACAAATAGAGCGGTTAACAAAGTTTTCGGTGGCGGTAAGGGTCATGAGACAATGACAACGACAGCTACGGTGAACGTGGGTACAGATGGAACAACTGGCTCCTCAAATATATATAGTAACGTTTATGGTGGTTCGGCATTAGGTGCTGTTGGTACAACCAGTGTCAACCTGAATAAGGTTGCAGCTCTGACTGGTGATGTGTTCGGCGGTGGTATGGGACGCTATACCGAGGGCGCTAGTGATAATGCCCAAGCTACGGTAACAGGCACAGCTACCGTAAACCTTAATGATGGTTTCGATTTGGCAGGTAACATCTATGGCGGTTGTAACGTTTTTGGTGAGACTGCAAATGCTGAGGTAAACCTGATAGGCGGTACTGTGGGAACTGAGTCGGCAAACGCTAATGTATTTGGTGGCGGTAAAGGTGCTAAAACTACATTTACCACTTATAATAGCGAAACAGGCAAGGGTGTCATTACCGTTAATTTGGGCTCGAAGAGTACTGCCACCCCACCAGTTTACGACGGTACATCTCATGTCTATGGAAACATCTATGGTGGTTCTGAAAATGGCTCTGTGCAGAATGTAGATATGAACCTTTATGGTGGTATCGTTACTGGTGATGTCTTCGGTGGTGGTTATGACACGACAGACCCAGATAATGTCGCTGCTGCAAAGGATGTAAAGGTGACGCTTGACGGGGCATACGTCAGTGGCAGCATTTTCGGCTGTAACGATACGAATGGCTCGCCTTCAGGAACTGCAGAGGTGCATATCTTCAGGACAACGCATCTTAGTGGAACAGCTGTCAGCGATGAAGATCTTACAACTTTTGGTGATTACGAGCTAAAAGATGTCTATGGCGGTGGTAACGAGGCTGCTTTTAAGGGTAGTACTACAAAAGTGGTGATTGAGACCTGTGATCCGAGTATTGAAACTGTTTATGGTGGTGGTAATGCTGCCAACGCAACCAACACCAGCGTCTTGGTGAAGGGCGCCTACGAAATCGGTACGGTATTCGGTGGCGGTAATGGCGAACGTGGTGTTGAGGCTACAAAGCAATATTATGCAAATGTAACGGGTACAGCCACCACAGTGCTTAATGGTGGTCTGATTCATGACTTCTACGGTGGTAGTAATCTGCATGGTGACATTGGTTCAGCAGATGATCCTACCAGTGGTACGGATATTACCATTGATGACTTGTATACAAAGAATGGTACAGGTTGTTTACTGAAAGTAGACAATATATATGGTGCAGGCAGACAAGCAAACGTGGTAGGTGGTGTGAAAATGACCATGGGTTGTCTGTCAAGCGATGAAACGATTGATTACTTATATGGCGGTGCTGAAAATGCAGACATCAATGGTGATGTGGTGCTGACTGTAACCAGTGGTAAGTTTAAGAATATATTTGGTGGTAACAATACCGGCGGTAGTATCGGTGGTAACATCACGGTGAACATTGAAGAGACTGGTTGTAAGCCGCTTATTATTGAAAATGTTTATGGTGGCGGTAATGAGGCAGCCTATCCGGGAAAAGATAATACTACAGGAACAATTGAGGTAAACCTCAAGTCATTCACTTCGATAGACAATGTGTTCGGTGGTGGCTATGGTTCTACAGCTGTTGTGACTGGTAATACCACGGTGAATATCAATCAGGTGTTTGGCGCCTTTACAACCACGACGCTTGGAACCATCGGCAACGTCTATGGTGGTGGAGAAGCAGCCGATGTGGTTGGTAATGCTACAGTGAATATCGGTACATTGGAAAAAGTAACGATCGAGTCGCTGAAAAATGATGCAACTGCAACTGATGCCCAGAAGAATCCTACAGTGGAAGGTGCTAATATCACTGGTAATGTCTATGGCGGTGGTAAGGGTGCCAATACAACGGTCACAGGAAATGTGAGTGTATATGTCGGAGGCCAGAAGACTGACGGAACATTTGTTGGTAAGGATATCAATATTGTAAAAAATCTCTATGGTGGTAGTGCTCTAGGTACCGTGAATGCTACAACGACGAAAGACGCTGGTGGTAATGTTACAGAATGCACGACAAGTGGCGGAACAACTACTGTTATACTTAGGAAGGGAAATGTCACTGGAAAAGTATTTGGTGGCGGTATGGGTGAGGAGCCTACAACCACTACTACTGGCACTATGGCCAAAGTATATGGTAACACCACGGTAACTCTTTATGGCGATTTCGTCACAGGCGGTCTCTATGGCGGTTGCGACCAATATGGTACGATGTATGGTACTACTAAGTTGGATTTGTTAGGCGGTACTGTCGGTACACCGTTTACTACCGCAATTCCAACAACTGGACTTGAGGAAATCGTGTTCGGTGGCGGCTTGGGTGCATACACTACAGTGGTGGGCGATGTGACGGTGAACGTCGGTAATGGTACGTCTACTGGTACTTGCAAGATCTATGGTAATGTCTATGGCGGTTCGAAGTCGGGAACAGTGGCCAAGGTCTATGTCAACCTGAACGAAGGTGCCAAGATCTGGGGTAATGTCTTTGGTGGCGGCTACCAGACAGCAGATAATGCGACGGCTGCTACGGATGTCCTTGTGAAACTCAACGGTATCGAGTTCCAGAATATCTATAGCACCGACGCTACCCCTGTGCCTTTGACCGGACAGGTCTTTGGCTGTAATAACCTGAAAGGTACACCGACGGGACTTGTGAAGGTATGGGCCATAAAGACGAAGGGTGTTGACAAGAATGAAGATGATCCTGTAGCTACAAGATCGAGTGCTTATGACGTGGCAGCTATCTATGGCGGTGGTAACAAAGCAGACTATGTACCTACTGCAGCATTGACAGCTTCAACAGCAGGAGATGCTTTTGCTGAGGTGCTTATCGAAGGTTGTAACGCAACCAGTATCGAGAGTGTCTATGGTGGCGGTAATGCTGCTGCTGTGCCTGCTACGAAGGTAACGGTGAACGGTTCTTACATCATCAACAACTTGTATGGTGGTGGTAATGGTGCTGGTGAAGGTAACAATGGTGCTCATGTCGGTTACTACGATTTTGATAAGACAAAGACGTATGGTACAGGTAAGGCTGTGACAAAACTGTATGGAGGTTATATTAACAATGTCTTCGGTGGTAGTAATACTTTGGGTGACATTGTAGGCGGCACGGATGTACAGACGAAGAAAACTGGCGACCCCGTTCCTGATAACTGCTGTACAAAACTCGTGGTTGATAATCTTTATGGCGCCGGTAGCCATGCCAATGTGGACGGTGATGTGAACATTATTCTGGAATGTATGCCTGAGGACTATGTGGCTGCTGTTTATGGCGGTGCTGAGCAGGCAAGTATCAAGGGTAGTGTTAGCCTTACTGTTACGAGCGGTAAATTCGGACGTGTGTTCGGTGGTAACAATGCCGGTGGTAACATTAAGGGTTCCATAACGGTAAATGTCTACGAGGAAGGCTGTAAGAATTTGGAGATTGGAGAACTTTATGGCGGTGGTAATGCAGCACCATACTCCATTTTTGGTTGTCAGGATGATGATGGAGATGGTACATGGGAGCCAAATAAGTCAGGAACTTTGAACTTTAATGAAGAAGAAGCAGGAAGGGCTGCCGTTCAGGTGAATGTCTATTCTTGTACTTCTATCGGTAAGATCTATGGTGGTGGTCGGGAAGCCGACGTCATTGGTAATACCCATGTTTGGGTTAATATGATGAAAGGCTATGTCGGTGATGCCGAACAACCTTTAGGTAAGATCGGACAAGTCTTTGGTGGTGGAAAAGAGGGTAATGTGACAGGTGACACCCGAGTAGACATCGGTACAGTGAAAGTTAACAAGCAACACGATAATAATACGCCCGTGATGGAAGTGGGCGTCAATATCACAACTGGCAATTATATCAACCCAGATCCCAATGGATATAAAACAACACAAAGGCTTCCTATTTCAGAATCTATGGTTGGTGTATATGGTGGTGGTGAAGCAGCCAATGTTGATGGTAACACTGCCGTGAATATCGGTACGGAAGATCTGTCACTAAAGACAACCATCGATGGCAATATCTATGGTGGTGGCTTAGGTAATACGACCAAGGTAACGGGTAACGTTATAGTGAACATTGGTACAATTGATGATTCTGGAACACCAGTTGGCTATGCCAAGATCAAAGGTGATGTCTATGGTGGATCGGCCATGGGTACGGTGAATAGTACAAACGGAACGTCTGCTAATGAAGGAAAGACCACACAAGTGAACCTCTATGGCGGTACTGTTAATGGTAGTGTCTATGGTGGTGGACTCGGTGACAATACTTCTGGTTCTGAAGTGGCAGCTGATGTATTTGGTCCTGTAACGGTGACTGTTGAAGGCGGAACAGCCCAGAATGTGTTCGGATGTAACAATAAATATGGTGCTCCGCAACATAATACGGTTATAGTTAATATCAATGGAACAGCTGAAGCTGGCGTAGGCAATGTCTATGGTGGCGGTAACTTGGCTGCATATGCAGGTAGTCCTGTCGTGACGATGAATGGCGGTAAGGCTACAAATGTATTTGGCGGCGGTCTGAGTGCTGATGTAAGTGGTTCGGTAACTGTGAACATCAAAGGTGGAACAGTCACTAATGATGTCTACGGTGGTGGCGCATTGGCTAGCACGAATATTGGTAATACGACTAATACTTCTGATAAGACCACGAAAGTATTCCTGTTAGGTGGTGCTGTTAATAATAATGTTTATGGTGGTGGATTAGGAGAAAAGAACCTAGTCAATGGCGCTACTGCTGATAACCCAGCCTATGTGAATGGTGATGTAAAGGTCTACCTGAATGGTATAGAAATCGATGATTATGACGCAAGTTATTCGTCGTTGGTTGACCTAGTGGATGCAGATGGAGATCAGACTGATGACTACTATCATACGAAAGAAAATGTAGGTTGTGTTGTTAAGGGTAGTATCTTCGGCTGTAACAATCTTTGTGGAACGCCTAAGGGTAAGGTGAAGGTTCATGTCTTCAAGACGCAAGGAGATGGTGCATCACATAAGAAGTCGACAGACAAGAAAGGCGGTTCTTATGAATTGACTGCCGTCTATGGCGGTGGTAATATGGCCGCTTATGAACCTACAGATGCATTCTCGACGGATGAGACAACGAAGGCTAATGCTCATACTGATGTGGTCATTGAGGGTTGCGATTTGACAAGTATCCAGTACGTCTATGGCGGTGGTAATGCAGCCTCGACACCTGCCACAAATGTTACGGTAAATGGCTCATACGAAATCGGTGAAGTCTTTGGTGGTGGTAACGGTGCAGACAAGGTACCTGTTAACTATGGTGGTAATACGACTCAAGATAATCCCGGCGCAAATGTCGGCTTCAAGGAATATGGCGCTGCATGGGGAACCTACACAGATCCTTTTGATACGAAAGATAACCGAGCCACATATTATGGATACGGTCTTGGTAAGGCTCAGGTCAATATCAATGGTGGTCTTGTTCACGCTGTATATGGTGGTAGTAATTCTAAGGGTAATGTTCGTGAAGTGGCCATTGCGATGCTTGACCATATAGAGAAATCTTGTGACTTCAAGGTTGATGAGGCATACGGTGGCGGTAAGAGTGCTGACATGGATGGTAAAGCCATTTTGAAACTGGGATGTGTACCGAGTATTGGTGAGGTATATGGCGGTGCCAGAAACGCTGCTGTAAACGACGATATCGTGCTGACGATTACCAACGGTACTTACGATAGGGTATTCGGCGGTAACAACGAAGGTGGCAAAATCAGTGGCTCGATTACTGTGAACATTGAGGAAACGGGTTGTGAACCGATTGTTATCGGACAGCTCTTCGGTGGTGGTAACCAAGCTGCTTATGAGGCTCCGGCAGGTAAGTCGGGTCCTGTTTTGAATGTGAGATCGTTCACCAGTATCGGTGAAATCTACGGAGGTGGATTTGGTCCTACGGCAAAGGTAACGGGTGATATCAATATCAAGATTGACGAGGCTGTGGGCGATCATGCAAACAAAACTCCGGTATTTACAGGAAAGACAATTACGCTCCAAGGACATGAAGTAGTGCTTCCTGCCCATACTGCGGGAGAAATTGGTACTATTGGTGATATCTATGGCGGTGGCTATGGTGCTGACGTGATAGGTGACGTAACAGTGGATGTCGGTACTCAGGAGACCATCAAGTTTGAGACGAAGCCGACCACTATGACGATTGCAGCTGATACAGATGGTAAATATCCTGTACCTGCTGTAGGTGTCGATATTGCCAGAAATGTCTATGGTGGAGGTTATGGTTCTGCCACAACAATCACCGGAAACGTGAAGGTGAATGTCGGCGGCCAGAATGTGGGAGACAATATCGCTATCGGTGGCAATGTTTATGGCGGTAGTGCTTTGGGTGCTGTGAATGCTACAAGAGGTACTGATACGTCATTAAGCTATACGGATGGAACAACAACGATGGTTACTCTGACGAAAGGTCATGTGACTGGTGCCGTCTTCGGAGGCGGAAAGGGAGAAGGCGATGCTTCTTCTGGAACAGAGGCGAAGACCTATGGCAATACTATTGTCACGCTCTATGGTGATGTGGTGGCAGGCGGTCTGTATGGCGGCGGTGATGTGAATGCCAGACTGCTTAAAGATACAAAGCTGAATCTCTATGGTGGTATTGTAGGAGCAGCTGATGCTCATGCTGATGTGTTCGGCGGTGGTCTTGGTGCAGCGACGAATGTCGATGGCGATGTAACCGTGAATGTCGGCTCTAAGGACTATGAGGGCTCAACGATGACAACCATCTATGGCAATGTCTATGGCGGTAGTGCCAAAGGTACTGTTAATACCAATGCTGATAATACCACACTGATGAATCTATACAAGGGTATTATCTATGGTGATGTCTATGGTGGTGGTTTGGGTGATGCCAACAATGCTGCAGCTGTGAATGGTAAGGTTAAAGTATATCTGAATGGAGATGATAATAGTGCCACAGATAATAAATATGGTACTTGTGCTGTCAGTGGTAGCATCTTCGGTTGTAACAATACCAACGGTTCGCCTAAGGATGATGTGGTTGTACATATCTATAAGACGGTAGGCTTGAAGAGTGATGGTACAATCAATACGACGAAACCTGATTATGGCACTTACGAACAGACTGCTGTCTATGGCGGTGGTAACAATGCTGCATATACGGCTGCGGCTGGAAAGTCGACGCAGGTGATTATCGAGGATGGCAGCAGTATCGCATCGGTCTTTGGTGGTGGTAATAATGCTGCGGTTGTTGCCTCAAATGTAGACGTTAAGGGTGCCTATGAGATTAACAATGTCTATGGTGGCGGTAATCAAGCTGGTACCACAGGCAATTCCGTTGTAACTGTGGAAGGCGGAAAAGTGACAACTGGTGTCTATGGCGGTTGTAATGCCGCCGGTACGATCGGTGGTTCTTCGACTGTTACGGTGACTGGCGGACAAATTGGCGTAGGAACACTTGATCTTACTGCAACGCCAAAGGTGTTCAATCTTACTACTAAGGGTAACGTGTTTGGCGGTGGCTATGGTCAGAATACCTATGTGAGCGGCAATGTCGAGGTGAATATCGGATCTACGACAACCACTACTACTGGAGAAGGCGATTCTCAGACCACGATAACTACCTATGGTGGTAATGCTGTGATCTACGGTGATGTCTATGGTGGCGGTGCATTAGGCCATGTGAATGGTGTGGCGAATACTGCCACTATTCCTGTAACTGTAACCGATGGAGCTACCACAACCGTCAATCTGAATAAGGGTACAATCTATGGCGATGCATACGGTGGTGGCCTCGGCGATGCTTCGAATGCAGCTTATGTCGGTGGTACTGTGAATGTGTATCAGAACGAGGTGGCTTATATTATCGACTACGATACCGACGACACTAACGCGCAAGTAGTGAAGAGCGGCCGAATCTTTGGCTGTAATAATCTGAACGGTTATCCTTTGGGCAATGTAACTGTAACAGTCAATAAGACCGTTGAGGGTAATATATCGAGATCTGCTACTGTCAATAAGGATAATAATCCTACTTATGAGTTGGCTGCTGTCTATGGTGGTGGTAACTTGGCTAATTATTCTGCTACGGGTAGGAAGGCATCTGTTGTCATCAATGGTTGTCCTTATACAAGCATTGAAACAGTCTATGGCGGTGGTAATGCTGCTGCTGTTCCTGAAACGAATGTGCTTGTGAGGGGTGCTTACGAGATTGGAACCGTGTTTGGTGGTGGTAATGGTAAGGACAAGTACTTGGTAGGATCTACATGGACTACTAACCCCGGTGCCAATGTCAATGGCAATGCTCTTACTAATCTGATAGGTGGCTTTATCCATGAAGGATACGGTGGTAGTAATAGTAAAGGAACCATCTCAGGTAATGTGTCCATTAATAAAGGAACTGGTGGTGAATGTGACGTAACTGTTGTTGACTTATATGGTGCCGGTAAGGATGCCGATATCGAAGGTGACCTGATCATGGTTATGGGTTGTAGTCCAACCAGAACTGAGAATGTCTATGGCTGTGCCAAGAATGCGAACGTTAAGGGTAATGTAGAACTGACTATTACCAGTGGTGAATACGGTAAGGTATTCGGTGGAAACAATGTGAGCGGCGCTATCTTCGGTCATATTATTGTGAATATCGAGGAGACCGGTTGTACACCTATTAAAATTGATGAACTCTATGGTTGCGGTAACGATGCAGCCTACTCAAAATATGGATACAAGAATACGGGAACTGAGGATGCACCGGTTTACGTTGCAAGGAAATCATTGGAAGATGGTGATGCAGTCGTCTTTAAACTTCCTTCTGAAACAGACGACCATACTAAGCCACCATACGCAGATCCTGAGGTGAATATCTTCTCTGCGACCAGTATTGGTAGGGTATTCGGCGGAGGATATGGTGCAGGTGCTACTGTATATGGTAATCCTACCGTGAATATCAATATGATGCCTGGCAAGTTTGCTGTCGAAGGCAAGTTAGGTCAAATTGGTGGTGGATATACAGATGCTTCTGGTAAAGCCGTTGAAGGTGGCGTATTCGGTGGTGGTAATGAGGCTAGTGTAGAAGGTTACACAACTGTCAACATTGGCACCATGGTAGGTGAGGATGTGAATATAGCCATTCTTGATGCCAGCGGAAATCCTGTTAAGGATACTGATGGCAACTACACATTTACGACTGCTACAGTAACTGGTGCTAATATCACTGGTAATGTCTATGGTGGCGGTAATCAGGCCGATGTCACCGGAAACACTGAGGTGAATATCTGTGCGAAGAAATCAGGAAATGACTATATTGCTGTTGCTGAAGGTGCTTCAAAGGTTACTATTGGCGGTAATGTGTTCGGTGGCGGTCAGGGTGTTGCAGACAATTTCTATTGCGACAAGGCCATGGTGGGTATTAATGGTGCTGGCGCTGACAAAGTAAACTATCCTGATGGTTATCCTGATGGCAATACAAGTGTCATCATCGGTAATGGCACGGTGAACGGTTCCGTCTATGGCGGTGGTGAGATTGGCCGTGTGGAAATGAATACGGCTGTGACAATTGGAATTGAAGGAGGAACGGTAACAAGCACTCCAAGAATCAAAGGTAACGTATTCGGTGCAGGCAAGGGCTTAGAGACACATGGTTATGCCGCATTGGTACGTGGTAATCCAATAGTCACCATTCAAGGCAATGCCAAAGTGGATAGCTGTGTTTATGGCGGTGGTGAGATTGCTTCTGTGGCCAGATACCAAGTTGTTGGAGGTGTGCCGGTAGCATTGGCCGGAGAAGAAGGAAATTATAGCGGCTATTGTACTGTCAAGGTATTAGGCAATGCCATCATCGGCCCCGATGAGAAGATGGTGATGCACCATGTTGACGCACAAGGAAATACTGTTAATGGTAGTGATGGATTCCCCCTTCTCCCCGATGATGCAGGCCATGTCTTTGCTGCTGGTAAGGGAGTGCTTCCGAAGATTTATACTTATACTGATAATGCTCATAGGCCAAAACGCATGCTGGCCTATAATGATGAAACAATTAGTAAAATTAATTCCGGTGAAATTGCATATTGGGAATATTCTGATGCACCAACTAACAAGAATATTTGGCAGTATTTTAAGGATGAAACCCAATATTTCGAATTCATTCAGACGTTAGCCTTAGCTACCCAAACCGCGGTAACTGTCGACGGAAACGCATTCGTCAAAGGCTCCGTTTACGGCGGCAGTCAGAATGGTCTTGTGCAGTACGACACGCATGTGACAATAGATGGCAATTGCCAGATTGGTTGCGGAAAGGAAACAACAGACCGTCATCCGGATGCGGTATGGGGCGAAACTTATCCCGTTTCTGAAGGAACGGACTTGGAGTGCGCCAGTTGGGAATACGATCCATCGAGCGGTGCACCATACGACCCGTATGCAAGATATCTGTATAACGGCAAGTATTATTATGATGAGGCTCACACAAAATATGCTGAGGGCGGCTCTATTGTTGCCAAAGATGGCCACACCTACTACGGAAACGTATTCGGAGGTGGTTCAGGTAGTGTGCCTTACTTTGATACTGAAAAGGGTATAAGTAGATATATTCCTACTGCAGGAGAAGTTAAGAGAGATACATATGTGACCATTTCTGGTGGACATATCCTGACGAATGTCTATGGTGGTAACGAGGCAACTAATGTGTTGGGTACGGCTCATGTCACTATGACGGGGGGAACGATTGGTGTGCCGCGTACACCTCAGCAGATTAAGGATCATCCTGTGACTTGTTACCTCTTCGGTGCAGGAAAGGGTGATCAGCGTATCTTCTTCAACAAGGAAACGAACGTGAAAGATGCTATCGTTTCGGTTGAGGGCGGTAGAATCTATGGCTCTGTATTCGGTGGCGGTGAGGATGGCCATGTACTTAGAAATACAGAGGTGACCATCGGTAAGGCTGGTGGTACCGGTCCGAATATTGGTACGGTCGGTTCTACATACGTTGACGGTAACGTGTTTGGTGGTGGCCGTGGATTCGGTGGCGAGGCTCTGACTGCTGGTAATGTAGGCGGTTCTGTCGCTTTGACCATCAATGGTGGTGAGATGCTTGGCTCTATCTATGGTGGTGGCCGATTGGCCTCTGTGGGCTATGGCTTGTACTTGGTAGATGAAGAAGTTGGCGGAGTAAAGCCTTATGGCAAGATGCGGGAAGATGATGAGTACGATGGCTCTTATCCTAATCCAAGTTCAGAAGCTGCAGGGACATTCTATAACAATGGCCGTGGACATATCACCGTAACGGTTAATGGCGGTACTATCGGTAAAGAGTTTGATAGTGATGTAGAGGGCGAGCATAGTGGAAATGTGTTTGGCGGCTCTATGGGACGTCTCACCAAACTTGACGGTTCTTCTTTCGATGATTCTCACTGGCCATTGTTGGCAACAGCGAAGTCGACGACCGTTAATATCAATGGCGGTACCATTAAGCGCAGCGTCTATGGCGGTGGTGAGATGGGTACAGTAACTACGAATGCCACTGTGAATGTCTCTGGCGGTACCATCGGAACAGAAAACAAGGGCGGTGCTGAATTCGGTAACGTCTATGGCGGCGGTAAGGGCTATGTGGATCCTGCCGGTAGCAATTATGTGACAGCTGGTATCATTAAGGGCAATACGACTGTAGCTATCAGTGGTACGTCTCAGATATTACATAATGTATATGGTGGAGGTGCCTATGGCTCGGTGGGTGAATTCAATTATGATGCAACCACAGGTATGCCTACCGGTCGCAAGGAAAATACGACAGGCGGTATAGCCACTATCACCATTACTGGCGGTACTATCGGTACGAATGGTGATGAGAACGGTATGGTGTTCGGTTCATCTCGTGGTGATGTGGGTGCTCCTGGTGAGATTCACGATAAGTTAGCTTGGGTCTATGATGCGAATGTGGTGATTGGAACCTCTGGCTCTAATGACGGTCCTCAGATCAATGGCTCTGTCTATGGCAGCGGTGAGAATGGTCATACGTTCAATGATGCTAAGGTTACACTCCATAGTGGTACTATCGGTATAAGCAGTGGTGAGACAATTGGTTCTTACTCTGGTGCAGCATATCCATATCGCGGCAATCTCTATGGCGGTGGTTGCGGTACGGATAAGTATGACTCCAACAATGATGGCGTTGTGGATTCCTATAACCCATTGGCAGGTGTCGTTTATGGCAATGCTACGGTCACTATCGACGGTGGTCAGGTGGTACACAATGTCTATGGTGCCGGTGCTATGGGATCGGTGGGTAAAACTGTTACTACCGAAAGCGTTTCGAAAACCACAGGTGGCTTGGCTACGATTAGCATCAGTGGCGGTCAAATCGGTGTCGCCGGTACTGCCGGAGATGGTAATGTCTTTGGAGCTGCCCGTGGTGATGCTGAGGCAACAAGCAACGAGTTTGCTTTAGTGAGAAAAGAAACCAGCGTTTCCGTTACAGGTGGCAATGTCAAAGGCAACGTTTATGGTGGCGGCGAGTTAGGCTGTGTAGGAACGTATTCCATGTCTTCTGATATGAGGACGTTTACTTGGAAAGATACTGACGGAACGATCAATACTGCAGGCAATAGTAAGAACACAGGCGTTTGCAATGTGACAATCAATGGAAGTTCAGCTGTCGTTAAAGGCAATGTGTTCGGAGCAGGCAAGGGTAAGGACGATACCTTCTGGTGTGAGAAAGGTATTGCGTACAGCACGGATGTCAGTGTTATCAACGGTACCGTGAACGGTAATGTTTATGGTGGCGGTGAGGTTGGCCGTGTGGAAACTGACGCTAAAGTGAAGGTCGGCATTGCACCAGGAGAAGGAGGTGTTAAAAGTGAGCCCACTGTCAATGGTAGCGTCTTCGGTGGCGGTGCCGGCGTAGAGACTCATGGCTACTCGGCTCTGGTGCGTGGTAACACTACAGTCACCGTTGACCAATATGCTCATGTGGGCCATAGTGTCTATGGTGGTGGAGAGATAGCCTCTGTGGGCAAATATGGCCTTGATGACCAGAAAATGCCGTCGATATTGCAAGGTGGTGGCTATTGTTATGTAACCGTTAAGGGCAATGCTGCAATTGCAGATGATGTCTATGGTGCCGGTAAGGGTGTCACCCCGCATTTCGATAAGGACAATACTGACCAATCGAAACGGTCCAGACGTATGACTCTCAAGAATGGATGGGAATCTTTAGCTGGAGATGCTCGATTTGACTGGGATTATTTCCAGACGGAATCCGATTATTCTACCTATCTTGAAACGCTGGCTTTGGCCACTCATCCTGAAGTGACCATTGACGAAAGTGCCAACATTAATGGCTCTGTCTTTGGCGGTGGCGAGCTGGGTCTTACCAAAGGCAGCGTCATTGTAACAATCAAGGGTGGTACGATCGCAGCGGATGTGTATGGCGGTGGTTCATTGGCCAATACGAACACTACGAGCACTGTTGATCTTGATGGTGATGGCGAAACGGAAACCGTCCATCCTACGACTACTGTCAATCTTCTTGGTGGTCTTATCAAGGGTGATGCCTATGGTGGAGGTCTGGGTGACTTGGCAGCAAGAGGAACCGGTCACAGCGATGTGGCGGCCATGGTATATGGCGATGTGGCTGTGACGCTGGGCACACTTGTTACCACAGAGAATCCGACGGCAACTGCTACCGCTTTCAACATCAGTAAATATGATGGTACTGATATTGTGAAGAGTGGTCGCGTGTTCGGATGTAACAACCTGAACGGCTCGCCGAAGGGTAATGTGACGGTGACCGTCAATAAGACTGTTAAGGGCAATATCGGAAGGACTCCTGAAGATTCCAATAATCCGGGAAGACCGCCAATGGGCGAGGCTTCGCCTTCTAATAGGAGTTATGAGCTGGCTGCCGTCTATGGCGGTGGTAACCTGGCTGACTATATGGCTGCTGGCAAGAAGACCAATGTCATCATTAACACCTGTGATGTCAGTATTCAGGAAGTCTATGGTGGTGGTAATGCCGCAAAGGTTCCTGAGACGAATGTCCTTGTGAATGGCGCCTACGAGATCGAACACGTGTTTGGCGGTGGTAATGGCAAGGATAATTACACACTTGACGGCGGTACGACCTGGAATGCGAATCCCGGTGCAGACATCGATGGCAATACCAATACCTTGATCAAGGGTGGTTATGTACACGAGGCATATGGTGCCAGCAACGAGAAGGGTACTATCACCGGTTCCGTGACCATCGATACAGGTACAGGCGGTGACTGTCAGGTTCAAGTTGATAAGTTGGTTGCTGCCGGTAAGAATGCCGATGTGAATGGTGACTTGATAGTTATCCTGGGTTGTAAGGATGCCACGAAGATTCCTATTGTCTACGGTGGTGCCGACAATGCCAACGTGAATGGTAATGTAGAATTGACTATCACTAGCGGACACTTCGGACAGGTGTTCGGAGGCAATAACCTGGGTGGTGCCATCAGAGGTCATATCGTTCTGAATATCGAGGAGACGAGTGAATGTGAACCGATCAGAATCGAGAAACTCTATCTGGGTGGTAACCAGGCTGCTTACTCAAGATTCGGCTATTATGTAGAGACCGAACAAACAAAAGCGGGCAATGGCGTAGGCGATCCTACAGAGACTCCGGTTGTGAAGAACGAGAGACTTAACTTTGTGCCAAGAGAATCAGCGACCGATCCTCATAAGCCGGTTAATACATACGGTTATGATGAGACAGCTGAAAAATGGACATGGACAACCACAGCCATTGATGCCTTCACGCCCTACGATCAGCCCGTGCTGAACCTGATTTCCGCTACGGAGGTCGGAGAGGTATTTGGTGGTGGCTATGGTGAAGGTGGTGATATGTATGCTGATCCGACAGTGAACATCAATATGATACCAGGTCGACACGCCGCTACTGAGTTAGGCGATGCACATAAGCTTGGTGTTATCGGCGATGTCTATGGCGGTGGTGATGCAGCTTCTGTCGTTGGTAATACAACGGTCAACATCGGTACTGCCGAGAAAGTCCTCGTGAAGTCAATGAAGTATACTGAAGCAACCAATACATATACTGCCGGCGAAGCAACTGTTGAAGGTGCCAATATCACTGGAAACGTCTACGGTGGTGGTAAATTGGCCGATGTGGGTAAGTATGATGTGGATAATGACAAGGTCGATATGACTGGTAACACTTATGTCAACATCGGCGCTGTTCAGGATGCAACAGATGTAACCAAGTATGTGGCTGTAAAGGAAGGTACGTCGAAGGTGATCGTTACCGGTAATGTATTCGGAGGCGGTAAGGGCTCTAACGCTACATTCAAGTGTGAGAAGGCCATGGTGACCGGCGGTACGAATATCAACATCGGTAACGGCACGGTGAAAGGAACTGTCTATGGTGGCGGTGAGGTTGGCCGCGTGGAGAAAGACACGAAGGTGACAATCGGACTTGAAGATGGAACAAGTGCCCCTGTTATCGAGGGCTACATATTCGGAGCCGGTAAGGGTGACAACACGCATGGTTACTCAGCTCTGGTGCGTGGAGATACTTATGTCACCATTCAGGGCGATGCCAAGGTTGGGCTTAGCGTCTATGGCGGCGGTGAGATTGCTTCGGTAGGCAGATATAAAGTGGCCGATGCTGCTTACAACGCAGAACATCCTGATGTGGAAATAGGAATGCCGTATTCGACGAATCAGGGTGGTGTCTGTACCGTCGTTGTACAGGGCAATGCAGAGATCGGACCCGATAACATGAAGATGGTTACGGATACTGGTTGGCCTACTGACAGAGGCCATGTCTTCGGTGCTGGTAAGGGCGTCCTGCCATATGAGGGTGTTGGCACAGAAGGCCCCAGGCGTATGATACCTGACGGTACCTGGGAGTCTTATGTTGGTAAAGATGCCGAATACCTGAAGTATATTGAGACGCTGGCCCTGACGACTACGACTGATGTGACCATCAGCGGAAAGGCCTTTGTGAAGGGGTCTGTCTACGGTGGTAGCGAGAACGGTCACGTTCAGAAGAATACGCATGTGACGATCGACGGAGATTGTCAGATTGGTAATGGTGACGGTGTGAACCGCCGTTATACCGCTACTGAATGGGCTTCTGAGTCATTGGCCGAGTGCGCCAGCTGGCCATACGAGGCTCCATATACTCCTTACGATGTATATGACTACCAGACTGGTACGACAAAGCCTAAAGCCGCTTCTGACGGACATACATTCTATGGTAATGTCTTTGGTGGCGGTAGTGGTATCTTCCCATATAGTAAGGATCCGAACTACAACGAAGCTAGGAAGGCCTTGGGCTATTCTGACGGCTTATGGCTACGTTCGGCAGGTATGGTGTAT
>JAEEGK010002453.1_pt1 | contig 46418 bp, 31 predicted proteins | sample 8958771 | NCBI WGS metagenome assembly JAEEGK01 (sample SAMN16246547, study PRJNA631951) | gut metagenome | biome: gut microbiome; feature: rumen; material: SC-attached | host: Bos | place: Iran: Karaj | collected 2018-10 | reverse complement strand
TTCAATGAAAATTCTTTTCAATTTGATTATATAAATTTTTAATATTATAATTTTAAATATCTAAAACCAATTGCTTTATTGTTAATAAATAAAAAATAAAAATAAAATAAAATACAAAAAAATACTGTTGGCTGAAATTTAAGAAAAAAAAAAAAACAAGGGAAAGAGATGAGATAAAAAGGAAAAAATGATAATTAGGGAAATTAGAAGAGTGAAATTTAGAGAGATTGGGAGTGAGATATTTGGATATTGGAGGTGAGATATTAATTTCAATATTTGAGACAATTAGATTATATCTATCTCCCTAATATAGGTTCACAATCGTCAGAAATATCACTCTTCTCCTCTTATCATATATCCTGCTTATAATTGTCTATATTACATTCTTAAATTCTCCCCAAATATAGCTCTCTCAATTACCTAATTGCATTCAAAAAATGTATTAAATCAATTGTAATCCATGACAAATATATAATTATTCATTACAAATTATTCAAAAAGGATGATTAAAATATTAATATTTAGTATTTATAAATATAAACATAATAGATACAAAAAGGACATTTCAATAGAGAAACTTTTTCAAATAAAGATAATATGTAATTTGGAGAAAATATTAAGAAATAAATAAAGATAAAAAAATGAAAATAAATTTTAATTATTTTATTAATTGTTTAATATTAATAAAGATATTTATGTTATAAAAAAAATATAAGTCTTGTAATTTTAAAGAAGATCATTTCTCCTTTATTCTTTATGTATTATGTATATTTTTAGTTCTATTATTATTTTTTATTTCTTCATCTATATCATCGAAATTGATCATAAATTTTTTTAAATCATTCAAATCTAATTTCTTTCTTTGTTGAATAGTTTTTAATGTAATATTGTCAAATTTATTTAAAGCACCTTCTTTAATTAATTCATCATAATTTTTATGAAAAAAATTTAAAGAAGATTTTAAATTTTCTTTTTCTTTTTCTATAACTTCATCTTTATTTTTTTCTGAGATAAAATTTTCAGATTTTAATATATTTAAATTTATAATATTATTAAAACTTTTCTTAGGAAAAAACGAAGTTGAAGCACTCATAAATTTTCCATTTTTATAATTACTTAACTTAAGTGATTTTTCAGTGATAACATTTACACTTTTTCTATCATGAACATTTTGCATATAAGTAGGAAGTTTAGAATTCTTTTTATTATTTCTTGAAGTCATTAATTTAAAATTAGGTACTTTAGGTTCACTATGATTATCTATTTTATTTATTGCTATATCAGGTTGATATGTGATTCCAGAGTCAAATCCTTGAATAATTTTTATTCTAGGAATGTGTTTTTTTGGTTTTTCATAAACAGTCATTGTTAAAATTCTCTCTCTTACTAAAGAATAATTTGGGAATATATAAGGAATAGGATTTATTTTTATTGATTTTACTTTTTCTCTTTGTTCTCTTGAAATTGTTTTTTGAAAATCAGGTGCATTTATCTCTTTTTTTGACAATAATATAGATTTATTCCTTTTATTAAGATCATTATTTATAGTTGATATATTTTCAAAATCTAAATCATTTAATGATTTAACTCTGTTATTATTGTTAATTTTAATTGATAAAGTTTTTTTTTTTTTTTTACTTTTTAATTTTTCACTTAATGGATCTTTTGTGAAAGGTTTATCTGTTCTTATTCTTACATTATTAGAAACATTAAATTCACCCCTTTGAGTCGTTTTATTCATGTTAACTAAACACTTTGAAGTTGGAGAAAATGTAATATCTTCATGAAAAAATTCTTTATTATCAATTTCTTTATTATTATGATTTCTTCCCATTGATTTTTTCCAAGAAGGACCTGTGATTAATTTTGGCCAAATATATTCATATTTTGGATAATATCTAGTACATGCAGGTTCATATACTTTTTTTATTTTTTTTCCTTCTTCTATGTGTTTATTGTGAAATTTGTATTTATCATTTTTTAAAAGTTTATTTTTATTTTTTTTTGAATTTAATATTTCAGATATTTTATTATTTTTATTTTCATAAGATGCTCTAAAAATATCTAATTTTTCATCTAATGATTCAATATGTTGTGGTTCATCAGGATTAAATACATCTTTTATTTTCAATTTTTTATATTCATTATCCAAAATTTCATCTTTATGAATTATAATATGATATTTTTCTGCAGATTCTCTTCCTGCTATAGAATAACTGCCATACCATCCCTTTGCATCATTTTCAAACATTTTTTTTTGTGAAAAAAAATAAAATTTTAATTTGTTAAAAACAAGAAATGATAAAATATTTATCTAATTTAATTAATAATTTATTATCATAAAATTAACAAGAGAATTTAATGAGAATTGAAACTTGTTATTTTTGTTCAGGTCCAATATACCCAGGACATGGAATTGCATTTGTTAGAAACGATGGAAAAATGTTTCGTTTTTGTAGATCTAAATGTCATAGAGCATTTAAAGCAAAAAAAAATCCACGTAAAATAAGATGGACAAAAGCTTATAGAAAAACTCATGGGAAAGAATTAGTTACTGACCCTGTATATGATTTCGAACAAATTAAAGATTCAGCTATTAAATATAATAGAAATGTTTGGGTTGATACTATTCAAGCAATGGAAAAATTAGATAAAATTAGAACAGATAGAGAAAATAAATTTTTTGATATGAGAATGAGGAAAGCCAAAAAAACTCAAAAAGAAATCATTAAAAAAGATTTAATTAGACATGAAATGTTAATTTCTGATCCAAAAATTAGAGAAAAAGTTGATAAATTAAGAGAAGAAAGAGATGAAAAAAGAAAATTAAAAGAAGAAAAGATTAATAAGCCTTTTGGAGTAATGAATGATTTTGAAGATGATAAAAATATTGAAGAAAAAAAAGAAAAAAAAATTTTAACAAGAAAAAAGAAAGAAAAAATAAAATTAAAAGAAATGATAGCAGTAAAAAGAAAAAGATTAAAAAAATAAATATAGTTTTATGAAGTAATAATTTTCTTTTTCAAGTTCTAAACCTTTAAAATTTTCTTTTATCTATAAAACACAAATTATTTTAATATTATTGAAAAAAAATAGATTATTTTTTCTATTAATATTTCTTCTAAAATTGAGTTTTTATCTTCTATTGTTTAATCTTTTTCCTTTTATTTTCCTCTCCTTCATATTTGATTTCTTAAATTATTAAATTATTCATTTTTCCTTACTTTTATTTTCATGAAATTTACTTTTAAATCTTTCTTTCTTTAAGTTATAATTGTTTTTTTCTCAATGGATTGATTTTTTTGATTCATTCTATTTTCTTATTTTACTCTTTTTTCTTATTTTGTTTTACTTATATTCATTAATATTATTTTAATTTTAATTTATTATTTAAACTTTAATCATAAATATTATTTAATTTTTATTATTAATAAATTAAATTATGAAAAATAATTACTTTAAATGAATTTTAACTATATTTTTTCTTTTGAAATGATTTCTAATTGTCAACATCAATCTTTTTTTGTGTCTTTTATATTAAATTATTTAATCCACTTTATATTTAATATATAAAAAAAAAAAAATGTTTATTAGTATATGTTAAAAATTAATTGTACTTTTAAAAATTTTTAAAATTTAAACTTTAAAAATACTTTATATAAAAGGATTTTAATATTATTTAAATAATTCCACAAATTATGAACAACTTAAATTCATATTTAAATAAAGGAAAAAAATCTCATTTCTACAATATTTTCGACAATTACATAGGAGAACTTCCCAAAATATTTATTGAAAATGAACAAAAAAGAGACCCAAAATATAAAACAGAATTATGTAAAACATTTAGAGAAACAGGTAAATGTCCTTATGGATTTAAATGTAGATTTGCTCATGGTAAAGATGAATTAGTTTCCAAAATTTTAAATTCAAATTACAAAAAAAAAGATTGTAAAACTTTTTCTGAATGTGGTTTTTGTCCTTATGGTTCAAGATGTAGTTTTAGACATGATGAAAGAAAAATCGATGATATTCATTTACCTTTTTATTATATTCATACTTTTATTAATGAATGTAAACCTTTTGATCATAGATTATCATGCTTTGAAAATTTAACTGAACAATGTCAAGAAAATACAAATTTTTCTATTATCAATAGTTCAAGTACTAGTGATGTTTCAAATGATGAAGATGATTATCAACAAAATAAAATCATTGATATTAATTTAGATGAATTAAAAGCTATTTTTTAAATTGTAAATATATGAATTAAGAAAAATTATTTATTATTGTGTATGATAGATGAAAAAGAATATAATATTAAAGTTATTAGGTAATTTTTTCCAATCAAATATATATGTTTTAAATTTAAATTTTATTTATTCAAATATTTTGATTTTTTTTATTCTAAAATCAAATTTTATTATTAAATCATTTTAAAATAAAAAAATATTTAAATCCCTCCAAAATTATATAAAATTTATTATTAATAATTAAATTTTTTGATTTCTTGATTAAATTTTTGATTTTTTTTTGAAACATATATTTATTTATAAATTTAAAATTAAATTAATCATCTATAATTATGGGAACAAATTATAATATTTGTGATTGTAAAAATAAAGATTTATCAACTGAATCCCATTTAGCAAAAATTGATGGTTGTACAAGTCAAAGTACAAGAAATCAAACAAAACAATTTCTAAAATCTATACCTCCAAAGAATAATATATCTTTTAATTCATTTAAAGATATTAATTTAATAGATTTACAACGTAATGGAGCAGTTGATAAGATAATTAAAAATTATAGAATATATAAATCAGGTAAAATATCATTTAATCCTAATAATATTAATTCAAAAGAAAATAATAGTATAAAAAAACAGGATGAAGTAAATGATAATGAAAAATATTATGAACCAATTGAAAAATCTAATTTCAACAACATAAATTTATCCCCTTCAAAAATAAATAATTATTATTCTAATCCCCAAAATAATGTAGATATAATAAATTCACAGCTTAACAATTTTTATGATGATGTAAATAGTTCAATGTCAAAATCATCAAAATTAAAACAAATAAAATCATTAGTAGGAAAATCAGGAATATATATAGGATCAAAAGAGAATGGAAAAAAAAAAGGATTTGGAATTCAAAAGTGGGGAAATGGAGCATATCATATAGGAACATATGATAATGACAAAGCATCAGGATATGGTAAATTTATAGCAGGAAATGATAGATATGAAGGAGAATTTTCAAATGATGGAGCTAGTGGTTATGGAATATATCATCATGGTAGTGATACAACTTATGAAGGATATTGGAATGATGACTCTCAAGAAAGTTATGGAATTGAAACTTGGAAAGATAAATCTCAATATAAAGGAGAATATAAAAATGGTCAAAAATATGGTATTGGTATTTATGTATGGCCAGATGGTTCTATGTATGAAGGTGAATGGGTTGATAATAGTTTAAATGGATATGGAATTTATTATTTTACTAATAAAAGAGCTTATTTAGGAGAATGGAAAATGAATGTTAAGGATGGTTTTGGAGAATTTATTTGGCCCGATAAAAGATATATTGGATTTTATGTCAATGATAAAAAAGAAGGTTTTGGAATTTATTATTGGAATAAAATTAATAAAGCTTTTGTTGGTTTTTGGAAAAAAGGGAAACAGGATGGTTTTGGAAAATTCATGACTAAAAACAAAAAAAAATTTGGAAAATGGAAAATGGATAAAGTTGATTGGTTTAATAGTGAAGATGAAGCTTATGAATTTTTAAAAGAAGAAGGATTAGAGAAATATAAAGGAATTTTCAATTTAAGTTTAGATGATATTAATAATTATTTTATCAATAATAATGATTCTGAAAAAATTTTAAATTGGGAAAACTCATCAAAAGATTAATAATAAAAATATTTTTTGTATATATATATTTTATATTTGTATTTTTTTCAATAAAAAAAAACATTTATTTATTTTTTCTATTATATCTTCAACTAAAAAATTCAATTTATTAAGATTATAATTTATTTATTAATATTCAAAAAAATAAAAATGAATGGAGAGAAAAAAAAAGAAGGAAAAGACTAGTAAAATATATTATATAAGAATTAAATAGTGACTTTATATTTAAAATAGTATTAATAGGAGATACTTCAGTAGGAAAAAGTTGTATATTAACTAGATTTGCAGATGATCAATTTTCAGAAAGTTATGTTACAACTATAGGAGTTGATTTTAGATTTAAAACAATGATTGTAAAAGATAAAATATGTAAAATTCAAGTATGGGATACTGCAGGTCAAGAAAGATATAGAAGTATAACAAATGCATATTATAGAGGAGCAGATGCAATATTTATTATATTTGATGTCACATCAAAAGAAAGTTTTACACATATTGATGATTGGATGGATGAAATAATGAAATATGTTGGAAAAGATGCTGTTATTGCTGTAGGAGCAAATAAAAGTGATTTATCTAATAAAGCAGTTTCAAAAGAAGATATTGATGTTTGTAAAAAAAAAAAAGGATTAAATATTTTTGAGGTTAGTGCAAAAACAGGTGAAGGTGTTGAAGCAGCTTTTAAAAGTTTAGCTGAACAATTAATTTCAAAAAATACAAAAACAAATGATAAAAAAAATAATTCTATTGAGATTAAAGAACAAAATGTAGGGAGAAATAAAAATACAAAAGGAGGTTGTTGTGGAAATCAAAAACAATAATATATGTTATTTTTAATAGATTATATTTTTTTCAAAATAATAAAAAAAATTTCTTTGTTATTATTAGATTAAGTTATATATTAATTTAAGGTCAAATTAGATTGAGTATAATTATTAGTTACTAACCAATGGCAAAAATGTTGTATTAATTCAATTAATTCATTAGATTTTAGACCAAAATATTCATTAGGTTCCATAAAATCCATAAAATAATCATTACACATATCAGGAATCATTTCAGCACTATATATTTGACTATACAATTTTTTTTTTTCAGTTACATAATTCTGATTAATTAAATTATTTTGTGATTTATTTATATATTCTCTAAAAGATATAATAAATTTTGTAATAAACGAGAAATAATCTTTATTTGTTTTTGAAATTACTTCTTTTAAATAATAATAAAATGCTCCATCTATAGGAGGGAATTTAATAATTTTATTATCATCATTTTTTAATGAACTTATACATTCTTCATAATCATCTAATTTCTCTTTATCCCAATTTTCATTTAAAAAAATATAAAAAGAATAATTTTCGACATTAACAATATTAGGAAAAATACTATTTTTACATTGTCTAAAGACATCAGATAAATTTTGTTTTAAAATATCTAAATTAATAACTTCATTATTATTTGTTTTTTTTCTTAAATCAATATCAAAAAAGGTTTCATATTTTTTTTTGTTTTGAATAATACTATTAGAAAGTAAAGGATCTTTTCTTGGTCTTCCTCTTCCTTTTCTTTCTCCTTCTTGGACATAATTATGTTTACTTTTTCTATGATTAAATAAAGCAGGAGCAGATAAATAACTTTTACCACAATTTGGACACTTAAAGTCTCTTCCTTTTATTTCACTTTTACTCCTTCTTTTTCTTCTTACTTTTCCGCCTTCTGAATTTATATTATTATTATTATTATTGTTATTATTATTATCTTCATTTATTATATGGAATGTCATTGTTTGAAAAGTATTAGAATTTGTTGTTTGATTATCAACTTGACTTTTATTTTCATTAGGTTGAATAAAAATTCCTTTATTATTTAAATCTTTATCTTCATTATCTTTTTTTATGATTTCACTTTGATCCATTTTAATTAATTTAAATAATAATATAAATATATATATTAGTCAATAAAAATTTATTTTTTCGGAAAAATATTATTTCCTTTCAGGATTAATAAATTCAATATATCTAAAAACTAAAGTATTTTCTTCTTTATTAGCACTTAAATCTAGTTCGGCATGATTTTTTACTTTTTTATTATATTTTAATTCTGCAACTATTTTTCCATTGTTAATATCAGATATGATAAAATCAATTTTATTTTCATTTCCAAAAGCACTGACAATTACTCTATTATCTTGAATAAAATTGGATATTCCAGCATCCATTTCACAATTAATTCTTTTAATATCATTTAAGTTTTCAAAATTTGAAATAACTAATTTATTATTATTAATATTGATACTTCTTGATAATAATAAGATGTTTTCTTTTGAAAAATCAATATTGAAACAATTATCATATTGTTCAATAAAAGTTCCATCTGATAAATCAAATAAAGCAGCATTTGAAACTCCTCTTTCATCAATCCCTTTCACCATAAAAAATTTATTTTGAGAATCACTTTGAATGTCCTCAATCTTTTCAAATAAATAAGGAGTTTCACAAACATATAAAAATTCCTTACTTTCTAAATCAAAAACAACAGGTTTTTGTTTTTGAGAACAACAAATTAATTTTTCATTTTCCTCAGTTTGAATTAAATGAACCAAAGTATTTTTATTATTATTATTTCCTTCATAAATATAACTATTATAAAAATTATTATCTGAATTTAAATCCCAAACTCTTGCAATTTCATTTCCACTTTTAGCCCCACAAGCAAGAATAGTTCCATTATCATTAAAACAAAAGGAGTGAGTGTTAAAACCTTCCAGAGTAATTATTTCAGTTCCAGTAAAATAATTCCAAATTTTAATCAAATTTTCATTATATTTTGTCGCCAAAATTGCAACTTGGGCAGTCTCTGGAACAATTTTACAGGCAATTGACCATTCTGGTATTTTATTATTAAATTTCTTGATTATTCTACCTGTTTCACAATTATATAAAATTGCATTATGTTCATCTATTATTCCTAATATTACTTTTTGATCTGGAGAAAATGTAAAGTTATCAAATTTATCCACATTTAAATTTAACCATATAAATTTCTCATCTGGTTTTTCATCATTATATTTAAATATATTTATACATATTTCATTTGAAGTTACAATTTTTCCTTTTTCAAAATTTATTGTAAATGAATAAAATTGCTCTTTAAATATTATTCCCATTTCTTTTCTATCTTCCAAATTCCAATATGTTAAATTAATATAATTAGTTGAAAATGCGCTTTTACAATTATTACTTATTATTACTTTATTTGCTCTTTCTTTAAAGTTAATTATTTTTTCAATATTTCCATTTTCTAAATTAATTTCATAAATTCCATCTTCCAAAGCAAAAATAAAATTATTAACAGGAGATAAAATAGAAGCTAAAATTAAATCATAAGATTTAACTTTATTTATTTGAAATTTTTGTCTAACATTTTCATTTTCAAAATCAATGACTTTAACATTTAAATTATTATCAATAGAAATTAAAGTATCATTTCTTATAATTTTATAAGGAGATTTCTCAATAAGATTTTTAACGATTTTTCCTGTCAAAGCATCCCAAACAATAAAATTGTCTTCAGTGGCTAATCCAAAAAATCTACTTTTAGCAGAAAAAGAATAAGCAAGAGTATTTAATTGTGAGTCTCCAGTTGGTTTAAAAATAACAATTTTTTTCCCACTTGCAATATTATAATGAACAGGAGGTTCATGTTTATAAATAATTATAAAAGATTTATTATTAGGAGCAAATTCAACTCCTTCAACTTTATCTTTAGCATCATATTTATATAAATAACTATCTAAATTACTCATTTTCCAAATATATACATAATCATAATTTGTTCCTTCTGCTATAGAAGAAAGGTAATTTTCATCATTTGATAATCGTGGTTCTATATATTTATATCCTTGAGGCAGTTCTTGATGACCAAATAATACAATATTTTCTGTCTTGAATGAATCATATTTATATAATTTTGGATTCGTGTTTAATTTTAGTTCATAATGTTTTTCTAAATTTAAATCAGGAATTGACATTTTTATTATTTTTTATTTAAATATAAAATTCAATTTCCCTTTTAAAATATAATTCAAATTTTTTTAATGATTTTTTATTTTTTTTTTATTTATTTAAATTTGTAAATCACTAGCTCACTTTCTTCCATTGAGATTTCATTTTTATTAATTAATATATATTAAAAATATTAAAAAATATTTCATATATATTATACATTCTTTTTCAAAATCATTACATCTTATTAAAAAATTCCTGAATAGCAATTTTTTTGGTTGTTTCTTATTATTTAATTGGATATTCATGAATATTATTATAATAAATTTAAATCTTTATATTTTATTCCTCCTTTTAATCCTATTAAAACTGATTTTTATGTTCATAAAAATTTTAGGATTAATTAATATTTGCTGAATTTATTATATTATATATATTTTATTTCTTTATATTTTGATTAATCAATCATTTATTCTTTCTTTTACTATTACTTTAATTTCCATTTAAATAAAAGTTTATTAAAAATTATTTGATTATCTATTATTTTTTATTGAATTTAAATTTATGTCAATAGAAAAAGAATACTTTCTAAATGAAATGAATTCATTTATAAAGCATTTAACATTAATTGTATTAAATTCAAGAATTTCTCAAAATAATATGAAAAAAGAAAATAAAAATATATCACTTCAAAATTATACTATTATTCAAGAAAAAAATTTTGAAATTGAAGAAATTTTTGACTTTGAAGATGAATATATGTTTTTAGCATCTCCAAATCAAATAAGACAAAGTTTAAGTGAATATAACAATGGTTTAAAAGAATATGAAATAGATATATTTATTAAGCAAGAAAAAGAACTTATTTTAATGGAAAAATGGATATTCTCTTATTTTGATGACATTGAGATTTTTAAAGGAAAAAATTACCTTGAAAAAAAATTAAGCTTTTTAACTCGTTCAATATATTTTATCACAAGATTTTTACCATTGTTTCAAAAAAAAAATCATTTTAATATTGTATTTAAAACTTTTAAAAAAGATTCTCCAAATCAATTTAATGGAAATACCAAAATGATTAAAATATCAAATGAATTAAGAATAAAATTTAAAGTTGAATATAATATTGAGATTTTCATGAAAAATGAAATTACACAACCTAATAAAAATTTGATACGTCCAAGGTTTAATTCATTGGAAATAGGAAAAAAATTACTTCCTTCTTTTGAAGTTTTATTAACTAAAGAGGAAGAAGAATTATATCATAATCATCTATCAAAAGAGAATAAAGAAAAATCAAATTTAAAAAGTAGAAATTTATCTCTTGATATTGAAAAAGAAAATAATGTTTTTAACTTTTTATCAGCCGATGAAATGAAAACTTTAAGTCCAAATTTTAATCAAGGTTTAAGTGGTTTAAGTGAAAATTCTGAATTTTCACTTGAATTAAGTATTAAAAATGATAGTGAAACAAGTTCTCTAAATTTCATGATTAATGATGTTAAGGAAAAATTTAATAAATTAAAAGAAAAAATCGAAATTAATAAAGAGAGTAATATCGGAATAAATGTTAATAAGTTATATATATATACAATATTAGATTATAATTTTAATTAAGAACATTATAAATTTAAAAATATCAGTTTGTAATATTTTCATCAAAAAAGATTTTATTATGACATATGCTTGTCTAATTCATCATAGTAAAACTAATAATTTCTAATTAAATGAAATTATTTACTTAAAATAAAAACATTTTTATGGAAAAAAAATAAAGAGAAAAAAACAATAACTCTAAAAAAAAAATATAATTTAATTTAAAATGATTTTAAACAAAAGATTTTTTTTTTAAAAGTTTAAATGACAATTTAAATTAAAAAATCTAAAAATAATTTACTTGCTCATCATAATTTTAACGAATTCATGATAATTAATGAATCCATCACCATCAATATCAGCTTCTCTTATCATTTCATCAGCTTCTTCTTCAGTTAATCTTTCACCTAAAGTAGTCATAACATGTCTTAATTCATTAGCAGAAATAACACCATTTCCATCTTTATCAAAAATTTTAAAAGCTTCAATTAAATCTTCTTCTGTATCTGGATCTTTCATTTTTTTAGCAAAGAGATCTAAAAATTCTTTGAATTCTATTTTTCCAGAACCATCTTGATCTACTTCATTTATCATTTCTTGTAATTCTGCTTGAGTTGGATTTGCTCCTAATGCTCTCATTACATCTCCTAATTCTTTTGTTGTTATTGAACCATCTTTGTCTTTGTCGAATAAGTCAAATACTTCTTTACATTCTGTTACTTTTTCTTCTTGAAGTTGGTCTGTCATTTTAATCTATGTAAATAAATTTTTTTCAAGGATTTTATAATTGATATTTAATTTTTTTAATTTAATTTTTTTTTCTTTTATCTCATATTTTTTATCTTAATTTTTATATTTTATGGATTAAACTCTCTTCAATATTAGAATATTTTTTATTTATCTTTTTCTGAATTATAATAATTTTTATGTGATTTATTTTCAATTTCAGAAATCATTTTCTTATAATATATATTTCTATACATGTAATAATAAATAATTCACAAATAAATTTAATTTAAGTATATATATTTCTTTTAATTAAAAAAATTATTCTAGAAAGTAAATATTATGTCTTCAGAATATATAAATTTAACAGATAATGGAGAAGTAAAAAAGAAAATAATAAAAGAAGGAGAAGGAGAAGCAATAGGAGAAAATAAGGAAGCAACAGTAAGTTATGTTGGAAAAATAGATGGAAAAATATTTCAAGAAACATATAAAGAACCATTTAAATTTACAATAGGAAATAGAGAAGTAATTAAAGGATGGGAAATTGGAGTTAAAACAATGAAAAAAGGAGAAAAATCAGAATTTATTATAGAACATGATTATGCTTATGGTAATGAACCTTATGGAGATTTAGTCCCTCCCAAAGCAACAGTAACTTTTGAAATTGAATTACTCGAAATTAATCCTCCAGTTAAAAAATTAATTGATATGGACTTACCTGAAAAAATTAATAGAGCAAAAATAATAAAAAATGAAGGTATTGAAAAATTTAAAGAAAAAGATATTAAATGGGCAAATGAAAAATTTAATAAAGCAATATATTATATTGAAGGCTTAGACCCAAATAATGAAGAGAATAAAGAAGGAATTGATTTATTACTTTCTTTATATTCAAATATTGCCAATTGTTGTAATCAATTAGGAGATTATAAAAGAGTAATAAAAGTAACAGAAGCAGGAATAAAAATAAAAAAAATGCCAAAATTATTTTATTTTAGAGCATTAGCAGAGGCATATATAAATAATATAGATGAAGCAGAAAGAAATTATAATGAATTATCAGCATTAGTGACAGAGAAAGCAGGACTTGAATATGTAAGACAACAAATTGATATCATGAAAAAGTCAAATGAAAAAAAAGAAAAAAAAAAATCTAAAGGAATTTTTTCTCAAGATTTATATGATGATAAAGTAATTCCTCAAAAACCAATAGAACCACCAAAAGAAATAAATCCAGAGAATCCAATAGTATATATGGATATTAAAATAGGTGATAATGAACCAAAAAGAGTAGAAATGGAATTATTTGCAGATAAAGTACCTAAAACAGCAGAAAATTTCAGATGTTTATGTACTGGTGAAAAAGATAATAATTTATTTTATAAAGGATGTATCTTTCATAGAGTTATTAAAAATTTTATGATTCAAGGAGGAGATTTTGAAAATGGAAATGGAACTGGAGGTAAAAGTATATATGGAAATAAATTCGATGACGAAAATTTCTTTTATGCTCATTCTAGAGAAGGTTTATTATCTATGGCTAATTCAGGTGCTAATACAAATGGAAGTCAATTCTTTATTACTTTAAAAGACACTAATTGGTTAGATGGTAAACATGTTGTCTTTGGAAAAGTCACCAAAGGGATGGAAGTTGTTAAAGAAATTGAAAATGTTGATACTGATGGTCAAGATAAACCAAAAATTGAAGTAGTAATTTCTGATTGTGGACAAATTAAAAATTAAAACAAATTATAATTATATTTAAAAATAAATTAAAAGAATTTAAAAAATAAAATTCAAATTTATTTTATTTAAAAATTATATTTTTATATCATAAAAGGTAATTCAGCATTTTTATATCCATTACCAAGATAAACTCCACAATAATCATTAGTTCCTGATTGATGAACAGCAAAATAACCAGGCCATAAAAGAGACCTTAAATTACAAATAGATTTAGTAGGATCTAATTCAATAGTCCAACTACCTTTCACAGTATCTTTAGTAATATCATCAAAAATATCATATCTAAAAACAGCATCATCTTGTTCAATTATTTTCTTTTTTTCTTCACTAACTCTTCTAAAATGTAAAAATTTTTCCATATTACCAATATTTTTTAAGCATAAACCTTTAAAGCTTTTATTGACTCTAATTTCATGATCAGTGGTTAAACATAAAGCACCTTCAGGGAAAATATTAGTATCATAATCTATTTGTCTGACTAAATAAGATAATTTAAATTTCTCAGTAAAATTTTCTTTTGGTGCTTCAGGTGGTGGTGGTTCTTCTTCACTTTCATCAGGATCTTTCATTTGATTTACTTTTTGCTTATTTTCATCTGGATTTTCTGCATTTTCAGGATTTGCATTTTCTGCATTTTCTGGATTTTCTCCTTCTACTGGAGCATCACCATATTTCTTAATGATTAATGTTGGATTCCCTTTTAATGGCTTATAATATGAATCAAAAAAATCTTTATCGTGATATTCAAATGTTTCTGGTAATAATTCAAAATTAAAATTCAATAATGGAGTTGTGAAATAAAATTTTTTCTCTGGAAATTCATAGTTATTCTTATAATTTATCCCTAATGCAATATAATAATCTGTATCATCTGCTGGAATTCTTCCCCAAAATTTTAAAGATTCATTTTTCTCTTTTATCATCAATTCTTGTAAACCTATTTCTAAACGAGTTTTTTCTTCAATGTTTAAACAAACTCCATTAAATTTAGAAATGAGTTTAAATTGACGGTCTAAATTGTTAGGATCCATCTTTAATTATAAGTTACAATTTTAATTAATTATTAATTGATTAAAAAATTAATTATATTTAAAAAAAATATTTAATCTTCTTCTTCTTTTCTTTCTTCTCCTTCATCTTCAATGTTTTCTTCAATATCAAAATCATTATCTTCATTAATAAAAACTTTATCAGGAAGAGGAATAATAGGATGTTTTAAATTAATGAGTTAACCATTATTCTTCATTAAATCCTCAAAATCTAATATTTGCAAATATTTTTTCTTCTTCTCTTTTTGATTCTTCTGTCAATTGAGTCATGTATTCTTCTTCTTTTTGCATTTTTTCTTCTGTTTCCTTTTTTAATTCTTTTGATTGAGAAATTCGATTTAAAAGTACTTTTGCATGGTCTTCATTTAAAAGGAAATTTACAAGAAATGTTATAGGATTTTCTGGTTTAAGAAGATATATTCTGCCAATCCTTTATTTACTATTTTTGTTAAATTTAAATCATCCAAAAATTGAATTTCTTCTTGGGGTATATCATTTTTTGGTATTTGAACAGGTTTTAATTTTTTGAGAAGTTCCATTATTTAAATAATTAATTATTATATAAAAAATAAAATTTATATTCTAATTAATTAATTGATACTTCCATTAATTTAAAAAATGAAGAGAAGTTTCAAACAATCACCACCTTCTGATTATTCAGATAATAATGAAAATCAAAGATACTTTAGAACATCATATAATATGTCATATTCAAAACCAAATTATTATTCATATTCAAATAGAAGAGAAAAATATCCAGAAACTCGAAAATATGAAAATAAATCAAACCAAAGTGATAATCAAGATAATATATCTCAATATTCAAAAGCAGATTCAATCCATTCTAATAGGATGATATGTCCAGATTGTTTTAATAGAAACATAATGAGTCATAAAGAAAAGTATTTATATTCAGATAGATTTATACCTAGATCTTTTGTAGATAATTTATCAAAAGAAGATGACAAAGTAATTCAAAATAGAATTAAACAAAGAGAAAATTTAACAATTGAAGCAGGAAAATATTTAAATAATATAAGAGATAATGATATTAATAAGTTACAAACAGAATATCAAAATGGGGATTTTTTTGATACTAGTTTAGAACATGGAAGATTAAGAGCACAGAAAAAAAATATGATAAATAACAACAAACTAAAAAATAATATGATGGCATATTCAAATTTTGAAAACCCAAAAATAAGTGATTATTATAGAAAATATGTTAATAATGATGATAATATTTTAATAAAAGAAAGATCACCTCAAATAACAAAAGATGAATATAATAAAATGATGATTGATCAAATAGAAGAAAATAGAAGGTTGAGAAGGCAAAGAGAATATGATGAAAAAATGGAAGATGAGAGATTATTAAGAAATCAAATTGAAAATGATAATATTAAAATGGAAGAAGAATATTTAAAAAGAAAAAATGATTGGGATAATTATCAAGATGAAAATTATAAATTATTACAATCTAAAAAATTAAGAAATCAAGCTGAAGATATGGAAAGAAAATATGAAGAAAAAAAAATGATGAAAGAAAATGAAAGAGAAATGGAAAAAGATTATGAAAATGAACAAAGAAAAAAACAAGAAATTTTAGATATGACCAGAGAAAATTATTATAATTCAAGATTAAAAAAACAAGATGAAAGAAGATTAAAAGAAATGGAAAATAAAAGAGATTATCCTGGTTTATGTACTCATGGTTGTCAATTGGAAAAATGTGATATTTGTAATAAAATGTATCCTAAACAAGTTCTTACTAAAGTTGTTTATAATAAAAAAACAAAATCATTCGGTGAATATTAATTTTTATATAAATTTTATTTAATCAAAAAAATAAACATTCATTATATTATATATATAATTAATATTCTTTTTGAAAATCTGAAAAAAGTTTAAAAAAAAAATGATAGATAAATGGTTAGAAATATTACAACAAGGAAAATGTATTCCAGAACATGACATAAAAATATTATGTGATAAAGTAAAAGAAATATTTATTGAAGAAAGTAATGTTCAGCCAGTAACAGTTCCAGTGATAATATGTGGAGATATCCATGGTCAAATATATGATTTATTTCAATTATTTGAAAAAGGTGGAGCAATACCAAATTCTAGATATGTATTTATGGGAGATTACGTAGATAGAGGATTTAATAGTGTTGAAGTTTTTACATTATTGCTCACATTGAAATTAAAATATCCAAGTTATATAACTTTACTTCGTGGAAATCATGAAAGTAGACAAATTTCATATACTTATGGTTTCTTAGAAGAAGTTAATAGAAAATATGGTAATGCTAATGTATGGAATTATTTCATAGATATTTTTGATTATTTACCAATTGCTGCTTTAATTGAAGGTAAAATATACTGTATACATGGAGGTTTAAGTCCTCTTATTTCAACAGTAGATCAAATTAGATTAATTAATAGAAAAATGGAAATCCCACATGAAGGAGCTTTCTGTGATTTAATGTGGAGTGACCCTGATGATATTGAATGTTGGATGATGAGTAATAGAGGTGCAGGATGGGTTTTTGGAAATAAAGTTGTAGATGAATTCAATTATATTAATAATTTAGAATTAATTTGTAGAGCTCATCAATTAGTTATGGAAGGTTATAAATATTGGTTTCCTAATCAAAATTTAATTACTGTTTGGTCTGCTCCTAATTATTGTTATAGATGTGGGAATAAAGCTTCTATTTTGAAAATTGGAATTAATTTAGAAAGAAGTTTTGAAATTTTTCTTGCTGCACCTGAAAGTAATGATAGTAAAGCTCCTAGAACTATTGTTCCTTATTTTCTATAATTTTTATCAATTATTTTGTCTACTTTTTTGTTTTATTAATAAATATTCTAAAGTTTAATTTTTAACATTTTTAAAATTCGCAATTTTTTCATGTTTAAATTATTCTTTTTTTATATTGTATTTTATTTGATATATATTATTAAAAAATAGTTTTAACTTAAAAAAAAATCAATTTAAGAAAAAGAAGAAACACCATTATTCATTAAAGAATTATTTCCATTTTCCTTTTCATTTGATTTTGAAATAAGATTATTCTTTAAAATTTGAATTTCAACTCTTTGTCTTCTAATAATTTCATTTTTTTCTTCTAAAATTTTTTTAATTTCACTCATTTTATAAGCATCATTTCTATTTTCTCTAAAAGAAGAAAGTGAATTTCCTTTATATAATTTAGTATCTTTCCAACTTTTTTTTTCTGTAGTTGTCATATTAAATTTTTTTTGAGTGTTATTAAATTGAGAAACAGTTGAAAGACCATTCATATTATTCATTTGATATAATGTTTTACTAAAATTATTTTCTTTTTCTGCATTAATTTGTTTACTTAATTGAGGTAAATTTTCATTTATTATTTGTTGTTTATTTACATTATTTTCTTTCATATTTTGTTCTCTTTGAATTTGTTCAAATTTCTTTTTTAAAGCACTTAAATCACTTTTAACTATATGAAATTCTTTTTCTAATTCAGAATATGCTTTTTTTTTAGCATTTAATTGCTTTATTAATTCTCCGTTTTCTCTTGTTTTTTTAAATATTTCTGAATTTTGATTTGATTCTCTTCGATTTTTTGTTTCTGTAATGTTTAATATTCCTTTTTGAAGAAAATCTATTTGTTTTGTTAATTCATCTCTTATATTTACATTTAATTTACTTGAATCTATTTTTTTCACAACATCACTTGTTAAATAAATATTATATATTTTTCTTATTCCTTTTATAATCACATTTTTATCATTTGATTGGAAAGTATCATAAATTTTTTGTAATAAATTATCAAAATCTTTTTCTATTAATTTTGCATTATGTCTTTCTCTTTCATATTTTTCTTTATATTCTTCTAATAAAATTTGATTTTTTCTTATTTCTTTTTCTCTATTTGCCAATAACCTAATATTTTCATCTAATTCTTTTTCTATATTTTTTGAAGTTTCTTTTAATTCTGTATTTTCAATTTGTTGTTTATTAAATTTTGACATTATTTCAACATTTTTAATATATAATTCATTTTTTAATTTTGAACTGAAACCTGCTAATTTACTTTTTTCTTGAAGAATTCCTTCACTTTCTTTTAATTTCCTTTTTAATTCTTCTTTTTCTTGTTCTTTCATTTCATTTGCTTTTCTTAATGATTCTATATTTTTTATATGTCTCTCTATTTCTTCTTTTTGATGTTTAATTTCATTTTCTAATTTTTCTTTTTCTTTCAATAATTTCTTCTTTTCATTGTTTAATGTTGATATTTCTCCTTGATTTGATAATTTTTCTTTCTCCATTTTTGCTATTATTGTTTCAAATTTCTCATTTTTATAATTTATTTCTTGTTCATGTTCTTGATCTAAATGAATAAATTTATACTCTTCTAATTTCTGTCTTGTATTTAATTCATTTGTTAATTTGTCATTATTATTTTTTATTTCTTCAAATTTAGTTCTTAATTCTTGATCAATTTCTCTAAATTTTTTTTCATAACCTTCATCTTTTTTCTTTAAATCTACTTCATGTTCTGCTTTTAAAGAATAAATTTTAGAATTTAAATCATGAATAGTATTTGACATTTGATCAATTCTTTCAGTATATTTTTTTTCATTATTCATTATTTCTTGTTGATGTAATTCATTATTTTTATTTAATTTTTCATTATATTTCTCAATTTCTCTTTTTTTTGACATTTTCTCTTGTTCTAATAAATCTTTTAAATCATTAGTTTCATTTTCTCTAATTTTATTCAATTCAATTTCTCTTTCTCTTAATTTATTAGTATATTCTTGTTTTAATTTAGCTTCTTGATTTTTATAATCATTGATAAGATTATTCTGAGAAATAATTTCTTCTTCTTGGATAAAAATACTTCCTAAAGGATATAAAACATTATCACCTAATCCTTCATCTAATATAGCAGCAATTTGATTCACACCAACAACATTAGAATTATCTTCATAAGATAAATTTTCACCATCTTGTAATTCATGAATACAATATATAAATAAATTACCATCATCACCAGAACTAAATAATAAATTTGTATCTCTATTATATAATATATTTGTTATTTTACCTCTATGACTTTTAACACTTTTCCAAGGATAAATTATATTTTGATTTGGTTTTCCTCTTGTATCTAAACAAAGTAAACTGGGATATAAACTTAAATAACCATCTTCACTTCCAGTTGCATATGATCCTATATCAAATCTTTTTGATTTTATACAACATATTGAAGTTAAATTTTTATCAATATAATGTGTATATAAATCATTTGTTCTTGTTATTGAATTTAAAGGAAACGGATTATCAGAATCAACATTAATATTAGTTGAATTATCAATATCAGTACATAAAATTTCATTAATAACAAATTTATCTTGTCCTTCTTTCCCAGTTGCCATAATACAAGTTTGGCTTTTATTCAAATAAGAAAAAGAACCAAAATTATAAGAAACAATTTTATTTGATATTTTTTCAAAATGATAATTAAATAAATTATATTCAACAACAAGACCATCTAATCCAACAGTATAAACATAATAATCTTGTACATGGAAGAAAATGCTTTGAATATCACTATTATGAGGAGTTTCAAAAGTTTTTAAAGTTTCTCTAGTATAAGATCTAATAATATATAAAAATTTACCACTAACAGCAGCTAATAAATGACCGCCATGTGAAAATTTTAATAAATGACAATCACTTTTTGGATTTTCATTAGCAGTTGAATCATTATTATAGAATCTTAATTCTTTATAACATAAATGAAAAAATCTAATCATTTCTCTATCACTAATTGCTAAATAATAACCATTTGGATGAATTGCAACTGCTAATATATCCATTTCTTTCTCTTGATTTTTTTCCTTTTCAGTTAATATTATTTTACAATATTCACAATGTCCAGTTAAAAAATTCCATACTCTAACTGTTTTATCTACTTTAGATGTTGTTACTATTATTGGTCTTTGTAATGCAACATCCATTGATGTGATTGGACCTTGATGAAAACCATCACAAACTAAATTCATTTTCAATTCAAAATTCACTGTTTTTAAATTATCAAAAATTTTATTTATTCCAAAATATGAAATTTCATTAGAATCATATGATATAGAAACATATTCTTCATTTTTAGTAATTGCTATTCCAGTAACTGCAGCTTGTTTTTCTCTTTTAGTATATCTTATTGGAGTGAAAGTAACAGTATCTCCAATTGTATTTTTTTCAACAAATAATAAATGACCTCTAGTACTTCCAATAATTATTCCTTTTGAAAAACATTTAATAATACTTGGAATAATATTTTCATTATTAAATATATTTTGTAAATGTTGTTTAATAAAAAATCTCTCTACTCTCATTGATAATTGATCTTCATCATCTTCTTTTTTAGTAAATGAACCACCTGGTGAATCATTCATACCTTCAAAAATAAATAATTCTCTTTGTTGTGTTATTGCTGCTAAAGTTGGTATTTTTAAAGGTAACCATTCATGACCAACGAAATTACATAAAGATAAATTTAAATTTCTAATTGGATTTTTAAATTCTTTAACACTATTTTCATAAATATACCAAAATGATAAATGATTTTCACCTGAAGTACAAAGTAATTTATTTTCTATAGTAATTTTAGTTACTCCATTTGGTAAAGGAAAAACACATTTTGGTTTATAATTATCTTCCTTATAAGATTGAAATATTTGAACATCCCATATTATACCATGAATTTCATTTGAATGTTTTACTTTACCTATTGATGCAATGTAATTTCCATCTATTGAAAAAGATGCTGTTGTAAATTCACTATATATTGTTGAAATTACTCTTCTTTTTGGTTTGAAAATCATTATTGATTTAAAATTTAATTTACTTAAATTATATACACTTATACAAGCTGTTTTTACTTTTTTTTCACATACTAAAAGAAGAGAATAATCTTTTGTCATATTCATTGAATTCATTTTAATCACATCCTCTTCATTATAAATAAACATTATATCATTTTTTCTTAATTCTTCTCTTATAAATATATCTCTTATTGCTATATGATGTCCTACAGGATAAATTAAAGAATTTCCCATTTCTCCTGCAAATAATAATGGCTCTTTTATATCTTGTTGAAAATCTGCTCCAAAACATTTTAATAAATCTAAACGTAAAGTAGCTTTTGATTTTCTTCCGAGAGTTACATCAATCATTTTTATTAATAATATTTAAATTGTGTTTATAAATAAATGGTTAATTGTTTTAATTGAAAAATTTATTTTACTTGTTTATTTAATAATACCCTTTAAAATTTTATATTTTCTTTAAAATGTAAAGCGATTTTAAATTTAAAATAAAAACAATTAAACATAAAATTCATTTTTAATCATAAATAAATAACTTTCATTATACCACACAATAATATTTTATATATACTGAATACTTAAAATCATTCATATATGAATTAAAAATTATTAAACCATTTTTCAAATTCAGCGCCTCTAGCACTTAATTTTTTTCCTTTTTTAATTTTTTTAACATCTTTTCCTTTAATATAAGCTAAATAAGGAATAGATTGTCCTTTATCATCTTTATCTTTGAATTTAATTTTATAAGGAGGAGTAAGAGATAAAGAAATTAATTTATTCCAATCAAATCCTTTGAAATAAGGATCTTGTTTAATATGTTGGAATTTCCACAATCGATTAGTAGGACTTTTCCTAAGCATTTTTTCAAGAAGAATCATAAAAGGTTCATCATGAACATAATGTGGAAATTCTAATTCTTCACTCATTACACTTTTATAAACCATCATAGGATCATCATAATCTTCTCCAAAGGGTAATCTTCCACAGAAAAATTCATACATACAAATAGCAATAGACCAAATATCAACTTGGAAAGTGTAACCACCTCCTTTAACAATTTCAGGAGCCATATAATGTGGAGTTCCTATTATTGTACTAGTTCTTTCTTTTATTTCTTTTACTGTTCCAAAATCTATTATTTTTATGTATCCTATATCATTTACCATTATATTTTCTGGCTTTATATCACGATATATTACTTTCTTTTTATGAAGGTAATCTATTGCTAATAACATACTCCCACCATAAAATTGAGTTTGTTCTTTGTTTAATAATCCTATGTCACGAATTACTTCCCATAATTCTTTTCCTTTTATATATTCCATTAAAAAAAATATGAAATTTTCATTTTTCATATATTTTACCATTTTCATTATAAATGGATGATCTACTTTTAATAAAACATTTTTTTCTAGTTCTATACATGTTTCTAATTTTTCTTTTTTTATTTGATATACATTCTGAGCTTTTATAGCATATAATTGTTTATTTTTTCTACTTCTAACTAAATTAACAAAACCAAAATTACCTGAACCTAATTCTTTAATATTATCTAAATCTTTTAATTCAATAGTATTATCTTCCAAATATATTTTTTTCTGGAAATAATTTAATAAATTTGTTTCTAAAATACTTTTAAAAACATCAGCAGTTAATGAATAAACAATAACATGTCCATTTGCAATTGCAGTTGCAGATCTTTTTTCACTTACAATTAAAGCTTTTGCTCCAAATTCTTCTCCATCATTTAATGATCTTACATATTTTGAATTAACAAAGAAATCAACTCTTCCAGATTTAATTATATAAAATTTATCACCAATTTCACCTTGAGATATAATTTTTCTTCCATTATCAAAAGTTTCAATTTCTAATTTTGATTCTAATAATTCTATTTTATCCTCACTTAAATTTTTGAAAAATGCAATATTTTCAAAGTTACTTTTTTCAACTGCTTGTTTTTGAATTTTATCAATATTTCCTCCTAAAACTTCTTGAAATTTATCTAATCCAATTTCTGCTAATATACAATCTGGATCTGCAATTAAATCATGATTTAAAGTAATTGATTTGTTTTCATACATTTCTTCCTCATATAAAAATTCATATCTTTTTGCCTCAACATAACCTGTTTTCTTATTTGCAATAGAACCTTCTAAAACTATATAAATTTTCTTTTCTAATATATCTCCTTTTTGAAATATAATTTCATGTTTACCATAATTTTTATATGTAAAGAATGAAAAAACTTTCAATAACATTTTAGTAAGAATTTTATTGAAATGTTTTGAATTTTGAAAAGCTAAATTAATAAAACTGAAATATAATTGTTCTTTATAATTTACTCCTAATTGATTTTTGAAAAAATCAACAGTAATAGAACAAATAGTACAATTTGTTTTAGCAACAACATCTAAAGATCTTTTAGTTTCTTCAAGAATAGCTTTTTGTCCAAAATTATCTCCTTTTTTTAAAGTCCTAATAATTTTATCATTTTTAATACAATTTACTTCACCTTCTTTAACTATATAAATACAATTACCTAAATCACCTTCTTTACAAATATAATCTCCAGTTTTATATTTTTCTTGAAGTAAATTATTAGCAAGAATAGTTTTAAAAGAATCTTCCAAAGGTAAATTAATAGAATCTAAAAATTTTTTATTTTCATTATAGTTTAATTGGAAAATAAAATCAATAATTTTTCTAAAAACTTCTCTTTTCATTACCCATAATTTGCATTCAGAAACAGTTTTAACAGTGGTAATTCTAGGAGCATTATTAATTAAAGCAAATTCTCCAAAAGAATCACCTCTATTCATTTCTTTCTTTAATTTCCCATTCATATACATTTCTAATTTTCCTTCATGAACAATATACCAATAATTCCCAATTTGACCTTCTGTGAATAATGTCACTCCTTCTTTAACTTTACATAATGACATTGTTACAATTATTTCATTTCTTGCTTGTTCATTCAATGTTTGCATTACTAAATGCTTGTCTATTATATTATATATTAATTCATAATCCTCTTTATTAGAATTCCCTTTGTGAATCACGTGTAAATTTTTTTTCTCATGATTTGATGATGCTTTGTTCTTTGCTATTATTGCTATTTTTTCTTTTTTTCTTTTCATTTTGTTGTCTACACTTCCACGATGTGATTTTGGCTCTGTATTCTGATTTGTTGATTGAATTGAATCTCTTGAATCTACTTTTTCTAATTCTTGATGCTTATGTCTTGATGATTTAGAACCTTTATTTCCTGATTCAACATTTCCTTGAGATAATTCACCTCCCATTTGTATTAATTTATAATACGTTATATAATTAATTGTTATTATTTTCACAATAAAAAAGAATAAAATAATTAAAATTCAAAAAAATATAAAAAAATTAATAATTGTAGAACCCAATAAATTACATAATAAAAATCAAAATATACATTTAAAAAAATGGAAAAAAAAACATTAATACAACAAACAGTGGCAGTTCATCCAATAGTATTATTAAGTGTAGTAGATCATTACAATAGATCAGCATTAGGAACAAATAGAAGAGTAGTAGGAGCATTATTAGGAGAATACATAGATGATAAAGTAGATGTTACAAATTGTTATGCTTTACCTTTTGAAGAAGATCCAAAAGATAAAAAAGTTTGGTTTGTTGATCATATTTATTCAGAAGATATGCTTGAGATGTTCCAAAAAATTAATCATAAAGAAAAAATAGTTGGTTGGTATTCTTCAGGACCAAAAATTCGTCCTCATGATATTGAAATTAATGAAGTTTTTAGGAAATATTGTGAAAATCCTGTTTTTGTAATTATAGATGTTAAAGAAGATAATGAAAGTTTAGGTATTCCAACTGAAAGTTATACTATGAAAGAAGAAGTTGATAAAGATGGTCAATTAATTAAAACTTTCTTTAAATTAAATACTACAATTGAAGCTTCTTTACCTGAAGAAATTGGAGTTGAATTTATGTTAAGGGATATTAATGATACAAATAGAGAAGGAAATATTACTAAATTAGCTAATGATAAAGTTATGTCTTTTAAAGCTTTGATTAAAAGATTAAATGAAATTAAAAATTATTTAGAGAAAATTATTAATCAAACAATTCCTACTAATCCACAAATTATTTATAATATACAAGAAATTTTTAATTATTTACCTAATTTTGATACTGAAAGTGTTATTAAAGCTATGAGTATTCAAACTAATAATAATTATCTTGTTTTATATTTAAGTTGGATTACTAAAACTATTGTTGCTTTACATAAATTAATTAATAATAAAATCATGTTAAAGGAAGAAGAAAAACAACCTGAAAAAAAAGATAACAAAAAAGATGAAAAAGATAAAGAAAAAGATAATAAAGATAAAACTGAAAAAGAAGAAGAAGATAAAATAAAGAAAGAAGAAAAAAAATAAATTAATATAATTAAATAAATATAATTCAAAAAAAAAATATTTTGAAAAAGAAAATTAATTAATTTATTTAATAACTTATATAAACTTTTAAACATTTAAAATTTCTAAAATAATAAAAAACAAATTAAATAGTAAAGAAAAATGAATGTAATATCAACAGATATGGAAATAACAAGTGAAATGAAAAAAGATGCAGAAACAAAAGCAAAAGAATTTTTAGGACATACTGAAATAAATGAAGGTGAAGTAAGTAGACAAATGAAAGAATTTTTCGATAAAAAATATCAACCTAATTGGCATTGTGTTGTAGGAAAAAATTTTTATTCTTCTTTTTCTCATGAAGAAAAAACCTATATTTTCTTTTCTGTTGGTCAAATTTCAGTTTTATTATATAAAGTAGGTTAACTATTTAAACATGCAAAAAAAAAATATAATTAAAACTTAATAAAGATAGAAAAAAAACATTGTGAATAAATTATTTTTATTTTTAAAAACATTCAAAAAAAAATAAATTACGCTTGAGTAGCTTCTCTCAAAATATCTTTATTCATAGCTTTCTCAGTTTCACTCATTCCATGATCAACAATAGCTTTTCCTCTTTTAACTTGTTCATTAAGAGCTTCTAAATTTCTTTTATTCATTTCTCTAATAATTCTAGCAACTTCTTTTTCTTTTTCATGAAATCTTTTAGTATCTTCTTTCCAAATTCTTCCTTGTTCCAAATCAACTTTTTTTTCATATTCATCATTTAATTTTCTTCTAGCAACTTGTTTATCTAAATAATTTCTATAATTAATTTTTCCTTGAGCAATCTCTTTTAATCTTCTTTCATCATCTTCTTTAGCTCTTTCATTCATAATTCTTTCATATTCTTTTAATTTTTCTTCTTCCATTCTCATTTTTTCTTTCTGAGCTTTTAAAACAGTTTCAATTGCTTTTCCAGAAAAAACATTTGCATTTCTTTCTATTTTCTGGAAATATTCTTTTCTCTCATTTTCTTTCTTAATATCCAAGGCTAATGCATCTTCCATTATTCTAATATCATCTTCTCTTTCTTTTTTTGCTTCTTCTGCTAAAATTTTCCTTCTTAATAAATTATCTTCTTTTGTTTTTTCCATTGCTAATTTCTCTGCTTTTTTCCTTTCTAAATTAGCTTTTTTTTCATCTTTTAGTTGTTGTTGATTTTCCTTTACTAATGCTCTTTCATATTTCTTATTTTTTAAAAACTCAATTCTTTTTTTCACATATTGTTCTCTTAATTGTTTATCTCTCATTTCTTTCTCTTTTAAAACTCTCTTTTTTATTTCTTCTCTTTTCTTTGCTTCTAATTCATCTAAATGCTTTAAATGTTTATCTACTAAAGCATCATATTCAAGAGATTTTAATTTTTCTTCATATTCTCTTTTTATTTTCTGTTTTATTTGATTATCTAAATCATTCCTTGTTCTTAATTTCATTTCATGATCTTTTATCTTTTCTCTTTTTTTATCTTCTTCAAATTTTTTCTTATTATACATATTTATTGCATCCCATTCATCAGCATATTTAGAAAAGTCAAAATCTATTTTATTATTTTCTTTCTCTTTATCTCCTAAATTTAATTTCTGAAAATCTTTCATTTCTTCATCTCTCATTTGATCACCTAAATTTCTATCATCAAATTTATCTAAATCACTTGCACCACTCATTCTACTTTGATTTAATCTTTCACAAGAACATAAATTTTTATTTTGAAGTCTACTTTGATTAATATCAGGTAATTTAACTTCTTCAACATTAATATTATTTCCTTGATAAGTTTGATTTCTATCATTATTAGGATTTGATAAATTTTTTCTTAAATCTTTCTTCTTTTTTTTAACATTTAATTTTCCTTGAATTGTTTTTTCAAGTTGCTGAAGATCATAATCATTTAATTTATCTCTTTTTAAAAATGTTGAAACTTCTTTTTCTATTATTGGCTTAACTGCTATTTCACCAAAACTTTGCATAAATCTATCTATTAATGTTTGCTTAAGTTTGTCTCTCCTTTGATTATTCATTAATGTATCTCTTGGCTCATTCATTTTCATTGTGTTTAAGTTTTCTCTCATTTCATTTTCATTATTTTTAATTGGTCTTTCTAATTCTGCTTCCATTTAAGTTATATTATTAATAAATTAAATTCACGGATATTAATGTTATTTTTTTATTTTTTTATTTAGAGGTTTTTAAATTTTTTTTTATTTTTATATCATAAAAAATATTATATTTTTTTTAAAGGAGATGGAATTTTCATTTTTTTCCTTTTTTTTTCGTTATTGGATTTTTTTAAGTAGGAATCATACATTTTGATACTTGCTTTATTCATTTCACTAAATTCACTGAAATACCCTCTTTTAATACCAAAGTTTCCTCTTAATAAACTAAAAGTTTCTGAATATGAATCCCATTTATTATTCGTTAAAATATCTGGAATTACTTTCCTATAAGTATTTGAAATTGGATTATATATAATATATGGTTTTCTTTTAAATTCAAATTTTATTCTTTTATTCTCATTGTAACTTTCTTTTATATCAAATGTGTTTAAATTCTTTAAATATGATGTATTCTTTAAATTAATTGTACTTTTTATTGTTTCTAACTTTTCTTTATCTAAAGAACTACATTTTAATCCTGAATTCCCAGCAAAAAAGGTTATATAATTTTTATCCATTTGTTTATTTAATTTATTTGAAAAATGAATATTATTATTTCTTCTAATATGATTATCATATAAACTAAAAAAAGTTTTACCAAAATTTATATTATTTTTATTATTATCATAATTTAATGTTAAACCATTATTGGTAGGATTTCTTTTTAAAATATCATTACTTGATTTACTTTTATACATCAGACTCATTTCAAAAGCTTTTTCACTTTTAATTTTTTTTAAAAAACTATTATCCCTATTTAATTTAAAATTTCCTTTAATTTTATCTAACATTTTAATAATTTTACCACTTTTTTCAATATTTTTAAAAGATTCACTTCTATCAACTTTAATAACATCATTTAAATGAGGGTTATTATATTTTAATTTTCCTTTTTTCATAATATCTAATTTAAACATATCAGGAATTTCATTTGAATATTCATATAAAATAGGAGAAATTTTTCTATGATAAACAGGAGAAAGAATTCCAAATTTCATAATATTACCATATTTAGTTTTCAAAGGAAAATCTTCACTACAGGAATTCCATTTAAATATATTATTATCAGACATTTAAAACCAAAAAAATCAATTTAAATATTAATTAAATAATTAAATAAAATAATAAATTATCAAAATGGGAATTTGTGGAGGAAGTAATAAAGATGTGAAAACAAAGCAAAAGAATCAAAATCAAAATCTAAATCAAATAAATCATAAAAATGAAAAATTGGAGAATGAATATCGAAATATATTAGATAATGAAGATGATAAATTTAAAGATATGCCAGAATGGGGAAATAACATAAAGAAAGGATTTGGAATAAAACAAATGCCAGGATATAAATGTAATTTAAAAATAGATGAATTAATAGAATTAAGAGAAAAATTTTGGGCATCTAAACAATCACAAAAAATGCAATGGAAAATTATTCATCAAGCTTGTGTTTATGATCATATTAAAGCAGAAGATTATTTATTTAAAAATGGAATTAATACTTTAAATGGTTGTATTAATCAATGTATTGATAAAGATGGTAATATTTATAAAGTTCCTAATTATTGTATTAATGATCCTTATTTTGAATTAGAATTATTACCTCAAGATGATTCACACAACGAAGAAATTGAAATTACTCTTTTTGATATTCCCAATCAAAAAAATATTAAAATGAAAGTTAGAGAAAATCAAACAGGTAAATTTTTAATTGAAAAATACGCTGAGAAATATAACATTGATTTAAATAAAAATATTATTAGATTACTTTTTGGTGGTGGAATTATTAAAGATAATGATACTTTATATCAACATAAAGTCAAAAATGGTTATAGTATACAAATTTGTGTTTCCAAGAAAAATTAACTTCTTTTCATGGAATGTTATTTTATTATTAATTATATAAATTATTATTTGAATATAAAAAAAATTATTAAAAAATTTAAAAAAATGGGTTTTATCTTATCAAAAATATTTGGAGATCTTTTTTCAAATCAAGAAGTGCGTTTATTAATATTAGGATTGGATAATGCAGGTAAAACAACATTATTATATCAGATGCAATTTGGAGAAGTGAAAGTGACAGTACCAACATTAGGATTTAATGTAGAGAGTGTAAAATATGAAAATATAAATTTTCAAATGTGGGATTTAGGAGGACAGAGTGAAATAAGACCATATTGGAGATGTTATTATCCAAAAACAAATGCAGTAGTTTTTGTTATTGATTCATCTGATAAAGAAAGATTAGATATTGCAAAACAAGAATTATTTCTATTATTACAAGAAGATGATTTAAAAGGAGTTCCTATTGCTATTTTAGCTAATAAACAAGATATTGAAGGTTGTTTAAGTGATGCACAAATTTCAGAAAATATGGCACTCACTGATATTAAAAATCGACAGTGGGCTATTTTTAAAACTATTGCTAAAACTGGAAAAGGATTAGATGATGCTTTTAAGTGGCTTACTGGAATTTTGAAAAATAATCAAAGTTAAAATTTTACAAAGTTTTTATTATACCTCTTTTTAAATAAAAATATACTTTTTCCATACCTTTTTTTTTATTTTTTGTTTTTACTTATTGTTAAATTTATTTATTTATTTTTTTTTTTTAATTTATTTTTTTAACTTTTATAATATTTTTATTATCATATAATGTGATTTTTTAGTAAGATATTTAAATCATAATTCTTATTTTTTATTTCTTCAGTCATATTTTTTTCTTATTTTTGAAATCACAATATAAATTTATTTATTAATACAATTAAGAAAATAAAATAAAAATTTTTAAATGAAATCAAATATGAGAACAGGGAATAATGAAATTTTAGAAAAAATAAATATTTTAACAAAAGATGTAATATTATCAAAAACATTAAATAATGAAGTTAATCATGAAAACATAATAAATCCAAAGAGTGAAACTTTTTTAAAGAATCCTTTGTTTAAAGAAAAATTATATTCAGTTTTTTCAGAAATACCAAATAAAAAAATAAAGAACTTAAAAAATCAAATAACTTTAAATCCAAAGAAAAATAATAACTCTATTCCAAAAAAAGAAAATAATAAAAGAAATGAAATTTACAATAATGAAAAGAGAGAAATATTAAATAAAAAAAAGGATGAAATATTATATTTATTAAATCCTCTTGATGCTCAATTAAATAAAAATAGAAGAAAAAGAAATAAAAATTCAAAAAAAAAAAGTAATTATCCTTTTTTTCAAAATGAAATAAAAACTTTTCCTGAAAGAATAAGAAATGAAATAAATAAAATTTTATTTAAAGATGGAATAATTAAATCAGAAAATTTTGAAGAAAGAAAAAATAAAAATTCATTAAATACTAATTTTTATGGTTTAAAAAGTGGAAACAATAATTTAAGTCATAGAAGAATTAATTCTTCTAATTATAGATTTAAAAATAATCAAAATAAAAAAAAAGTAAATTCTATTGTTGAATCTATTCAAAAATTAAAACTTCAATATGAAATATAAAAAATAATTTTAAATAATTATTTTTTTATTGAAAAATAAATAATTTTTAATTTGAAAAAATTAAATGTTAACACTATATATAATTGTTAATAATAAATTAATATAAAGTAAATTTATGTTCTTTTTTTAAATTAGAATTACTCTTTTTTTTATTATGAATTGAATTATTTATTCTATTTGATTGAAAAATAGAATGTTTTAAAATAAAATTTCTTTCATTTTTAGAATCAGAAATATTAATTTTTTTTTTTTTTCTTTTATTTAATAAAATAGATAAAATATCATTTTCTTTTCCTTTACAATTTTTTAAACTATTTCTTTCTTCACAAGGAACAGTTTCAGCATTTTGTTTATAACATAAATTATGATTATCATATTTTTTTTTTAAATGAATTATTTTTTTATTTTTAACTAAAACATAAGAAGTAATATTTGTATTTTTTTCTGTACTTGCTGAACTTTGTAAAGAAGTATTATTACTTAAAGATTTATTATTTTCTATTATATTATTTTTATTTTCACTTTCATTTATTGATATTGAAATTTTTAATTTTTTTATTATATTTGAATTTGATTTATTTGAATTATTTATATTTTTTATTGGAGATAGTTTCTTTAATATTGAATGTTTATTTATTATTTTTGATATTTTTAAATTAAACAAATTAGAAAATTGATTTTTTATATTTTTTTCATCTATTAATTCCATTATATTCCTTTTTTTAATTATTGAATTAGATAAATTTCTTGTTTGTGAAAAACTCTTTGAACAATTATCTTCTATATTATTATTATCTAAATATTGCTTTATACTTTTTTGATTTTCATTTTGTTTTTGTAAAATTGAAGGTTTTAAAACATTATTTTTTTTAATTTTAATTTGATTTTTTTCATTTTTTTGATTTGATTTAAAATCTTTTTTATTATTACTTTTTCTAGATGAATCATTTAATTTATATTTACTAAAAATATTATAAATATTTTTTAAAGAAAAAACTAAATTATCATTATTATTATTAATTTGATTTCTACTAATTCCTTCATTAACATCTTTTTTATTTAAATTATTTATATTATTAACTTTATTTATCTTTCTTTTATTTATAATTTCTAATAATTTATTATATAAATCTTTATATTTAAAATGAGCTCCAAATTCGAAAAATTCGTTATGTTCTATATCATTATTTTTATAAAAACATATATTTTTGAAATCATTTATATTAATCATTATGCTTATATATTTTATTTATATTTAAAAAAAAAATAAATAAATAACTAATTAGTTTTCTGAAAAAAATTCTTGTTTCATTACTTTTTCTTTATTAATAAATTCTTCAATTCTTTTTCCTTCATTATAAAAAGTAAAAGAAGGTAAAATAATTCTGCATTTTTCACCTCTTTTAATATCTCCAAAAAATTGTTCATATTTAATTTCATTAAAATAAACTATAACACCAATTTTATTAAGATCAAAGGAAATTTTAGGTTGATGAATATAACATTGAAAAATAATTTCCATAGCTTTTTTAATAAAAATAATAATATCAGTATTCACTCTTTCATTCTTTTCATTTATTTCTAAAGTATTTTGAATATTTTTCATTATTTCTCCATATTTTTCTTCTTTAATTAAATTATTCATTAATCTTTTCCAATCAACTTGAAATGTATTTTTTAATATACAATCTAATGTATTTTTTACATTTTTATCTTTGAATTTTAAATCTAATTTCTCTTCTATTTTCATAAAATGATTTTTTAATATATTTTCACAAAATTTGAAAACTTCTTTATAAAAAAATTCCACTCCTTCAATTTCAAATTCATCATATAAATATTTTTTAAAAAAATTTAAACAATCTATTTCTAAAAAATGAATTATATTATTTTTTAAAGTTTCAAAAGAAGGAAAAGAATTTCCTTTTGATTTTTGATGAACTGATATATGAGATCTAATATTTGATTTTAAAATTAATATTTCATTATATAATTCATTATTTTCTTTTTTTAAGGATATATTTTTATTTTTTTCTTGTTTTAATTTTTTCATTGCTTCTTTTATTTCATATTCTTCATGAGATGTTAAATTTTTTTGATTTGATTTTTTAGAAAAATTATTCCCATATCTTGAATATTTGTCTACCATGTCTTTTCAAATTTTTTATTTAAAATTAAATTGGAATTAATTATTTTTTATTTTTTTTTGAATTTTTACTTTTCTTCTTTTTTATTGATATTAATATTTTATGAAGATTTTATTTAAAAAAGAATTTTTATTTTATGAAAAAATTTTTTATTAGTTTTATCAGTTTATTTATTATTAAATATGTTTATAATATTTGTCTCAATTAAAAAACTTTGTAAACTTAAATTCATTGATATAAATTGGATAATTAAAAATATATTTTAAATATAAATGAATTATTTAGAATTATTTTATTCTAACAAATTCCCAAATTAGAATTATCCATTAAACTCAAAAAAAAAATTATCAAATACTTCAATGAAAAAAAAAACATTAAAAAAAATCCTGTTATAATATAAAATCTAAAAAAGTAAAAATAAAAATATATAAAAAATGTCAGAATCTCAAGTGATAAAAGCAGAAGAAAGTGAAAAATCTGAAAATTCAGAAAATGAAGAAGGACAAATATTTGAAAAGAAAGAAGAAGAAGAAGAGAAGGCAAAAGATGAAAAAGAGGAGAAAAAATATACAAGACCAGCATTAAAAAGGAGAAAATCTTTATATGAAGGATATGAAGAGAAACAAGAATTCTTTAGACCAGAATATCAATTCAACGTGAAAGATCCAATAAAAGAAAAAATGTGGGAATTAATGGATGCATATTTACCAAGAGATAAACTTTCAATTCAAAAATCAATAGTAACTCACATAGAATATACATTGGCAAGAACAAGATTTGAAATAGATAATAACTATATGTTTCAAGGAACTGCACTTTCTGTTAGAGATAGACTTCTTGAACAATGGAATGATACTCAAATGTATATTCGAATTAATAATCCTAAAAAAGTTTATTATCTCTCTATTGAATTTCTTCTTGGGCGTCTCTTACAAAATGCTTTAGTTAATTTAGAATTGGAAGATAGATACAGAGATGCTTTAATGGATTTTGGTGTTAAATTAGAAGAAATTTATGAAAGTGAAAATGATCCTGCTCTTGGAAATGGAGGTTTAGGAAGATTAGCTGCTTGTTATATTGATTCACTTGCTACTTTAAATTATCCTGCTTGGGGTTATGGTATTAGATATGAATATGGTATTTTTAAACAAGTCATTGAAAATTTCGAACAGAAAGAACTTCCTGATTATTGGTTAACTAAAGGTAATCCATGGGAAATTATTAAATTAGATTTACAATATAAAGTAAGATTTTATGGTTATTGTAAAGATGAATTTAGAAATGGAAAAAAAGTTAGAGTATGGAGAGGTGGTCAAGAAGTACTTGCTATTGCACATGATACTGCTGTTCCAGGGTTCCAAACATTTAATTGTAATACTCTTAGATTATGGAAAGCTTATCCAAGTGAAGAATTTAATTTTGATGAATTTAATAGAGGTCAACATCAAGGTGCTCTTGAAAGTAAAGATCAAGCTAGTTATATTTCTGCTGTTTTATATCCTAATGATTCTACCTTAAGTGGAAAAGAACTCAGATTGAAACAAGAATATTTCTTTAGTTGTGCTTCCATTCAAAATATAGTTAATAGATTTAGAAGAATGCAATTACCTTGGAGTGATTTCCCTAAATATAATACTGTTCAATTAAATGATACTCATCCTACTATTGCTTTAGTCGAATTACTTAGAATTTTAATTGATGAATATGAAGTTGAATATAAAGATGCTTTTGACATTGTTTTAAAAACTTTCAATTATACTAATCATACTGTTCTTCCTGAAGCTCTTGAAAAATGGGGTGTTGATATTTTCGAAAGATTACTTCCTCGTCATTTAGAACTTATTTATTTAATTAATTTCTATTTTATGGAAGAATGTAAAAAAAAGTTCCATGAAGATTGGGATAAAATTGGTAGATTATCAATTATTGAAGAATCATTCCCTAAACAAATTAGAATGGCTAATTTATGTGTTGTAGCTTCATCTCATGTTAATGGAGTTGCAAAAATTCATTCTGGTTTAGTTAAAACAATGTTATTTAAAGATTTTGCTGATATGTGGCCTAATAAATTTACTAATGTTACTAATGGTGTTACTCCTAGAAGATGGGTTCATTGTGAATTCCCTGAACTTTCTGCTTTATTAACTGAATATAATGGAGGTAAAAATGAATGGCTTGCTGAATTAGATTTACTTGAAGAAGTTTTAGATAATGTTAAAAAACAAGGAAAAATGGATGAATTTATTGATAAATTCAAAGATGCTAAATTAAAAGCAAAATTACGTTTGAAAGAATTTGTAAAAAAGAATTGTAACTTAGATATTGATGAAACATTTATGTTTGATATAATGGTGAAAAGAATTCATGAATATAAAAGGCAATTTATGAATTGTCTTTATTGTATAAGAAGATATTTAGATATAAAGAAGATGTCACCAGGAGATAGAGAAAAAATAAATAAGAGAGTAACATTCTTTGGAGGTAAAGCAGCACCAGGATATGCATTAGCTAAGAATGTAATCAAATTAATAAATATGGTAGCAAATACAGTAAATAATGATAATGATGTGAATAAATATTATAAAGTAGTATTTTTACCAGATTACAAAGTATCATCAGCTCAAATAATTATTCCAGCAGCAGATATAAATGAACAAATATCAACAGCTGGAACAGAAGCATCAGGAACATCATGTATGAAATTTGTAATGACAGGATCACTTATAATAGGAACTCGTGATGGAGCAAATATAGAAATTGCAGATAGTATAGGAGAAGATCATATTTTCTATTTTGGTAAAACTGTTAATGAAGTTGAAAAAATAAGGAAAGAAATAGCAAATGGTAAAAGAGGTTATGTAGGAAGTAGATTACAAGAATGTTTTGATGCTATATTCAATAATAGATTTGGAAATACTAAATTTATGCATGATTACATTAATGGACTTATTAATGGAGGTGATTTTTATCTTGCTTGTCATGATTTTTATGCTTATATGGAAGCTCAAGAAAAAGTTGATAAAGCTTATCAAGATTCTAAATCTTGGTATCAAAAATGTGTTGAAGCTATTTGTAAAATGGGATTCTTCTCTTCTGATAGAGCTATTCAAACTTATGCTAATGATATTTGGAATATCACCCCTCTTGAAGTTCCTAAACCTTCTATCACTAAAAGTGGACATCTTGTTTCTACTGGAGATTTAAAACATCTTGGAGATTAATAAATAGTGTTTTGAAGTTTTTAATAGAGTTATTTTTAAAAATTTTTATTAAGTCTTATTTTATTTAAAAATTTAGAGTTCTTGAAAAACATTATTTTTTATTATTTTTTAAATTACATTTTTTTTTTATATATATATAAAATTTAAAACTCTGAATACATATTAAGAATAAATTTAATAATAAACAAAAATATCTAATTTAAAAGTTGTTTCAAAGAATTTTCGTTTTCAACTAAATTCAAAACATCAAATTCAATAGTATTAACATCAAATTTAACATAACCATCATTACTAAATCCTCCAAGAACTAAAATTTTATTTCCATCATTAACAATAACATGTTCAGCAATAGGAAAAATATTTAATTCATCGTATGAAGCTTGAATCCAATTAAAATTTTCTAAATCAAAAAACCAAATATCATTTAGTAAATTTTCATCATTTTTTCCTCCATAAATACATATTAAATTAAGCATACTAAAAAAGCACATACCACAATTGATTCTTGGAAGAGGTTCAATTCCATGAGTAGGAATCTCAACAATATCAACTGGTTTAACACCAATTCTAATTAACCAGAATTTTTTATAATAATTTCTTTCTTTATCAATTCCACCAAAAATATAAATACCTTCAATTTTAACTTTTCCAATTTTCCCTTTTGAAATTGAACTTTCAGGAAATTTATATATATTTAAATCTTTATGATATAATAAAGATCTATTTTTAATAACTAAAGTACTTGAATGATAAGCAATTTTTGGAATTTTCATTAAATTTCTGTAAATTAAAGGAGTCCATTTATATTTTAAACAATCAAATATCCACATATCATTTAAATAATTTCCATCATCATCAATTCCTCCATGAATAAACATTGTTGATCCAATTCCAATTCCTATATGATTTCTACGAAATTTCACATTTTTGTAATTCACACATTTTGGATAATAAAAATTTTCTCTTTTCATATCAAATATACATATATTTTCTTCTTGATCTCTAAATGTATTTTTTGGAAGTATTCCTCCAAAAATATATAAATTATTCATATAATATGTCATTGAATGACCATAACGTGATATTGGTAATTCATCTTCTGATAATATTATTTTTCTCCATTTTATATATTCATTTTCAGAATTTATTTTGTATTTTGATTTTTTGATTTCTTGTTCTGTAATATTTTTTGTACCTATTGAACATACCCAAATATCATTTAAAAATTTACTTTGTATTCCACCAAATATATATATTAAATTATCTTCTGTTTTACATAATGAAAATTGACCTCTTGATGTAGGATGATATAGTGTTTCTATTTTATTTTGATATACTGATAAATTATTTATTAAATCATCTCTAGGTAAAAATTTACTTGAATTTAATGTTGGTAAATCTTCAGCTTTAGATTTTGTTCTTTGAATATGAGAATTAAATTTTTTTTTAATACCACTTTTTATTTTATTATTATTTTCAGAAGTTATTTTTGAAATTGTAATTCTTGGCATTAATTTAATCATTTTTTCTTTTAAATGATATTCCTGAATTCTTTTACTGTAACTATTAAATTGTGATTCCATTCTAATATTATTTAAAGTTTTATAAATTGTATTATTAAAATTTAAAGCATATTGTGATTTAAAAGGATTTTTATACATTTCTTTATTATCAACTGAACGAGCTAAAATTGAATTATCTTTATGAGAATTACGAAAAAAATTTTGAATTGTTGTTTTTTGAAATTCATTCAATTCTGAATTTAATCTATATTTATTTCCTAATTCCTCTTCTGCATAATTTTGATTATAAGATGTATATAATGATGATATATAATCTCCATCTTTTAATGTTAATGTTTTATTAAAACTATTATCATTTTTTTTTCGTTTATAATTACGAAATGTATATAATTTTAAATTTTCAAAATTTTCTATTGTTTTTGATAATGATTCTGATTTATTTATCAGTGATTGAGGAATTTTTTCTTCCATTGAATATTCTGTTATTGGCTTTTTTAATGTTGGAAATATTTTATATAATTTTAATTTCATTTTCATTTTGATTTTATTATTTATTTTTTTCTTCTCTTTTTTTCAATTTTATTTTTTTATAATTTTTAATGGAAGATAATATATTTTCACATCCTGATATTCCTTTGATTTTAGAATATCGTGATAATAATATTTGTGCTGATTGTGAAGAGAAAAAAAATATTTTTTGGTGTTCTATTAATAATGGTGTTTTTTTATGTGTTAAATGTGCAAGAATTCATAAAAAAATATTAAAAAATTTTTCTATCATTAAATCATTGGAAGCTGATTTATTCAGTGAATATGAAATTAATTTATTGAAAAAAGGAGGTAATATGAGATTTAATAATTTAATGATTGAATATAATATTCCTATTACTCAAGATACAAAAGAATATAAATATCAAACTATAGTTTCTGATTATTATAGAAAATTATTACATAGTGAAGTTAAAGGAATTAATATTAATATTGTTAAACCTTCTTTAGAAAAAGGATTATTAAAAATTACTAATGAAATGATTTATGAAAATCTTAATTATAATAACATACCCCAAAAAGATTATAGAGAAGTAAATAATAATTATAATAATTCAAATTATAATAATGTTTCTAATTATAATAATCAAAATAATTATAATATTAATAATATTAATAATAATTGGTTTTCTTCAATGGAACAAATTTTTAATAATTTAGGAGATCAAATTTATAATACTTTTAAAGATTATCAAATTGATGAAAAAATACAAAAGGCAAATGAATATATAAATGATAAAACTGAACAAATAACAAATTCTGAATTATTTCAAAATATGAAAAATAAAGCTGAAAATGGAATTCAAATAATAAAAGCAAAAGCTTCAGAATTATATAATATAAATGGGCAATATAATGATTTGGATAATAAAAAAAGTTCAGATATTGTTGAAATGTCAGATATTGAATTACAAAATGAAAAGAATAACAATAATAATAATGAAATTAGTAATAAAGAGAATAAAAATATTATTAATAATAATGAAGAAAATACCATTAACAACGAAAAAGAGAATATTCTAAATGATGATAAAAAGAATATTCTTAGCAATGATAAAGAACATAATATTAATAATGAAAAATAAATAAATAATAATTATATAATTAGAAAAATTAAATTTTTGAATTAAAAAATGAATAAAATATTATATAATTATACTTAATTTATTAAGTTCAAAATATTTTTAATTTTTTGTTATAATTTGCTATTAAAAAGGCAATCTTTAATATAAAATAAAAGAATACTAAATAATGAGTAAAGAAAGTATATTTTTTCTGTTCTTTCATTTTTCTCTTGATGATTCTATTTTAGCTTTTTCAATTTACCTCTTTTATAAAAAAATATTTATTTTAATAATTATAAAATAAAAGAGAAAATATAAATTATATTCTATTATTTATTTATTTTTTTTTTTAAAACTAAAATGATTGGTAATACTTCAATTGAAAAATATCAGTCATTTAATGGAATAAAAAAACAATCACAATTTTTATCAAAAGATATTATAAGAGGTCGTCAAATGAATATTAATAATTATAAAACAAAAAATATATTTCCAATTCATAATAATATTAAAATTAAAAATTTAAATAATAGAATTAAATTAAATTCAAGTAATTATAGTTCTGATGAAGATTCTTATAGTTCTTCTCAAGAAAGAAAAAAACTATTTTTTAATGAAGATAATTTCCATTTTTTAAATAAAAGTGAAGAAATTATTTTTTCTAGTGATGATGATTTTCAAGAAATAGAAGTTAATATTAAAGAAACTTTAGAAAATGAAATTGAAGAAATTTTAATTCAAATTTATCAAAAAAATTTTTCTAAAAATAAAAAAATTTTTAGTTCTAGAATAAAAAGAAATTACATAAAAAAGAATAAAAAATTAAATAATCAAAATAATTTAAAATTAAGTTTAAGACAATTAAATGAAAAATATAATATATATAGTTTAAAAATATTATCAAAGAAAATAAAAGAAATAATAAATAATTATAAGGAAAAATTATTTGAAAATGTTTATTTATCTCCAATTTATTCTTCATTTAAAAAGAAAAAAGAAGAAATATATAAGAATAATTCAAAAAAAAAAGAAAAAATGCAAAATTTATTTTCTTCAGAAAAAAAACTAAAAAAAAATAATCAAATTATTTCTCCAACAACATCAACATCATCCAATCAATCAGATGATTTTATAATAAATCAAATAAATCAATTTAATTGTGATAAAAATTATTTTTCTTCCATTTTACTTCAAATAAGAAAAGGAATAAAAGAACATGATTTTTCTAAAAATATTATTAATGAATTAAATCATATTAAATCAAGTCTTAAAAAATCTGTTTTTGAAATAAAAAATATTTTCCAATATCCTTTAAGTTTATTAAAACAAAATTTTTCTATTGAATTAATTCAATTAGAAGCTTTTAATAAAATAATTATTAAAAATAATTTATTATTTACTATTTTATATCATATTAGACAATATGCTACTAATAATAATTTAAGTAGTTATTTAGAAAGTTTAAATAATTTGCAGAATGATAAAAAATATAATAAAGAAGAAATGACTAAATTTGATAAATTATTAGAAAAAAAATTAAAAGAATTAAATTTTAATGATAATGAAGATAATAAAATTAAAAATGAAATCGAAGATTATTTTTTATTTAATGAAGATGATTATTTTAATATTGATAATAATTTAAAAAATTTAAATAATAATAATAATCATAATAATTCTTTATCTGAATTTGATAATAATAATAATGATAAATACAATGAAATTTGTGAAGAAAAAAGTAAATTAAATGATTTAGATATTGATGAATTAGTTAAATTTATTGATAATGATGAAAATGACCAAAAGAAAAAAAGAAAGAAAAAAAATAAAAATAAAAATAAAAAAAATAAACAAATTTTTAATAATAAAGAAAAAGAAGATAATATAAATAATTCATTTGATGAAAATGAAATAATTGAAAGAGAAAATTTTGAAAAAATATATGAAAAATTTAAACAAGATATAAATGATAATACAAGTCAATATTTTAATTTTCAAAAAATAAAACCAAAATTAAACCCAAATTGGATTATGAAATTATACATAAAATAAATATTATAAATAAAAAACCAAATATATAATTTTTAAATTTGAAAAAAGAATTTAAAATCCTTATAAAATAAATTTTTTTTTTAGTTATTTATAATGAATTTAAATATATTTAGACAAAAATGATTCATCCAAATAATATATATAAACAATTTTTTAACAACATTTTGAATGAGCTTCATTAACAAAACTTTCTTCATTAATTCTGAAATTTCCACTATAAAAAATATTATTTCTTCTTTTTTTAACTAAACTTTCATTTAAATTATTATTAATATTATTTTTATCATTTAATAAATCACAAACTTTCATAAAAAATTCTAAAACACTTAAATTATTTTTCGAAGAAATTTCAGCAACTAAAATACTAGGATTATTTTCAGTTAATAAATGAATAGCATTTTCTAAAGTAAAACTTTTATCTTTTAAATCACTTTTATTAATTAAAGCAATAAAAGTTTTTTTATCTTTACATTTTACTTTTTCAATTTTATTTTTAATGTATTCAATAAAATGATTTGTTGAATTTAATGATTCAATTGAATTATAACTTAAAACAATAATAAAACATGATGATTGTTTATATATATGTAAAGGTAATATTTCCATTTCAATTTCATCTCCACATGTATCCCAAATTGATAAATTTGTATTTTCAAATTCTTTTAAATAATAATTTATTCCTATTGTTGTTAAATATTTTTTCTCAAATCTATTTTTTGTCAATTGAAGTAATAATGATGTCTTTCCTACGTAATTTAATCCAAATAATATTATTGTTTCTAACGATTTTTTTTTGGCATTATTTTTTTTATAAGTTAATGATTGGTTATTTTCCATTTAATTATTTAAATTTATCTGGTTATTTTTTTTGTTTTTTTCTTTTCAAAATATTTAATAATAAATTAAAGAAAAAAAATATATAAATTGATTTTAAAAAGATTATTGTTTTATTTACTATTTTATTTGATTTATTATTAAATTTTTATATATAAGTGTTAAAACAAAAAAGTTTATAATTATTTAATAATTATATAAAAATATTTAATAACTAAATTCTAATTCTTTCTTCTTTTTCAATAAATTATCTTTTCCAACCGAAGAAGAATGTCTTAAATTTTTATTATTTCCAAATTTAATTTTTGAAGCATTGAAAATATTTTTAGTACTTCTACATCCATAATTATAAAAAGTATTAATAGAAGAAGAATTAGAAGATAATATAGTTAATTCTTCAGGAGAAAAAACTTTACTATAAATTTCTTCTTTATTTTTATATCTTCCATTTTCTAAAATTTTTTCTGCATTTTTTAACATAATTAATTTTTTCATTCTCATATCATCTTTTAATTTTTTTGTTTTTTCTATTAATTCTCTTCTTTGTTTTTTCTTTTCTTCTATTCTTAAATTTTTTTCTTTCATTTCTTTTAATTTTAAAATATTTTTGTATTTCGTTTTATTTTCTAGTTCTTTTAATTGATTATTTAAATAATCTTCTTTTATATAATTTTCCAATTTTTTTTTCTCAAAAGCTTTAAAAGTATTTTCTTTTTTATTTTGTATTCTTTCATCATTTTTTTCAAAATTAATAATTATTCTTTTTTTTCTTTCTTCATAAAAATCTTCATTTTTTTGTTTTAAATCAGCGTTTCTTTTTTCATATTCTTCTCTTTTATTTTGTTGTTCTTTAATCATTTCTTCTTTTTTTTTTTTTTGATATTCTTGAACTTTTTTTATATGATTTTGTTTATTAATATATTTATCTTTTCTTTCTTTTATTAATTCTTCATTTTTTATTATTGCATTTTGATAAACTTCATTTCTTAATTTTGATTCATATTTTAATTTTTCATCAATTTTTTTTCTTCTATCATTAATTTTTTTTAATCTTTCTTCTTTCTTTTTTTCTAAAAAAAGTTGTTTTTTTTCTAATAATTCATGTTTTAATTTATATTTATTATCCATTTTTGTTTTAAATTCTTCTTCATTTTTTTGCCATAATAATATTCTTTTTAAATTCTCTTTTTCTAATTTTTTCTTTCTTTCTTCTTCTTTTTTTTCTTCTTCAATTTGTTTTCTTATTATTTCATTGTATTCTCTTTCTTTTCTTTTCATTTCTCTTCTTTGTTTTTCCATATTATAATGATCTCTTTGAATATCTTCTATAAATTTTCTATCATTTTCTAATTTCTTTTTATACATTAATTTCTCTTCTTTTTCTATTTCTCTATTTTTCCTATTTTCATTCTCAAGAGATTTTTCTTTTCTTTTATATACATCATCTATTAAATTTTTTATTTCTTGTAAATTTTGTTTTTGTAATAAATTTATATTTTCAATTTCTCTTTCATGAAGTGAGTTATTTCTTATTGTTTTTCTCAAAAAAAAATTTGAAGAAGTTGAATTATGAGATATATTTTCATTTTGTTTTTCATTGTTATTATGTTCTTTTATTATTTTTTCTCTCATGCTTATTGCTTTATTTAATCTATTTCTTCTTAAATCTTCAAAATGATTATAATGTTTATTTTTTAAATCTTCTGATAAATTACTTAATTCTATATGTTTTCTGAAGAAATCTGATTTTGATACATAATATAATTGATTTTCTTGTATTCCAAGAAGTAATAATGCTGCTTTTGAACGTGGACTATTAAAATATGATTTTTTTTTAAATAGTTTTTATTTACCTATTTAATCTTTCATTTTCATTCACAAAATCAATATTAAGTAAATTTTTTTTCTCTTGACATTTATTCGATTCATTGTTTAACATAATTAAATGTAAAAATAAAGTAATTATTTAAAAAAAAGATTTTATAAAAATAAAAAATTTTAAATATTTAAAGATTTCAATAAAAAAATACTAAAAAATTATTTTTTTATTTATTGTTTAGAAGAGCTTAAACCACTGACAGTAGTATTCATTTTCTTTCCACCTCTACTTCTATAACCGAAACCGGCTTGTCTGCTTTTTTGTACAACAGGTTTTTCTTGATCTTCTCCATAAGTAACAGGTTCAGTAGTATCAATAGGAAGAAGTTTAACAAGGAAACCACAAACTAAAGTAAAAGAAGCAATACCTAAACATTGTAAATGTTGTTTAATTGATAATGCATGAACTCTCACAGCTCTTCCTCCAAAAGTTACCATAATAACTTGACCACATAAAATAAATGATTGAATAAATATATAATACCAATTTCCTAATATTCCAACAAAAACATTATATTCATCTTTATTTAATTTTCTTGCATTTATTGAATTGAATACTTGCATAAAGACAAAAATATCAAAGAATATTGTAAAGTGATATCCGTTGATATCATTCCACATAAAATGTTCTAATTCTCTATCTGAAGGAACTCCAAAAATTCTATCTCCATAGAATAGAATCACACTCAATGTTAATATTTGGAATATTGCTTGTGAAATAATATTAAGAATCATCATTGGGGTTAAAATTGAAGCTTCACGAGAATATGGTTTTCTGAGTAAAAGAGCATCAGAAGGACTTTCAGTAGCTAAAGCAAGAGAAGCGAAAGAATCCATAATTAAATTAACCCAAAGCATTTGAATAGCATTTAATGGAGAATCCTTTAATATAATTCCACCTAAGAAAGTCATAAATACAGCAACGATATTTGTAGTCAATTGGAATTGAACGAATTTTCTAATACAGTCATATACATTTCTACCATATTTACATGCTGTTACAATTGATGAGAATGAATCATCAAGTAAAACAATATCAGCTGCATCTTTTGCAATATCAGTTCCTCTTATTCCCATTGCGAAACCTACATGAG
>JAEEGK010002451.1_pt1 | contig 46445 bp, 25 predicted proteins | sample 8958771 | NCBI WGS metagenome assembly JAEEGK01 (sample SAMN16246547, study PRJNA631951) | gut metagenome | biome: gut microbiome; feature: rumen; material: SC-attached | host: Bos | place: Iran: Karaj | collected 2018-10 | reverse complement strand
GGTGAGGTCCGTTTGTGCAAGTTCTGCATCAAAGGCCTGCTTGACATTGTTAATAGCTTCACTCATAGTGCGCGTAAAGATAGAAAATAGACGAGAGACGAGAGACGAGAGTATTGAAAAAATTACAAATCCTCGTTGCAGATGTCGCTTAAACCCGTCTGAATATCGAAAATCGAGTCTGGATTGAGCATGTAGAACGTTTTTTGCCCCTCGCGACGAGCTATTACGAATTTCCCATCGACCAAAGCCTTCATGTCGTGCGAAAGCGTCGGTTGCGACACTCGGAATGACTTTAGAATTTCGGTGGCGCACATCTCTCCGTTGGCATTGGAAAGTAAATCTATGATTTTAAGGCGTTTCGGCTCAGCGAGAACCTTGAGTTGCTTTGCAATTTGGGTATAGTTAATCTTATTCATGTATTTAAATATAGATATATTTCTATATATTGGCAGCAAAAAAAATAATTTTTGATGTAAATTTCAGAAAATGGACTTCCGGCGGTGGACCTGTTTCTTTTGATGTCATGAAAATAACATTTTTGAGGGATTTTTTGAATAAAAAACATATTTTTTGTTCTAAATAACTTATTTTTATTATGTAGTAAATGGCGTTAAAATTTTTCTATTAAGGTCTGAACCGGACTAAGGTTGGTGATTCCTTATTGCGTTTACTATAAAAATATTGTGTTAAGGAATTTAGGAGAGGAGATGGAAACCCTGGAGTGTAAATCCGGTTTTACCCTTATGGAGCTAATGGTCTATATAGCTCTATTAGGGGTGATTGTGCTTTTGGCGGGGCAAGCTTTTAGCGACAGTTCCAGAATGCGCGTTCGTTCGCAAAACATGTTGCAAGCCTCTGAAATTGCAGAAAACGTAGCCATCTTTTTTAAGTCTGACATTGCGCAGACGGGTGCAAAGACTGCAATGGAAGAGGGGGTGTCTGGTGCCGGTGCGGAGTACGGGAGCCGATTTAGTGAAGCTTATGCCGATGTTTATATGGATCCAGACAATGCGAGTGAAGGCAGCAGAGATTCATCATCTTTTTCTGTGATAACAAAGGACGGTTTCGACAGCCTTACCGTACGGCGGCTGCGTTACGATGAAAATGGCCATTACGCCGGTATCGAACAAGTCGCCTGGTTTGTAGAAAACGGGTCGTTATGGCGCAGTTGCAAGGTCTTAAAACATAAATCGGCGCTTCCTGAGGACGATCCTTGTGCTGACAGCGCTGCCACTGAACCTAAAACTGTAGAAATGGCTGCCGGAGTGAATGCTTTCAAGGTGATTCCGTCAAAGCCTAGTGTTCTGGGGGATAAAGTCCAGATTTTCCCTTCTGAGGGCGAAACCGAATTCAGGCTAGTGCCTCGAAACGACGGTTCTCGTGAAATGCCGGTTGTTTATAACGAAAGAGATGAAGTCAATAAGGGTGGGAACATCCAGACCGTAACGAATTTCTATCAAAATTACGACCAGACGCTGCAAGCGGTGAAATCGGAGGATCAACGGAAGTTCAATGAGGTTATCGCTGTTCGTAACGAGACTTATTCGGAAACGTCCTGGCAGACATTGTGTGGTAAAGATGGCAATCACTTTACATTTGAGCCGGGCGACGAATACGAGATTTCGTTTGAAATGCAATCTCCGTCGGTAAACACCGACAAAAGCAAATTGTTCGTTCCTGGGGAAGATCATATGTCGGTAGGCTTGCGGGATCGGGAAACCGGCGACATGTTCAAGGTCGATGGTGTCGTGCAGTTGAACGATTTTCTGTTTTTCCCGCCTTTGGGCCTTAAGGGCGAAGGGAGCGGTGCTCGTTCTATGCGGTTTTCAGTACCGGTGGCGTTGGAAAATGCTTGTCTTGCATTTACGTTTGCCTGTTATTCTCCGCTGGTGTCGCAAGGGAAAATCTCTTTTACAAGGGTAAAAGTAAGCAAGATTCCAAGTGCTAATTACACGTTTGAAGAATATGATTTCGAAGCGCATAAGAAAGACAAGCAGAACGTAAAGGCGTTCTTGCTGAAATTGGATATCAAAAACAATGGTGAATCAGGGCACGCTGAAGTTGTTGTTCATGTGCCGAGCAATGGTCCACGCGATTAAAACGACTTGAGAGGGGGATTTATGTTTTTCAATCGTAAAAATTTTGCGTCATCCGTAAGCGACAATCCGTGCCGCTTTTTCGCGTCTTCTCGTCTAAAGTCTGGCGTATCTCTAATCACTGTGCTTTTGCTTATGCTTGTGGCGACTATCGCGGCTACGGCTACGTACAAGTTGCTTTCAAGCATGGGCTTTACAAGCGAAAGCCGAATGCGAGTACAAGAAGCGCATCAGAGTTCTCTCGCCGGTATTGAAAATGCCCGTATGTGGATGACGTTCCATGCAAATGACGTGGGCGCTTTGATGAAGGCGTTTATAGATGGCGGAAACAAGCCGATAAATCTGGACGCCCGGTTACGCCCATTGCAACGTGCAGGGCAGAATTACCATGTATGGCTTACCGGGGTGAATACCGAAAAGAGCACGACCAAGTTGAAAATACTTTCATCAGGCGAGTCCAAAAACGATACAAGGTGGAACGAAGTTGCCATATTCAACGTAGATGGTTTGTATCGCGTAAGGCTTTTTGAAGAAGAATCCCATGCAGCCATTCCGTTCAAGTACAACTATTTTGGCGGTACGACGCAATCTAAAGGGCATATAAAAGCTTTTTCTATGTTGATTAACGGCAATTTGGAATCGTCCAACCCGGTATATACTGATGATGATCTTGTTGTTACAGGAAATATCAAAATGTCGGGTAATTCTGTTGGTGCGGGAGGTACAGTTTGTGTCGGTGGCAACCTTGATGCGAACAATGGGGTGCTTGGCAATGATTTTTATATCGGTGGAAATGCGAACGCGTTCACGTTCCCGTCATCGAATGATGCCGCTCATCTCACCAATGCCAACGTTACGGGAAACGTATATATTGAAGGAAACCTTAATGCACCGACTACGGGCGACCAAAAATTCCAAAAAAACGTGACTATTAACGGCATATGGAAAACGAAACTTGAAGCGCATGATTCCCGTGTAGCTGGCAACCTTTGTTTAGGCCCGGACGCTCAAGTCCAGCTAGACAAAAAAAGACCGCCGAGAACCTTTTTGGTTGGTGAAAACGTCTGGTCCGAAGCCTTGTTCCCTATAGCGGTTCCAAACAACGAGGATAATCAGGATGGCTATGACAGGATTGTCCTTGGGAATAAAGCGGAATCAAAAGTCTTTATCCGAAGCGCTCATCCAATTGCGGATTACGTGACTCTCAGGAATGACAGGACCTTTATCGAAAAGAATACCTATTATAGGGGAACTTCTGGCGGAGCTTGGGGATTTGGTCCTCAATCGAGATGGGATAATAAAACGACCCGTCCGTATCCAGACCTAATGCCGCATATAAAGACGAAAGATGATGCTTACTACTTCTACTATTACAATGGTCCGGGGCAAGATGTCGATTTCATTGTGACCAGTGGCGGAGGCCTAGGGCCGCAATCATACTATGCGAGCTATTATGTTGCGAACGAACCTTTTTATTCAAACAATAAAAACCATTACCTGAATTACGAAAATTCAAAGCCTACTGGTTCTCCTTATTGCAAGGCTGGGCCTGATAAGTGGCGTCCTGAATGTAGAGTATCGCCTTGGTTTAAGTCTTTGGGAACCGTGTCGAGAGACCTCTCTGCAGGCCGTAGTTTTGAATGCGCCGAGTCCGTCAAGACTCATTGTGATTCCGTTTGGGAAAAGAAAGAAGGATGCGATCATTCAAAATACAAAGTCGATGACATTCTTGTAACGGCGTACTCCAAATTTGTAACGTACGCAAACAAGGGATGTGATGATGTATATCTTTGGGGAAATACAATGTCCGACCGATTGAACGAATGCTATAGGAAAAATTCCAGCAATCCGGAACTTGCGAAAACAAACCTCTATAACGGCTATCAAGTGGTGAAAGTGGCTGATCCTGGTCAAAAAAAGGACCCGAAAACACCTTTGAAAGGAAAGTTCATTATCATCGTGACAAACAAAATGGGGCAGCAGAGCTTGCCTCCGACCACGTCGGATTCCTATGTTTTTTTATATCTGCAAGAGGGGCATGATGGTGACGCTATACAACCGGCGGAAAATTTCGGTAGCTATAACTATTTTATCTATACAGAGAAGAATATTAAACAGATTCTGTTTAACGAAGCTGTGTTCAGCGGCTCTATATATGCAACGGCAAAAACTTGTGCTAAGGTTGGCAATTTCCAATCTCGTTCCATGATATTCAATGAGGACTTGATGAATGACTTGTCGGCGAATGCTGTCATATGTGCAGCCACCGTGAGTGAATCGTCGTGTGGGGGCATTGTCGCTGCCGCAAACCCCGGCGAAGGTGGCGCCCAGCAGGGCCAAGAAGGTGCGGGCGGGGCCAAATTCGATTCCTACTATATATCCATGGCGCCGCAATTGGGGGTGAGGCTGGAATCGCAAAACAAGACTTCGGAATCGCTGCCGCAAGCTGGTGACGAAAACACGACCGTCCTTACTCCGTCCTTTATCGTGCTTCCGCGCATTATCTATTTGCCGAACGATCCTTACGGCGCGCTGATAGACTATTACAATGTGCAACAGCTCAATGCGTCTGCCGGTGTAGCCACCTTGAAAAAGTCGGATGTGGCGGTCGCTTGTACAGGGCCGGGAACGTTGCCTACGAGCGGGTCTCTCTATTTATCGGGATCTCCGCTCAGTAAAGGTCTTTACACCTGTACCGCTTCGGCGACTGGCTATTCCGATATCCCGTTCTGGGTCCATGTTGGGGACGATACCCGCAGCACTCCGCAGATATCATTTGAATCAAACTCTTTCAAAATGGGTCCTGACGACATAAAAGAAGTCAAGCTTGTTGTTCCGGCACATGCAAGTCCTGTTACTGTGGAAATCTATTGCCCTGACGAAGAAAATGAAGCGTGGTCCTATGTAAACTCTTTGGACGCTAGCGTTACGCGTGAAGGTACGACATGCAAACTGCTATTGCCCGCAAGCGATGCGGAATCGACCCCTACGTTAGCTATGGTAAGGACTTTGAATGCCGTGGAAGGTTCGCTGATATTCCAGTTGCTCCCCGGCGAAGGCTACATTCCCGGAACGCCGTCTTCGACGGAACTTTACTTGACGTCGAGCGCTCAGCTGAATCGCGAGGAGGCGACAAGCTCCGAAATAGAAACCTATTGTACCAGCCATTCGGGAGATTGCCCCGCAAGTTACAAGACTTACTGGCCGGATTGCGAAGTGTCTGGAGTGTGGGTCGAGCCGACGGGGACGCCCTTTATCAACAAGGTTGACAATTTCACATGGGTGATTATGGCTGGCAACACGCAAGCAGTAACCTTGACTCCCGCTACCGGTAACGAAAACGATTGCGTTATAATCATTCCCGAAACTGGCAACTCCATTGCGGCAAATGGCGTTAAGGCTAACGAATCGTACATGTTGCGCGCAAGTGCCAAAGCGCCGATGAGGTCGTTTAGAGTTGGGTTCAAGGGCAATGTCGGGGCGAACAACCACCCGGTAATAAACGTATCTATCAGCAGCAATTCGGGCGACAGGAGCGAAGTGTGCCGTTATGACGATGCCGTAACGGACTCGGAAACATCGGGCAAGATGTGTTCTGTGTCCGTATTCAAAGGCGATATGGTGACTGTCGCGCTAGAAGATGATTCCAATGCTGAAGAATTCAGTTTTTGGAAATGTACGGGAACAAGTTGCCCGACAACAGATGAAACCGTTACCAGCAAAACCTACAATTCGTTCACGCTTTCAGAGAGCGGGACGGACTTGATTGCCGTATTCGGGGAAGCCGACAAGCATTGCTTCTTTGACGAATTCAAGAATTCGAGTGTCGAATGCGGAACCGAGACGAAATATTGTATAGACAAATGCGGTAACGATGCCACGTCCGTGTGTGCCGGGGCGGTCGATGCTTCTGGATTATATACAGAAGCCAAGTGGCATTTGGTATCTGGCGTGCATTCGCAGATTCTTACCGGAGATGGGGGCGAAATCCATATCGACAAGTCGGTCATCAAGAAAAAGAAACAGTCCGCTCGCGAACCGGTCGTGGTCATGAGCACGGTGAATGCGGGCATTGTGGGTACGTTGAAGGCGCTGATTAATGTTCCTCGTGCGACCTCTAGCTATGACAATTCTGCTGTCAATATAAAGAATTCCGGGTTCATGCTTCGTGCGAATACTTACGGCAATGATTATTTCATGTTGAATCTGTACGAAAACAGGGATGGCAAGCTTGAAGCGCAACTGTGGAAAGGCTCGACAAGCTTGTCGTTTGTTCTGACGAATGAAAATGGAAATTCTGCAACAGTTTCTAATTCAAAAATGGTCATGGTGACGGCTTCCGTTACGGCGACAAATGTTATCGAAGTACGTGCCTATGTAGGGAATTATTACGGGGGCTCTCCAAGAGAATACGGATGTTCGTTCAATCTTTCCGATTTCAACAACACCTTGGCCGATGCCGCCCATGAATTTGTCGGGTTTAGCCTCGCCGACCCGAACTTCAAAATTTACGGTATAGGCTGGAAGAGCGGTACATACAATTCGGAATGCCATGACACTTATCCGACGGTCAAATGCTCGTTTGCCGCAGTTGCGACAGACGGAGTCATCAAGACCGATGAACTCGTAAAACCCTGGGTGGGCCATTCAGGATGGTTCGATTCAAAGGATTGTACTCCGGTTTATTACTACTATAACGGAGATGACGCCTCCAGCTCCTGCGGTTTCCTCAATGAATCGGGGGCTACATGTTCGAACGGCTACCAGTTTGACAAGAGTGGGGCTGGCGCACACGGTTATACTGAAGGGGATACTGAATATAAAACCGCGAAAGCTTGGCTTGCGAATTGTTTGAACACGGACAATTCGGATGTTGCCTGGCTTGCGTCCGCCGAAGCGGAACGTGCGCATTGCGGTGCGTTCTGGACAGGGGAGTTTACTGAATGTACGGATCACCAGGATTTGTTCAGCGGCTCAAGGAGCGTAGGCTACGGTCTTGACGAGTCCATTGCTTTTGATAGCAAGCAAAACCTCAGGGCGGCGACCCTTCACATAACGCTAGAAAATACGGATTACAATGAGGTTGAAATTTGGCTTGTCAGTGAAAGCGAAAATTGGGGCAGCGTCGATCACGAAAGTCATTCGGTCAAGATGAACGGCAACAGCGGCTCGTTCGACGTTATGCAGGAATTTGCCACAGGCTCAAGCGGATTTGACCCTGAACATGTGAAGATGATTGTCTTGAAAAACCATGGCGCGACAAGCGTTACCGTGACTTCTGTTACGAGTTCTTGCGCAAATGCAGTCGGCATCACTTATTGCAGGGCCGAATATGACGGGAACAACTGGAATGTGACGACTCAAGTTACGAACAAGAGCTTGATTTCGAGCCAACGTGTTACGGCTACCGTTGAAGGCGGAGCCGGTCTGAACGTGACCAAGGCTGCGACAGGCGATGATGGCATTGTTTGGAATGGCGATATCTCCCTCTTGAGCATTCCTGATGCAGACGTTTATAATTACCAAGGAAAATCGTATGTGTTCAACGCGACGATTACAGGCACTTCTGGCCAGACCGCATCAAAGCAGTGCACCGTCTCGCCAGACCCGATTGGAAAAATTGGAGTCAACTGCTCGGTTGTCGGAAGCATTGCTAGTGGCGCTAGATACCCGACGTTCAATATCGATTTCAATGGATGCCCGGGCGAAGGCTGCGCCTATGAAGTTTATCTCGACTATGGCAAGTCTGGCAGCACGAAGGTGGCCGAAGGTGTCCAAAAAACGTCTGCCCGCCATTCCGCCGCAGGCCAGAGCGAAACTTGCAATGTCACCGAGGGCTGCGAACACACCTATACGGTAAAGAGTACGGCGACCCCCGCGCTTTTTGAAGACTGCATAGGCACTTTCAAGGTCATGAGAAATGCGGAAGATGTTCCGCCTACCGTTACGTGCGGAGTTTCTACAAACCAGTACGGCTTTACCGCAGATCCTATTTCTGTTTCGGATAATGTGTATTTCTTGGCCCGCAACGATGAAAGCGTCGAAAAGACTTTTAATGTGACTTTGAAGAAAGAAGGGGCGAATGTAGGGTCTTCGACCTTAAAGAATTGGTCCCAGATTACGAATGTGGCAAGTTTGGGAACATTGCAGAAGGGGAATCATACTTACAGCCTTTTTGTCGATGACGAAAAGGTATGCGATGTCAATGTTTCCGTGACTGAAGAATCGGGCGCTTGCAGCATTAGCGGCAATTTGTACGAAGGACAGCTGCTTTCGATGAATGTTTCTGGAGTAAAAGCCAATACACAGTTTACATGGGCTTTGGGTAACGATTCTAAGACGATTGACTGCGGTACGGGCGGATGCTGGAACAATACGATGAACGCTCCTATCGCCGCAGGGACTTATTCATATTCTGTGAGAAGGGGTGCAAGTACGATATGTTCGGGGAACTTGACGATAAGCCCGATACTGACGTGCTCGGTGACCCCGAATTCCGTGAACAAGGGCGAAGGCTACACGTTCCAGGCGAACCGCGCTGCTGGCATAAATTGCTGGAGCTGTTCCTATACCTATGATGCCGGGACGCAGCAGAATGTCAATACGGGAACCCCAATCGTCAAGACGGCAAGTAGCAGCGGTACAAAGACTCTGTCGTTCAGTTGCACTTGCGACAATAATTTTAGCGCATCATGCTCAACTCCTTTGGAAATCATTAAGCCTAAGCCGACGTTTAGCTGCCCTGCGGATTTGAAAGCAAGTACGGTCGGTTCGAATAATGTGACCATCATCCCGCAGAATTTGGAAGGTTGTGACGAAGGCGGGAGTTACTGCTACTATACCATTGCAGGTACAGGAGTGACGGGGGATAGTTATACGGGAGGCGCACTGCCTTCGTTTACGGAAAGCGGCAAGGACGATGGGGATACTGAAACCTACGCTGTCGCCTTGACAAATTCCGCCGGAACGACAACCGAAAATTGTAGTGTGGAGTTTTCTTCAGCACCTGTTTGCGGTTGTACCTGTAGTTCTGGTTGCGATAACCTTGGAACTCATGGCGTAGAAGGAACGACGGATGCTGTTCGGTGTATTTTTGCCACAAGTATAACAGAAATCAACGAAAATTATGGGCGGAATACCATCTGGGTCAATGGCAAGCGGCCTGGTTATTGCAATGGCCAGTCTTCGTGCAATACGGCTCTTGCGGATGCTGGTATAACAACGGTAGATGGCGGCTACTATATAGAAGTTCCGAGAACAAGAGGCTGCCACGATTCTAACCCGCCAAATGGCGCTAATGCGGATTGCCAATGGATAAAGGTTTCCATTACGGGCGGGACGCCTGCTTGTGGTGGCGCTACAAGTTCTAGCAGCGAGGCGACTTTGCCCACTTCATCTGCTTCTTCGCCCACCTCGTCAGATACGCCGACAAGTAGCGGGTCTGTTACCGAAATGGTGATAACAAATGGACAATATCCTCCTCAAGTAAATAACGTTACTAGCGGAACGTGCTTCTCCTTGTCTGGCGTTTGGAATAACGATTGCAATCGCCATCCGCAGCTGAACTGCAATGTCACTTCGGGAGGCGGAGGCGTTCGAATTACCTATGGTTCGAATCAATGGGAAACTTCAAATTACAATTTAAAGCAAGATTTGGGCGTTGCGATGCCTTGTTCTCCAAATCCAGCTGTGTTTATTGATCGGGTTTGTGTTGAATGGATAAACGGAACCGAAGGCTGGTGTAAATTCGAAAATTAGTAAGGGCATATATGCTTAAAGCTCCCCCGTCGGGGAGCTTTTTCTGTAATATTGCGTTAAAATTACATTTTTGCGTTTTTTTCTTTGTGATTTTCATCGATATGAAAAAAAAATTTTTCATTTTTTCTTAAAAAAAATTTATTTTTAGAAGAAAAATGGTGTTAAGGATTTTGAAATGAAGAAGAAGAAGGTGAAATCCGGTTTTACCCTTATGGAGCTTATGGTCTATATAGCTCTTTTAGGGGGTATTGTTCTTATTGCGGGGCAGGCGTTTAGTGACAGTTCAAAGATGCGAGTTCGCACGCAGAGCATGCTGCAAGCAAACCAGACTGCCGGGAATGTGGCGACAATCATCAAGCAGGACATTGCGCAGCTTGGGGCGAAAAGTTCCAAGGAAGTGCCTGATCCCACTAATCCTACATTGATTGATAATTTCAGCACGGTTCATGTACATGATGTGTATATAGACCCCGATAATGCGGTAGATTCGCTGAAAGATTCTTCATCTTACAAGATTTTGAAAAAACGTGGAGAGGATATCGGAGATACGATTGTCATGCGCCGTTTGCGCTATAAATCAGACGGGGATTCTGCCGGGGCTTATGAAGCGGTTGAAGAAGTGAAGTGGTTTGTTGATGAAGAAAGAGTCCTTGTCAGAACATGCAAAGGCATCAGTGGGAAATCTGTCGAAGAATGCCCTTGTTCGCGTGCAGGGTGTTCCGATCATAACGCGGATTGGGGGGATTCTAGCGTCATTGCCATGGCCGATGGCGTTAGCGCATTTAGACTGACTGCAGGTACACCTTCCGTTTTGGATTCGCTTGTGGTTGTCCTTCCCGATTCTTTACACCCGAGTAACAATAACTTTAAGCTGGTTTCCCGTTTTGGTGAAGATCATTACGAGCCAACGAACGTGGACCCTTTAGATGGCGGAGAATCCGTCAAGCTTTCTGGTTTTTACATGAATTATGACTTGAGCGAATCGAATCCCGGCCCTATTAGCAACCCTGATTTAATTAAGGCCAACCAGGTGTTCCTGGCTCCCGAGGGGGCAAGCAATCATTCGTGGAGGGCTCAGTGTATTTCAGTGAATCTTGTACCCTTTATTGAGTATGAAATATCTTTTTCCATGCCCGTTGTCTCTACAGAAGTTGACCCGAGTAGCATGTTTTGCCCAGGGCGCGACCATATGGCTGTGGGCTTTAGATTTGCGGGCGCAACCAATGTTGGAAAAAAGCCGGACGGGTTGAATGATTTTCAATTTTATCCGCCGACGGTTGGTGATGATGGCGATACCGGATTTCGTAAAATGCGATTCACGACAAACGATACTATCAAGGATGTTTGTTTAGGTTTTTCGATTGCTTTGTTTTCTCCAGTCGCCTCTGCTGGTAACATCAACATTTCCAATTTAAAGCTTAAAAAGGTTCCGACTTCAAATTACAAGTTTGCGGCCGATGCCTGTAACCTCACTCCTAGTGGCGCATGCGCTGCAAACAGCCCTTGCTGTGCTCCGAAGGTTAAGAAAAATGTGAAAGCTCTTAAGGTGGAATTTACTATTGCGAAAAACGGCGAAGCCGGTGCCGAAACAGCCATAATCCCCATCCCCAGTAACGGCCCCAGAGACTAAGGAGTGTAACATGTTCAATAAAAAAGGTGTTTCTCTTATAACAGTCCTTCTGTTCATGCTCGTTGCAACAATTGCTGCTACGGCGACATTTAAGTGGCTTACATCTGAAAACCGTTCTTCTGCATCTAGAATGGAAATTCAGGAATCTCGCCAGAGTGCCATTGCGGGCATTCAGGCGACTAGGGCGTGGATGACCAACAACGCAAACGATGTTGGCGCACTTGTGCGTCAATATGTTTTGGGCGGAAAACAGCCTATTTTGCTCAACAATCGTGTCGTTGCTCACATGAATAACAGGCAGGATTTCAATGTTTGGCTGACGGGTATCAGTGAAACTAACGGTCGGTACAAATTTAAAATCCTTTCCGAAGGCAAAGCCCGCCAAAGTTCAAAGCACACCGAGGTGGCTATTTTAGATGTATCCGGGCTTTATCAGGTTGCGCCCCCCGTTGAACCGGAAAAGAGAAGACGTTTGGATTTTGATTATTCGTATTTTGGCAGTACTGTTAGAAATGATGGTAAAATTAAAGTTTCATCTATGATTATTAATGGAAATTGGCATGGCAACCCGAATACGGTCGATAGAAACATTGTCATTACGGGTAAGGCGAGACTTTCCGGTGACGAAATCAAGATATTAGGTACAGGTTGTATAGGGGGTGACCTTTATGCGGATAACGGAATAGAGGCGAAAAATCTTTATGTTCATGGAACCTCTCGTGATTTTGGAACAAAGAATGAGAGCTCAAAAATGGGTATTTCGCGTCATGCTTATTTTGACGGCATTGTTGAGCATTCCAGTAATGGTGATAAAAAAATCTACGTGGGTGGAAACCTGACGGTTAAGAACCTTTTTAAAACTCACATGGGATCGGGGAGTGCTTCTGTTACGGTTGATGGGAATCTTTGCGTTGATTCTGCTATATCTCAGATTCAGCTGGGCGCATCACAAAAAGCTCCAGCATTCGTTTATAATTGGACTCCTTCATATAACGTTCCTTTTACAGTAAGAAAGAATGTCTATGTAACGCATCCTAGAGCATTTTATGCGAAATCCGGTGATTTTTCCGAAAATTATACGAAACTTATTTTAGGGGATTCTTCGAGTTCAAAACTTTATATTCCAGATGCTTACCATTCTAGCAATTATACAGGACTGCGCGCTTCTTTTCCCGATGCTTTTGTAGATGTGAGCAGTTCTGATAATAAATACTATTTCTATGTATATCCAAGTGACCCATCTTCTGTAAAAGCGGGGACTAATTATGAATATGGTGATGCTAATGTAAATAAAACTTCTCCATATTGCAATGCTTCTGATAATCCGTCTTGCCATGTGACTCCTTGGTTTTTCTCAAGGGCCTCGAGTGAAAATATATTCCAAAGAGAACCGTCGGAGCCGTTTGATTTTGTCCGAGATGTTGATTGTGCTGATTCTGTCAAAAAAGTTTGTGATGCAATTTGGACGAAAAAGGAAGGGTGTGATGGTGCAGAATTCAAAGTCGATGATATTCTTGTGACTGCGTATGAAAAATTTATAGATTACGCAAATAAGTGCGTAGGTATAACAACTTTGGATGATGAAGAATTTGTATCAAAAATGAATAGTTGCTATGATACTTTGCCCGAAGCAAAACTATATAATGGATATGTTGTTGTTAAAGTCACTGCTTCGCAAAAAAATGATTATAAAGATAAAGCCGGTAGTATTCAAAAGTTGAATGGTAAATTTATTATCATCATTACCAACAAACCTTATAATGGTGAATTGAATTTACCTCCGACAAAAGATGATAATGACTTTGTTTTCCTTTATTTGACTCAAGGAACAGGTAAAAATGTTACGATTAATGGCATCGATGATCAAAGATATAATTATTTTATTTATACAAAATCGAATGTTGGAGAGTCTGCAACGTCTCCTACTTGGAATGGACCCGAGATAACTCCATATGGTGGATTCCTTTTCAATAATGCCGAGTTTCATGGCTCGATTTATGCTGCTGCTGAAACATGTGCTAAAATATCGCGAATTAACAATGCCAAACCATTGGTTTTCAACCAGGCTCTTCTTGATGACCTTAGCCAAAATCAAGTTATTTGCCCGGCCCCAGATTTCACGGAAGAAAATTGCGGTGGTGCTGCGACAAGTTCCTCTTCGGCTGGTCCTGAATCCTCGAGTTCTGTTTCTGGAGACGATTTAATTGGAGGCAAGGACCCTTACTTTATTTCGATTGCCCCGCAGTTGAACGTCTCATTAGAATCTCAATACAAGGCGACGGAATCGGCGCCTGCTGAAAATGCCGAATCGAGCACTGTCGAGGGGTCCATTCTCGTGATGCCTCGAATCATTTACCTCTCAAGGACTCCGACAGGCAGACTGCAAGATTATTACTCCGTTTTGAATTTGAATGGAGCGCATGAAACGAAAACTCCGTCTAGGGTCAGTTGCAATGGCTCTGTTCCCGCTACAGGGAAACTGTATGACGGAACTCCATTGGATGTGGGAAATTACAAGTGTGAATACACTTCACCCAATTATGGTACGGTTCCATTCTACGTTGTCGTGAGCAATGTTTCTGTGGATGATGCTGTGGTTAAGTTCAACGAACCTACAGAAACAACTTTAGGCATAAATGACGAGGCTACTATTTCTGTGCATATCGGTAAATCGTCCAATGCAAGTGGAAAAATCAAATTTGACATTTCGATTGACAGGGAAATTGCAGGATGGACAATTACTCCTCTAGCTGGGGTCACTCGCCGTGATAGCAGTAGCGGTAGCAGGCTTTACTATACCGTAGAGGTAACGCCCAATGTGACCGAAGCTCAAGATGTGAATGTATTGAAGATTTCTACGAACGGGCCTTCTGATAACGGAGACATGTACCTGACTCTGACCCCGCCTACAGAACTTTGCCAGATAAGTTCCCTTATTTCAGAAAACGTTTATCATGTCAAGGTTAGGGCTTATACGTTCGTTAACAGGTATCCTGTTTCTGATTACTGCAATCAGTCAGGAGTTACTTGTGATGCTGATTTGCAGGAGAAAAGCGCACGCCCGGATTGTGAATCCTATTATAATGAATGGGTAAAAGCAAATGGTACTGGCTGTAGTGTGCTTGAAACAAACGACAGCTGGAAATGCTTGACTAATAGCCCCATTACGCTTACTTCTGTAAATGTAAATGAAGTCCCCAGTAGGGAATGTGAAATTGTCATCCCGTCTGGCGATAAAAACAGAATTGCAACGCCAGAAGGCGGTGAAAATCATGTCTTGTACGCTTCTCTCAAGCGTAAGAAAGTTGAGGTTACAGTCAATATTCGAAACGCCTTGGATGGTAGCACCAATGTTCAAGTGGCAGGCGACTATTCCTTGAATGAAACTTGCTCAAGAGAAGATAAGCCTTGTACATATAAAGTCCTCGCCGGAGTTCCAATCGTATTTTCGCACAATGAGTTTGGCGAAGACGAGGGTAATTTTAGATATTGGAGCTATTGCCACGGTGACCAGTGCACCCAATATAATACAAGTGGTGATTTGGAGCTTGCGTTCTATGATGAAAATGACGGCAAAACGAATACCGTTACTGCGGTATATAGCAAAGAATCCCAGTGCTATTATGAAGACTTTACAAATACGATAGCTTTCTGCGGTACAGATGGAATAGACTGTATTGATACTTGCGCTGTAAGGCCTGGTGACTCGCAGGCATGTATGCCGAAATATGGCAAGCAGGTCATGTCCAACTGGCTCATGACATTCACCAACAAGAACGACGGAAATGCTGACAGGTATGAGGAGCCAAACATTGAAGATGGCTATATCTATGCTACGACTAAACAGGGGAAGCCGTCAATCATTTTAAGAAACAAGATTGTGGGTTCAAATGGAACGATGTTCTCCCTTGTGCAAGCAGGGATTGTGAACAATTCCGATACAAGAGATTTGCTGAATTCCGGTCTTGTTTTCCGAAGCAATGGACAAGAGCATTTGATTTTGAACATTTACGGAACGAGTACTTCTGGAAAGACTGGCAATCTGACATTCCGCGTTTGCAAAGTTGAAGGACAGTCTATCAGCAGTGCGACCGAGGGCGATTGCAAGCTGGTTCCTGCTAAAACAGGTGTGTTGCCGTTATCCATAAAGAACAGTACGTTTATCAAGGTCAGGCTTGAAATAGACAACAATGACTTGTTGAAAGTCACCGCGAAAGTTGACGACAAAACTTGGGAAGGCGAAGTGAACGTCAGAGAACTTGGCTGTAACGGCGCTGATCACAAGTATGTTGGATTGAGTTTGAAGGATCCGGATTTCAAGGTGTTTGACAATGGCTGGACATCGGCTGCTTTGGATGACGTGTGCTGGGAAGTCCCCACGGTTTCGTGCGACTTTAACGACAAGAAGGTGGCGCTCGAAGAGTATGTCACTCCTTTTGTAACGCTTTCGACGACGTGGTTCGAAGACAAAAATTGCGTTAAAGAGTTCTACTATAATGGGTGCGATGAAGAATCCGCGCCCAGAGCCTGTGTCGGCTTAGGCAGTCCTGGTGAAATTGGATATAAGATTAATGGCGAACAGTATAAGTTTACCCAGGTTGGACTCCATGGATTTGATTTCGATGGCAAGAGAACGAAGGAAGCTTCTGTCAAGATGGTATGTCCGGGCGATGCGGGCAGCCTTGATCTTGCCAAGGATTATTACAGTTGCAAGGAATTTACCGTTGGTGACCCGTCTTACTGTACCAAGGATGTCGATATTTATGATGATTCTAAATATTTGAGTGCAGGTGAGGCCGAGATATTCAGTGTTCCTGGTGATGAAGATTCTATGAATATGCTTGGCGCGGACATTCATGTTCACGTAGAAATGGAACATGGTTTAGGTGTAGGGCCTTTGGGTAACAGGGCTCTTGGTGCGAATTTGACTATCCAATTGGAAGATGCCGACGGGGTAAGGAGTTTGGCAAGAACTATCAGTAACGCAGGTGTTGCGAACATATCGATGGAGTGGATTACGACGAGCACTATCGGTTTTGATCCGCAGCGTGTTTCGAAAATCATCATTACAAGTGATGAAGGCATTAGCATTGAAAAATTGAGTATTCACAGCAGATGTAGCAAGAAACTGGACCTCAAATGCGAAAATGCGACTTTGGATTTGGCTAATAATGGGTGGCGTATTCAAATCAATCCCCAGCCCGCTGAAGTTACGTGTTCTTATACATCGGATGATGCGAATCTCATTCCTGAAACTGATGTGACTTGTAGTGGCGTGCATCCCATGACTTACAGCCAGGGCCACGAATTTGACTGGCTCTTTATGACGGATTCCACGGAATTTACTGTTACCGCGACAAGGAAGAGTGCTTCTGGAAAGGTTCTCAATTCTTCTAGCTGTAAGATTAAAGGGATGCCGCCTAATACCAATCCTAGTCTCGAATGCGAAATTATTAATGGAACTACAAGTATTCCCTTCGGCAGTAAAGCACCTGGTGTCAAGTTCAAATTCGGTGATGAAAAGCCTGGTGCTCATAAAGTTCCTTATACGGTGACTTTAGACGGTACCGTCATAGAAGGCAATGGCTCTGCTGATTTGGGAAAATGGCAAAACGTCCCTGCTGATATGACTCCGACAAGAGTCGGTACATATACCTACGTTGTGAATGTTGGAATCGGTAATGTCACTCCGTGCAAGCCTAGTTTTACCGTTAGCAATCCGACAGGTACTGTGGATTGCCGCGTTGATAGTGATGGAAAGTTCCACGTTGATATCCCCAAGCCGGAAGGCATCAGCTATAATTACACTTTTGCCGTAACGAACCAAATCGGAAGTGTAATAAACGAAATTACTGGCGAAACGGGGGCAAGTGACAGAGCTAAATTAGAGTTCAGCCCAACGCTCCCCGCGGATGGAAAATACGGCTATGCTATCACCATTGATGTGGGCGGAGACAAGAAAAACTGCTTGAGAGAGTTTGATTACGAATCGAAGGTTTCGCTTAAATGCCCTGCCTCTATTACAGGTCAAGATCCGAGTAATGCGATTAGTGTAGGAGCGACAGCGAAAGGCTGCGAAGACGGATGTACATATAAAGTTGGCAGCAATAATCCTTCGAATGATTTGCCTTATACGTTCTACGATTTAAGCGGGACTGGCACAAAGGATTATACGTTAGAAGCCGTAAATGATGTCACTGGGAAAAAGGCGACATGTCCTTTCAAAGTGACGTTCTTGGAAGAATTGGCGGTTACATGTCCGACTAGTGACATAACGGGTCAGAAACCGGAAAAGATATCGGTAGATGTTGATGTCAGCAATTGCGAAAGCTGCTCGTATTTGATAAATGCGATAACCCCGACCAAAGCAGGAAATACATTTACCTTCTCGGATTCGGATGTTTCTACGAATACGAAGTCAAAGCAATACACATTCAAAGCTACGGATAAATATGGTAAGTCTAAGGAATGTTCATTTAATGTGGTGTTTGCAAGTGGAGGTGGTTGCAAATGTACAGATTACTGTACGCAAAGTCAGTGCGATGAGTTAAGAGTCTCTGGTTCTTTAAGATTTGATGGAAACTGCTATTTTGCGACATCAATATCTAATATGAATGGAACTGGTTATGTAGTAAATGGTCGTACATATGGCGGTTACATGTCGAACGGATTTGGTAGTACTGTTGATGGTGGATATTACATAACTTCAACGGGCGCGAATTATGGTAGTTCCGTAACTTTGGGTGTACCCACACCAGGCTGTGCGCATTATTATACTTGCACGAAAAAGTCCTGCATTCCTTTTGTAAATGGAACCGGAGGATATAATCAGAATTGTTATTCTTCTGGATTGAGCAATCATGCAAGTGGTACATGCTACACCTTGCAAGATGGGAGAGAAGATGCTACAAATATAAATAACACTGCCACTGATACTTATTGGTGGAAAGTAGTTGATTGTAATGATTTCTGCATTTAAGCTAGCCTACGCATATTCTTTCTTATTCTAACTATACGAAAAACTCCCCTCACGGGGGAGTTTTTTCGTATAAATGGAAAAAGCGAAATTTGCACAAAAGAGAACAACACTGAGGTTGAGCGAGTGACTGTTGCAACGCTGTATCTGTTTTGTTATATTGAATGAAGATTCACCAATCAATTATCTTTATTGCCTGTTACTTTCCCAAAATCTGCTCTTTAATAACGTACCCAAAATATGTGGTTGCGTTTTCAATGGAAACTACTTCATTTTTGATGATGTTTCATAGGGGTTTCTTTGAAATTAAGTCTAGGTTCTTATTCCACGATTTTCCACTCACCGAGGGTGCGTTTTTCCTTATCAAAATTCGCACCAGTCTTGACGAGCTTTTTCGGGGTGCCATTCTTGGCGAGGGGCGCTGAATAAGGTATCTTCAAACTGAACGGATTATAAATATCGGGAGATTTCTTGGCGAAATGATAACCGTCGTATTTCTGTTTTAGGGAGGCACACGCTTGGGCAAAAGTCACCCCAATTGACTTTGCGAACTCCTCAATTTCCTGCTTCATCTGCGTTCGCATTTCTTCTTCAGTGATGCTACAGATTGACACGCGTAAGCATTATCCATGCTTATATGGTTCAGATTTATTTGGCAATAGTGTCGATGAGCAACGACTTGCCGAACCTGCGCGGTCGCGAAAAAAAATAGACACTACCATCGTGAGCCTACTTGTAAATAAAGTCGTCTTGTCAATGTAGATTGCGTTTTCCTTGCGGATTTTCGCATATTCGAGCTGCAACCACGGATGCCAAAGGTGTTAAATGATGGGAAAATTTCTTTCGGCTACCTGATCGATGATGATGCAGATGAGCGTCTTTTTTATGCGTCAATAAAATTTTTTTTTGTCATTTTTATTTGGAAGATACGAAAAACAATTCAATAAATTTGAATTTTCATACAAAAATGTGTCTCTTTTGTGATGTTGAAAATACGACATCGAATCAAGTTTTTTTTTCTTATTTCTATATGTTTTGTTTTTTTTTCGTTTTTTTAAAAATTAATTTTGTCTTTAAAATTATGGAGTTAAGGAATTGAGATGAATTTTATTAAGGTAAAATCCGGTTTTACCCTCATGGAGCTTATGGTTTATATAGCTCTGCTTGGGGTTATAGTTCTTATAGCGGGGCAAGCGTTCAGCGACAGTTCCAGAATGAGGGTTCGCACGCAAAGCTTGCTGCAAGCTTCTGAGACGGCAGGGAACGTTGCCTCCATTATTAAGCAGGACATTGCGCAGTTGGGTGCGAAGAGCTATAAAGATGCCGCGACTGGCCATATTGTCATACATGATTCTGTCTATATGTCCCCTATTAATAACGATTATTCGTCTTACTACATAGGGAATGGAGGTGAAGCGCAACAAGATACGCTTATAATGCGTCGTATTCGATACAACAATTCCGGCAGCTACGAAGCGGTTGAAGAAGTAAAGTGGCTTGTTGACGAGAATAGTTTTCTGAAAAGATTTTGCCGAACAATCGTTGGTACGGGAAATGATGAATGTTCGACTGCTGGTGACTCCGTTGTCATGACAGATTATGCTGTCAGTAAATTCAAGTTCACTGCAGCGACTCCCTCCACAATGGAATCCGCGGCGAATGTTCTCCCGACGACTAATAATGCCGATAACCAATTTAAGCTGGTCTCGCGTTATGGCGATGAAAAATTTGAAAGACTTGAAGTGGCGCATTCAAGCGATTACACTACGGAAACCCTTTCTGGTTTTGTCGCAAACTATGATTTTGAATCGGATGATTTTATCAGTAATCCGGATTTGATTAAAGCGAATCAAGTATTTATGGCTAGCGAAAATTTGGAGGATGAATCGGGTTCCTGGCAGAGTCAATGCAAATCCGTGAATTTGAATCCGTTTGTTGAATACGAAATATCGTTCAATATGCCTTTACCTAGCGATATGGATGATAATCCTACAGGTATGTTTTGTCCTGGAAGGGATCACATGACCGTAGGCTTTAGATTTGTCGAGGATGGGGCTAGGGTGAACTCCGAACTGGATACGCTTCCGGAATTTCAATTTTATCCGCCGACGAGTGACGATCCGACAGATACCGGATTCCGCAAGATGCGCTTTACGACAAACAAAATACTTGAAAATGTTTGCTTGTGCTTTACGTTTGCGTTTTTCTCGCCGATTGCATCTTCTGGATCTGTCGTAATTTCCAATTTAAAACTTAAAGTGATCCCGAGCTCGAATTACAAGTTCACAGATGATGATATTGCTATTGGCGACAAGAAAAACGTGAAAGCCATCAAAATGGAATTTTCAATCAAGAAAAATGACGAGGCTGGCGAAGAAACTGCAATAATATCTATTCCCAGCAATGGTCCGAGAGATTAAGGGTGTGGGTGAATATGTTCAATAAAAAAGGTGTTTCTCTTATAACTGTCCTGATGCTCATGCTCGTTGCGACGATTGCTGCAACGGCGACATTCAAATGGCTTTCTTCCGAGAACCGTTCTTCGGCATCAAGAATGGAAATGCAGGAATCCCGTCAAAGTGCTATTGCCGGAATTCAGGCCACTAGAGCGTGGATTGCCAACAATGCAAATGATGTCGGCGCCGTTGTCCGTCAATTTTATTTGGGTGGTGGACCGATTTCCCTCAATAGCCGCGTTGTTGCCCGTATGAACGACAAGCAGGACTTCAATGTATGGCTGACTGATGTAAGTGAAGAAAGTGGCGTTTTTAAGTTTAAGATTCTTTCTGAAGGCAATTCTCTCCATAGCTCGAAACATTCTGAAGTGGCGATTTTGAATGTTACTGGACTTTATCAGGTAACTCCTCCTGTAGAGCCGGAAGTAGTGAAATCTCTTGATTTTACTTATACGTACTTTGGTGGTTCTGTCAGAAACCACGGCGATGTCCAGATCTCATCTATGCTTATTAACGGAAACTGGTACGGAAACCCGGTCTCCGTTGATAAAAATATCATTATTACGGGTAATGCGAATCTTACCGGTAATAACATTGATATTCTTGGAACAGGGTGTATTGGTGGAAATCTTTATGCCAAGAACGGAATTGATGCGAAAAACCTCTATGTTCACGGAAAAACTAGTGAATTTGGAACCAAGAAAACTTCAGGTCACTATGGCATATATGGCCATGCTTATTTTGATGGCGTTGTTGAGCAAGACCATAATATGCAAATTCGTATTGCGGGCAACTTGACCGTGAAAAATCAGTTTAAAACGGACATGAAAAATGCTCCTGTAACCGTCGAAGGAAATTTATGTCTTGATTCGACGGCCTCCCAAATTCAAATTGGCGGAATGCATAATGGTGCTGTGTCGAAAGATTTTCAGGTCAATGGAGACGTTTGGGCTGATGATATAGCTACACATAGTCTTCGTGGATATCAAGCTTTTTATGCACCTGGAGGTGATTTTAGTGATCGCTATAATAGACTTATTCTTGGTAATGACGAAGAATCCAAAATTTATGTTAGGGATGTCCACCATTCCAACGAATATAAAACGATGCGCGATAACAAATCGTTTATGGATGCGTGGAGTGGAGAGGGACCTGCAGCTCAGCCTTATAAACCTTATGTAAGTGTTGCCGCTTCACCCAGAAAATATTGTTTCTACGATGCTGACGAAATAAATTCAAATAATGATGTCGATTACAATGGAAGCAATTATCTAGTGGGGGGCTATGCTCATCCCCACAGTTATCGTTGGGGCGATGGATTCCCTACTAAGCTTTCGCCTTACAGCAGAAATGATGAATCTGCTCTAGGTAATAGCGATCGTCCTGTACTTCACGTGACTCCTTGGTTCACGTCAAAAGCAAAATATCCAGATAACTTTATGACTCCATCGCTGGCCGATCGTCCAGTTGAATGTGCCGATTCTGTCTATCATGTCTGTTATGATATTTGGGAAAAAAAGCCTGGGTGCGATAATTCTGAATATAAGGTCGATGATATCCTAAAGACTGCCTATAATGAATTTGAACGGTACGCAGATAGCGGGTGTGCGGCCAACATTACAGAATTGAACAATTCTTTTCCTGCAGATTTAAATGCCTGCTATAAAAGTACAATAGAGGATAATACTAAGAAAAAGAATCATCTTTACAATGGTTATCTTGTTGTAAAAGTTGAATCAAAAGAGCTTTGCCAAGACTTTACTGAAGACCTTGATGGTGGAGATAACGGTGGTAAATTCATAATTATTTTAACAAATAGCCCTTCTCATTCAGTTGTGCTTCCTGCGACAAAAAGCAGAAAAGACTTTGTGTTCCTTTATTTATCGCAGGGAGGGTTCCAATTACAAAGTGTCAATAAAGAAGGCGTCTTTAAATCGTATAATTATTTTATTTATACTGTCGGGAATGTGGGAACGTCGGAAACGAACATTTATACCGGAGTTATCGAACCTAAAGGTGGTTTCCTGTTCAATACGGATACTTTAAGGGGAACGGTTTACGCCGCAATAGATGTCCCCACGGTTAACGCGTGTAACAAAGTTGCGTCATTGACGACGAATAAACCGATGGTGTTCAATCAAGAACTTCTTGATGATCTTAATAAAAACAAGGTTATTTGCCCGACCTCTATTGCGAATTGCGGTGGTGTTGCGGTAAGTTCTTCTTCGACAGCGGGCTCGTCTAGTTCTATATCGTCAAGCGACTTGATCAATGACAAAGATCCTTATTTCATTTCTGTAGCCCCGCAGTTAAGTGTGACTCTTGAATCTCAATACAAGACGATGGAGCCTGTTTCGAATCCTGATAATGAGGTGAATATTACCCCCTCTATTCTTGTCCTTCCGCGCATAATCTACTTGTCTAAAGATCCGGAAGGAAAGCTGGCAGATTATTATTCCGTTTTAAAATTGAATGGCGCGACTGAGGTGAAAAATGCAAGTCGGGTAACTTGTAGGGGACCTGGTTCTATTCCTACGACGGGCGCTCTTTATGACGGAAACGAAGAACATTTGTTGGTTCCGGGACCCTATACATGCTCCTATAATTCGGAAAATGATGGTACCAATCCATTCTATATAGTGGTCAACAATACCATAGGCGAAGTTCCGTTGGTTAAGTTTGTGCCACCCGCTCTGCAAGCGCTCAATTTAAACGATGCTGCAACGGTATCTGTACATGTCGGTAAATCCAGTAGAAATTTCAAATTCTATGTTACTATAGAAGGTTCATATACGGGCTGGACGATAACGCCTAAAGCCGGGGTTGCTGAGTATAGCAGTGTCGGAAATAAGCGCTATTATTCGGTCGAGGTCACAGCGAACAGCAGCGAACGTAATGTGGAACTATTTACGATATCTACAAACGAATCTTCAGAAGATGGGGATATGTACATCTCTCTTACCCCACCTACAGAGAATTGCTTGTTGAGCTCCAACGTAGACGAAAGTATCCATCACGTTTATGTTAAAGCCCGTACTACAATTAACAGAGGCACGATTGAGGACTATTGTTACAAAAATCCTTCTGACGCCACTGTTTGTAACGACGATATGCTTGAACGCCCCAATTGTGAAAATTACGATAATGAATGGGTTACCGCTACGGGTACCGGTTGCCGAGTTCTCGGAACAAATGACACTTGGAAGTGCTTGACTAACTCGCCTATTTCGCTTGCGTCCGTTTATGCAAATGAAATTCCGCCTGAATGCGAAATTGTCATTCCTTCAAGCGACATGAATAGACTTAGTAACCCTGTGGCGGGCGAATCAGAGTACTTGTATGCGTCCCTCAAACGTAAAAAAGTCGAGTTGACCGTTAAAACACTTTATGCACAAGATAGGAATACCTATGTCAATGTTCGTGAACCTGAGTTCTCATTGAACGAATCTTGCACTCATGGCGATGGCGAGTGTACATATCGTGTCTATGCCGGAACTCCTATTGTAATTTCGCACGAAGAAATTGGCGATGACAAAGATCATTTTGGTTACTGGTCTTGTGAAGGTAACGAATGTCCCGATTCTCATATCACTGGCGATGAACTTGAATTCTCGCTCTCCGGATCGCATACGGTTACTGCGGTTTATAACAAGGAATACCTTTGCTATTATGAAGACTTTACAAAGACGATGGCTTTCTGCGGTATTGACGGTGAAGATTGCGTTGATACCTGCGCCGTTGTCTTGGAAGGCGATGAAGCTTGTAAACCGCGAAATGGTAAACAGCCTAAATCGAAATGGCTCATGACTTACCACAACAAGGGTACTGGAGAAAACTCTAGTTATGCTCGCCCGACTTTTGGTACAAGTGGGTCTATTTATGCGTCAAATACGCAAGATAAGCCTTCGGTCATTTTAAGGAATAAGAAAGTCGGATTGTCTGGAACGATGAATGCGCTTGTTCAGACGGGTATTGTTGATAATGCCAACACGAGTGACTTCTTGAATTCCGGGTTGATATTCAGAAGTAATGGCAGTGAACACTTGGTCCTTAACATTTATGGAACAAACAAACCGGGCAATTCCGGTGAATTGAAATTCCGAGTCTGTAAAGTTGAAGGGCAGTCCATCAAAAATACAACAGAAGGAAATTGTAAGGTTATAACGGCTAAAGACGGGGCTCCGCTTTCGATCAATAGTAAAACGTTTATCAAAGTCAGACTTATCATTGATGAAAATGATTTATTGAAAGTTACTGCTCAAATAGATGTTGGCCAAGAAAAAGAAACGTGGAACGGTGAAATAAATATTGGCGATTTCATGTGCAATACCAACATGCATGTCTATAATGGGTTCAGCCTGGCCGATGCTGAATTCAGGATTTATGAGAATCTTTGGATTTCATCTGAGCTGGATGAAGCGTGTAGCGAGATTCCTAGTATCAAATGTCAATTTAAAGAAAATCCCGTTTCTGTAGATACGGATGTTCTTCCGGATGTTTCTATAGTGAATGGTAGTTCCGATTGGTTCACCGGAAAGAACTGTGCCATGGATTTTTATTACAACGGCTGCGACAATACGACAACGGATAATTCTGGATACTGCGCCAATTCTAAAGATCTTGGTCAATTAGGTGAACTTGGTTCCAAAATTAATGGGGAATCATTCCATTTTACAGAGACCGGTCCTCATGGCAACAGTTATGACAATAAAAAAAGATGGGAAGCATCGGTAAAGGTCGTGTGCCCCGGAGACCAGACAAGTCTTGATATCGCACAAGATTATTATAGCTGTAATTATTTCAATGTTGGAGAAATTGTCAATTGTTCCAAGGACGTTGAGGTTTATAATAACAGCCAGTACTTGACAGCGAACATGACTGAGGAATTCCCGATTCCAAACGGGAAGGCCAATATGCGCAATGCCGTATTGAAATTCCATATTGATGTTGACGACAAGAAACCTGAAAAAAATCTTGGGACCGACTTGAAGGTTCAGATGCAATCAACTAACGGGATGAAAAGCCCTGTAAAAACAATCAATAAAACAGGAGCGATTGATATCCCTGTTACGGATGGAATTTCTGGCTTTAATCCAGAAGAAGTTTCAAAAATCCTCATTACAAGCGAAGACAATATATCCATTTCAAAGTTGCACATTCACAGTCATTGCGCCGATAAACTTGATCTTAAGTGTGCTGATGAAGCTACTTATGACTATTCGAAGGGATGGGAAATCAAGATGAATCCTCAGCCTCCCGAAGTCAAGTGTTCTTACAAATCTACAGATTCGAACATTGAACCTGAAAACGATGTGAGCTGTAGTGAAACGATGTACTTGACGTACAAGCAAAATCATGGCTTCTATTGGTATGATATGAATAGCGCAACGCCTTCGTTTGTTGTGACTATAAAAGCTAAAAATGCATCGGACAGTTGTATTATTCAAGGAACGAGGCCTGGCAGCAATACGCAATGCAGTGTCAATGAAACTACAATTCCTTATGGATCTTCGGCTCCGACCTTTAGTTATAAGTTTGGACAATCGATGGTCGGCTTTAACAATTTTAAAGTGAATTATCGGGTGGTGATGTCAACTCTTACAGCCACAGATTCTGTTGTTAAGGAAGGGCAAATCCAGATGGGTGAATTAGGTACTTACCGATATCCAAATGATGATTTGTCTGGCGGTAACTATGAATATAAGGTAATATTCTCCATTGGTGATTGGTCTCATACTCCCTGTTCTTCGAAATTTACAGTTCAAGATAAAGAAAAAATACAACCAACGCTTGACTGCGAAAAAAGTTACGTTAGCAATGGTAAGTACACTGCTGTTGTGAATAATCCGGATGATATCTCTTATACATGTATGTTTAGCACGGATGTAATTGTAGATGAACTTGGACATACAAAGACCGTTGATGGAAATTCAGTATCTGGTTCGGGAAGTGACCCCATCTATTATACGTATGTTCCTGGAAAGGCGGGTACATACTACTATACTGCCCAAATCGGTGATAGCAAGTGCGTCTATTCTGAAGTAGCTGAATCCCCGATAGAATTACAATGTCCTTCTATTATTCATGATCAGAATCCGAATGAGTCAATTGTTGTGAATCCTACGGTCGGAAATTGCGACGGATGTACATATAAAATATTCAACGAGGATTTGGAAGTAAGTACCGATTTAGTATTCTACGATTTAAATGGTTCTGGGACGAAGCAATATCGTTTGCAGGTTCAAGACAAGAACGAAAATGTTGCAACATGTAATTTCACGGTGGCATTCAAGAGCCAGCAAAACGCAGATGTTGCTGAGTTGCCTTACAATGGTGATTATATTACGTTTGATGTCGGTACACATATTGTCAAGTGCAATAATGGATCTGGACAATTAGTTTGTGAATGTCCGGTTCTCCACCATGAATACAATGAGTGTGTTGTCAGGGTCAATGGTTCCGATAAGACGTTTATGTATAATACCTCTGTGGATGGTGATCCGAAATGTGGAAATATTGATCAATTAAGCATCGAGGTGCTGCCGCCTATTACGGGTAATGGTAAAAAGACACAACCCTCTGGCGTTAAATGTAAGCACGCTTGGTAAAGCATCTATCAGCAGAAGCGGAAATTAATCAAATTTCCGCTTTATCGTAAAAAGAGAAAAACACCCGCCAAAATGATAGCGGGTGGTTTTTAAGTTCTTTAAGCTAGCTCAGGGAACTAACCATTACACGGATGATTATTCCTTCACGCTCCAGGTCGTGCCTTCCTTGGAGTCCTTGATGACAACATTCATCGCGGCAAGTTCATCGCGGATGCGGTCGCTTTCGGCCCAGTTCTTGTTGGCGCGAGCTTCCTTGCGGGCGGCGATCAATGCATCGATCTTGGCGGTATCGATTTCGTCGTTGGCGCCCTTCTTGGCATATTCTTCGCGCGGCTGGTCGAGTTTGAGACCAAAGATCTTGTCGAAGTCCATCACGAGTGCGGCCTTTTCACCGTCGTCGATATCGCTCTTGAGCATCGTGTTCATGATGCCGAGGGCGCGAGGCATGTTGAGGTCGTCACCGATAGCGTCCTTGAATTCGTTCTGGAAAGCCTTGGCAGCTTCGCTGGTGATTGCGTTTGCCTTGCCAATCAGCGGGTCCGTCTTTTTGTGCAAGCTCTTGAAAGCTTCCTTGGCACCGGTGAGGGCTTCCCAAGTGAAGTTCAGGTAGTTGCGGTAGTGGCTGCTGATGGCAAAGAAGCGGTAGTCGAGCGGGTTGAAGCCGCGGTCCATGAGAAGCGAGACCGTCAAGAATTCGCCGCTGGACTTGCTCATCTTGCCGAACTTCTGTTCGGTCGTGCCGTCTTCGAGCTTTTCTTCGCTTGCAGTGCGGAGGAATTCGCCGTGCATCCAGAAACGTGCGAACGGAACGCCGTTGGCGCATTCGCTCTGTGCAATTTCGTTCGTGTGGTGTACGCGGATGTGGTCCGTACCGCCGCAGTGGATGTCGAGCGTCGGGCCGTTATACTTCATGGCCATGGCGGAGCATTCGATGTGCCAGCCGGGGAAGCCAACGCCCCACGGGCTGTCCCATTCCATGGCGCGCTTCTTGTCCTTCGGGCTGAACTTCCACAAAGCGAAGTCGGTCGCGTTGTGCTTTTCGCCCATGTCGATGCGGCTACCCTTGCGGAGGTTTTCCACGTCGAGGCGGGCAAAGTCGGCATAGCGCGGGAACTTGAGGCTGTCGAAGTAGATGCCGTCGGATGTGCGGTAGGTGTAACCCTTTTCTTCGAGCGTCTTCACCAAGTCGATCTGTTCCTGGATGTGCTGTGTTGCAGGAGTCCAGCGGGTCGGTTCCTGGATGTTTAAGCGGTGCCAGTCGGCCATGAAGGCGTCGGTGTAGAACTTCGCGATGTCCCAAACGGATTTGCCTTCGCGGGCGGCGCCCTTTTCCATTTTGTCGTCGCCAGAGTCGGCGTCGCTCGTGAGGTGGCCTACGTCGGTGATGTTCACGATGTGGTTCACCTTGTAGCCGTAGTAGTTCAGCGTACGCACCAAAAAGTCTTCGAAAATGTAGGTGCGGAGGTTACCGATGTGGGCGAAATGGTACACCGTCGGGCCACAACAGTACATACGCACGGCGGGAACGCCTTCAGGAAGTGTGAAAATCTCTTTCTTACGCGATGCAGTGTTATAGAATTGAAGTGCCATTTTTAAGCCTCCGGTTAGTTAACATGGCGCGGAATGCGCCGGACGGGCACAAAATTAGAAAATTATACCAATCTTTTCAGCCCTTCGATGTTCTTGAGTACGATTTTTCCACGTTTGATTTCGACAAAATTTTTGGCGGCGAATTCTTTGAGCATGCGGGCTACGACCTCGCGGGCGGAATTCACGTCGCGGGCGATTTCTTCTTGCGTCTTTTTGAGTTCGTCGCTTCTGTTCTGTTCGTAGGCCAAAATCAAATATGAGGCAAGGCGTTGGTCAAATCGCTTGAAAAGCATTTGCTGGATTGCCCAAATGGTTTGTGAATAACGTTTTGTGGAATTTTCAAAGATGAATGCACGAACGTGAATGTTCGAATCCATGAGGCGTGCACAAACAGAAGAAGGGATGACTAGCACGGTTGTGTCTTCTTCGGCAGTGGCGATGGCTTCGAATGTCAGTTGCTGGATGACGCAAAAGGCTGTCGAAACGCAGAACTCGTTTGCATGGGCACGGTAAAGCGTGACTTCGCGTCCTTCGTCAGAAATGAGGCTTACGCGGATGCCTCCGCTTAAAATGAGGATAACGCCGAGGCATGCGGAGCTGTTGTTGCTCACCAGCTGATTCTTGTTGAAGCGTTTTGTTATGGCTCGCTGCGAAACAATTGCTTTTTCGTCTGGCGAAAGATTTGCCCAAAAAGGAATGCGTGGAAGAATTTGAGCGATGGAAAGCGTACTTGAATTTGCGTTCATAAAAATGTTCCTCATAGGTAATATACTTTTTTCGTGTCATTCTGGAAGGAGCCGTAGGCGACTGATAGGATTCATAAAAAAGGAGAAGCCCGCTAAGGTCGGTGAGCTTGCCGAACCACGCGGGCATGGTATGATTGCTTATAACATTCCGACGATTTGGCTTTTCGGGCGGACACCGACGGAGGAGTTCACGACTTTGCCGTTTTTCATGACAACGAGCAGCGGAATGCTTGACACGCGGAACATGCTTGCAAGTTCCCCTTCTTCATCGACGTTTACCTTACCGACTTTTACTTTGTCCTTGTATTCCTCCGCGATTTCTGCGATTGTGGGCGAAAGCATACGGCAAGGGCCGCACCACGGAGCCCAAAAGTCGATTAAGACGGGCTTGCCGGAATTGAGGACTTCGCGTTCAAAGTTTTCACTTGTGATTTTTAATTCAGTCATTGTTTTACCTCTTTTTTCTTGTTTACACCTATATTTTAGATTTTACGTAGCGGTAAAACTGTGACTAGGTCACATTAGAGAAAATTTTTTTAGAATCTCGGAACTATACGCCTCGGCGGTCTGGATCCCAAATGACTTTGTGAAGTTGTATTTGGAAACGGGCGTTATTTTGGAGCATTGTTTTGTCCGAAAGCATCCATTCCACTATTTTTTCGTTTTCAAGTTTTCCGAAGACTGGTGAAATAAATATTTGCGGCATGTTTTGCGGCAATCGACGTGCGAGTTCTGCGGTTACCGAAGACGCTTCTTGCAAATCATCTACGGAACCTACAACGAATTTGAGCACGTCGTGTTTGTCAAGTGTTGCAAGGTTTTCCATCTTCATTTGATGCGTCATGCCGCTGCTTTTGCTTTTCCAGTCCATCGTATAAAAGACGTTGGACAGATTTTTGCGGCTGTAGAGACCGTCGCAGGCGATAGTTCCGTTCGTTTCAACGTTCACTTGATAGCCGCTGTCGCTCAGGATTTGCAATAGTTCCCATGCACCGGGGTGAATCAAGGGTTCGCCGCCGGTCAATGTCACATGACGAATCCCCGTCTTTTCGATGGCGGCTACGACTTCTTCGACGCTCATTTGCGTGTAATCGTTACCCTCTACGGCGTACATCGAATCACAATAGGAACAACGTAAGTTACAACCGAACAGGCGTACGAAAACTGCGGCAAGCCCCGTGCGGATGCCTTCGCCTTCGATGCTCACGAAAATTTCGGAGACTTTCATTTTAGCCTCGTTTATTTTTCGTACTCGACGATGTTGCCTTCGCTTTCTTGAATTTGCACTTTGTAGCAGTGCGGAACGCGGTCGCAAATCCAGCGGGCCATGTTCTCGGCAGTTGGATTCATGTCGATCACGTCGTTCAAGAACTGGTGATCCAGCTTGCCGTGCACGAGTTCCTTGACTTTCGAAAAATCGACGACCATGCCGTTCTCGTCAAGAGTCTCGGATTCGCAAAAGACGGTGATAATCCAGTTGTGGCCATGGAGCCCACGGCACTTGCTTTCGTAGGGGAGCGAAAGGCGGTGTGCTCCCGAAATTTCCATCCGCTTGATGACGCGATACTTGCTCATGCCAGATACTCCGTGTTGTCGGTGATGCCTGCCGCGGCCAAAGCCTCTTTGCGTTCGATGCAAGTGCCACATTTGCCACAGTGTTTTTCAAGGCCTTTGTAGCAAGACCAAGTTTGTGCGTAATCAATGCCGAGTGCGGCACCTTTGCGGGCAATGTCTGCCTTGGAAATCGAAGTATAGGGAGCGTCGATGAATATGTTCGCGTACGTTCCTGCCGAAATTGCCGCCGACATGTTATCGACAAATTCTTTGCGGCAGTCGGGATAAACATCGTGGTCGCCGAAGTGATTTGCCATCATCACCTTCTGGAGTCCTTTGCTTTCGGCAAGGCCTGCTGCAATAGACAACATAATTCCATTGCGGAACGGCACCACGGTCGATTTCATGTTCTCGTCGGCGTAATGGCCTTCGGGAATTGCTTCTGCTCCAGAGAGCAGCGACGATTCGAAGTGCTCCGCCATAAACTTCAGCGGAATCACGACGTGCGGAATGCCCAAAGCATCGCAATGTTTTTTTGCGAAGGGTATTTCTTTATGGTTGTGGTTGCTGCCGTAATCGAACGAGACGGCGAGCGCGATTTCTTCGGCTCTTTCATAGAGCAATGTTACACTGTCCATCCCTCCGGATAGGATGAGTAACGCATTTTTTTTATTGCCATTCATTTTGGCTCCTAGTTTTGTTTATAGTCAGGATGGATTTCGAACTGACTGATGCGAAATATAGAAAAATGTGTCCTAGCTACCGTATGGAAATCCTCGTTACGAGGCTTGCTGAACTGTTGCGGATACGCACTACGTATAGTCCGTCGGCGATGTTCTTCAGTTCGATGGCTCCGTTTTTGCAGTTCCCGCTGAATATCGGGCGGCCTTGCATGTCGAACATGTCAATCTTTGCGTTCTTGGCGGCGGTTCCCATAACGAACAACGTGCGACCAACGAGTTGCAGCGAAACGCTGTTTGGCGCGTTAAACATCTTGATGGCATCGGTCGTATCCTTGACGGTTGTATCGCGAACAGTCGTATCTTTAGCCGTTGTATCCTGCTTCGTGGTGTCCTTTGCGGTTGTGTCGGGCGGGTTCAGGACAGATTCCGGATACGGCGATTTGACTTCGGAGGCGGGGTGCGCCTTGAGGCTTGCCATGACGCTATCGTATGCCGGCTTTTTCTTGTATTGCTTGTCGAAGAGGAGTCCTTCGGTCTTGCCTTGCTGTTCATCGAGCCAGCTGTGTGCATCGGTAAGTCCCCAGATGACAAATTCGCCCATGTTCGGTTCTTCGAGGAACACGTCCATGAATTGGCGGTACAAGTGCCCTTGCTTGGCGTAGTCTGCGGCAGTGAGCTTGCCTGCCGAACCCTTCGGGAATCCGATGTCGAGTTCGGTGATGTTGAGAGTCACGCCGAGTTCCGCAAGTGCTTTCGCGAGGGCCCGCACGTTTTGCGGAGTCGTCTCGTGAGCGATTTCAATGTGCGTCTGCGTCCCTACGCAAGTGATGGGGATGTTGTTCTTTTTCCAACGCTTCACTTGTTCCACGACAAAACTTGCTTTAGAACCTTCGCGCAGCCCCCATTCGATGGAGTAGTCGTTATAGCAAAGTTCTGCGTCCGGGTCGGCTTCGTGTGCCCAGACAAACGCGGAGTCGAGAAATTCAGCGCCGATGCCTTCGTACCAAACGGAATTCGTGGAACGCCAGTCGGCGTTGTAATCGTCATTGATTGCTTCGTTCACCACGTCCCATTCGGCGATTTGGCCTTTCCAGTGCCCGACGACTTTGGTGATGTGGTTCTTGAGGACCGCGAGCAGTTTTTGTTTTTGCCCTTTGTAATTGTTCACCCAATTTGCAACTTGGCTGTGCCAGGCGAGTGCGTGGCCACGGACACGGAGTCCGTTCGCTTGTGCGTATTTGACCATCTTGTCGCCTTTTTCGAAGTTGAACTCGTCTTCTTTGGGTTCGGTCGCGTCGAACTTCATTTCGTTTTCGGCGACGACTACGTTGAATTGCGTCCTGTGGATTTCTTCGAATTCCGGTTCAATTGCATCGTTGAACCATTCGCTGTTCAAGATTGTGCCGATAAAGCGACCGCGTTCTTTGGCAAGTTCTCTAATGGTCTCGTCTGCGGCGTTGGCGTTCATAAAGCCTACGCCTATAATTGCGGTGCACAATGCAAAATGCGATAAAGCTTGAATCTTTTTCATCTCGTATTCCTTTATCAACCCATTTGCACCAAAGCGAAAGATAAATAAAATGGTTGTAAAAGTCAAATACGAAAAAGCCCCGACGCGGTCAGGTCGGGGGCGTTGGAATGTGTATTAAATCTTCGCGAGGATAAAGAATGAATCTGTCATCCAGGAGGGGCAAGTCCGAAAGGATTCATGAAGTCTTTTATTTTATCGTAACTCTCTGAATCAAATTCGACATTCCGCTCTTGACGCGGACTACATAGAATCCTTCGGAAAGGTTATCCAGCTCTACGGCTCCGTTTTTGCATAGTGTGCTGAACACGGGGCGCCCCTGCATGTCGAACACGTCAACTTTAGTAGATTTGGCGGCGGTTCCCGTAATGAACAACGTACGACCGGCAATATGCATGGAAAGACTGCTGGGGGAGACGAACTGCTTGATGGATTGTTTTGGATCTAGGCCTGTTGAATCCTTCTTGGTCGTGTCCTTGACCGTAGTGTCTTTTTTAGTTGTATCCTTTACAGTGGTGTCCTTCTTGGCTGTGTCTTTGGGCGGTTCGTAAGTCTGGAGTCTCACCAAGATGCTGTCGAAAGCGGGCTTCGGTTTCAGGTTGTCGTCGTAAATAAGGCCTTTTTGCCTGTTCAGTCCGCCAAGCCAGCTCCATTTGTCAGATACGCCCCAAATCAGGTACGTGTCCGCATTCGGTTCTTCGAGGATGATGTCCAGGTATTGACGGAACGTTTGTCCCTGACGTTCAAGGTCTTTTTTGCTGACGTTGATGCCGCTCTTGAATCCGATATCGAGTTCTGTAATTTTCAGCTTGACATTAAGTTTTGCAAGTTCCTTGGCGAGAGAGCGGAGGCTATCTGGCGAGCCGATAAAGTGCTTATCGGTGGTGGTGTCTTCCACGTGCGTCTGCGAACCCACGCAATGGATAGGAATGCCGTTCTTGACCCAACGCTTCACCTGCTCCAGCAAGAAACCTGCTTTTGCCTTCGGGTTGATGCCTTGTTCGAGGTTGTAGTCGTTATAGCAGAGTTCGGCATCCGGGTCAACGGCGTGCGTCCATACGAAGGCGGAGTCGATGAATTCAGGACCGATACCTTGGTACCAGACGGATTGGGAGCGCCACATCGGTTCGTTGTTGCTGATGGCTTCGTTCACTACGTCCCATTCGGCGACTTTGCCCTTCCAGTGGCCGACCACGTTTTGGATGTGGTTCTTGAGCACCTTGAGCAGTTTTTGTTTGTCGTTCCTGTAGTTGTTCACCCAGCCCGGAACTTGGCTGTGCCAGGCGAGGGCGTGGCCGCGGACTCGCATCCCATTTTGCTGGGCGTACCTGACCATCTTGTCGCCATTGCCGTAGTTGAACCTGCCTTCCTGCGGCTCGGTTGCATCGAACTTCATCTCGTTTTCGGCAACGACAATGTTGAATTGCTGTTTGTGAATCTGTTCGTAATTGCCCGGAAGGCCTCCGCTGAACCATTGCGAGTTTAGAATCGCACCGATGTAGATATTGTTTTTCTCGGCAAGAGATCTGAGGGTTTCGTCAGCGGCGAAGGCGTTTGTCAAGCCTGCACCAAGAAGGGTTGTGCCAAGCACGAGACCCGCTAATGCGTGAGTCTTTTTCATCTTTTGTACTCCTTTTAACCCTAATCCTGGTTGTAACCCGTATAAAAAATAAATAAAAAGAGTCGCAAAAGATGTAAACAAAAATATGCGAAAGAACTCGTTATTGCTCGGAGGAATCTTGGGAAGGAAATTCGTTGCTTGCTTTTTTATTGTTGATTTGTTCTCGTTGAAAAAAATAGTTGAGAAAGAGTTTAGGGGCTGCGTTACGCTTTTGCAAAACTCGTTGTTCTATATGCTACGTTTGTTGCATATATGAGAGTTGTGTGCAAAAATTTGTAAAAATGTTCTATTTTTGTTGAAATTTTAAATTTTTTGTTGCATAAATCTATTGACTAGAGAAAATGAGGATTGTATATTTATAATTGTAAAAAACGATTAGGGAAACTTTTATGAAACGGATTTTGGCACTTCTAAGTTCTCTCATTTTCGTCATCGCATGCGGTGAAGATTCTTCCAGTGCGTTCGACGCATGGTCCGAAAATCAGTCTAGTTCCGCATGGATTGCTTCGAGTTCTTCGAACTCTCGCAATGACATAAACGCTTCATCCTCGTCATCCTGGAGCGGAGCGATAGGATCCAGTAGCAGTTCTTCCCGTCATTCCGGGCTCGACCCGGAATCTTCAAGTTCTTCTGCAAAAAAATTGTCGGGAGAAGTCTCTGGCGATCCATTGCAAATCTTCAAGACGCGGGTCCCGAAAAAAGCGGTTTATCACTGCGACTTAACGCAAGAATTGGGCGGTTTTGAAGGCGATTTCGACCAGAAAGATTGGATTTGTTCTTTTAAGTATGCGGGTATGGAAGGCTATGTTTATGTGCAGGCTTCGCCTACGGGGTGTACTTCGCATTGGGGCTTTTACCCTGATATTGGGGTCGATTCGGCTGTTATCTATGTCAACGGAAAGTATGAAACTTTGAATGACGTGACGTATGACTGGGGCGGAAATCATCATGCTGACTCATTCCGCTTTAGCTATGATGGCAAAGTATTTGAATATTCTCGTTCTTCAATAAACGGTTTTGCTTTTCGCCCTTGCCATGAAATGGATTGTCTCAAAGTTTATGAGGCCGATGGTACAACGCTTATAGAAGATGGTTGCAATTTTAATAGTGATGATTTAAGCAAAGTTCGGCAACTGCCGATTGTGTGCCGTTTTGCTAATTTAGAAGATGGTTCGTTTGGTGATTTTACCGACAATTTTGAACTTTGTCCGGGCGATAGTCGTTTGTCTGAATAGTGAAAAATAGTTTGTTAGGAGCTTATAATGCATTTGGGTCGTTTTGCTTATGTTCAATTCTTGCTTGCATCACTGATGGCGGCGTTGTTGGCGTGTAGTGATGACAATCCGGCTTTCGTTTTTCCTTGTGATGAACAATCCGGAGAATGTGGCGATGCAGTCTCTAGTTCATCCCGTCATTCCGGCCCCGACCCGGAATCTTCAAACGAAGCTGTTTCATCGTCCTCGACGAACGCTCTTTCATCTTCCAGTGATTTTCCGCTCCCTATTTTTATCCAGAATGATGATGAATATACCGGTTTTTACAAGCAAGATGGCTATACTGCTTTCCGCAAAATGTCGTATCCGTCCAAAACAGAAATGGGCGCAAGCTATTTGGTGAAGTTTGTCATTAGCGATTTTGGTACGGACTCCGCCGAAGTGCATTTTATGAATTCGATGAAGTATTTGTATCATTTTGATTTTGCGGAAAAGGTGCTAGGTGATACGCGTTCACTTGCTGTATTCAATCAGGAGACTTATTTCAGCGCCGAAAAAAATACCGTAGCCGGAACGCTTGCGTATTACGCTTCTGTCGATTCCATGATAGCAATGACGTTCTTCCCGACGGATTATATTTCGCCCAAGCAAGTGGCAGTTTCTTATAAGTTGATTGAAGAGCGGATGTTGTTCCTCGCCTTGAACGGCACGAAAAATCGACTGTTCTATATGCCTGCAGGTTCCTCTGCTGAGAGGGCTGCTACCGAATATGCCAACGAATTTAAAAAAGCGGACATTCTCGTCTTTACGCATGCACAACTTTTTGGCGATGTGGTGATGCAAATCATGAACACGGGAACGGCTTATGGGACGCTCCGCAAGCTCACTGCCGCAGAACTCGATACGGCGATTGTCTCTTCGCATGATATCTTGATTCTTGAAACGCTCCCTGCCGAAATTCCGCTTGTCGCGGCGACCATCAGCAAGGACGCACAGACGCCGCTTTCGCATGTGAACCTTGCTGCTCAAGCACGCAAAACGCCGAATATCGCATTTAACGGGAACGAACTCCCCGATAGTTTGCTCGCCCTTTGCGGAAAATTGGTAAAGCTCGAAGTTAAATCGAATTCTTATACGGTAAGCGTGGCGACACTTGAAGAAGCTCAGGCGTTCTGGAACAAGAATGTGCGAGAACAGAAAACGCTTTCGTTCGATTTGTCGGATTCGGGACTCGTCGATTTTGCAAATCTCGATTTCGAATCGTCAAAATCGGTGGGCGTGAAGGCGGCGAATCTCGCGGTGCTGCACAAGTTGCTGCCCGAAAATACTCCTGATGGTTTTGCCGTGCCGTTCTACCATTACAGTCACTTTATGGATTATGCCCAAGTCACGGAGGAACTGTGCGGACGCTCTTTTGAGGATTGCGGGAAAGAAGGGCGTTCGTCTGAAATTTGTACGCAAGTGAAAAATGCTTGTGTCAGTGCCCTTCGGCAGGCTCAGGGTGCTGTATCTAGGGAAACAGAGCCTGCTGTGTCTCCGCGAGCGTCTCTCCGTGGCTACATCACAAACATTATTGCCCGTGATGATTTTAAGACCGATACGCGTCTGCGAGAAGCGTTGCTCGACAACATCCGCTACATGATCAAGCATATTCCCGTTGAAAAATCTTTTGGTGATGCTTTAGATGCAAAGGTTCGTGAACTTTACGGCGAAGCGGGTGTCCGTTTGCGTTCCAGTACGAATTCCGAGGATTTGGAAGACTTCAACGGTGCAGGGCTTTACAAGTCTGTCAAGGCCACGGCACGCGAGAAGGATTTGCCGTCCGATGAAATCCGCAAGGTGTGGGCTTCTGTGTGGAGCTTCAAGGCGTTCGAGGAACGGACTCTTTGGAACATCAATCACATGTCCGTGCAAATGGCTGTTGCTGTTCATGAAGCTTATCCCGACGAAGTGGCGAATGGGGTCATCATTACACAGAACATCGCGGACTATTCTGTGGCGGGTATTTACGCAAACATTCAAGTTGGCGAAACGTCGATTACGAATCCGGAAGGCGGTGAACTTCCGGAAATCATTTCGATTATTCCGTCTCCGCCTCCGCAGCGTGGCGTGCAGAGCGTTCTTTTGCAGCAATCTTCGCTTAGTCCCGATTCGCTGATTCTTACGGATGGTGAAATTTACATGCTTTACCAGATGGTCATGCAAATCCAAAACCGTTTTGCGGTGCTTTACAATGTGTATTCCGACGCACTTGCCCTTGACATTGAATTTAAGGTCATGGGGGAGGACCGCAAGTTGATTTTCAAACAAGTTCGCCCATATATTCTTTAAGAGGTGTTGATATGAATTTATATAAAATTTTGCCAATTTGCTTATTGCTTTTTATTGCTTGCTCGGACGAAAATTCCGATGGTATATTCAACGTGGAATCTGAAAATTTAATGAGTTCCTCTTGGATTGCTTCGAGTTCTTCGAACTCTCGCAATGACGTGAACAGTTCATCGAGCATTGCAGCCCCTTCTAGCTCCGCGGTTCTTGTGGAGTCCTCGTCTTCTGCGACCGTCCTCACGTCGTCAAGTTCCGCGACGGTCGCCGTGTCGTCGTCCGTGAATGCCCCCACATCCTCCTCCTCGACACCTTCTACGATTTCGTCATCCTCGGAGCGAAGCGGAGGGGATCTATCTAGTAGCTCCAAGGTCCCTGCTAGTGCTGAGTCTGGTCGAAGCAAGCCTGTCGAAGGGTCCAGTTCCTCATGGATTGCTTCGAGTTCGTCAAGCATTACAGCCTTTTCTAGCTCCGCGATTCTTGCGGAGTCCTCGTCATCTGCGACGGTTGCCGTGTCGTCCAGCAGCGAAACGCTCGCGGACCCGACGAAACTTTTCGATATCCGCGTTCCAAATCAGGAAGCTCTTTTCTGCATGGACAGCTCTGCATACACGGTGTTTAAAAGATATGTTGAAGAAAAAGATCTCATTTGTAGCTTTAAATATGATGGCGAAGAAGGCTTTGTGTATGTGCAGAGTAATCCGGCAAAATGTATCGGAAGCGAGCTAACCCCTGTATATGATGTTCATAAGGCAGAATTTTTTGTCAATGGTTCCAAACAAGAAATTACGGATGTGAAATACTACGGTGGCGGATCGCATGGAACTTATTCCATCAGGTTTACATACAAAGGCAAAGTCTTTGATTACGGTTATTCTACGATGGGCATGGGCGGTCGCCCTTGTCAGGATGTCGATTGTATGAACGTCTATGAAGCTGACGGAAAAACTCTTGTCCAAAATGGATGCGTCAAGAGAGAACGCTCGCTTCCGGTAGTTTGCCGCCATGCTAAAAAAGACGGAACTTTCACCAGTTTCGAAGATACTTACCACATTTGCGAATCAGATATTTTTGGGGATTAACTCTCGCTTTGCTTTGCTTTGAATTTTTGCCTTTTAAGTACAAAATTTTCGCCATTACGGCCAAGATAATAACGTATGGTAAAATTCCCCACCCCAAAAAATCCGGTAAGCTCGCCATCCGAAAACATTGCCATGGTTCCTATGATGAATGCGGGGATGAATGGAATAAATAGAATGAAAAAGACTTTCGTGTTGTTGGCTGAATTGAAAAGGTAATTGTAACGCAATAGCCGGGGGATGGAGATGGATGTGATTGTGGCAATCTTGAATCCTTTGGTCGCTTTGCAGGCTTGGGCAAATAAGTCGTACTTCACTTTACGAATTTTTCGATAATGCACTTATGCTCTTTTGTCTTTTCGTCGTAATTCACTCCGACAAACAGTAAATCGCCAGAATACTTTGCAAGGGCATTTCCGTAGTTCTTTGCTCGAATTTGTGAAAGTGCGGTTTTCTCGCGTGCATTTCGCTTGAGTTTAATAATCAATGCGGGCGTGTTTGGCACGTAAGGAATCATCACAACATCGGCAACACCCTTGCCAGCAGGCATCTCCTTGACAACCGTGTATTTCAAATTTGCATAGAAATACGCAAGGCAAATTACCGATTGGAATGTTCCTTCGTTATTGTAGTTTAGGTTATTACAAATTTGTTCGTGAGCCTTGTTCAAGGCCTCGGCTACCGCATCAGAATCACCTTCGATGGTGCTTTCCATCAGCTGCTTGCTGGAATCTACAAGCTCAATGAGCGTTTTATATTCCGGGGCCGGACGCACTGAAAGAATCCACTGGTCTCGTACTTCACGATTCGGGATGTAACACTGTTGTTCATCACGATTGTAAGCAAGATAACCCAGATGAACTAAATAAGTGAAAACATCGTCTTTGCTGTGAAAGTCCGTCATCGTATTCAGGTAACTATCCACATTCACATGCACGCGTCCACCGGCAATCATCGTCTTTACGTCATCCGAAATGCCGTCAAAGTTCATCAAAATAAAGTTCTGCAACGCCTCGTATGAACCGGTCTGCGTCCAATAACTCTGGAAATACTTGCGTCTTATTGTCGAAACAATAGACTCTGGGCTATAGGTTTCAATGCCGTTGATGTTGTAGCCATCGTACCAACGCTTGCATTCCTCGAAATCAACCGAATACTTGTCGCAAAGGGCTTGTACTTCATCTGCTGTAAAACCGACAAACTCTGCAAGCGACCAGGAATCACGCATGGTGAATTCATCGAACATATTCAGTTTCGACTGCACTTTGTCACGCACGATGGGCAAAATGCCGGTGATGTAAGCGAGAGCGATTGCAGGAGACAAATCAGCATTCTTGAACATAGCATTCAAAAACGAAAGATACGAGTCGAAAACAGAATCCGCAACACGTTCGCGGATGAGAACATCGTATTCATCAATGATAATGACAAACTGCTCGCTCGTTTTGGCATAAATTTTTAAAAGGGCATCGGCTACGCTATCTGATTCGCTAATTCCAGCATCAGGGAATTGTTGGTTCAGTTCCTTGCAAATCGCTTCAGTAAAAATAGGGACGATGTTACGTTTGGCAGAATCAACCTGAGAAACAATTTCATCTTTTGTTCGATTCGAATAGAATGCATTCAAGTCAAACTTTATCACGTTCAGCTTGTTCAGGTATTTTTCAAAACTAGAATCCTTTGCAATTTTCAAATCTGCAAATAACGTGCGACTATCGCATCCTTTACTGAAATACGCACTGAGCATATCCTCGGCCATGCTTTTGCCAAATCTCCTAGCGCGAGAAACGCATACATACTTTTTTCTGGTCTTTACAAGTTTGTTGATTTCGGCAATAAGCATGGACTTGTCCACATAAATGGACGAGTTTAAGGCCTCTTGAAAGTTGACATTGTTTGGATTGACGTAGATACCCATAACAATGAATATAATGAATCAATGAGCCTTTGCAAAGATTGGTCAGTGCGGGAATAACCAAATTGCCTTTTTTGTCAAAATAAGGGCAAAATTGATTAGAAATGAAAAATCTAAGGAGGTCGTCTCCGCTAGAGTGTGTCGGCTCATCGAAGATAAACGGAATGAGTAATAATAGGGGGATGGAGGCTGATATAGTTGTGGCTATTTTGAAACCTTTTGCGGCTTTGCTGGCTTGAATTATAAATTCCATGGGACTCTTCCTTTTAAAAAATAAATATCTTTTCATTGAAAAGTTTAATTTGGAGGTATTTATGTCCCGTTCCTTGAAATTTACTCTTGCTGTGTCGGCGGTGCTTGCCGCATCGGCGATGTTTTCTGCTTGCAACAAGCAGGATGCAGCACTTTCGAAGTCGCTGTCTGAAGGTAGCACCGAAGTGGCAACGCAAACGTCCAAGTCTGTAGTCGTTTATTTCTCGCAGACGGGTGCGACCAAAAAGTTGGCTCAGGTTTTCAAGGAAGCCCGCAATGCAGACGAGTTTGAACTCCAGCTGGTAAAGCCGCTCCCTTCGACTTACGATAGCACGATTGCCGAAGTCCGTACCGAACGCGAAAGCAAGCAGTGGCCCGCTCTCGTGAACGCAAAGCTCGACGTTGACAAGTACGATACCGTGTTCCTCGGTTATCCGATTATGTTCGGGACTTTTGCGACTCCGATTTACACGTTCCTCGAAGCGAACGATTTGAGCGGAAAGGTCGTGGTGCCCTTCTGCTCTTATGGTAGCGGCGGTCGCAAGGCAAGTGCAAACGAACTCAAAACGCTTGAACCGAATGCCAACGTGACGCTTGCTTATGGAATTTCTAACAAGCGAATCAACGCCGAAGGCGGTGTCGAAACGGCTAAGGCCGAAGTTGCTGCGTTCTTCGGAAATCTCGAAACGGGAGCGACCGAAGAAACGCTTGTGGGCGGCTATTCTGAACAGCGTCCGCTTACGGCTGAAGATTCCGCTGCGTTTGCCGAAGGCACGAAGGATTATGCGTATTTGAATTTGAAACCGCTCAGTGTCTCGTCGCAAGTGGTTGCTGGCATGAACTACCTCTTCGTTTGCGAAATGAGTGCGTTCGGCGGTCCGGCGGAACAGGCGAATGTCAAAATTTTCAAGCCGCTTCCGGGCCGTGGCGAAGCTCAGCTTATTGGCGTAGAAAAGTAAATTAGTCATTCCCGTCCCGGAACAAGTCCGGGATGACAGGTGGGCATCTCTCATAACGTCATTGCACGTCATTGCGAGCGTAGCGAAGCAATCTATACAATCAAAATTTCACAATGAACTATTTATCCTCTATCCTCCTTTTAGCACTTGTCGCTTCTAGCGCTTCTCTTGCCGCCCCCAAAGCAAACAAGCAAGAACTCAAGGACTCCCGCGACAAGCAGAAATACCGTACAGTCGTTATTGATGGCCGTACATGGATGGCGGACAACTTAAATTACAATATGTCCGGCAGCACTTGCTATAGGGAAGACGAAGACAACTGCATGGTCTATGGTCGCCTCTATACATGGGAAGCTGCAAAGTCCGCTTGCCCTGCAGGGTTCCGCTTACCGACAAATGCAGACTTCGAAAGCTTGTGGAAAGCCGCCGGCGGCGATTTCAATGCGGGCTACCTCATCAAGGCGAATTACGGCTGGTCCGGCGAAACGAATGGAAACGATACGCTCAAGTTCAGCGCCATGCCCGCGGGCAACATGTTCGATGACGGAACGTACGGCAACGAAAACAAGTTCGCGTTCTTCTGGAGCGCAGAAATCGAAGGCGATAAGGCTTCGGTGTGGTATCTCTCGTCAAAGTCGATGGGCTTCAGCTACATGATGAAACCGAAGTCGTTCGGGTTCTCGGTGAGATGTGTGCAGTAAGCGGATTGCTTCAGATTCTATCTTGCATAATCCTCGTCGTTAGGCGAGGATCTGTTTTTAATGTCATCCCCGCTTTTTTGTCATGCCCGCGCAGGCGGGCTTCTCCTATTTTTAGAAAATAAGTTATTTTAGGGTTTAGAAATTCATGGATGAATTAAAGCCCGAAGAACAAGCTCGTGTTTTTATAGATGAAATGCTCGCCGCAGCCGGCTGGGCAGTTGTTCCGCGTTCTGAGTATATGGATGTTCCGCATGCACAGGCGGTTACCGAGGCCTTAACTAAGGGAAATAACGAAGCGGATTATCTGCTTTTCTTAGATGGAAAGGCTATTGGTGTTTTAGAAGCTAAGCGTGCTGAAAATTCTCTAGGTGGAAAAGTTGCAGAACAGGTTGCGAAATATTCCGCAGGGGCTCTTCCGTGGTACCAAACCTGGGCAAAACCACTGCCGTTCCTTTTCATGAGTAACGGTGAAACATTGCAGTTCTGCGACCAAAGAAATTTTGCTGCCGGAGAACAGCAGAAATATGTCGATCTCAAAAAAATGCTCACGCCGAAAGAATTGGCGACTCTTGCAGAACTTAAATCTGAATTTGCAAAAATGCCTGCGGTTCCTGCTGTGCAGACAAAAACTAAAGCGGGCTTGCGTCAGTGCCAGTACGATGCCATTTGTAATTTGGAACTGAGTTTCAAGCATGGCAAGAAAAAGGCTTTGATTGTCCTTGCAACGGGTGCTGGTAAAACATTTACCGCATGCACAGCGGCGTATCGTCTGCTCAATTATACCCCGGCTAAAAAAGTCTTGTTCCTGGTGGACCGCAACAACCTTGGCAAACAAGCCGAAGGCGAGTTCGGGACATACAAGCTTACGGAAACAGGAATTCCGTTTAGTGATGAGTATGTCGTTCAGCGTCTCCACAACGTGAAGGATATCGAAAAGTCCCATGTGGTGATATCTACCATTCAGCGTCTTTATGCTGTTTTGACCGGGCAAACCTATGTTGATACCGACGATGACGAATCAGAATTGGATGACGCCACAAATGATCTGGCTTCTGCGAGTGTAGAGCTGCCAAAAGATTTGAAGGTTGCTAGAGATGCGTTCGACCTGATTATCGTGGATGAATGCCACCGTTCCATTTACGGAATATGGAAACAGGTGCTGGATTATTTCAATACGGCACGTATTGTTGGATTGACTGCGACTCCGACCGAAGAGGCTTACGCGTTCTTCAACAAGAATACGGTGGTGGAATACACCCTCGAAAATTCGATCCTCGATGGCGTGAACGTGCCTCAGCGCGTATTCCGCATTAACACTCAAGTCGGTTCACAGGGTGGTACAATCGGTCGTGGAGAACGTGTGGAGCGAGTCACGCTTTTGAACGGCTCCAAGCAAAAGAAAATTCAGAAAGAAGACCAAAAGTACGAAAAGACCGAACTGGATCGCAGTGTCGTGAACCCGGCACAGATTAGGCTCGTAGTTGACTCCTTTAAGCAAGCTATTTATTCGTCGCTTTACCCGGAACGCTTGAGCGACGATCCTGCCCGCAACTGGAAATATATCCCCAAGACACTTTTCTTTGCAAAGACTGACAGTCACGCGGACAACATCGTTGAGGCTATCAAGCAGTCCTTTGCTGTCGAATTTGAAAAGATTGGGCTCAAGCTCCCCGAAAAATTTGTGCAAAAGATTACCTGCAAGGCAGGGAATTCAAACCAGTTGATTTCCGATTTCAGAAATGAAAAGGAATTCCGCATTGCAGTGACGGTGACGCTTGTCGTGACGGGTACGGATGTGAAACCCTTGGAAATCCTTGTGTTCATGCGCGATATCAACTCTGCTGTACTTTACACGCAGATGAAGGGCCGTGGGTGTCGAACGATGGATGATGACAAGTTCCAGCTTGTGACACCGAATGGAACGAGTAAGGACTGTTTCTATTTGGTCGATGCCGTTGGCGTTACCGAACATGAAATGAAACCTCCAGGAGTAACGAGCAGCGCTGAATTCCACAAAACCTTGGGACTGGAAAGATTGATGGAACGCCTGGCCCATGGCGAAGTTCCTGATGAGCACTTGAATTTGTTTGCGGGCTATCTCTCGAAAATAAACAACAAGGCCGAACAAGAAGATTTGAGTGAAGTTAACAAGTTGCTGGCTCCGACATCCCTGTATTTCTTTGTAAGTCGAATTTATGATGCCCTCACAGGTAAGAACGAATTCTCGACGCATCCTTTACCGGAATACAAGGATATCAACGACGCTAACATTGAACGCAGGGAATTGATTTCTGCAGTCATCAACAATGTCAAGGTTCGCAAGGTTCTCCTTGAAATCAATCGCGGTTTTATCAAGGTTCAGCAAGAAGGTACTGATACTTTGATTTATGCGGGTTTCAGCATTGATGAATCTAAAAAGTATGCGGAAATCTTTAAGGATTTTATTGAGCAGAATCGCGACGAAGTGGAAGCCTTGCGCATTATCTACAACAGCGAAGATGTTGCCATTACCTACGAAATGCTCTCGGATTTGAAGCGCAAACTCGAAAAGTTCAATCCGATGCTGAACGTGAAGAATCTTTGGACTTGCTACAAGACATTGTCCGTGAATAAAGTGGGTAAGGCCAGAAAAGTAAAGGACTTAGAAAAGGACGAAGTTGGCCTTTTGACGAACCTTATACAGTTGGTGCGTTACGCTTTGGGGCAAAAAGAGTCGCTTTATTCATTGCAAAGCACTTCTGCCAGCCTTTTTGA
>JAEEGK010002449.1_pt1 | contig 46465 bp, 40 predicted proteins | sample 8958771 | NCBI WGS metagenome assembly JAEEGK01 (sample SAMN16246547, study PRJNA631951) | gut metagenome | biome: gut microbiome; feature: rumen; material: SC-attached | host: Bos | place: Iran: Karaj | collected 2018-10 | reverse complement strand
CCGCCGCCGGCGTCCGGTTGCGATGCGACCGCCAGCCACGTCGGCTGCAGCGTTCGTCCCTACAGTCCGAACCCAGCACCGAAAGACCCGTATCAAGCCGCGACCAACGCGGGAGCCGTCTATCGACCGCTCCCGCTCCGCGATGCGACTGTCTATCACCCCGAACACCCGACGGCATCCATCCACCGCCAGCCTCGCGCCCCCAGGTGGCGCGGCGATGAGCCTCCAACCATCTGCGACCACTCTGCCGCGCCGCGCCTTCCTTGGCGGTGAATCACCGTCACTGCCTCGTCGCCCTCGCACAACCCGTCCCCGCCAAGGCCGTGGTCTGATTCGCTGATAACCGTACGGCACAACCTCGACCGCCAGGCACTCCGCCTCCGGGCCAGTTCCGAGAAATAAACTCGCCATCGGAAGCAACGGCGGCTCCGCCGCCGCTGCGGTTTTCATCATAGGTGGAGGTCGTTTTGGGTGGAGCGCTGATTGCCGACATTATATTGTTTCGAAGTACCTTGGAGCTACCTATGAGTTCAAGAGTTTCTACCCCCTTGTGGTACCTCAATGCTTAGGCATTGTGCCGAATTTTCAGTAACTTAGCATCCGTAATAGATTACTCGCCGATATGCCCAGGTTTACACCATCTGTTGTAATCAACGACTGCTACGGTTCCGTAGGAGACGTGACCTTCTTTCATTGGAAGGGTGGGTGCTATTACAAGAATCGCACGCGGCTGGTGTTCGCCGGTACTGACGCGCAGTTGGCTCAATTGGATGTTCATCGCCGGGCTTTGGCCGCATGGCGTACCCTGGATCACGATGTACAGGGAGAATGGCATCAGCTGGCCAAGACTGTAGAGCCACATCGCCCTCCGTTCGACAATTCTACACACATCACGGGTCACAATTTGTTCGTCAGTGCCTATCACGGGTTCGCTCGTCTCGGAAATGAGCATGTTCCGGAGCCTCGGGCCTTCGAGATGTTTCCTCCGTTTGCCGTTGAGGTGGGTGGAGCGTCTGTAGTTGAGGGACTGCTTGTTTTGCCGGTGTCGGTGTTTATTGCTGCTGCGTTTGTTCCCGAGCGCTATCGGCTGCTGGCTAAGATCCAGCTCACGCAGCCGGGGAAGGGGCGGAACCCGGGGAAGATGCGGAATGCCCTGGCGGATCGTCCGTGTGGATCTTCGTCAGTTAATCTCTTCATTGATCCGAGCATCTGGGGCCTCAACCTGCAGCAATACCAGGTGCATTCCCGGTTCATCCTGCTCGATACGGTTACAGGCTACCGAAGCCAGTATCATCAGCAGTCGTTTTTGATTGGTTTGTAGTCGAAAATCCGTAACTTAGTGGTCAGGTAAAAAACATTTGGACAATGGCCTTTGGATATATAATGCTGCTTGTGATTCTCATAATGCCTCTGATGATGGTAGGCTTTGGCTTGTTGTTAATGAAGAATCCTCCGAAAAAAATAAACTCTTACTATGGATACAGGACGAGAAGATCTGTGAGGAGTCAGGAAACCTGGGATTTTGCGCATTACTATTTCGGGAAACTGTGGCTTGTGTGTGGCCTGGTGAGTCTCCCGATCTCTCTTGTTCCGTTATGCCTGGTGCTCGGAAAAAGCGAGCAAGTGATCAGTGTGGCGGGATTAATCGTTTTGGGCATTCAGACGCTTCTGTTGCTGGTTACAATACTCCTGACAGAAAGGGCATTAATGAAAAACTTCGACGAGTTCGGAAAACCTCTGTAGAGAAATAACAAAACGCTCCGGCCTTCTGGTCGGAGCGTTCTGCAAAGAGAGGGTTGTTGTCTTGCTTACACCGACAGCTTCGCGCTGGCGTACATGTCGGCCGACTTCTCGCCGGTGGCGGTGTTGATGTAGAAGTAGCGGAAGAAGACCTTCGGAGTGTAGTGGGTTATTCGTAGAACTACTAATAATATTCTTCGTTTTATGAAATGTTTTCTAACTTTGTCCTGAAACACTATAATTCAGGCTCAGATGAAGAAACTATCGGTCAAAGAGGAATTCATTATGCGGTTGTTCTGGGCGCATGGGGACATGTTCATCCAGGACCTCCTGCAGTACTACCCCGATCCCAAGCCGCACCACAACACGCTGGCAACGCAGTTGGGTATCCTGGAAGACAAAGGATACGTGGCCCGCGAGAAATATGCTAACGCCTATCGCTACCATGCCGTGCAGAGCGAACAGGACATCGTCGACAAGACCATTTCCGATGTGGTCGACAGGTTCTATGGTAGTTCTTACACGCAAATGGTCTCTCGGTTCGTGAAAGAAGAGAAGATGGATCTGGCGGAGCTCAAGGCGCTCATTGCCGAAATCGAAGACACCAAGAAATGACGGCCTTTATCATTTATCTAGTCAGAAGTGCGTTGTACCTGACTGTCTTCTCCGCCTTCTTTCTGCTGGTGACGCGGCGTAGCAAGCATTTCCACTTCAATCGCGCGGTGCTGCTTTCGGGCACGGTCCTATGTCTGGTGCTTCCGCTGCTGCCCGTGCATACGGCGGGGCCGACGCTGCTAGACACCCTTCCATCAGCGCCCGCAGCGATAGAAGAAAGTGATGTATCAGCGCCGACAGCGGCTATTCGTCTGCAATGGCCGATTCTTGCCGCCGGACTCTGGCTGGTTGGCGTGCTCGTCGTCCTGGCCGTCAATGCTGTATCCTACATTCGGATGATCCGTCTTTTCCGGAGCGCGCCATTTGATGTTCAGGACGGTTGCCGGCTGTATCTGCTGGATCGCGATGTCGCCTCCTTCAGTTGGATGCACCGCATCGTGATGAGCCGCAACGACTATGAAGCCTATCCGGCGATATTCTCCCACGAACGCGCCCACGTCGCCTGCGGACACTCGTGGGATATGCTATTCTTCAGCTTCCTGACAGCATTCCAGTGGTTTAACCCGTTGGTGTGGGTATGCCGGAACGAACTGCAGCTACTACACGAATACGAAGCGGACGCCGTCATACTCGGACAGGGAATCGACGGCACCCAATACCAGAAACTTCTGATCCGCAAGGCAGTAGGAGAATCACAGTTCCTGCAAGCCAATGGTTTCAACCACGCGCAGCTGAAACTGCGCCTCGCTCAACTGCGTCGCCCCTCCCAGAGCGGATGGCGTCGTGCCGTCACGCTGCTGGTGCTGCCCCTGCTGGCTGGCATCACCCTGCTGACTGCCGAACCCATACATCCCGCCAACTTCGTCAACGGGGTACAATTCGTCAACTGGCTGTACGATGAAATCCATTACCCGCGCTCGTGCCGTAAAGCGGGAGTGGAAGGTCGCATCCTCCTCGATTTCAAACTGGACACCGAAGGCTATATGCACGACATCAAACTGCTTGGTACCCTGCACCCTGACCTGGATGCGGAGATTCTGCGCGCTGCCCGCAAATCGCCCAGATGGATCCCGCAAGAAAAAGACGGCAAACCAGTTGAGGTCACTTATCTCTGCCCCCTTGATTTAAAACCTCCTCGTAATGAAAAACCATAATCTGTTCTCTCGCACGTCATTATGCATCCTGGCTCTGGCGTTTCTTGCCTTTTCTGCTGAGGCTCAGAATGTCCGGTGCAGCTATCAGTATTTCTACAAAAAGGACCCTGCAAAGGGTTTCTATAAAGTGCCGGACATGCGGCTTGACCATTGTGACGGACGAACTGCCTGGTACAGCGAAACGACAGCGATAAGAGATTCCCTGAGCTTCATCGCCTTTGATGAAACGGGCTCCATTGCCGACAATGAAACATACGGCCAGTTGACACGGCTCCGTCCCAAATTGTTTGAATGCACGACTATTGACTACCAGACACAGTCTTTCATTCAGCATTACAAAAGCGCCACGCTTCACCTGAACGGCACTAGCCAACTCATCTTGCCGGAATGGGTATTATCGGATGAGGAAAAGGATGTAGAAGGTTACCTTTGCCATAAGGCGACAGCGCAATATCTGGGTCGCGACTGGACGGTCTGGTACACGGAAGAAATCCCGCTAAACATCGGGCCCTGGCTACTATGGGGTGCACCGGGCTTGATCGTGGAGGCGCGGGATGCTGACAATCTTTTCATTTTCAAGTTCACCGGAATCGAATCGTTGACCGAAGGCTGTCGCTTCGATCTGTTGCGAAAATACTATCTGGAACCGCACAATAAGAAAAGAGGGGCGGATTACACAACGGACGAACTGCAGAAGGTAGAAAGCACCTATACGAAACTCATGAGTGATGTGCATTTCTTCGACGAAGCGCATCACATCCAAGGCGCACGAGCAACCGACGCCAATGGCAGGGAACTCGACAGGGCTGCGTTCTTCAAATACATCCCGAAAATTCCTACGGAGTATTGGAAAGACAAGAAATAGTGTTGCGACCCCGGATTCTTTCGCTCTTGCTGGCCCTGCTGGTCAGTTGCACCGCGGCCCTCGCCCAGACGGCCGTGTCGGGCATCGTGCGCGAAAAGAAGACGAAGGAACCCGTGGCCGGGGCTTTTGTGTTGGGGCTGGCCGCTTCGCAGCAGAAAGCCTTTGCCTATAGCGACGGAGAGGGTCGGTTTGTGCTGAAGGTGCCGGAAGGGGTGGTGCTCGATGAGATTCGGGTTTCGATGATGGGGTTTGCCGCGACGAAGTTGCCCCTGGTGCCGGGTACAAGCACCGGCATCGTGATTGAACTGGCGGAGCAGCGAACGGAACTGCGGGCGGCGCGGGTGGAAGCTGCCGCTGTTGAAGAAAAAGGCGATACGCTTTCCTATACGGCCGGGGCCTTCCGGGATGGTACCGAACGATCCATGGGCGACCTGCTCGAGAAGTTGCCCGGCATTACGGTCACGCCCTCGGGCGGCATCCAGCACAATGGGAAGGCCATCGGAAAACTCTACGTGGAAGGAATGGACCTGATGGGCGCTCGCTATGGCACAGTGACCAACAATCTCTCGGCCGATGCCATCGCGCGGGTGGAAGTCTATCAGAACCACCAGCCCGTGCGTGCGTTGCAGGACTTTTCGCTCACCGACCGTAGCGCCATCAACATCATCCTGAAGGAGAGCGTGCGGAGCACCTGGTTGTTCTCGGGCGATGCGGCCCTCGGCCTGCCGCCGTTCCCGCTTTTCGAGGCACGGGTAATGCTCTCGAACTTCGGCAAAAAACGCCAGAGCCTCTTCCTCATCAAAGGGAACAACGACGGCGGCGACATCCTGCAGGAATTGCAGCAACAGTCCATTCTCGGGCGCGGCCCTGGCGCTTACCTCATCACGCCCGGCGAAGTCGACAGCGACTTGCGTTCCCGCCTGAACCCTGGCCGGAGCTATCTCTCGCTGCCCAAGGAATACTGGTACGACAATCTCTCCGGACTCGGCTCCTTCAACCACCTGATCAAGTTGGATGAAACGCGACAGCTGCGCCTCGCACTACAGGCGGCTGGTGAACGCTATAACGAAACCTCGGAGAGCCACGACGAAATCCGCTTTGCCGACGGCGCTTCACTCGAAATCTTGGAAAACCGCACGATGACCGACCGGCGCGGCTACTTTTCGGGAATGGCAGCGTACGAGGATAACGGCGCGAAACGCAATATAAGTAATGAATTCTCGGCAGCGGGACAGCTGCGGGTCAACGAATCGGCCCTGCAGGGAGGCCGCAACCAGTACGGCCAGCACTATGACCTGCCCTCGTTCAAGGCCGACAATCTTTTGAAGCTGGTGTTGCGTCGGGGCTCCGGACGGGCGTTGGAACTGACCAGCGACAACAAGTATCGCCGCACCAATCACGCCGCGCGCTATGTGACCGACGGACGGGAGTATGGCCAGCATCTGTTCGGGCAAGACTTCTCGACCGACCTGCGGACGTCACATAAGTGGAGTGCCGGCCGACACCGCATCAGCCTCTCGGAAGGCATGGCGCTGGAGTATGTAGACCGTCGGGCAGAAGCAGAGGGCGTGACGTTCGAAGGCGTCATAACTTCTGGCTCGCTGTCCGTGCTGGCATTACGGCCCACTGTTCGCGTTTCGGATGCCATTTCGCTGGGCGGCGCCCGGCTCACCCTCGCGCTTCCCGTTACGCTGCACTATCTCATCATCCGGGGGCACGACAACCTGCTCTATCCCACGCTCACACCATCGTCCTCGCTGCAGTGGAAGCTGTCGAGGCGACTTGAACTCTCTGCTTCATCGTCTTATGCACTGACTCGCTCCAACGCCGAATCGCTGCTCGACGCGGCGGTGATGCAGTCCTGGCGCACATTGGCCGTCAGCGACAGTTTGCGGCGCAGCACCCGCTGGAACACGCAGGCGACGCTCCGCTGGAACGATATACCCGCAATGTTCTTCGCCACCCTCTCCGGTTCCTGGTCAATGGGCGGATCCAACCGCGCCTCTTCCAGCATCTGGCTGGAAAACCAGACGTACCAATACTACCTGCCGCTTTCGACCGCCACTTCTGGCTGGAGCGTGAACGCCTCCCTGAAGAAGTACTTCGGCCTGCGGGCCTTCGTCGTGGAACTGCAGGGCAGCTGGATGGAGAACGAGATGCAGGAGTACCTGCAGGGCGAGCTGGTCAATTACCACTCGGCTCGGCTGCATACGCAGCTCAACCTCGCTAGCAACCCCGTCTGGTGGTTCTCCACGGACATCACCGGTAGCTACGACCGCGACTTCGTCACAGGATCTTCAAAGCAACAGACTCAGATGGTCCAAATAGATGGAACGCTTCGGTTCAAACCCGTCAAGCCGCTTGCCATCGACGCCACCGGGCACTGGCTCTGGAGCGAAATACCAGGAGTTCGCGTTTCTAACACTCCGCTCCTGAAAGTCTCCGCTTCCTGGTCGCTGAAGAATGCCACGCTCTTCGTCGAGTGCCGAAATCTGCTGAACGCCACCGAATACCGCCGCGAAAGCGTCTCGGCCTACCGGACAACTTCCTCCATCACCCAACTCACCGGCCGACAATTCCTCCTCGGCATTCGGATGTCACGGTAAGGGAAGGAGTATTTTGCCAATATATAACAAAACCGCCCGGCCATCTTTCGACGGTCGGGCAGTATAAGTTCACTTATAGAAAAGATTACTCGACAATTGCCCCTTCTGGGGAAATGATCATATCTCCACTAATATTAAAACTCTCCACATTTACGATAGGAAGGAAATACTTTGAAAAAGGAGAGTTCTCTGTCTTAGCAAACAATACTCCTCTTGCCTGACTAACGGAAATCTGGACTAACGTTTCAATAAAAGGCTTGGGAATCACCACCCGGCCTGACTCCTTTTCGGTCAATTGGTCCCACGACTCCTGGTTCAGCTGATAAAAGGCATTCGTTTTAAGAATCAGAAAAGGATGAGAATCACACACAAATTGAATCCATACCGAAATTGCAATTGCTCTAAGGCCGAAATTGCAACCAGGCCTAATTGAAACGGAGAAAGAACTCTTTTCCTCTTTGGGATCTTCCAAAGCAGCAAATTGCTCAACCTCCATATGGTGAATCTGGAAAAGAATATTCTTATGCATAGTTAAGGGCAATTTGATTCTTGCAGTGTCTCTTACTAGACAACTCTTTGATTGAACCGAATTGGAATCCATTCACGCCATTGGTCAATAAGCGCCAAATGTCTACCGATAATAAAGGACTATTCACACTAAGAATGTCTTTTCTCATGTAGATAGTACTATCAAGTGTAGCATCATCGCATACGCGAATGAGGGGGTAATTAAGCCGTTTCCCATATTCTTCAGCAATCTTAACCGAGAATGAGGGATCCTGATTCCTCAGAATCTTATTCACATACTGAGGGGAAACACCAAGAGCGGCAGCAAGGTCCTTCTGACTCCAACCCCGCTCTTTCATACACTGTCTTAGCCTAAGGGCTATCCGCACGTTCGCATCCAGCTCTTCAGGCTGATTAAGATCTTTCTCGATTCCTTCAATCCAAGAAAAATCATCTCCGGCAACCACAATCTTGCCGTTTTTCGTCGTGCTCATAAAACTATTCTGCAATAAAATCAATAAAACTGTCTTTATCAATAATGCCATTGTCAAAAATGTTACTCGCGACTCGCTCCATTTTTTTTAATTCAATTTCGGTATTGGGAGCATCAGACATTTCTTTCACAATCTTAATGGCACCTCCAGTTATACATACAGTATTTTCATCAACCATTATACCATAAATGCGAAAAGCTACTCTCTTAGCAATATGGCCATATTTTGCTTTAACCTTGAATACTTTATCGCGGCGTCTCTTAGAGTCTTCCTCTTTATCTAAGGGTTCAAATACTGAAACAAGTTGACCTGATTCAAGTAATCTTAAGAGTTCTTTGAATACAACTCGAGAATTTTGGACAACATCTCCAACGAATACTTCTTCTGTCACTCCTTTCCAAAACGGATCCGAGAAATAAGAAGAGTTGGTTTCAAAAAACTGCGCGAGATATAAAGGGTCCTTCCAAAGGGAAACCAATTTCGACAACTCTGTTTTTCCAATATATTCAGGGTCCAATTCATCCGCACATTCCTGTACTCCCATTGATAACAACTCAGGCCGAGAGAAGCAGACTGAGAGAGCAGTATTGGTATCACCTTGGGAAGAAAAGATGCGTTTATATTCCACAATTAACCAATCGGTTTATTTTCTGCAAATATACTACTTGTTTTGAATAAATCAACCAACTGGTTAATTTTTTTATAGCGATTCCTTCTTAAATCAACGAAAAAGGCTTGCACAAAGATTTGCACAAGCCTTTTTCGCAAGATATGTCAATGCTAACCCAGTTTCGCAGAGACGTACATGTCGGCCGACTTCTCACCGGTGGCGGTGTTGATGTAGAAGTAGCGGAAGAAGACCTTCGGGTTGCCGGCGGTCGGGGTTCCGTTCTTCGCATCGTAGTCGGCCTTGATGTTGATGGCCGTGGCCACGGGTGTCTGCAGGCTGGTGAAGGCTGCGGCCTTGCTGTAGGCGCGGTTCACGCCGTTGCTCTGGGGCTCGGAAGCCAGGATCACGAGCTTGAGGTTCGTCACCGAGTCAGGAATGCTGTCCAGGGTGAAGGTCATCGCGCTGGCGCTGAGGGCGACGGTAGCGGCTGCCGGGGCAGCGACGCCGGTGAGGGCCGGAGGGTGGTCATGATGCTGCCGCCAGCGGTCACGACCCAGAAGTTCAGGCGGCTGAAGAGGTTGGAGCCGGAGATCTTGGACTTGGTGCCAAGGACCGAGCGGCCCTGTGCATTCCCTTGCGGGATTGTGCTCGCCCTGGGGGCTGCGCATTCCCTGGACGCTCGCCGCGGGGCCCTTGCAACCTGGAATGGCATCCCGGGCCTGCGGCCCGCTGGTGCTTTTTTGCCGAAAGGGTCTTACGAGAGCAAGCTCTCGACGCCCCTTTCAACAAAAAAGCACCGCAGCTGCGCTGCGGTGCCATTCTGGGTTGCGGTGAGTGAGGGATTCGAACCCCCGGTACGGTCACCCGCACACCTGTTTTCGAGAATCAGGGTTCTGCACCACTGTATCCGCTATTCTCTCAATCTTCCATCTCTGAAACAGCCTTCAGTCGCACGACATTGTTTCCTATTGGTCGCAAATATCGAACGCTTTAGCGAAGATACATAATTAACGGGAATTATATACCAGTTGACCCAAAATGAGAAAGACTGTGCGAGAAATGCTCCTGACCTAATTAATTGACACTCATCCTTAGAAGACGGATATTGATAAAATATTAGTATATTTGTAATCAGTAGAATTCTAAAGAAGATGAAAAAGATATTAATAGCATTAGCACTTACCACCATCTTAACCCTGATTGGTTGTTCAACCGCACCGAGTATTGAAGATGTTCAGGAGAGCACTACCGAAGGTGTTGAAGGTTTATTGACAGAAGACAACAACGAAGACCTGTATCTTCGTATGGATAGGTATTTCCTGAGCGAACAAGTTGATGAATTGACTTATAAAGGGACATTGAAAGCTACGGCATTCTATAAGTCACCAAAATGGGACGCTAGGCGATACAAGTTTGTTGATGTACCTGACAGTACGAAACTATACAGAACGGTCATCATCAAGTTCCGTGACAAAAAATATGACTATTACACTATATCCATTCAATCAGATGAAAACAATTAATGGTTGGCTTATTCTACCATCCTTTTCCTTATACCCTATTTTAATGCCGTGGAGTTTCTGCGGCATTTTTCGTTTCTATCACTGCAAACTATTAAAAGCGCCTACATCTTGATCTCTTTGAGATAGTGTCCCAAAAAGTGTGTCTGGATAGGTAGAAAGAAAAAAGTCTGTAATTTTAAAGAACAATTAATCACGACAAAAATTGGATCTTTAAAACGACAGACTTATGATCACACTTACAAAGGAACAACTTTCTGAGGTAATGTGCAAGCATGCCGAGAAAGAAAATGGGGTAAACGATCTTCTCGAGATCATGTTGGAAAGTTTGATGGTAGCGGAGCGTGGCGAGTTTTTGCAGGAGCAGGCGGACAGGAACAAAGGGAACGGCTATCGTCTGGGGCATACATACGGCCACGGCCGGAAGCTGGAGTTCAGGATACCGAGAGACCGTTTCGGCAACTTTCATCCGAAGATTTTGGCCATTCTGAAGGATCAGGAAGAGGAATGCGAGCGGCTTGCCGGAAGCCTGTATACCAAAGGATTGACCCAGTCGCAGGTTGGTCAGGTGTTCGATGAGATATATGGAGAACATTATAGCAAGACAAGCATATCGAGGATGATAGAGTATGTGCGTCGCGACGTTGCGGAGTGGCTCGAGAGAGGCTTGGATAAGTACTATCCGATCGTATTCGTGGACTGTGTCCATATCAAGGTGTTCCGTAAGAAGCGTGCAGCGACGGAAGCCTTTTATGTTATCCTCGGAGTGAATGAGGATGCCACACGTGAAGTGTTGGGTCTATATAACAGTCCCATAGAGAGCGCTTCCGGCTGGAGCAACATGTTCGATGACCTTCGGGATCGGGGCGTGGAGCGCATCGGCCTGATGGTCGCCGACGGCCTTTCTGGGCTTGACAAGGTCATCGGCGAGAAGTTCCCTGGTACGGCGTTCCAGCGTTGCACGACGCATCTTAAGCGCAATATGCTGGCCCGAGTACGCCACGGCGACAAAAAGGCGTTGGCTGATGATATGCGGGAGGTGTTCCGTACGGGAGACAAGAACTACACTGTGCAGCAGGGCGTAGCCGCATGGCGGGAGATGTGCCTAAAGTGGGGCAAGGACTACCGCTCCATCCGGAACCTGGCCGAAGATGAAGACATCGGTTTTCACTTCACGTACTTGAACTATGCGCCTCATATAAAGGCGATGATTTATACGACGAACTGGAATTGAGCGGCTGCAGAAGGACTTCCGGCGGGTCACACGGATGCGCGGAGCGATGCCGGACGAACTCTCAGTCATCGTATTGATGGGCAAAACAGCGATGGACAAGGAGTCTTACAGAAGGGTTATCCCCAGAATGAGAGAGGAAAAGGTTCTCTTCCCGAACGGTTAAGCTCTCAGGGGCTTCCAGGCCCCTGCCGCTGAGGCAGACCCCCGGGAAGTTTTTCATCAGTTGCCTGATTGGCTGGAAAAATGTAAATTTGTACGTTCTTTAAATTGCAGAGTCCGATCTGGACACACTAATTGGAACGCTACCTATCACTAAGCAATATGTCATCAGAGCCACTGAACCAATCCGTCGCATGATCGATTCCCATTATATAGAATGTCCAATTCACGTGCAATCTGGACGCACTGTCGTATGGCATATATACGTCCCATGTTCTGATAATGAAATCCTCGATGGTTTCATAAGTAGCACTGGGGTCCAGTGACAAAAAGATTCTGTCCAAATCGTAATCAATGATGAATACTTTTTCGGGAAGTTTTCCTTTTTCCTCCAGAAGAGAACGCATCGAACCGTTTTCAAGCGTTTTCTTCATGATTAAAGTAGTAATTGCCAGAATGTCTTCATTGTAACAGGTCTCATCGGCAAAAGAAACCTGTAGTCCTGCACGCTCATTGTTCAGCGTAGGGTTTGTCTCTAAAGAATTAGTCATATTATCTAACTTATCCATTAAGAAGTCATCCAAGAACAAAGATACACTGTTTTCCAACGTTTCCGTTACGGAATGAATTGTTCACGGAGTTTTGAAACGGTTTCTTCAAGGGTATAGGCCTGGTAGATTTGCTTTGCCTCATCGTAGCGCTGGTTGATACGCATAAAGGAAGTCCAGATCGGAAGAAAAGAACTGAACTGGATGGTAAATTCTTTTCCATTTCGGTTGACAGCGGAACAACGGTTACTGCCGCTTAGCGGGCTGCCTGCTATGAAAAAGGTTAGCGCATAAACTTCCTCGTCATTTTTGATAACAGCTTGTTCGCAATCATCCCACCATTCAAGATAGATTCCCAAAGTGGCATCACTGAGACCGGAAGTTCCGGTATAAGCCAGGTTGTTGCTAAAAGGAAGCGGCGTGAAAAACATTCTAGTATCAGAGAGAATCTTATCTTTCTGCTCGTATAAGAAGAAAGCTTCTTTTAAGAAAAGATCTTTCCAGGGTTCATTGGTAGGCCATCCTTTCTTTTCATCAGCCCCTTTTCTCATTTTAAGGAACTCTCCTCCCTTGTCCAGGCAAATTTTTCCTTTTGGATGATGCACATCCCTCTTCTCCGTTGCGATTTTCATAGCTGCAATTAGTTATTTCAATTAGATATACCGGATGAGGCGGCATTTCTTTCACAGTCTCTGAAAGAAATCAGAGTTTGGGTTGTATAAATACAAGAAATAATCGTAACGATACCGAATATGAAGTCATTGAATTACGCTTCTTTCATCGAGGAAGCGGCACGAGAAGTCTCTGAAGAAACAGAGAAAAGCATAGTCTGGAGCAAGAACTGGGACATTTCCTTCAACGCTAATGCTGACAAGCAACGCGGCAAAATGATTCTTCTTGTGTGGCAGAAGGCATTCAAGGCAGTAGGAATCGATGGTAAAGGAGTCGATGATACGGCTGCCAACAAAGTTATTGATTTTCTGCTCGCAAGCGGCGTGGACATTGCCGCCGTTCATCCAAGAAGAAGTTGTTTCCGCGTCAATCTCCCCAATCTGGAATATCGTATCTACAGAAGGTGCCCGGGAATAGGTGTCCGTCCCTGGGTATTGGGATACCAGGCGCCGCTCCGAACAGTAGATGATCTCAAATCCGAGATTTTCGCCGAGTTCCTTCTTGGCTTCGATGCCATTATTCCGGAGATTGATCAAAAATGGATGGAAATCTTGCCGCACTTGCAGGAAATTGTACGGGAATGCCGAAAGAAGTATATGGTAAAGGAGATGATGACGTCCACCGTCCAGGCGATGATTGATCAATATCTCGTTCCGGAGGACATGCTGGAAACTTCTTTCACCGTCGATTCGGAAAACAATCAAATCAAGCTTCACATTTCCCAGAAGCGGGCACTGGATCTGGAATGTCCCTTCGAAGAACTGGTCCGGCTTCTCGCCGACCGTACCTCACTCCTATCGTCCTTGAAGCCAACGAAAGAATCTCGTATAGAATCTTATTCCCCATTGCACGGTTTACCGGATCTCATCTTCACTTAGCGCAGATCTCCTGCACCAGTTCGGCGTCCCGCCGTCGGAATACGCCGGCTAAATCTCAATGTCGATGACCTGACGTCCCGGACGGTAAGGGATGAAGCGGGAGCCGCCGGCACCGGTCAGGCGGATGGTGATGTCGTAGTCGGCATCGCGGAAGCGGCGTTGGATCCGGTACTGGCCATAGCGCAGCGGAAGGCAGGGTTCGATGAGGAGCCCGTCGTACTGCGGCTTGACGCCCAGGATGAATTCGCTCACGCATTTCCAGGTCCAGGCGGCGGTTCCGGTGAGCCAGCTGTTCTTGCCTTCACCCGGTCGGGCGGCGTCGCGGCCGGCCACCATCTGGCAGAAGACATAGGGTTCCACCTTGCGCAGGGACTGGTCTTTTCCGAAGGATGGCGTAATCTGGCAGTAATGGCGCCAGGCATTTTCGGCCCGGCCGGCCATCGCTTCCCCGATGATGACCCAGGGATTGTTGTGACAGAAGATGCCGGCGTTCTCCTTGTATCCCTGCGGATAGGAGCTGATTTCGCCGTACTCCTTCAGATATCGCGTGTAGGCAGGCGCATTGAGCACCAATCCGTGCTCACATTCCAGATACTTGACGGCTGAATCCAGCGCCTTGTCGCAGAGGCCTTCTTCGGCGCCGATGCGGGCCATGGTGCACCAGCCCTGGCTCTCGATGAAGATCTTGCCTTCCTCGCAGGTGTGCGAGCCGATCTTGTTGCCATAGAAATCGTAGGCGCGGAGGAACCACTCCCCGTCCCAACCGTCTTTCTTGACAGCTGTTTCCATCGCAGCGACGGCGGCGCGGACTTCGGCCACATAAGCCGGGTCGGCGGCCACACGGGGATGTTCCAGCAATTGGGCGAAATCGCGGCCTTCGGCTACGAAGAGACCGGCGATCATCAGCGACTCGGCCTGGCTGCCTTCCGTCTTGTTCTCCGTGGTCTGGAAAGACTCATCGGGATTGTCGGAGAAGCAGTTCAGGTTGAGGCAGTCGTTCCAGTCGGCCCGGCCGATGAGCGGAAGGCCGTGGGGGCCCAGGTTGTCGGTTACGTGTTTGAAGCTGATTTTCAGATGGTCGAGCAGCGAGACTTCCGTTCCGGGCTTGTTGTCGAACGGGACGGGTTCCTGCAAGATGCCAAAATCACCCGTTTCCTTGATATAGGCCACGGTGCCGAAGATGAGCCACAGCGGATCGTCGTTGAAGCCGCCGCCGATGTCGTTGTTGCCGCGTTTGGTCAGGGGCTGGTACTGATGGTAGCAGCCACCGTCGGGGAACTGCGTGGCAGCGATATCGAGGATGCGTTGCCGGGCACGGTCGGGAATCAGGTGGACGATGCCCGCCAGGTCCTGGTTGGAATCGCGGAAGCCCATTCCCCGGCCGATGCCGCTCTCGAAATAGCTGGCGCTCCGGCTCATGAAAAACGTAATCATACACTGGTACTGATTCCAGATATTGACGGTCCGGTCGAGCTCCGGTACGACGGAAGCCACGGAGAAACGGCTCAGCAGGTCGTCCCAGAAGGCTTTCAGTGCAGTGAAGGCGGCATCAACCTGCGCAGGCGTCGCAAAGGCCTGGAGCATCGCCCGGGCGGGCGCCTTGTTGATGACGCCAGGCGCCGTGAATTTAGCCTCAGGCGGATTCTCGACATAGCCCAGGACGAAGACCAGTTCTTCGCTTGCGCCGGCTTCCAGCGTGATGTCGAAGCGCGGTGCAGCCACGGGGCTCCAGCCGTGAGCCACGGAGCCTCCCGAAGTGCCGGCAAGCACTTGCTGCGGCGCATCGAATCCATTGTACATACCGATAAAAGTTTCCCGGTCGGTATCGAAACCGTCGAAGTGTCTGTTCACGCCGTAGAATGCGTAATGGTCGCGCCGCTCCCGATACTCGGTCTTGTGGTAGATGGCGTCCGGCTCGACCTCCACCTCGCCGGTGGAGAGATTGCGCTGGAAATTCTCCATATCGGTCGATGCGTTCCAAAGGCACCATTCCAGGAGGCCGTAAAGCTGGAAAGACTTGTGAGCGCTGGAAGTATTGGTCAGACGGACCCGGTGAATCTCACAACGATAACCTACAGGCACGAAAAAGAGCACCTCAGCCCGCAGGCCATTCTTCTCGCCTGTTATGCGTGTATAGCCCATCCCGTGGCGGCACTCATAGAAATCGAGGGGTGTCTTGCAGGGCTTCCACCCCGGATTCCAGACTGTATCGCCGTCCTTGAGATAGAAATAGCGGCCGCCGGCATCCATCGGCACACCGTTGTAGCGGTAGCGGAGAATGCGCCGGAACTTGGCGTCCCGGCAGAAGCAATAGCCTCCGGCAGTATTGGAAATCAGGGAAAAGAAATCTTCTGTACCCATGTAATTAATCCAGGGCCAGGGCGTTGCAGGCTCCGTAACCACGTATTCGCGAGCCTTGTCATCAAAATGTCCGAATTCCTTCATAAGAAATAGACCGCATCAGGTCGGTTAAATTTTTCAAATATAGTGAAAATCACGACCGGACGGCCGTTTTCTGCGACGTTTTTTTTCAAAAAAACGTATTTTTGCGACGTGAATCCTCTTGATCAAATCCGACTGGCCCTGCGGGAACGGATCCTGCTGCTCGACGGGGCGATGGGTACGATGCTGCAGCGCCACGGGAAAAGCGGCAATTTCGATGCGCTCAACTGCACCGAGCCGGAACTGGTCGCCTCGGTCCACCGAGCCTACATCGAGACCGGCGCCGACATCATCGAGACCAACACCTTCAGCAGCAACCGCATCTCCCAAAAAGAGTATGGACTGGAAGACCAGGCGGCGTCCCTCTCGCGTGAAGGGGCCCGCATCGCCCGGCGGGAGGCCGACAAGGCCTTGCGAGGCGGGCGACAGGTCTGGGTAGCCGGCAGTGTCGGACCCACGTCTAAATCGCTGACACTGGGCGCCGACCTGGCCGAAGAAGCCGCCCAGGCGCTGACCTTCGACCTGATGGCCGAAGTGTACCGCGAACAGATAGCCGCACTCATCGACGGCGGAGCAGACCTGATCCTCATCGAGACCTGTTTCGATGCCCTCAACGCGAAAGCCGCGCTGTACGCGCTTTCGCAAGTGAGTCCCGGCTTCCCGGCCATCGTCTCCGTCTCGCCCGGCGACCGTGCCGGACGGACCCTGACCGGCCAGACGGTCGAAGCCTTCCTGACCGCCGTCCGGCATTATCCCCTCCTGGCCTTCGGCCTCAACTGTTCGCTGGGTGCAGAAGGTTTGATGCCTTTGGTTGAAAACCTCGCCCATATCAGCGACCTCCCCGTAGTCTGCTACCCCAACGCCGGCCTGCCCAACGCCATGGGCCAATACGAGGAGCTTCCCGGGCAGATGGCCAATACCATCCGGAAGGCTGCCCAAGCCGGCTGCGTGAACATCGTGGGAGGTTGCTGCGGCACGACACCCGACCATATCGCGGCCCTGGCAGCCGCCTTGAAAGATATCCCGCCCCGGCCGTTCCCAGAGCCGGATGGGCTGCTCCGCGTGAGCGGCCTGGAAAACGTGACGATCGACGTCCGGCACAACAACCTGACGACGATCGGTGAACGGACCAATGTGGCTGGTTCGCGCAAATTCGCCCGGCTGATCGCCTCCGGCGATTATGCTTCGGCCCTGCAGGTTGCCGCCAGCCAGATCGAAGGCGGCGCTTCCGTCATCGACATCAATATGGACGATGCGATGCTCGACGGTCCCGCTGCGATGGAACATTTCGTCCGACAGATCCAAAACGACCCGGCCGTCGCCCGGGCCGCCCTGATGATCGACTCATCCGACTGGAACTGCGTCCTGGCCGGGCTGAAGAACGCCCAGGGCAAATGCATCGTCAACTCCATCAGCCTGAAAGAAGGGCCGGACCGTTTCCTGGAAAAAGCCCGTCAGATCCGCGACCTGGGCGCCGCGATGGTCGTGATGGCCTTCGACGAAGAAGGCCAGGCCACAACCTACGCACGCAAGACCGCTGTCTGCGAACGCGCCTACAGGCTCCTGACGGAAGCCGGCATCCGACCCGAAGAGATCATCTTCGACGTGAACGTGCTTTCCGTCGGAACCGGTATCGCCGAACACGAACGCTACGGCATCGATTTCATCGAAGCCGTGCGCTGGATCAAGCAGAACCTGCCGGGCGCCTACACGTCGGGCGGCATCTCGAATCTCTCGTTCGCCTTCCGGGGCAACGAACCCGTCCGGGCCGCAATGCACACGGTTTTCCTGTACCACGCCACCCGTGCCGGACTCGACATGGCCATCGTCAATCCCGCCCAGCTCAAGCCCTACGACGCCATTGACCCTGCCCTTCGCGAGGCAGCGGAAGATGTGGTCCTGGCCCGCGACCCGGAAGCTACGGAACGGCTCACGACGCTGGCAGCATCCTATCTGGCCCAGAAAGACCAGATTGCGGCCACGTCGCCGGAAAGCGACACACGTACGCCGGAGCAAAGGCTCAGCGACGATGTGGTCGCCGGAAAGGCCGCTGACCTGGAAGGCGACGTAATGCTCTGTCTCAAGACCCTCGGCAAGGCCGTGCGTGTGATTGAAGGCCCGTTGATGGCCGGAATGGAACAAGTCGGCGCCCAATTCGGCGCAGGCAAGATGTTCCTGCCCCAAGTGGTCAAATCGGCCAGAATCATGAAAGACGCCGTGAGCCTGCTCGAACCGTATATGGATGAATCTGAATCCGATACGTCCAACCGACCGGTGGCGGTCCACGCCACGGTCAAGGGCGATGTCCACGATATCGGCAAGAACATCGCAGGCATCGTGCTGCGTTGCAACGGATTCGAGGTGGTCGACCTGGGCGTGATGGTGGAAAAGGAGCAGATCCTTGAAGCAGCCCTCAAACACCACGCAGCCCTGATCGGCGTCAGCGGACTGATCACGCCCTCTCTTTTCCAGATGGAAGAGCTCTGCCGCGAGATGACGGCCCGTGGACTCGACATCCCGCTTTTCATCGGTGGCGCTACGACCTCGGCCCTCCATACAGCAGTCAAGCTTGCACCGCTCTACCGGCACGTCTTCTACTCCCCTGACGCTTCAGCCGGGGCCGTACTGGCAGGTAAACTGCTCAAGGACCGTGCGGCCTTCGAGGCGGATCAATGGGACGCACAGGCCCGGCTACGCCAGCTTTATGAACAACGCAACGCCAAGCCGGACCCAGCCGGACGCCATCCCCGTCCGTTCAGCCCGGACAGTTATGCGCGCACGGAAGACTACCGTTTCGACGACTTGGTTCCGCAAGAAATCCCGCTGGAAAAAGTCCTGCCCCACTTTGATGACCGCGTGCTGCGTATGGCTTGGGGGCTCAAAGGGGCTGACGACCCGGGGCTGCTCGCTGAAGCCCGGGAACTGCTCCGGAAAGAGCGTTTCTCCATCCGCCTGTCCCTCAGCTTCTATCAGACCTCCCGTGAAGGAGACGACATAGTCCTTGAAAACGGATACCGGCTCCCCATGCTCCGACAGGAAGAAGGCGAATGCCGTTCCCTGGCCGATTTTGTCCCTGAAAAAGGTGTACTGGGACCGCTGGGCGTTTTCGGAATCTGCGTAACGGAAGCAGAGCCGCATCCGGAAGACTGCGGCTGTGAGGCCTGCCGGAACGAATATGGCCATATGATGCGCCGCGCCGTGAAAGTAACGCTCGCCGAGGCCGCATCGCAATGGCTGGACAGCCTGCTTGCGGCACGCATCTCACGGCCAGACCTGAATGTGGCCAAGCCGGCCGCAGGCTATGCCAGTTTCCCCGACCACAGCATGAAACGCGACCTGCTGCGGCTGCTGCCCGACGCCGGCTGGCTCGGCATCACCTTGACGGAAACCTGTGCGATGCAGCCCGCCGCATCCATCTGCGGCCTGATCGTCGTCCATCCCGAAGCCGGCTATCCGGATATCCGCCGCATCAGCCGGACCCAATACGACCGTTATGCCGCCGCCCGCGGCTTCTCCGACGCAGAGGCGCGGCTCTTCCTGTCCCATCTGCTATGAAAATCACCGAAATGCTCCAAAGCGGAGCCTCGCCCTTCCCCTCCCTCGAAATCGTACCGCCGCTGAGCGGCATCAACAAAGACGCCCTCCTCGAAAGCATCGCGCCGCTCATGGAATTCGCGCCGCGCTACATCAACGTGACTACGCACCGCGACGAAGTCCGCTACGATCCGCAGCCCGACGGCAGCTACCGCCGCCGCATCGTCCGCAACCGCGTCAGTGCCGTAGCGGTCTGTGCCGCCATCCAGAGCCGTTACCAGGTAGAAGTGGTTCCGCACCTGATCTGTGCGGGTACGCCCGCGCACGAGACTGAAGCCCTGCTGCAGGATTTCTCCTTCATGGGTATCGAAAACGTGATGGCCCTCCGCGGCGATTCCCTCACCGGTGAAAAGCGTTTCACGCCCGATCCGGACGGCTACGCCCACGCCGATGGCCTGGTCGCTGCCATCCGTGCCTTTGAGCGCGAAAACGACCGCCGCTTCTGCATCGGTGTCGGCGGTTATCCGGAGAAACATTTCGAGGCGGCCAACCTGGAGACGGATATCGAGCATCTCAAGCAGAAAGTCGATGCAGGGGCCGATTACATCATCACGCAGATGTTTTTCGACAACGCGGTGTTCTACCGTTTTGTCGAGCTATGCCGTGCAGCCGGCATCACCGTGCCCATCCTGCCCGGACTCAAGCCGCTTTCCACGGCCAGGCAGGTCGCCCTGCTGCCTGAGAGCTTTTCCATAGACATCCCCCGCCCCCTGACGGAAGCCGTCAGAAAGGCGGGGGATGACAAGGAAGCTGTCTACCGGATCGGAACGGACTGGTGCATCGCACAGTGCCGGGACTTGCTCGCCCACGGCGTTCCCGCCGTCCACTTCTACACGATGGGGCGTTCCCGCAACATCGCTGAGATCCTCAGGACCTGCTTCTGAAAGAACTTATTTCACCGAGATTTCCTTCACGGGTTCTGCGGGAAGCAGGACACGGTGCACGGGCCAGCTCTGCGGCTTGGCCAGCTTGAAGGTCGCTGCACCACGGATGTCAGCGGAAGAAGCGCCGAAGTGCACGGTGTAGTTTCCGGCAGCCGTCTCCCAGGCTGAAGTGGTTTCGTTGAACGAAGCCAGCGTGTACGGATCGATGGTGATGGTTACGGTTTCGGACGCACCGGGACGGAGTTCCTTCGTCTTGGCAAAGCCCTTGAGTTCGAAGACCGGTTTGACCAGGCCGCCGTCGGGCGCCGTCACGTAAAGCTCGACAACCTCCTTGCCGGCCACCTTGCCGGTGTTGGTCACGGTAACCGTGGCCGTCACCTTTCCGTTCTTGTCGACCTTGACGGCCGGCTTGCTATAGGCGAACGTGGTGTAGCTCAGGCCATAGCCGAAAGGATAGGAAACCGGCTTGCCCGCCGTGGCGAAGTAGCGGTAACCCACCCAGATACCCTCGGCGTAGTCGGTATAGTCGATATCCTTGACCGGATTGCGGCGCACGGTGCCCATACCCAGCAGCGCGGCCATGTCGATGCTGTTGCCGCCTTTGTAATTGAACGGGAAGTTGAACGACGAAGGAATGTCGAAGTAACTCACGGGGAAGGTCATCGGGAGTTTGCCCGAAGGGTTCGAAGCACCACAGAGCACGTCGGCCACGGCCAGACCGCCCTCCTGACCCGGGGTCCAGGCCAGCAGGATGGCATCGGGAATGTGTTTCCACGAAGCCGTCTCGATGACACCGCCGATATTGAGCACCACCACCAGCTTCTTGCCGGCAGCATGGTAGACATCGGCCAACGTCTGAAGCAGTTCACGCTCCTGTCCCGTCAGGGTCCAGTCGCCGTCCGCGGCCTTACGGTCGTCGCCTTCACCCGCATTGCGGGAGATCGTCAGCACGGCGAAATCGGTCGCATTCAGCTTCTTCTCGATGAAGGAACGGGAGATGGCCATTTCAGGAACGACCGGGTCGCCCAGCAGGATGCCCAGGCCATTATCGGCAGCATTGTTGCGAAGCTCGGTCTTCTTGAGGGCGATGTATTGTTCGTACCAGGTCTGGATGTCGGCATCCACTTCCAGGCCGTTGGCCTTGAAGCCTTCAGCCACGTTGCGGACATAAGCTTTGTTCACATTGCCGGAGCCGGTTCCGCCCGCGATGAAATCGTAGGAACCGATGCCGTAGAGAGCCACCGTCTTCACGTCCTTGAGGGGAAGTACGCCATTGTTTTCGAGGAGGATCAGACCTTCGGCAGTCGCCTCATGGACGAGTTTCGCGTGGGCTTTCAGGTCCGGTTTGTTGGAATACTTGTAGCCCTGGAAACGCGGCGTACGGACAATGTATTCCAGCATGTTACGCACGTTGCGGTCGAGTTCGGCCTGCGAAATGCTGCCATCCTTGACACCGGCGATGATGCGCTCGATTTCATTCTCCATACCGGGTTCCATCAGGTCGTTGCCGGCCTTGACGGCGGCCACGGTTCCTTTCTTGTTGCCCCAGTCGGTCATCACGATGCCCTTGAATCCCCATTCTTCACGAAGGACGGTAGTCAGCAGGTCGTAGCTCTGCTGCGTATAATTGCCGTTAAGTTTGTTGTAGGAAGACATCACGGTCCAGGGATCGGCTTCCCGGACGGCAATTTCAAAGCCCTTGAGGTAGAGCTCACGGAGCGCGCGCGTATTGATGCGTGAATCGTTCTCCTGGCGGTTTACCTCCTGGTCATTGGCGGCGAAGTGCTTGGCGCTCACGCCCACGCCGTTGCTCTGGACGCCGCGGATATAGGCGGCGGACGTCTTGCCGGCGAGCAGCGGGTCTTCGGAGAAATACTCGAAGTTACGGCCGCAGAGCGGGTTGCGATGCAGGTTCTGGCCCGGAGCCAGGAGTACATCCACACCGTATTCCCTGACCTCATCGCCCATGGCAGTGGTCAGTTTTTCGACAAGGGGCATGTTCCAGGTCGAAGCCAGGACGGTGCCTACGGGGAAGCCGGTGCAATAGAAAGTTGCATTGGTACCGGGACGTGTCGGATTGATACGCAGTCCGGCAGGGCCGTCGGCCAGGACAGTCGCAGGAATGCCGAGGCGCGGAATGGGACGGGTGGTTCCGGCTGCACCGGAAACCAGCGATTCGCTGGAAGCCGTCATCGAACCGGCTGTTGCAGAGCCCCAGCCGCCGCCTACAAGCAGCGTGGCCTTCTCTTCAAGGGTCAATGCTTTAAGGATCTCATCGATGTTGTCCTTCCGCAGCTTCGGCTGGGCGAACAGAGCCAGCGTGCAAAGCATGGCAGTGGCAATCAGGAAGATTTTTTTCATATGGGATGGCTGTTAATTGATTGTTCTTTCCTACAAACTTACGGCTTTTTTTCTGAAGCGGCAACTGCTCTGCACCAATTTGAACAATCACACCAATCTTTGAACGTGCGGGAAACGGCAGGCATCCGGACATTCTGTCAGTCAGAACAGAATGGACCGACTTTTGATGGGCGATGACACTGTTAACGAAACTAATCGAGGCATGGGAGCAGCAAAATGGATCGGAGGGCTTCTCGGCTGGGTTTCCTGGGGGCCTATCGGCGCCCTGATCGGATTCCTGCTGGGAAAGGCCGTTGACACCTATATCGATATGGCACGCCGGATTCCGGGAACGGATGACAGCACAGGACAGGCCGGCGGCTGGCAGCGGCCGGCCGGGAACCGTGGCTACACGGCTTCCGAACAGCGAAACAGCTTTTTCGTCAGCCTTCTGGTCCTTTCCTCCGCGGTCATCAAAGCCGACGGGAAAGTCCATCCGGCCGAGCTGGATTGCGTGCGCGACTTCATGCGGCGCAATTTCGGGGAGCAGGCCGCTACGGAGGCGATGCAGATGCTCAACAAACTGAACGCCCAGCAGGTCAACATCTACTCGGTGGGCGACCAGATCGCCGTCAACATGAACTATTCGCAGCGACTCCAGCTGTTCCACTATCTGGTCCAGATCGCCCGCGCCGACGGCGATTTCTCAGATGCCGAACGGAGTGTCCTCGAAGTCATCGCGACGGTCATCCGGCTCAGCAAATCCGACGCCGACTCCGTCCTGGCCATGTTCAAGAAGGACACCAATGCTGCCTACGCCGTGCTGGAAATCTCCCCTTCCGCCACCGATGACGAAGTCCGGACAGCTTACCGCCGCATGGCGATGAAAAACCACCCCGACAAGGTCGCCACCCTCGGTCCCGATGTCCAGAAAGCCGCCGAGGAAAAATTCCGCAAGATCCAGGAGGCCTACGAGACCATCAAGAAGCAAAGAGGGATGAATTAAACACCCCTCCCTGCCGGTTTTTTTCGTATTTTTGTACAAAATGTACCCCTATGAAAAAAACCGCCCTGCTCTTACTGCTGCTCGCCACCGCCTGCGCCACACAGCCCACTGACGAACAACGTGCCCGGGAACTCATCTCCGGCTTGACCCTCGAACAGAAAGCCTCGTTGATGGTGCATCCGTCAGCCGCTGTCGAAGACGCCGGCATCCCGGCCTATAACTGGTGGAACGAAGCGCTCCACGGCGTGGGCCGCAACGGCAAAGCCACGGTCTTCCCCCAACCCATCGGCATGGCCGCCTCCTTCGACGAGCCGCTGCTCTATGAAGTGTTCACGGCTGTCAGCGACGAAGCCCGGGTGAAGAACCGCCAGGCAAAGGAGACCGGTTCCGTCGGCCAGTATCAAGGGCTTACGTTCTGGACGCCCAATATCAACATCTTCCGCGACCCGCGTTGGGGCCGCGGCATGGAAACCTACGGTGAGGATCCCTATCTGACGGGACAGCTCGGTATGGCGGTCGTGCGCGGCCTTCAAGGGCCTTCCGACGCCCCCGTACTGAAGGCGCACGCCTGCGCCAAGCACTTCGCCGTCCACTCGGGTCCGGAATGGAACCGCCACAGTTTCAACGCAGAAGTCTCGGAACGCGACCTGCGCGAAACCTATCTCCCCGCCTTCAAGGACCTGGTCACGCGTGCCGACGTGCAGGAAGTCATGATTGCCTACAACCGCTTCCGCGGTTACCCTTGCGGAGCAAGTGATTATCTGATCAATACCATCCTCCGGGGCGAATGGGGCTATAAGGGCCTTGTCGTCTCGGACTGCTGGGCCATCGCCGACTTCTACGAAGACGGACGTCACGGCTTCAGCGAGAACGCCGTGGAGGCTGCCTCCATCGCAGTTCATACCGGCACCGACCTCAACTGCGGTGTCTCCTACAAATTCATTCCGGAGGCTGTACGAAGCGGCAAGTTGCTGGAGGCAGACGTGGACCGCAGCCTGGAACGGCTGATCTCAGCCCGCTACCGCCTCGGTGAACTCGACGGCAACATCGCCCCCTGGGACCACTTGAAAGATGAAATCGTGGAAGGCCCCGAACACCTGGCCCTCGCCCGCAGAATGGCGCAGGAATCCATCGTCCTGCTGCAGAACAAAGACGGACTGCTTCCGCTCGCCGCCGATGCGAAAATCGCCCTCGTCGGCCCCAACGCCGACGACCGCGAAATGCTCTGGGGCAACTACAACGCCGTTCCCGAACGGACCGTGACGCTGGCCGATGCACTCAAAGCCCGCATCCCGGACCTGAAAGTCGTTCGCGGCTGCGAACTGGTCCGCATCGAAGCGCCGGACGCCAAAGCCGAGAAAGCCGTCCTCGACAGCCTGTCCGGCTGTGACATCGTCATCTTCGCGGGCGGCATCTCTCCCCGCATCGAAGGGGAAGAGATGCCCGTCACCCTCCCGGGCTTCCGGGGCGGAGACCGCACCGACATCCAGCTTCCGCTGGTCCAGCGGCATCTGCTCCAGGCACTGCACGATGCCGGCAAGAAAGTCGTGCTGGTGAATTTCTCCGGCTCAGCGATGGGCCTGGTACCTGAAACGGAGAGTTGCGACGCCATCCTCCAGGCCTGGTATCCCGGTGAGGAAGGCGGCAACGCCCTGTCCGACATCCTTTTCGGCGAAGTAGCTCCCTCCGGCAAACTCCCCGTCACTTTCTACCGCGACATCACGCAGGTCCCGGATTATGAGAACTACGACATGAAGGGCCGTACCTACCGCTATTTCACCGGGGATCCTCTCTACGCTTTCGGCTATGGCCTCTCCTACACCACGTTCGAATACGGGGATGCCCGCGTCAAGGGCCGCAAGCTCATCGTCCCCGTGACCAATACCGGTACACGGGAAGCGACCGAAGTCGTGCAGCTGTACGTCCGTCGTCCCGGCGATGCGGAAGGCCCGCTGAAGAGCCTTCGCGGTTTCACCCGCGTCACAATCCCGGCCGGGAAGACCGTAGAAGTCTCCATCCCCCTCTCCGACGAGACCTTCTTATACTGGTCGCCCGAGCAGCGTGATATGGTTCCGCTCAAAGGAGACTGGGAACTGCTCTACGGCGGCAGCTCCGACTGTCTGAAGACACTGACCTACAAACGATAGAATTCCTTATTTGAGGAATACGAAGAAGACCGCCAGAACGAGGCACGCGAAAGCGGCCAGGTGATTCCACTGGAGAGCCTGGCCCTTGAAGACGAAAAGCACGATGATCGAAAAGACCGTCAGGGAGATGACTTCCTGAATGACCTTGAGTTGCATCAGGTTGAACGGCCCACCGTTGCCCACGAAACCGATGCGGTTGGCCGGAACGGTCAGGCAGTACTCGAAAAAGGCGATGCCCCAGGAGAAGAGGATCACCAGGATCAGCGGCCAGCCGGTCGAGATTTTCATTTCCTGCAGTTTGAGATGGCCATACCAGGCGAAAGTCATAAAGATGTTGGAACACACCAGCATCAGGACTGTCCAGAGTGCTTGCATTGCGGTTTTTTCAATTTCGGGGCGCAAAGATAGCAACAAGCCGACAAGGTTGGCACAGAAATTGGTATTTTTTCTTTCGTTTACCAAACCCTTATCTTTTACATAAATGGAAAAACTCAACAAACCCGCCATCCTGGTCGTCGACATGCTCAACGACTTTGTGACCGGCGCCATCGGCTGTGACCGTGCCCGTGCCATCGTCCCCGCAACCGCCCGCCTGCTTGACGCAGCCCGCGAAAAAGGCGTTCCCGTGATTTTCTGCAACGACGCTCACCGCCCCGGCATCGACCGCGAACTGCTCATCTGGGGCGACCACGCCATTGTCGGGACACCCGGTGCACAAGTCATTCCCGAACTTCCCATCCACGAAGAGGACTTTGTCGTGCCGAAACGCCGCTACAGCGGTTTCTTCCAGACCGATCTCGACATCCTGCTCAAGGAACTCGGTGTCAAGACCGTTGTCATCACGGGGCTTCACACGCATATGTGCTGCCGCCATACGTCGGCAGACGCCTTCTGCCTCGGCTACGATGTGGTCGTCGCCAAAGAAGCCACGAATTCCTTCACGGAAGAAGACTACCTCGGCGGCCTGGCTTACCTGAAGACCTGCTACGGCGCAGACGCCTATACCAACGAAGAACTTATCTCAGCATTCTAAGATACCAGTGAATCGAGGGCGGATCCGGCAGACCGCCCATCTTTCGGGCACCTTTCTTTGGGAAGGTGCCCGTTTTTTATTATTTTTGTGGCTTAGTACGTCAATCCGATGGAACCACTCAAGCACGAATGCGGCATCGCCATGATCCGGCTGCTCAAGCCGCTTTCCTACTACAAGGAAAAATACGGAACGGAAGCCTATGCGCTCAACAAGCTCTATCTGATGATGGAGAAGCAGCACAACCGGGGCCAGGAAGGCGCCGGCATCGCCAGCGTCAAGATCATCACGGAGCCGGGACACGAATATATGTTCCGTGAAAAAGGACTCGGCAAAGATGCCATCGCGGATATCTTCGCCAAAGTTCACCAGCAGATTGACGAAACGGCTCCGGGAGAGGAGCCCCCGTTCATCGGGGAGCTCTATATGGGCCATCTCCGCTACTCGACCACGGGCTACAGCGGCATCAAGTACGTCCATCCGTTCCTGCGCCGCAACAACTGGAAGGCCAAGAATCTGTGCATCTGCGGCAACTTCAACATGACCAACATGGACGAAGTGTTCCGCACCCTGGCCGACCAGGGCCAGTATCCCCGCATCAATTCCGACGCCTACATCATGCTGGAGCTGATGGGACACCGCCTCGACCGGGAAGTGGAGCGCAATTTCGTAGCAGCCAAGGAGCAGCATCTGGAAGGACGCCAGATCACAGCCTACATCGACGAGCATCTGGAAATCGCCAACGTGCTCCGCACCACGATGCCCCACTTTGACGGCGGCTATGTGGTCTGCGGCATCACGGGCAGCGGGGAACTCTTCTCGATGCGCGACCCCAACGGCATCCGTCCCGCCTTCTGGTATGCCGACGACGAACTGGTGGCCGTCGCCAGCGAAAGGCCTGTACTCCAGACCACTTTTGCCGTCGAGTGCGACCAGGTCCACGAACTTATGCCCGGCCAGGCGCTGATTGTCAACGGACGCGGCGAGCGCTCGCTCCAGCAGATCATTCCGGCCGGCAAGCTGGCCGCCTGCAGTTTTGAGCGTATCTACTTCAGCCGCGGCAACGACCGTGACATCCACCAGGAACGCAAGCAGCTGGGCTTCCAGCTGCGCGGCAACATCCTCAAGGCCATCGACCACGACATCGACCACACCGTCTTCTCCTTCATCCCCAATACCGCCGAGGTGGCCTACTACGGCATGGTCGAAGGTATCCGCTGCCTCTATCCCGGCGTCCGGGCCGACAAAGTGGTTTCAAAAGACATCAAGCTACGCACCTTCATCACGGAAGGTGCCGCACGCAACGACCTGGCCGGCCACGTGTACGACATCACCTACGGCACACTCGAGCCCTACATCGACAACCTGGTGGTCATCGACGACAGCATCGTGCGCGGTACGACGCTGCGCGAGAGCATCATCCGCATCCTCGACCGGCTCCATCCCCGCAAGATCGTCATCGTGAGCTCCAGCCCGCAGGTGCGTTATCCCGACTGCTACGGCATCGACATGGCGCGGCTCGACGAGTTCATCGCCTTCCACGCCGCCGTAGCCCTCCTGCGCGACCAGGACCACCTCGACCTCCTCGACGAAGTGTACCGGCTCTGCAAGAAGCAGGAGAACCTTCCCGCTGCGGAAATGCGAAACTACGTCCGCCGGATCTACGACCTGTTCACCGATGAGGAAATCAGCCGCAAGATCGTGGAACTCCTCAAGACCGACGATGTCGAAGCCGACGTGGAGATCGTGTACCAATCGCTCGAAGGCCTGCACAAGGCCTGTCCCAACCACCCCGGTGACTGGTACTTCAGCGGCGACTACCCCACCCCGGGCGGTTTCCGGCTGTTGAACCGCGCCTACATCCAATACTACGAGAACGAATACCTGAAAATAAAATGAAAGCCATCACCCACACCGATTTCCATTTCCCGGGACAGACCGGCCGCTACGTCGGCAAGGTCCGGGACGTTTATTTCATCGACGGAAAATACATCGTCCTGGTAGCCACCGACCGTATCTCCGCTTTCGACGTCGTGCTTCCCAAGGGCATCCCCTGCAAAGGCCAGGTGCTCAACCAGATCGCTTCGAGCTTCCTCGACAAGACGGCCGACATCGTGCCGAACTGGAAAATCAAAGAAATCGACCCGATGGCCACGATCGGCATCCTCTGCGAGCCTTTCAAGGTAGAGATGGTGGTCCGCGGCTATCTGGCAGGCCACGCCTGGCGGGAATACAAAGCCGGCAAGCGGACCCTTTGCGGCGAACCGCTGCCGGAAGGAATGAAGGAAAACCAGAAGCTCCCCCACCCGATCATCACCCCGACCACCAAGGCAAGCGAAGGACACGACGAGGACATCAGCCGTGACGAAATCATCGCCAGCGGCCTGGTTTCGGCTGAAGACTATGCCCAGCTAGAGCAATACACGCTGGCGCTCTTCCAGCGCGGGCAGGAGCTGGCCGCAGAACGCGGACTCATCCTGATGGACACCAAATATGAATTCGGCAAGAAGGACGGCAAGATCTACCTGATGGACGAGATCCACACGCCCGACTCCTCCCGTTACATCTACGCCGAAGGTTATGAAGAACGCCTCGCCCGCGGCGAGCGCCAGAAACAACTCTCCAAAGAGTTCGTGCGCGAATGGCTCATGGCCTCCGGTTTCCAGGGGAAGGAAGGACAGCAGGTTCCTCCGATGACGGAAGAAGTGGTCGACGGAATTACCGACCGCTACATCGAACTCTACGAGCACATCACCGGCGCTCCTTTCATCAAGCACAATGTCGAAAACATCGAGCGCCGCATCGAGGACAATATCAACCGTTTCCTCGCCGGCTAACCGAAAGGGCCGGTTTCAGGATAAGCGGAATGCCGGCCACCACGTCGAAGTCGTAGCGTTTCACGTCCCTGCCTGATGCGTCGGGGCCGAGTTCGTCGTAGGCGCACAGGTCATAGTGGATATCTTTTTCCTTGAACTTCTCTTTCAGGTTTTCAGGGGGTTCCTGACCGGTACGCCGGGCTTCCAGGATTTGTTCGATGTTCCTGCCGATTGCCGCGCGCTCTGCCTCCGTACAGGGACGGTAGCCGGCGATCAGGCGCTCGGTACACCAACGGTAGTGTTCCGTCCGGGCCAGCAGGCCGGCCTCCGTATCAGTCAGGGTATAGTAAGCATCCACGTCGCGGGCGTCGTGTCCCAGCGAACGCAGTTTGGGCGTTATGCCCATGACACAGCAGATACTCGAACGGCGCATCCGCGGACTGCACTTTTCCCACCAGGCCCTTTCCACGGCTTCGGGCGGAAAAGTTACGGGAATGACACCTTCGCCGGCGAAGCAGGTGTACAGATAGTTGACGCGTTTGCCCATTTCGGAGAGAAGGCGGGTCATTTCCGGCTCTGCACCAGCCATACCGAACAGATGGACGTTGCCTTCCAGGCCGGCTTGGCCCACAAGCCCGGTCTCTTTCTGCCTGAGCAATACTGGCACCTGTGTCTTTTCCAAGCAAGGTGGTAATTGTCTGCACCAGTGGAGATTGTCCGCGTCGCTACTGCCGGAGACAGCCACGGTAAGCTGCTCATCGGGGTCGGCAGCCCAGGCTTCGAGCAGACCCTGCACGAACGCACCTTCCGGATCGGCATGGATGAATTCCCATTCGACATCCGTAAAAGAACTCCGCTTGCCATTGTAAGCAGGAGCATGGTACTGCGTGACGACGTCTCCCCTTTCGACCCTCCTCCAGAAAGAATTCTCGAACAACGGCTTGTACCGGGAGATGAACGGAGCCTCCCACTCCTCACCCTCGTTGTTCACGATAGTAATCCGGCTCCGGATGGGCTCGGCCTCTTCCGGCCGGAAGTTCGGATAATGCGCGACCAGCGCCGCATGGACAGCCAGTGCTTCCGCATACGGGTCGAATCCCAGGATAACCAGGTGCACCCGCTGCCGGGAATCGGGGCCGATGGGCTGCCGGTCCAGCGCCGGCCACGGATCCCGTTCCCGGATTCCCGGGAGACGGACCAGCACACGCTTCGCCCATTCATCTTCCTGCGTGAAGAGTCTTTCTTCCAAGCCGTAACGTTTTGATTATGCGAATATACGGAAAATCAAAAAAGAAAAAAAAGATTTTTTTGCAGTTACTCGCGAAATATTCCTATCTTTGCAGTCCTCAATTGGAGAGATGCTCGAGTGGCTTAAGAGGCACGCCTGGAAAGCGTGTATACGCCAAAAGCGTATCTCGGGTTCGAATCCCGATCTCTCCGCAGACAAACAGGGCCTGAACGTGTGTTCAGGCCTTTTCTTTATTTCAGCAGTTCCGGGCGGAGGCGACGGGTCCTTTCCAGCGCCTGCTCGTCCTGCCAGGCGGCGATTCTCTTCGGGTCGCCGGAAAGGAGGATTTCGGGAACTTTCCAGCCGTTGAATTCGGCCGGACGGGTGTAGACGGGCGGCGCGAGGAGGCCGTCCTGGAAGGAATCCGAGAGTGCGGAGGTCTCGTCGCCCAGCGCACCGGGAAGCAGGCGCACGACCGCGTCGGTAATGATCGCGGCCGGCAGTTCGCCGCCGCTGAGCACGTAATCCCCTACCGTTATCTCACGGGTGATGAGGTGTTCGCGGATGCGGTGGTCCACGCCTTTGTAGTGTCCGCACAGGATCATGATGTTCTCCTTGCAGGAGAGTTCGTTGGCCACTTGCTGGGTGAGCGGCTCGCCGTCGGGCGAGGTGAAGATGATCTCGTCGTAGCTCCGCTCGGACTTGAGGTGCTCCATCAGGTTGAACACGGGCTCGACCATCATCACCATCCCGGCGTCGCCGCCGAAGCTGTAGTCGTCCACCTGGCGGTAGCGTCCTTTGCCGTATTCACGGATGTTGTGGACATGGATTTCCACGAGCCCTTTGTCGCGGGCGCGCTTGACGATGGAGTAGCCCAGCGGACTCTCGAGCAACTCCGGAACAACGGTCAGGATATCGATTCTCATACGCGGTGCAAAATTAGCGATTATTTGTAAAAAAAGACTATATTTGCGAGTTACAACAAAAACTGTAAAAAAATGAGTGAAGATCTTAAACCGGTTGTTCCCGTCGAGGAGCAACCCGTAGCAACAGAACCGGAGACCACCCCGGAAACCGTCGAGACAACGGAGAACGCAGAGAACGTGGAGAACGCAGCCGCCGAAGAGCCTGCCGAGAACGCAGAAGCTCCGGAGACCGCTGCCGAGAACAAGGAAAGGACGGACTTTTCGAATCTGGGTCTCAAGGAAATCGTCGACACCTTCAAGGAACTGATCGAGGGCGAGAACATGCAGCAGCTCTACAAGAACGCCGAGGCGCTGAAAGCCGCGTTCTACAAGAACCTGCGCAAGGAGAAGATCGCCTCGGGCATCGAGCAGCCCGCCGAAGTGCAGGCCGAGTCCGCCCCCGCCGAGAAGGAAGCCGAAAGCCAGGCACAAACCGAAGAGCCGGCCGAGGCCCCCGTGTCGTACAATCCTTTCGCCGAGATCGAGCGCGGTTTCAAAGATCTTTACGGCCAGTATAAGACCCGTCGCGCCGCCTACGTGCAGGAACTGGAAAAGAACAAGGAAGAGAACTACCAGGCCAAGCTGGCCGTGATCGAGGACCTCAAGAACCTGGTCGAAGCCAGCGAAGACCTCAAGGAGACCTTCCCCAAGTTCCGCGAGATCCAGAACCGCTGGCGTGCCATCGGTCCGGTGCCGCAGGCCAAGATGAAAGACCTCTACGACACCTACCAGCACTACGTGGAGATGTTCTACGACTATGTGAAGATCAACAAGGAATTCCGCGACCTGGACTTCAAGAAGAATCTCGAATCGAAGGAGAAGCTCTGCGAGAAGGCTGAAGCCCTCGCCGACGAGGAAGATGTGGTCGGTGCCTTCCGCACCCTCCAGAAACTCCACGAGCAGTGGAAGGAACTCGGCCCTGTGAGCAAGGAATTCCGCGACAGCATCTGGGAGCGTTTCCGCGCCGCTACGGCTGTGATCAACAAGAAGCATCAGTCCTTCTTCGAAAGCCAGAAGGGCAGCCAGAAAGAGAATTTCGAGGCCAAGAGCGCCCTTTGCGACAAAGTCGAGGAAATCGCCAAGACCGAAGTCAAGGACTCCACCACCTGGAACACCCTGACCAAGGAAATCGAGAACATCCAGAAGGAATGGCGCAAGATCGGTTTCGCCTCCAAGAAGGAGAACCAGCGCGTCTACGACCGCTTCCGCGCCGCCTGCGACGAGTTCTTCGCCAAGAAACGCGAATTCTATTCCGACTTCAAGAACCAGATGCAGGACAACCTCTCCCGCAAGATCGAACTCTGCGAGAAGGCCGAAGCCCTGAAGGAGAGCACCGACTGGAAGAAAGCTTCCGAGGAATTCATCGAACTGCAGAAGCAGTGGAAAGAGATCGGCCCCGTCTCGCGCAAGAAATCCGAGCAGGTCTGGAAACGCTTCCGCGCCGCCTGCGACGAGTTCTTCAACAACCGTGACAAGCACGCCGGCAGCCAGAATTCCGAGCAGAACGAGAACCTGGCCAAGAAGCGCGATCTGATCGACGAGATCCGCAATTTCGCCGTGGATTCCGTGGACGATGCCCGCGCCGCGCTGCGCGAATTCCAGGATCGCTGGAACGCCATCGGCTTCGTGCCTTTCAAAGAGAAGACCCGCATCCAGGATGCCTACCACAAGGCCCTGAACGAGAAGTTCGCCGAATTCCGCGAAGGCGCCAGCCGCTATGGCGGAAAGGCCGAGCGCGCCGTGCGCAGCGAACGCGACCGCCTCGTGCAGAAGTTCATGAAGAAGGAGCAGGAGATCGCCACCTGGGAAAACAACATGGGCTTCTTCTCCCAGTCGAAGAACGCCGAGGCCTTGTTGGAAGAACTCAACAAGAAGATCGACATCGCCCGCGAAGAACTCGCCCGCCTCGAAGAAGAAATCAAGGAATTCGACCGCCAGCACGAGAAGGAGTAAGCCTGCGAGATGGACAACAAGAGAAGCAGCATCGTCGGGTTCGCCCTGATCGGTATTATCATGCTGTTGTTCAGCTGGTATAATACCAAACAATACGAGAAAAGACAGCAGGAGGCCATGGTCCGCGATTCGCTGGCCACGGCTACCGCTATCCAGAACGGTGAAGACCCGGCCCAGGCCGACGGAACCGCCCTGGCCGATTCGACCGCCCTGGACAATCCGTCCGAAGCAGCCGAAGAATACCGGCACCATTACCTCAACGAGGCCAGCAAGGCCGAGACGGCCTGGTACACGCTCGAAAACGACAAGATCAAGGTCCGCATCTCCTCGAAAGGCGCACAGCCTTACGAGGTGCTCATCAAAGATTACTACACCTACGACAGTACGGCCCTCTTCCTGGTCCGGCCCGACAAGAGCCTGTTCGACCTGGAACTGAACACGGACCAGTGGCTCAACACTTCCGACCTGCATTTCCGCCCCGTCGGCTACACCGACAGCACCCTCACCCTGCGCCTCCAGTTTGAGGACAACGCCTGGGTGGACGCCGTGTATTCGCTGGCCAGCGACAGCTACATGCTCGGATACAGCCTCCACTTCGTAGGTATGGACCAGGTGCTCGACCGCCGCACCACCCAGATGACCCTCAAATGGGTCCTCGACGTGCCCCGGCTCGAGAAAGGCTACCAGAACGAGCGCAACTACTCAGGCGTCGCGTTCAAGTACCTGGCCAACAACGAAGTCAAGACCCTTGGCAAGCGCAGGGACTCCGCCGAGGAGACCTTCAGCTCTACCCTCCGCTGGCTGGGCTTCCAGCAGCAGTTCTTCTCGGCCATCCTGGTATCGGAGAACGGATTCCCCGCCGGAAAGCTGGTGAACCGCTTCTATCCCGAGAACGATCCGGAAGGCAACCTGATGCAGTCGGGCGCCGAGATGACCGTGGCCCTGGACACCCGCAGCGCCGACTTCACCGTCCCCTTCAATTTCTACTTCGGACCGAACCACTTCTACACCCTCAAGGGCTACGGCGAGAGTTTCGAGAAGATCATCCCGCTGGGCGGACGCGTGATCGGCACCATCAGCCGCTATGTCATCATCCCGACCTTCAACTGGCTGAGCAAGTTCATCCGCAGTTACGGTCTGATCATCCTGCTGCTGACCATCATGATCAAGCTCGTGATCTCGCCGCTCACCTGGAAATCCTACTCTTCCTCGGCGAAGATGCGGGTACTCAAGCCTGAAATCGACAAGATCAATGAGAAATATCCCCGGCAGGAAGATGCGATGAAGAAGCAGCAGGCCACCATGGACCTCTACCGGAGGGCCGGCGTGAGCATGTGGGGCGGCTGTCTCCCGATCCTGCTCCAGTTCCCGATCCTGTGGGCCATGTTCCGTTTCTTCCCGGCTTCCATCGAGCTGCGCCAGCAAGGCTTCCTGTGGTGCCACGACCTGAGCGCCTACGACTCGATCCTGGACTTCGGCTTCAAGATTCCGCTCTACGGTGACCATATGTCGCTCTTCGCCCTGCTGATGGGTATCTCGATGTGGGGCTACTCGAAGATGACGATGGCCCAGCAGCCGAGCACGCAGACGATGCCGGGCATGGAGTTCATGCAGGTCTGGCTCATGCCGATCATGATGGTGTTCATCTGCAACAATCTCTCGGCCGGTCTGAGCTACTACTACCTGCTCTCGAACATCATCACCATCGGCCAGAACTGGGCCATCCGCAAATGGTTCGTCGATGAAGACAAGATCTACGAGAACCTCAAGAAGAAGGCCAACTCCAAGGAGCCGCCCAAGAAATCCAAGTTCCAGCAGCGTCTCGACGCAGCCTACAAGGCCCAGCAGGAACAAATGAAACAGCAGTACAAGAAGAAATGAGCATTGCATCTGCAATCCGCTGCCTGAAACAGGAGCTGCCATCAACCGTCCAGTTGGTGGCAGTTTCCAAATTCAAACCCGTGGAAGACATCCTGGAAGCCTACCAGGCCGGTCAGCGGGATTTCGGGGAAAACCGTCCGCAGGAGCTGGCCGCCAAGGCTCCGGTCCTTCCGGCTGACATCCGCTGGCATTTCATCGGCCACCTGCAGACCAACAAGGTCAAGATGGTGGTTCCCTACGCGACGATGATCCATTCCGTCGATTCCGAACGGCTGCTCGCCGAAATCGACAAGGCGGCCCGTGCGTTGGGCAAGCGTATGGACATCCTGCTGGAGGTCCACATCGCCAACGAGCAGACCAAGCAGGGCTTTTTGCCCGAGGAGGCAGAGGCGCTCGCCACCCGTATCGACGCCTACCCCGGCGTCCGGCTGCGCGGCGTGATGGGCATGGCCACCTTCACCGACGATATGGAGGAAGTACGGCGGGAGTTCCATCGGCTCAAGACACTTTCGCTGCGTCTTTCTTCCATTCCGGACTGCGACCAGGTCTCGATGGGTATGTCGGAAGACTGGCCCGTGGCTGTGGAGGAAGGCACGACTATTGTAAGAATCGGAACGTTTATATTTGGTAAAAGAAACTGACACCTTGTGATGAAAAGATTCCTGTTGATTCTCCTGGCGGTCCTCTCGACCGTCGCCTGCAAGAAAGTAACCCCTGAAGACCGGATCGCACAAATGGCTGACTACCTGGCCTCCCACCAGGATGTCCACGCAGCCCGGCTGGCACAATACGATGATGCAAAACGGGTGGACTACCTCACCCTCCAACTGGCCAAGGAACTCGAAGCCACCGACCTCTGGACCCTGGAAGCGGCTGACCGGAATTCCCTCGTCGCCGAATTCCCCGGCAACACGAAGGGCGACCATCAGCTGTCGCTCCTGACGGCATCGCTCGACGACCCCGCCGCCTGTGCCATGCTGCTCAATGTCCTGGAAACGTTCCGCGACCTGAAGATCCGACACAAGAATGACATGCGTGCCATCTTCTACAGCACGGCAAAAGACAGTACCGGTACGGACGGCCTGATGGCCCTCAATCAGGAAATGATCGACGACGGCGAAATCTTCGCCTTTGACATCGCACTTTCCAGCACCGCCAGCCTCCCGGGCTACACCTTCATCATCAGCGACAAGCGCGCCTTCGTCGAAAGGATGGCAGAAGTCGTCCCGCCCTATCTCGAACCGCTTGGCAGCTTCCAGCTCATGCAGGGCGTCTACCCCGACCCCGAATGGCCGCTTAAAGGTCCCGTTTACCGCTACACACTGAACGGTGACAGGAACCAGGATGCCGCAGCCATCTCCGCGTTCACCTATCTGCTCAATTTCTAAACGATTCCCTAGAAAGGATAGCCGATGCCGAAGTGGAAGGCATAATTTCCGTTAAACCAGTCGTTTATACCCATCCACTCCTGCACACTCGGGTCATGTACCCGCAGCCCCAGGTCGAAACGGACCAGGACCAGGCCGAAGTCAAGCCTGGCGCCCAGGCCTGAGCTGATGGCCGTGCTGCTCAGCAGGTCATGGAATGAGAAGATGCTCAACGGATCGCGCGAAGCACCGTCCAGGCCGTCAAAATCGATATTCCACACGTTGCCCACATCTACGAAAAGGGCGCCTTCCAGTTTCCAGAACAGCGGGAAACGGAACTCTACGTTGGCCTCCAAATGCATGTCGCCCGACTGGTTGGCGATGGCGAAGCTCGTATCGCGCATAGCCATACCCGGGCCCACGGCACGGGCTCTCCAGCCACGCATACTGTTGGCACCGCCGGCATAGAAGAGTTTCTCGAAAGGCAGGGATACGGAGTTTCCGTAGGCGAATCCCGCACCGGCCAGGGCGCGCATCGCCAGGGCGAACTGGTCGGCGTCACCCAGGCGCAGGGTCTCGACAGCCTGGATTTCACCGCGCACATACTGGGCGTACGGAATACCCAGGATCTGATGTTCGCCGTGTTCACCCGTCCCATAGATGCCGGTCTTGTTGAGCAGGCTGAGCAGATTGCCTGACAGGTCGAACTGGAGACGGGTATAGAAATACGATTCCTTGGGATTGACCGTCGAGTTGGTCGTGAAATAGAGCATCGCGCCCGCTCCCTGGTCGAGGTGGCTTCGGAAAGAGTTCTTCAGATAGGGGTCACGGATGTTCTCGAGGAAGTCCGCGTCGATACGTGTGGTCCGAACAGCACTCAGCTGGAAGGGATAAATCTGGTAATAGAAACGTTTGGACACGTTCCAGCTGAAACCGTACGTACTGGCAATGATCTGACGGGTATACTCGGGGCGGTTCTGGTAGCTGTAGGAGAACTTGATGTCCATCTGCGGCAGATTGATCTTGGGCATCTGCCAGATGAAAGAAGGGTACCAGGGTATGCCCAGGCCTGTCGTAACGGAAAGCTCGGTGGCCCGAGTCGGCTTGCTCAGCATGAACTGGAAATTGCCGCGGAAGCCCAGCGTGAAGACCTCTCCCCCGCCGAACAGGTTCTTGTGACTGTACGAAAGCGCCGGGGTGACGCCCCACAGTCCCGTGGAATTGAAGGAGCCTTCCAAATTGAGTTTAATCGACTGCAAGCGGGCCTGCTGCAGGAGAATCGAACAGTCCACATCCGAAGAATCCACGGGGGAAGGGCGCAGCATCATATTGACGCTGCTGAAGAACGGAATGCTGGCAAAGCGGTTGTACGTCTGGTTGATGCGCTCCTCGCTATAAAGTTCGCCGGGCTGCAGCTGGTTGAGATTGTGCAGGAACTGCTGGCGGACACGCATGCCGGGCTGGGGCATCAGGGTCACGGTGCCGATATTGTAGGGGTGATGCGGCCGGGCCGCTTCCTCGTTTTCGTTTCGGGTATAGTTCTCGATCTTCACGATCAGGTCGGCTGTATCGCGGACCGTGGAAGTATCGGCATAGAAGAAGAAATAGTTTTTCGAGAATCCCCAGTAGCCGTTATTGCGGAAATAGTGCTCTACGCGCTGGCTCTCTTTCTCCAGGGATTCTTCCGAGAGATAGTCTCCGCTCGTAACGGTGAAGTTGGCGGAATCCACGGCCAGCAGCCGCGCCAGGGCCGTGTCGCGCACCTGGTAGTCGATCTTGCGGATCGGGAACTGTTTGCCGAGCTTCACGTCGTAATAGACTTTGGCGACTTTGTTCTTGATTCGGACCGTAGGCTCGATGCTGGAGTCGTAGTAGCCTTCATATTTGAGGTGTTCCTCTATGCTTCGCACGGAGGCGTCGACGAGGCTTTCATCGAAAACCACGGGAGCTGAGCCCAGCCGCTGGCAGAATCGGTCCCACCAGCCTCCTTTCCCGTTCTGCATGTTATAGATGGAAAGGGCCAGCCAGTTCTGTCCGGCTTTCTGTTTGACATAGGGCGTCAGACTGGATGCGTTGTAGCTGCGGTTGTTGACCACGTAAACCCGGTTGGTGGCCAGGCGCGCCTCGTCCTCCGCCAGCATCTTGGTGGTGGAGCATCCGGCTGCCAGCATCAGCAGGAGGATCAGGATCGACAAGCCCGTTTTGCGCATCGTATGCAAATATAATAAAAAACCGGGCTATCCGCTTCGGCGGCGGAATTCCGCGCACGTGATGGCGGTGGCAACGGCCACATTGAGGGATTCACTGGTATGGGCATCCGCCGGGAACGGCGGAATGAAGAGTTTCCGGTTCACGTCAGCCGCCACTTCAGCGGAAACGCCGTGCGCCTCAGATCCCATGACGATGACGCCGCCTTTGGTCAAAGGCGTGGAGTAGATATTATCCCCCTCGAGAAAAGTCCCATAAACAGGAATCCCGCCCGACGCTTGGCTGCTCCGGTTTTCCGTCATTCCCGGCTTGACCGGGAATCTCAATGTCGACGGCAGGTCGCAATAGTGCATCCTTACGCGGAAAATAGCACCCATTGTGGCCTGTACGACTTTCGGATTGTACAGTTCGACCGTATCTTCCGACGCGAGAACCTGGCGGATGCCGAACCAGTCGGCAATACGCAATATGGTACCCAGGTTGCCGGGGTCACGGACGCCGTCAAGGGCGAGGACCAGTTCATCGGGACCGATTGTGAAAGGCATCGGGGCCCTCTGGCGGACAAGCGCCAGGGCCGGCGAAGGGTGCGTCAGCTGGCTGATGCGGGACATGGCCTCTTCGCCGATGTCTTCGATCCGATAATGGGCCACGACGTCAAAGCACGACCGCAGCGCCTCCTCGACCAGCTTCTCCCCTTCCACGACAAACAAACCCCGCTCATCGCGGAACTTCTTCTGCCCCAGCGCCCGGATCTCCTTTATATCGTTCTTCGACAGCATCCGTCTTTGAGATGAATCGCATTAAAGCGCGTCAGGTATAGGATCAAAAACCCATGGCCGCCCTGCGCCTGCAGGCGCTAGCGGAGGCCGCGAGGGAAAGCCTTGTGGAACAGCAGGCCGAAGCGGCGGGGTTTGGGGCAGCGCCCCAGTTACTCAAATATGGGAGGGGCCCAATCATACAAGGTTTTTGAGACTATACCTGCAAGCTATGCGATTCATCGATTCTTGTACATATCCTCGTAGTACTTCTGGTAGTCGCCGCTGGTGACGTTGTCCATCCAGGCTTGGTTGTCGAGGTACCAGCGGACGGTTTTCTCAATGCCCTCTTCGAACTGAAGGCTCGGTTCCCAGCCGAGTTCCTGCTGAAGTTTGGTCGAGTCGATGGCGTAGCGCAGGTCGTGGCCGGCGCGATCGGTTACATACGTGATCAAATACTCGCTGGATCCCTCAGGTTTCCCCAGCAGGCGGTCAACCGTCTTGATGAGGACCTTGATCAGATCGATGTTCTTCCATTCGTTGAAGCCGCCGATGTTGTAGGTCTCGGCGATCTTGCCGTGGTGGAAGATCGTATCGATGGCGCGGGCGTGGTCTTCTACATAAAGCCAGTCACGCACGTTTTCGCCCTTTCCATACACCGGAAGTGGCTTACCGTGCCGGATGTTGTTGATGAAGAGCGGAATGAGTTTCTCAGGGAACTGGTACGGGCCGTAGTTGTTCGAACAGTTGGTCACCACCGTCGGCATGCCGTAGGTATCGTGATAGGCACGGACGAAATGGTCGCTCGATGCTTTGGCGGCACTGTAGGGGCTGTGGGGCTGATACTTGAGATCTTCGGTGAAGAACTGCGTGCCGTATGCCAGATGGTGCTTGCCGCTGCTCGCCTTGGTCGAAAACGGCGGCTCCACACCCTCCGGATCGGTAATCTCCAACGCACCGTACACCTCATCGGTGGAAATATGATAGAAGCGCTTGCCTTCATATTTCTCCGGGAGCGCCTCCCAAGAAATCTTCGCAGCCTGCAGCAGCGTCAGCGTGCCCATCACATTGGTCTTGGCGAAGGTGAACGGGTCCTTGATCGAACGGTCGACGTGGCTTTCGGCAGCCAGGTGGATGATGCCATCGACTTTCTCCTCCTGCATCAGCTTCAAGACTCCGTCGAAATCGCAGATGTCCATCTTCACGAAGCGATAGTTCGGCTTGTCTTCGACGTCCTTGAGATTGGCCAGATTGCCGGCATACGTAAGTTTATCGAGATTGATGATCCGATACTCCGGATACTTGTTCACAAACAGCCGCACGACGTGCGACCCGATAAAACCGGCTCCGCCGGTGATGACGATGGTGCGTTTCATAAGCGATTCAGTGGTATTCTTACAAAGATACAATATTCTGGATAAAGTACCGACATTTTCTGGCAAAACAAAAAGGGAGCGCTCACGCGCTCCCCAAGCCGAAGGTCGGACAGAATACCGGTATGAAAAGCCGGTGCATTAAGATCAACGTCCCCTAACGCGACGATAATGCGAACGGACCTTTTCAACTTTGCCATGGCGACGGCGTCTGTATGCCTTCACCTTGACAAGTTTCAGAATCCTATACTTATAGTACAGGCTCACTTCTAACAGAAAAAACCTTTTCATCGTTAAGGAAGATTTATAGTCTCGTAAAAGGATTTCAGAGGGTGGGCAGAGTACCCCTTCGGCTTATTTGTCAGAAAAGGCATTCCAGTAGGGGCTGAAATGCCTTTGAAAGACTATAATCGCATGTGTGTGCGATCTTCCTTAACAATGCAAAGATAATATAGAACCAGGCCAAATGCAAATCTTTATTCATCTTGAGCCGCTATTGCCAAACTGCCGCAAGCCAATCCGCCTCGCAGAGCACTCTCGAGCCTGCTATTTGGCGCCTACTGCCGATTTCGGCCTCTGCCGCAAAACTTTTTAGAAATATCGGCTTCTGAGGCTTCTCTGTGGCGGGTGCCTTTGCGGCAGTTTGGCGAAAAAGGGCAATTGCCAGCGATCATACAAAAAGACCTCCCCGCTAAGGGGAGGTCGAGGCAGGACAGTCGGCACGTGGTAGTGAAAGTGCGGAATAAAAAGTGCGCCTGTACGCGATGCGGGGCTTGACGATACTGTCTGGGAACAGCCCGGATTCCCGTCACCTTATAAGTGTGTGGGCGTTTTTACCTCCTGCCCGGAGGTGTGCCCGCCCTGTTCTGCCCTCATTGGAGGATGGGCTTATTGCAGTTCAGTCGTCCAGTTCGCCTGCTGGAGTTTGGCATCGAGCTCGCGAATCTCCTTGGAGAGCGCGTCCACTCTCTTCTGGAGTTCCGACACGTCGACAGTCCGAACGAACTTGATCTCGTTGCGGGAGAAACGGTCGCTGCGGACATTGGCCGATTCCAGGGTGCCGCGCAATACGGAAAGATGGAGCGACAGGACATCCTTGGCGGCAATCAGTTCCGTCAGGGTCCTGCCTTCCCACACGGTATCCCGGTTCGTATTGTTGATGCGGACAATCAGTTTCTCCAATTGCGTGAGATCTGCTTCCAGTTCGGCAAAGAGGGCTTCCGGACGCTCTGCCGGCTCATCGCCTTCCTGTACCTTTACGTTGTTGGACAACCTTTCTTTCATCCGGGCCACACGCTGCTGCAGGTCAGCCCGTAAATTCAATGCTTCTGCCAGTTTCATAAATAAAGATTTACTATCATTCGCGTCTTACTCCATTCCGAACTGCACCTTCAGCCACTTGAGCGCCTGCTCGGTCTGCCAGGGATAGAGCCAGTGGCCCGTGTCGCGGGCGACCTTGAGGGTCTTGGGCGCCGTGATCACGTTGTAGGCTGAGAAAGTGGAAGAGGGGCAGCAGACGATGTCGTTGAAGCCCCAGGCATAGAAGCCGGGCTGGGTCAGGAAGCGGGCGAAGTTCACCACGTCATAGTATTTCGAGACTTCGACTTTCTGTGCGATGAGCGGGTCGCTGCGGTCCAGGAAAAGATGCGGCCATCCGCCGCTGCGGCCGTAATAATAGCCGGTTACGTCGCAAAAGGCGGGAAAGTATGCGAACAGGGCGCTGATGCGCTTGTCGAGCGCCGCCGTCACGATGGACAACATGCCGCCCTGGCTGCCGCCGTAGCAGGCGATACGGGAAGCATCCACGTCCGCCCGGCTGCAGAGATAATCCACGGCGCGCACGCAACCCAGATAGGAGCGTTTGTAGTAATATGTGTCGCGGTTTTCAAGGCCCTTGAGCACATATCCTGACATCGCACCGTTCTCCAGCTGGCGGTACATCTCCGAATCCTGGTCCACGGGAATGCCATGGACGCCGATGTTCAGCACGACGAAACCTTCGTACGCCAGTGGATCGATGCCGCTGAATTTCCGCACGGCCGCTCCGGGAAGGCGCAGGATGGCCGGTTTGACGCCACCCTGCTTCGGGACGGACAGGACTCCGTACACATAGTTGCCGGCGCGGTACGACTGGATGCGGACGTAATACACATCCACGCGGTCGTCACTCTCTTCCGGTGCATAGCGCTCCCGTACCAGCATCGGAACTTGAGATGCTTTTGCTTTGGCGCTCTCCCAAAATGCCTTAAAGTCTTCCGGCAGTGAAGTAGTGGGCTGGATCTTGTAAGGATCGAACCCGATATTGGTCATTCCCGTGTATTTCTTGCCGTCCCAAGTGACACTCACATTGACGGTCGTGAATCCCGGCACTTTGCGCCCGGGCACCTTGATACGTGCATAGCCGTTTTTGTCGGTCGTCACCTTGCCGCTCTTTTCAGCCTTCAGTTTCTCCGGACCGTAGCTGAATTCGATCTCGGTCAGCGGCATGCGGACATTTTCCTTCACGGCATACAGCGTGAATTCCGCCTGCTGGCCGCAGGTATAGACCCAGTCGGCATGGTCGGGTTCGGCATAGACCGTGATATACTGTTTCGAAGGCTGCGCCCAGGAAAGAGACAGCGCAAGCGGCAGGAGGACAGCAAGAAAGAAAAGTCGTTTCATGGTTCAGATTTCTTTTTCAGGGTTTGTTACTGAAGGCTGAAGCGCCAGAGTACCGAGTGACGGGGCTCCTTGGCGGTATGGGAGACGACCCAGGCATAACCGTCTTTCAGACAGATGCCTTCGGGCTCGTCGAACAGGTCGGTGACGTTCTTGCTCAGGACGATCCGGTCTTGTTCCAGATCCACGACGTGGATGAACAGTTCGTAGGGCTGATAGCCGTCCGGGAGATAGGCGTAGCGCCCGCGGACGATGCTGCCCTGCCAGACGTTGATGCCGCTGTCGAGCCGTGTCTCATCGAGCACGTCGGCGTCTGTCAGATGAACTTCGCCCTTCTCATCGGAATCGGCCAAGTGCGGCAAGCGGAACTTATTGAGCAGTTTGTGGCCCCCGTTGCGGCCGCCGTACGTGTAGATGAAGCCGTTCTCCGCGTCGAGGCACCAGTCGATGGTGCCGGCGTAGCCGGTTCCGTCGAAGAAAATCTTCTGGACGATCTTGCTGCCTTTCAGATTGACATCGGTTACATAGCAACAGTTCTCTCCGCCGCAGGAAGCGATGTAGAGCAACGGGAACTGCGAGCGGCGCGAAGCTTTCTCCACGCCGAAGCAGGCATTGTTGCAGTGCGAAGTATTGCCTTCCAGCAGATAGTTGGCCACCATCTTTTTCTTATTCATATCGAAAATGCAGAGACGCCCCTTGTCGTGAAGGACGAAAGCATACTTGTCGTACATCGCGAATCCTTGCGTGGAACCGGTGACTTCCTCGCTTTCCGGCGTCCAGTCGGCAAAGTCGCAGATGAATTCCGGTTTGAGGGAAGGAAGTCCCGATAAACGCCGGTACTCTGCACGGGCGCGTTCGGCCTGCGCACGATACTCGGGGTTGGCTTGCAGGATGGCATAGCCGATGCAGGCAGCAGAAGCGCTGGCATCCACGTCGCTCTGCCAGTGACAGCCCGCGATGACACGGCTTTCCCCGCTCTCTACCGCCCTGTGGAACAGCGCTTCCGCGGCCGCAGGATTCACTTCTGCAAGAATCAGCGCGGTACTCCAGGCCCGGATCGTATGGCCGGAGGGATAGGAACCCTCCGTAGCCAGCCATTCATCGTCCTGCGGGAAAATGGAACTCTCGTGGAAACGCGCATACGGCCGCATCCTGAAGTAATAGGCTTTGGGGCGGAACCGTATCTGCTCGATGGTCGAAACGCCGTCCATGAACACGCGATAAATCTCCGGCGTCTTGACCGGATCGATCTCCATTCCAAAAGGCACGCTGTAGATGGCCCGCACGGTGTCGAGGCTCCATACGGCATCCAACTTCGCCTGCGCAAGCCGCTCGGGGTCCAGCCGTTGTGCCTTGCCCCACATATAACGCATGATGTCGTGCGTAAACGCCTCCCCGACCGTATCGGGCGGTGCCGGCAGACAATGAACCAGATTCGGAAGCTCATGCTCCGTCATATACAGATGGATATCCTGTGCACGTACACCTGACGGCAGCAACAGGATTGCCAAAATGATCAGCAGTCTTTTCATACACTCAGCAATTTTAATACAAAGATAGCAACTTATCCCGGAATCAGCCGAGGTGGGAGACGTCGATGCGGGTGTAGTCGTGGGCACCGACGTGGAAATGGACGGCGCGGGAGCCGGATTTCAATCCGAAAAATTCGAATGCTTCTTTCGGGATGACCACGTCGACGTCGACGGGATGGTCGGCGAAGTTGGCCACGATGGCCATGGCGCTGCCGGCATAGCCGCGCATCCAGGCGAACTGCCGGTCGGAATCGAAGTGGCCGGAAGTGGGATTGGCGTACATCAGGTCGAACGTGCCGCCCTTGGAGAAGATGGCGTCGGCCGTTGCAATCCGAAGCAGACGGCAGTATTCCTTATAGACGACACTTTCTTCGATGGTCAGCTTGTCGGACAGCCACCGGCGGATTGACGGGACGCTGCAATAGTCGAAGATCGACGTACGCCCGTCGCGCCGGCTGAATCCTTCGATCTCCATCCCCTGCTCTCCGAATTCCTGACCGAAGTAAAGCATAAACGACGCCGTGTTGAAAAGCAGGGCCACCGCGAAAGCCGCGAGTCCGGCCTTGCCGCTGCGTGCGATCCAGTCGCAGGCAAGCCGCTGCTCGTCGTGATTCTCCAGGAAACGGAGCATCCGGGGCTGCAGCTCGGCCTGGAACTGCCATTCCTGCGTCAGCGAGGAAGCAG